>Ga0247821_10000924_pt1 | contig 16363 bp, 14 predicted proteins | sample 13C_Glycerol_Day_FD_192481 | JGI IMG/M metagenome (GOLD analysis project Ga0247821, IMG submission 192481) | Soil microbial communities from agricultural site in Penn Yan, New York, United States - 13C_Glycerol_Day14 | ecosystem: Environmental > Terrestrial > Soil > Agricultural land | place... | reverse complement strand
GTTCACGCCACTGCGCCTGTGGCCGGGATGGGCGGGCTGACGATCGTGCGCTTCGAACCGGACTCCTTCCTCGAAACTCTGCTGCGGCCGCTGGCCATGGCCGCGCCGCACGCCAACGTGTACGTGGAACTGATGGCGCCGGACTTCCGATTCATCTTCGTGATCGGATTGCTGATCCTGCTCGCAGCGCTGTTCCTCTTGCGGGCGCGACGCGGTGCGCATGCTGACGGCCCTGGAGCGATGTCTCGTGCGTGGCCGGTTGTCGTGCTCTTCCTCGTCCTCGCCGTCACCTTCGTGGCATGGCTCGAGACAACGGCGAACGGCCGATACTTTGTCCTCGGTCTACTGATCGTCGGACCGGTGTGCGTGGGCCTGACCAAGCTCTTGCCCGTTACGAAGCAACTCCGCCTCACATTGGCCGTGCTCATGCTGGCCATCCAGGGCTTCGCCGTGCACCAGAGCGATCCGTTCCGCGCCTGGCCGCTGACCTCGTGGACGGAGGCGCCGTACTTTCATCTGGAGGTGCCTCCACAATCGCGCACCGAGCCGGCCACCTACGTGACCCTGTCCGCCATCAGCTACTCGCTGGTGGCTCCCCTCTTCCACCATCAGTCGCGCTGGATGAGCCTGCACAATGCGCCCGCTCCGCGCAGCGGCGGATTCGACGCTGCGCGCACTGAAACCTTCCTGTCCAAGGCGCAGCCGGGCCGCCTGATGTTGTTCGCGCCGGTCGTCCCTGGAATGCAGACCTCTGACAACTTGCCTGTTGCCGAGGTGTACACGGCGGTCGAACAGCAGCTTGCGCCTTATCGCCTGCGATTCTCCGAGCCGCGGTCATGCCAGTTCCTGCCCTCCAGGGGACTCGCGGGGATCGGCCTCGGCCAGAAGACGGAACAGGAGCGCGGTCGAACCGGGTTCTGGATGTGTCACCTCACGCGCATGACATCCGATGCGGCGCCGGCAAGTCGCGCGATCAGGCACGGCTCCGTATTCCGAGCGTTGGAGGCCCAATGTCCGCGCTTCTTCCCCGCCGGGGGCGATGGCGCCGTCGTGGCGCTGGCCACGGGCGAGATGCGCAGCTATCTGCAGTCTGAAATGAAGGCGTACGTCTACGACAGTGGCGAGGTCTACTACAAATACTATCGAGCGCTCAATCCCGTCTTGATCGGCAAAGTCGAAGACCTTCTGACGGGGAAGTCGCGGGTGGACTGCGGGACGATTCGCGGACGATCCGGAATGCCGTGGGAGCGGGAGATCTAGCCGCCCGAGGCCATGCACTCCGGAGAGGAACCTGCCACTTGCGTTGTCATCGTCAACTGGAATGGTTGGCGCGACACCGTCGTCTGCCTGGAAAGCCTGCTCGCGCTGGGGGGCCGGCGCATGCGCGTGGTCGTTTGCGACAACGCGTCGACCGATGGATCGGTTGCCGAACTGGAGCGATGGCTGCGAGGGCGCTTGTCGTCATGGCGGATCGAACCCGACGCGGCGGAATTCAGAGCGCCCTCGGGGACGAATGGCGTGGTCTCCGTTCACGTGCTGCCCCTGGATTCCAACCTGGGATACGCGGGCGGTCTCAATGCCGGCATCTGCTGGGCCCGGGAACGTTGGTCGCCTCGCGACTTCTGGTTGTTGAACAACGACGTGGAAGCCCAGCCCGGTGCGCTGGACGCGCTGGCCGCCGCCCATGCCGTTACGCCACGTGCCGGCATCTGCGGCTCCGTGCTGTTGGAATGGGATGAACCGGAGCGTGTCCAGGCCGTAGCGGGCATCTACCGCCGCTGGCTGGGAGTGGGCTGGCATGACAAGAAGGTCGCGCAGGCCGGCGCCGACGTAAGCCTGGCATTGGACTATCCAGTCGGCGCATCCATGTTCGTCAGCGCGACCTACCTGGATGAAGTCGGGCCCATGGATCCGAGCTACTTCCTGTATTGCGAGGAGATGGATTGGGCGGAGAGGGGACGCCGCCTGGGCTACCGGCCGCTCGTGGCGCTGCGCAGCCGGCTGCGACACAAGGAGGGCGCCAGCACAGGTTCGTCTGGTGGGGTCCGGAACAAGTCGATGCTCTCCGAACGGTATGGCATCATCAACCGATTGCGTATCACGCGTAAGTTCTGGCCATGGTATCTGCCACTCGTCTGGCTAAGTTTGCTGCTGGTCATCCTGGACCGCTCCTGGCATGGCGAATGGGCACGCGCGATGCTGGTCCTGAGGCTCATGGCTTCCCCGCGGCAATGGATGCATTAAGGACCGGGTGAAGTGCCAGGTCGCCGCGGCACTTCACCCGCGGCAGTTACCCTGGCGTGGACGCGGCCGGAATGAGGCGTCCGTCGCTCAACTCCCATACGACGTCGGCGGCCTCCAGCGGAGCCGGCCGGTGCGACACGACCACGACGCCCGTGGTCTTCGCAAGCTCCCTGAACGTGGCGAGCAACTGCTGCTCCGTCTGCGGATCGAGCGAGGCCGTGGGCTCGTCCAACAGCAAATAGTCGCAATCCATGTAGAGCGCCCGCGCCAGCGCCAATCGCTGCATCTGTCCGCCCGAAAGGGCATGCTCCGGGCCCAGCCGGAAATCGAGTTGGCCCGGCAAGGCCAGCACCACGTCATCCACGTGCGCACGCGCAAGTGCGTCCCATACGGCCTGGTCATCGATGGCCTCGGGCGGCAGCCCGAACGCGACATTGGCTCGCACTGTGTCCGGAAGGACGGCCGGTTGCTGCCCGGCGTAGGCGATGCGGCCCAATAGCGCCTGCTTATGCGCGATCCGCTGCCCATCCAGCTCCACCTCGCCTTCGATCGGAGCACGCAACCCGGCCATGATCTCCAGCAACGTGCTCTTGCCCGCGCCCGAGCGCCCATTGATCGCGACGAGGCAGCGACGGGGCAAGACAAAGTCCACGCCCCGCAGCACCGGCACGCCGGGGTTGTAGGCGTAGGTGACGCCGCTCAGGCGCAGGGCGCCATCCGGCGTGCCGCTGCGGCCACGGCCACGCGGCGCGGGCCCAGGGGGGCTGTCCAGCGCATCGAGGATCCGCTCGATCATCGAGCCCGCGAAACGCATGGCCTGGACAGAGCCCACCACGCGATTGATGCCCAGCAGCAGCCTGAAGCCGGCGACGCCGAACACGCCGATGCTCACGACCAGCGTGGGGTCCAGGCCGGAACGGGCGTGCCAGAAGATGACGGTGAGGAGCACGCCGATCAAGGCGACTTCGAGCACGAAGCGCGGGGCGTTCTGCACCAGGTGGAACCCGCGGTGCGCTGCCGCCAACTGGCCCAGCACGGAGTTCAGATGCGCCACGGCGCGCGAACCGGCCGAATAGATGTACACCTCGCGCAAATGGCTGAAGACGCCGCCCAGCAGGCGCAACCTGTCATCTTCAAAGCGATGTCGCGACCCGCCGAGCAGGAGGACGAGGCGCCGGCTGACCAGCACCAGGGCGCCCGCAACTGCGCAGAGCACCGCCAGCATGCCGGCAACGAACAGGGGTTGCGTGAGCACGAGGAAGAGCACCAGGGTCACCATGAGGGTGGCCTCGGCCAGCAGCATCAGTCCTGGCAGCAGCACGCTGAACGCCAGTGCATGCATGCCCGCGGTCATCAGGTTGATCTTCCCGCTCTGGTCGCGGCGGCTCGCCACTTCGTAGTCCTGACCCAGCACCGCGGCCAGCGCGCGCACGCTCAGGTGCGTCTGTACACCCAGCGCAAGCCGCGCCTCCACCCAGGTCATCGCGAACATCAGGGCGTTCTTCCCCGCATACGCGAGCCCGCAAACGACCGTGAGGGTCGCCAGGCTCGCGGCGGCCAGCGGTCCCAACAGCGGCGCCAGGCCGGGCCCAGGGGCGGAAGTGCCGTGCTGCGTCAGACGCCACATCACCGCGCCGAACAACGCGATGCCCGTCACTTCGAGGATCGATGCGATCACGTTGCCGATCGCTAGCGCGATCGCCCCGGCGCGGTGCAGAGGCGCGAGATGCGACCAGAGCTGAAGATAGTGCTTGATCATGGAGCTCGTTCGCCAGCCGGCCTCAGCCCGGCGGATACCGTCCGAGCAGGCGGCGGATCAGCCGCCGCCACAATGGCTTGGCGGCCTCTTGCTCGCGCAGCTGCTGCCGCTCGAAATCGCGCTCGGCGTCCTTCTGCTGCATCGCCAGCAGTCGCTGCTCGTACAGCAGCAGCGAGAGGCGGCGGATACGGGCGAGCGCCTCTTCATCCATGGCAGCCGCCGGAACCTGGGTGAGCAAGCGTTCGAGATCTTCTGCTCTCTGCCGCAGGCCGAAGGCGGCCTGCAGCTCGTCTCGTGTCGCGGCGACATCCGACTGCAGGGCTTCGGCCACGGCCTTGCGCAGTGGTTCCGCAGCGAGCGCGTGACCGTGGCGTCGGCCCGAGAAGTTGCAAAGCGCAAGGTCCCGCCAAGTGTGTGCGGTCAGCGGGCCGTCCAGGCCCTTCGGCCCGAGGATGATCACGGCCGCCCCGCTCATGGCCGCCTCCAGCGCGCTGCGACCGGAGGCGAAAACCAGCCGCGCGCGGCCAAGTCGTGCCGCGATATCGGCAGGAAGCGCGACGCCGTGTGTCGTCAGCGCAGCCGCGTCCAGGTTCATTCCGAACTCCTGCACGACGGACGCAAGCAGTGACGTTCCCTCAGGCCGCAGCTTGTAGCTGAACAGCAACACGTCCTGCCGTCCTGCGGCATCACTCCCGCCCTGCAGCAGGCTCGTGTCGATCGCATTGCGGAAGATCCGGATGCTGCCATCGGGTATCCCCTGCGAGAGCAGCTGCCCACGCACCTCCTCGCTGATGGCCAGGTGCAGGCCGACGCCGCAATCGAGCAGCGGTGCCTGTTCGAGTTCGGGCTCCACGCCCAGGTGCGCCAGCACCATCGGCACGGCCGGCAACCGGCTGCGCACCAGGGCCGCGGACGAATGATGCTGGCAGAACGCGACATCGGGCGCGAATTTCGCCACGGCCTCGCCCTGGGCTTCGAGCAGGCGCAAGCCGATTGACTGCAGGCCTGAACGCATCAACGGCGACACCACTTGGGCAACGCAGGCCACCTCGTGCCCCCGTTCGGCCATGGCCCTCGCCATGCCGATCAGGTTGAGCTCGGACCCGGTGTAGTGCCAGAAGTGGTTCGTCGCAAACAGGATCTTCATTTGATCTCGAACGGCGGCCTGGACCGCGACGACCGGGCAGTCCCGTTCCCACGGGAGCCTCTGGTGAAATTGGTGGTGACACCTCTGGCGCGGCCCCTCCGCACAGCGCTGAAGCGTGGATGAGCATCTTACCCGCCGCCGCTGAGGTCGCCCCTCTGCGCTGGCTGCACCGGCTCTACGTCAAGCGCTCAACCAATCGTTGACACGCTGCCTCCAATGGGGAGGGATGCCGTGAACGATGCCCTGCAGACGAGGGTGGGTGCGCAGGTAGGTCAGCGCGCCCAGGAGCAATGATCGAAGCGTGGTTCTTGCGCGGGGCAGGTAGGGTTCGAGGTCCGCTGCGCCGAACGACGCGCCAAGGTGCCGAGCAGCGGACAGACCTGACAGGTAGTTGCCTGCATAGCTCCACGACCCTGCCTGTGGCCGGGGCGACGCCATCCACACGCCCTGGTCGTGCGGCAGTCGGGGCGGGATGCCGGGAATGAAATGCTGCTCGCGCAGTGAGACGAAGTCGTCCAGCCACTGCCTGGGCGTTGCATCCCAGGGCCGGATCCAGCTCCAGGCCCGCCCTTGCACCCGTTCGGCGAAGGCGCCGAGGTCGGGGACGACCACCGGGATGCCCGCCTTCAGGACGGCGCTCAGCGTGTAGCTGTAGGTTTCCGGCCCCTGCGCGGGAAACCACGCCAGGTCCGGCTTCAGTTCCCCCAACAGCCGCGGGAGGTCCGACTCCTGATACTCGCCATGCACCGTGAGACGGGCGGCCGGGTGCGTCGCCAGCGGGCGGTAACCGTAGCCCAGCAAGTGGAACTCGATGGGTGCCCCGCAGCGGGCCGCTTCCAGGGCCGTGGCCTCCAGCACGTCCGCGCCCTTCAGGCCGCTCAACGCGCCCAAGGCGACGATCTTCAGCCGTGCGTCAGACGGATGCGGGGCGGCTCGAGGCTGCGGAATCTCTCCCGCGGGAGGCATGTCGGTGTGACCCACCGTCAGCACGGGAGCGCCTGGTGCGAATGCGGCGATCCGCCGCGCCGCGTCCTGGCTCGGCGCGAACACATGTCGTGCACCTCTCAGCAGCGCCGCGTTGGACTCGCGCCATCGGGCAACGGTGCCCGCCTTGCCCGGGGCGGGCATGTGAGGCGCGCAGCACCCGCATTGGCCGGGCGACGGCTCACCTTGGTAGCGATCCTGCGTGCCCGTCAGGGAGATCGCGGTGCAGTAGCTGTAGTAGTCGTGCACCGTGAAGTCGTAGGCAACGCCCAGAACCCGCGGCAGGTCCCGGATCGCGGGATCATGGCCAAGCAGGTGATGGAAGTGGACGTGCGTCACACCCAGGGCGCGCAACATGGCCACCAGCCCGTCGTACTGATCGGGAAGGTGGAACCCCAGCTCGAATCCTTCGGACTCGTCGGCCCACCGCAGCAACACTCGTTGACCGGAGGCGGGGGTGATCACGAGGAAGAGAGCCCGGTCTGCGAGGTCTCGCGCCAGCTCGGTCACGTGCCGCATCGTTCCGCCCGATCGGCTGTGGGAGACCGCCAGGACCACCGCTTTGCCGGACGACGTGATCCGCGCGAAATCCAGGGCCAGGCGAGCCGGCTGAGCGGGATCAGCCTGGATGAAGGCGAGGACATCGCGCTCGTAGCGGGGATGCAGGCGGGACATGGTCCGCATCGCGGCCTCCTCGCGGGGCCCTTTGCTTGCGCCGAAGCTCACGCCTCCGGTGTGCAGCACGAAGGTGTCCAGCAGGTGGAGATTGCGCCAACCCGCAGCCGCGGCGCGCAGGCAGAAGTCGTTCTCCTCGCCATAGCCCTTGCCGAAGTGAACGGTATCGAAAAGGCCGATCTCCCGCAGGCAGTCGCGGCGGATGTACATGCAGAAGCCGACGCCCGTGGGGACGTCGACCACCGAGCCCGGATTGATGCGTGCGCATAGCGCGTCCAGGTGCGCGGTGGTGCAATCCGCGGGCATGCGGTTGTCCTCGCAGAACCGGGGATAGCTGCAGATGGTGGCGTTGGTGGAGAACGGAGTCACCGTTGCGATCCGCGCATCACCATAGGCAGCCGCCCGCAGGCGGTCCAGCCAGTCGTTCGCGACTTCGGTATCGCTGTTCAGGAGGAGGACGTCGTGGCGCTCCGCCAGCGCCATGCCCCGGTTGACGGTCCCCACGAATCCGAGGTTCTCCGGATTCTCCAGCAACAGGATGCGACGGTCCCCGGCGGCTCGTCGGCGCAGCCACGCGGTCACTTCCGGTTCCGGACTGGCGTCGTTGATGACGACGAGCCGGTAAGGCGTGCGAACGGAACTGGAGAGCACCGAGTCGATGCATAGCTGCGTGTCGGCCAATCCCCGGAACACCGGCACGATGACGTCCACGGGATGCTCGTTCGGCTGCGCCGGCAGGTTCTGCGGCGATGGCCCGGCGAGGCGCCGAGCGATGCGACGCAGCCCGCGCCCGGCTGACTGGAAAAGCGAGGTCATGGACTGAGAACGATACCGGACGCAGGCGGCGTCTTGCGGCGTTCGGCGAAAGGCGAGGCTCGCGGCCTGTCGAGGATGTCCTCGATGTTCAACGAGGCGAAGTAGCCGCCTCTCGATGGCACCGCGCCGAACAGCTCGTACCGCGGGTCGTACCGCTCTTCGTCCGCCCATGCCCAACGTGCGCCAGGCGGGCACTTGCGCAAGGGATGCGTCGGCCCGAACACGGCGGTCACTCGAGGGTTGACCGCGCCGGCCAGGTGCATCAGCCCCGTGTCGGTCGTGATCACGCCCGCGGCCTGGCGAAGCACCGCCGTCGCCTGCGCCAGCGTGGTACGTCCGCAGAGGTTGACCCGCCCCGGGCCTGCGAAGCGCTCGTAGTAGCCGGCTTCGGCCGGCGAGCCCACGAACATCACGGGGCGGCGCGTGGCGCACTCCTCCACGAGCGACCCGAACAACCCGTCCGGCATCCGCCGCACCTGGGAACTCTCGTTCGCGTTGTCACCGCCGCTGTTGATCAGCGCCATGGCTTCGGGATCGCAATCGAACGCCGACTCCGCCGGGCTTTCCAGCGCGACGTCGTCCCGGACGACCGGCCAGCCCGCGGCCTGCAGCAGGTCCAGGTAGTAGTCGATCTCATGTCGCACGCCGGCATAGGCCACCTTGCGCGTGAGCAACAGCCCCTCGTGCGCGCGGCGATCGAAGCCGACGCGCATCGGCACGCCCGCCACGCGCGCGAGCAGCGAGAAGATCCAGTGCTTGTCCAGCGTGAAGACGCAGTCGTAGCCACGCAGCAGCGAAACCACCTCGGGCAGGCGGCGCACCTGTCCGGAATAGAGGATGGTTTCGTCGAACCCCTGCACGCGATCGATGTGCGGGTTGCCGGCCAGCATCGCCGCGCAGCGGCGGCCGGTAAGATAGTCGATCGATGCGCCCGGCAAGGTGCGGCGCAGTTGCCGCACCAGGGGCGTCGTCATGAGAATGTCGCCCAGCGCACCGATCTTCCACAGCAGGATCTTCATGGCGTTTGCCGCCGCACTATACGGCCAGGGCCGGCCTGTCCTTTTCCGGGGAGACAGCCCCGACGGCGCGCCGTGACCGGTGCAGCGGGCCGGCCGGCCGCGGCCGTCGTCCACGAGTGGCTGACCGACTGGGGTGGTTCCGAGGACGTCACCCGCGCGATGCTGGCGTGCCTGCCGCGGGCGCCGCTGTTCGCCACGATCGATTTCCTGTCGCCGCAGGACCGCGTGCGGATGGGTGCGAGCGAGATTCGCACCACCTTCCTGCAGCGCGCCCCCGCCGCCCGCACCCGGTTCTGGAACTACCTGCCCCTGACGCCGCTGGCGGTCGAGACGCACGACCTGCGCGCGGCGCGGTTGATCGTCTCCAGCTCGCACGCGTTCTCCAAGGGCGTGCTCACCACCGCCGAACAGCTGCACCTCAGTTACGTGCACTCCCCGATGCGCTACGCCTGGGACCTTCACCATGAGTACCTGGCCGACTACCGCCTGGATCGGGGAGCGAAGGGCATGCTGGCGCGCTACCTGTTCCACCGCCTGCGCCAGTGGGACCGCCAGACGGCCCACAACGTCGACCTGTTCCTGGCCAATTCGCAGCACGTGGCGCGCCGGATCTGGCGCACGTATCGGCGGCCTGCGCGGGTGCTGCACCCCCCGGTCGCCATCGACCGGTTCGCGTTCGAGCCGCGCAAGGCCGATCACTACGTCACGGTGTCCCGACTGGTCTCGTACAAGCGGATCGAACTGCTGCTCGACGCCTTCCGCCAGATGCCGCGGCGCCAGCTGGTGGTGATCGGCGACGGCCCCGAGGCGCCCCGCCTTCGCGCCATGTGCCCGCCCAACGTCCGGATGCTGGGTTACCAGCCCGCCGAGGTGGTGCAGCAGCACCTGGGCGGCGCCAGGGCTTTCCTGTTCGCCGCGCACGAGGATTTCGGCATCTCGCCCATCGAGGCACAGGCCTGTGGCACGCCGGTGATCGCGTACGGGGTCGGCGGATCGCGCGAAACCGTGCGGGACCTGCGAACGGCGGACCGGCCCACCGGGTTGCTGTTCGACCACCAGACCGCCGACGACCTGCGGGCTGCGGTGGAAGCCTTCGACGCCGCTTCGATCGATCCTCATGCCTGCCGCGAATGGGCCGAGGGGTTCGATGAGCGGCATTTCCGCGCCGGGTTCGAATCCGTGCTGGACCAGGCCTGGTCCGCCTGGACGCACGACCCCGGGTCCGTGGAATCCGCCGTGTTCGGCAACCCGTGAGCGCCGCCTCGCTCTCGCCGGCGCCACGGCCGCCGCTGCAGCGGGCGCATGTCGCGGCCGTCCTGGCGGCGATTCCCTGGCTCAATCCCTTCACTTTCGGCCCGACCGCCGCCGTGATTCCCTGGCTCGTCAGCCTGGCGTGCGGACTCGCGCTCTGGGTCCTGGCGATCGGCGCCGGTGCCAGGCCGCTCCCCTGGCGCATGGTGGGCGCCGTCGTGCTCATCGTGCTGTGGGCGGTGGTGCGACAGCCGGCGATTCCGCAGGAGGCGGTGTTCCTGGCTGCAGGCCTGGGATTGATCGTGATCGGCTCGGCGATCGCCCAGAACGAGCAGGTGAGCCGAGGCGTGCGGACAGGCCTGCTGGCGGCCGCGGGATTGACCGCTGCGTTCGGCATCGTCCAGTACTTCGGCTTGTCGGCGCCACTCGCTCCCTGGGTGAGCTATGCCTCCGCCGGCGAGGCGTATGGCAACCTGCGCCAGCCGAATCAATACGCCTCGCTGTGCTGGCTCGGCATGGCGGTCCTGCTCTGGGCGCCTCCGCGCCTGCCCCGAACCGCGGCCTTTGCACTGGCGGCGCTGCTGGCTATCGGCAGCGCGGCTTCGGTGTCGCGCACCGGGATGCTGCAAGGTTTCGTCCTCACGGTGCTGGCCGCGGTGTGGCCGGGACCGAACCGGCGAGGGCGGCTGGAGCTGTGCGCGGTGGCCGCGCTGGCCTATTTCGGCGCGACCCTGCTCATGCCCTTTGTATTGCAGGCCGCCACGGGTGCCCTCCCCGCCCGGACCTTGTGGGGCCGCCTCGGGGGTGGCGAGAACTGCAGCAGCCGCCTGGTGCTCTGGTCCAACGTGCTCCACCTGATCTCGCTCAAGCCCTGGACCGGATGGGGCTGGGGCGAGCTGGACTACGCCCACTTCGTGACGCTGTATTCCGGCGACCGCTTCTGCGACATCCTGGACAACGCGCACAGCCTGCCCTTGCACCTGGCGGTGGAACTCGGGGTGCCTGCGGCCCTGGCCATCTGCCTGGGCGCGGCAGGGTGGATGCTGGCGCAGCGGCCATGGCGCGAGCGGGACCCTGCCCGGCAGCTGGCCTGGGCCGTGCTCGCCTTGATCCTGTCCCACAGCTTCCTGGAATATCCGCTCTGGTACGGGCCGTTCCAGATCGCCTTCGGCGCCGCGCTGGGGTGGCTGCTCACGCGAGGAAACGGGCGGCAGCCGGCCGGCGAAGTCCGCCCGCTCCGGGCCGCTCTCTTCGCCGGGTCGCTGCTGATCGCGAGCACGCATGCCGCCTGGGACTACGCTCGCGTCAGCCAGATCTACCTGCAAGCCTCGGAACGCAGCGGTCGGTGGAGCCGCGACCCGCTGGCGCACGCGTTGCATTCATGGTTGTTCGCGAACCAGGCGCGATTCGCCGAACTGACGCTCACCAGCCTCAGCCGCGCGAATTCCGAACGGATGTACAGGCTGTCGTCGGAACTGTTGCACTACTCACCGGAGCCTCGCGTCGTCGAGCGGCTCATCGAGAGCGCGGTCATGACGGGGCGGCAGGACGAGGCCGTGCTGCAACTTGCGCGCTTTCGCGCGGCCTTCCCGAATGACTATGCCGCGTGGCGCAAGCCTCAGGACTGAACGAAGCTGCCCGACTTGCCGCCGTGCTTCTCCAGCAGCTTCACGTCGGTCATCGTCATTCCCCGGTCGACCGCCTTGCACATGTCGTAGATCGTGAGCAGCGCGACCTGCAACGCGGTGAGAGCTTCCATCTCCACGCCGGTGGGGCCTACCGTTTCCACGGTCGCGGTGCAGACGATCGCCGGCGGGCGGCCGTCGCGTTCTTCGCGCGGCTCGAATTCGATGGCCACCCGGGTCAGCGCCAGCGGATGGCACAGCGGGATCAGGTCGCTGGTCTTCTTGGCCGCCTGGATTCCCGCGATGCGTGCCACTCCGAGCACATCGCCCTTGCGCGCCGTACCGCTCTGGATGAGCGTGAGCGTCCCCGGTAGCATCTCTATCCTGCCGCGCGCGACCGCTCTGCGATGCGTGGCGGTCTTCCCGGCCACGTCCACCATGTGGGCCTGGCCCTGTTCATCGAAGTGCGTAAGTTCGCCCATGAATCAACCATCTTCTGCCGTGCTTTCCCATGATACGGCCCGGACCGCCTGGACCCTGCGGGTGCGCGCGGCGCTCGTGCACCTGGGTCTGAGCGTGCTTGTGGCCACGGCCGTGGCGATCCTGGTGTTCGCCGTCTGGTATCCCTACCCGTACCGCGAGATCTCCGGCGGCCGCGAGTTGTTCCTGCTCGTCATCTCCGTCGACGTCGTGCTGGGGCCCCTGCTGACCTTGGCGGTCTTCAACATCCGCAAGCCGCGCGCCGAACTCGTTCGCGACCTCGCGGTGGTGGCGCTGCTGCAGCTGTCCGGCCTCGCCTACGGCTTGTGGACCGTGCACCAGGCGCGGCCCGTGCACATGGTGTTCGAGGTCGATCGCTTCCGCGTCGTGCACCGCGTCGACGTGCCGCCCGAACTGGAAGCGCGCACGCCGGCCGGCATCGCCGTGGCTCCGATCGGCTCGCCGACGCCGTTGTCCATCCGCCCGTTCGTGGATGAGAAGGAGAACATGGAGATGACGCTCGCGGCGCTGCAAGGAGTGCAGCTGGCCGCTCGGCCCGATCTGTGGGAACCTTATGCGCGGGGAAAGGATCGCATCCTCCGGGCCGCTCACCCGGCCGCCGCCCTTCTCAAGCGATTTCCCCGCGATCACGCGCTTGTCGAAGATGCCGCCCGCCGCGCCGGTCGTTCGGTGGCCGAGCTGGCCTACCTGCCGTTGATCGGGCGCAAAGCCGAGGGCTGGACGGTGCTGCTCGACGCCCGTACGGCCGAAATCGTGGACTACCTCCCGCTGGATTCCTTTTGAAGTTGTCGCCCGCCCGCCGTCTCGTCGCCGCCCTCGTGGCTGCGGCCGTGCTGTGCCCGCCGCCGGCGGCCGCCCAGCTCCCCACCCTCGGCGACGGCAGCGAAATGTCCAGCGCCTCCGAGCGCCGCCTCGGCGAGCGCATCGCGCGCGAGCTCTACCGCGACCCTGACTACATCGACGACCCGGTCATGGTCGAGTACGTGCGCTCGATCTGGGAGCCGCTGCTGCATGCGGCGCGCGCGCGCGGCGAGCTCAGTGCCGAGCTGGACGAGCGCTTCGCCTGGCAGGTGCTGCTGGGCAAGGATCGCAGCGTGAACGCGTTCGCGCTGCCGGGCGGCTGGCTGGGCTTGCACCTGGGGCTGGTCAGCGTGACGGCCAGCCGCGATGAGCTGGCGTCGGTGCTGGCGCACGAACTCAGCCACGTCACGCAGCGCCACATCTCGCGCCTGATGACGCAGGAAAAGCGCCAGGGCCCGCTGGTGATCGCCGCCATGATCCTGGGCGCGATGGCCGCCCGCAAGAACGGCGACGCCGCCAATGCCGTGATCAGCGGCAGCCAGGCGATGGCGATGCAGAACCAGCTCAATTTCTCGCGCGACATGGAGCGCGAGGCCGACCGCGTGGGCTATGGCGTGCTGACGCAGGCCGGGTTCGATCCGCAGGGCTTCGTGGCCATGTTCGACAAGCTGAACCAGGCCTCGCGCCTGAACGACAGCGGCTCCTACCCGTACCTGCGCACCCACCCGATGACGACCGAGCGCAGCGCCGACATGCAGGCGCGGCTGCAGCTCGCGCCGCGCGAGCGGGTCGATCCGCCGGCGCAGATGGAACACGCCTTGATGGCGGCGCGCGCGCGGGCGCTTTCCAGCACGGGCGTGGACAGCCTGCGGGCGCTGGTCAGCGAAGCAGCCAGCCTGCCGGCCAACGCACCGGCGCTGCGCCGCGCCACCGCGCTCTACGCGGGCAGCCTGGCCGCCTCGAAGCTGCGCGATCACGGCGTCGCCGTGATGTACGCGCAGCGGCTGGTGGACGAACAGCGCGAGGCTCCGGGGGCCGCGCGCCACGCACGTTTGCTGCTGGCCGAAGTGGCGATTGCCGGTGGCCGCACCGAGCGCGCTCTGTCGCTGCTCGATGCCGGCTCGCGCTCGCGGCCCGAGATGCTGCTGCGATCGCAGGCCCGGCTGGCCGCGGGCGGCGCCTCGGAGGTCGCGCAGCAGCTGCAGTCCTGGGTGGCGACGCAGCCGCGCGACGCCCTCGCCTGGCAGATGCTGGCCCACGCCTATCAGGCGCAGGGCCAGACCGTGCGTGCCGTGCGGGCCGAGGCGGAAGTGCAGGTGGCGCTGCTGGATTACCAGGCGGCGGTGGATCGCCTGAAGGCCGCGCAGGACCTGCTGCGCCGCGGCGGCGCGGGGGGCGACCACATCGAGGCTTCGATCATCGACACCCGCACGCGGCAGGTGGAATCACTTCTTCGGGAACAGGCGCTCGAGCGCTGATTCGATCACCACGCCGATGGCGGAGTAGATCAGCGAGCCCACCAGCGCGGGCAGGAAGCCCTGGACGTTGAAGTCCTGCATCACGGTGGCCGCGGCCCAGAACATCAGGGCGTTGATCACGAACAGGAACAAGCCGAGGGTGAGCACGGTCACCGGCAGCGTGAGCACCACCAGCACGGGCCGCACCACCATGTTGAACAGGCCGATGACGAAGGCCGCGATCAGTGCGGCGGTGAAGCTCTTCACCTCCACGCCGGTATAGACGTAGGCCACGAAGAGCAGCGCCATCGCGCTGAGCAGCCATTTGGCGATCAGCTTCATCGCGGGCGAGGATATCACCGGGTCCGCCGCGCCGCCGCCGATGGCGGGGCTATCATCCCTGCCCCCGTTCGCAGCCATGGCCGGAATCCACATCACCGACATCGAAGCCGCCATCAACTGGTGGCGTGAGCGCGCGCCCTCGCCCGACGGCGTGACGCTGGCGCCGCAGCTGCGCGCGCTGGCCGAGGTGTACGCGCTGATGGTGTACTACCACGAGGACGAGGCCGACGAGAACGGCTTCCCCGCCGAGGCCTACGCGGCCTGGAAGGCCTGGTACGACACCACGCCCGACACGCCCTGCATCGCGATCTGCTCCACCAGCCAGGGCGACGACAGCTGCAAGGGCTGCGGCCGCAGCTTCGAGGAGGTGCAGCTCTGGCCCGAGATGACGCCCGCGGCCAAGCGCCAGACCTGGCGCCGCATCACGCTGCAGGGCGACGCCTGGCGGTTCAACCGCTATGCCGAGCGCGCCGCCGAGGGACCGGCGCCGCCGAAGAAGGACGAGAAAGCCTGATGCTGCGCCTGGCCCGGGCCCCGAACATCGCGATCGCGGCGCTGTGGGTGGACTTGTTGCGCCAGGCCGGCTTCGATGCCTCGCTGCAGCGCTATTTCCTCGGTGCCGCGGCCGGCGAGCTGCCGCCCGACCAATGCCTGCCCGAAGTCTGGATCGCCGACCGCTCGCAGGAGGCTGCCGCGCGCCAGTTGCTCGCCGAGATCCAGAGCGCGCCGCAGCGGCGCTGGGCGTGTGCCTGCGGCGAGATCGTGGAAGGCGGGTTCGAGAGCTGCTGGAACTGCGGCCGGCCGATGCCGCAGCCCTGATTGCGCGCCGCTATTTCCAGCGAACCGGCTCGACGTCGACGGTGCCGCCGGCGCCGGAGAGCATCAGAGCGCCCTCCTGGATCGTCGCCTGCAGCTGCATGCTGCGCTCGGCCAGCGCCGCCAGCGCCTGCGACGAAGCGGCGGGGATCCGCCACACCTGCAGCCTGTCCAGCCGAGTGAGCTTGGTTTCGATGCCGCGCCACCAGACTTCGGCGGCGTGCGAGAACGCGTAGACCAGCACCTGGTCGGCCTTGGAGCAGGCGCGCGACAGCGGCTTGTCCTCGGGCTGGCCGACCTCGATCCACAGGCGCGTGCGGCCGGTGAAATCGCGCAGCGACACGTCGGGATCGTCCGGGTCGGACAGGCCGGCGCCGAAGGCCAGCGTGCCGTCGCCGTTGCACTCGGTCTGCAGCGAGTGCGCGTTGAGCGCCAGCGCGACCAGCCGCACCATCATGCGTTCGTCGGTCTCGCTCGGATGGCGTGCCAGTGTCAGCGCATGGTCGGCGTAGTAGCCGTTGTCGATGTCGGCGACCGACACCTGCGCCTTGAAGATGGTGGACTTCAGCGCCATCAGGCGCGGCGGGCGAGTTCGGCCGCCTTGCCCACGTAGCTGCCGGGTGTCATCGACAACAAGCGGTCGCGCTCCTCGGGCGGGATGTCCAGCGAGCGGATCAGCGTCCGCAGGTCCTCGGCCCGCACGGTCTTGCCGCGCGTGACTTCCTTGAGCTTCTCGTACGCGCCCTCGACGCCGAAGCGGCGCATCACGGTCTGGATCGGCTCGGCGAGCACTTCCCAGGCCTGGTCGAGATCGGAGTCCAACGCCTCGCGATTGAGTTCCAGCTTGGCCAGGCCGATGCCCATCGAGTGGTACGCGAGCGCCGCGTAGCCCAGGGCCACGCCCATGTTGCGCAGCACGGTGGAAT
>Ga0247821_10000923_pt1 | contig 16367 bp, 12 predicted proteins | sample 13C_Glycerol_Day_FD_192481 | JGI IMG/M metagenome (GOLD analysis project Ga0247821, IMG submission 192481) | Soil microbial communities from agricultural site in Penn Yan, New York, United States - 13C_Glycerol_Day14 | ecosystem: Environmental > Terrestrial > Soil > Agricultural land | place... | reverse complement strand
CCCCCGCCGCCGGAGCCGATCAGGTCCGCGTCCGGATCGCGCAGGACCGGGCGTACGTGCAGGCCTTGCAGGACGGCCGTCTTGCCGACGACCCGCGGATCGGCCCGTCGGCCACCTACGGCGCGGACTGGCTGCCCGCGGTGGCCGAATGGCATCTCCAGCAGTTCGGCCGGAAAACCGATTGACCGGCACCACGGCCGCGCTGGTACCGTGCCGTGGTCCGTGACATCACACCAGGAGGTGAGGCCCCGATGAACGCTGTAGCGCAGTGGGTGCTCCCCCTCTCGTGGTCACGGGCGGGCGATTGACGTAGGTGTCGTCGGGAGCGCCGCGAGAAGCTCCCGAAGGGAAACACCTATGAACTCTTTGCCTTTCAGTCCGGGCGTCGGCGCGGTGACGATCTCACGCGTCGCTGACAACCAGTGGCACGCGATCGAGAACGATCTCGTCGTCGGCCGCGGTCACGCCTCCCGGCGGCTCGACGGCCGGACCTTCCTCAGCATCGACACCTGGCGGGACGCCGTCTTCGACCGGCTCGCCGCCGCGATGCTGGCCGACCTCACGGGCCCGCTGCACACGGTCGTCGACGAAACCGACCGTGACCTCACGGCCAACTGGGAACGCGCTGGACTCACGATCTGGCGCCGCGAGTCGGAGTACGTCGTACCCACCCGGCCGATCGCGCCGCCAGCGCCGTCAGGGGTGCACATCGTCACCGACGTCGCCGAGCCGCCGCTGCGCGAGCTGGACCAGGCGATCCGCGACGAGGTCGGATCCACCGTCGGCTGGCACACGATGCCCGCGGAGGTGCTGCCCTGGCAGGGCGGGACAAGGCCGATCGACCCGTCGAAGTACACGGTCGCCGTCCGCGACGGCCGGTACGTCGGATTTGTCCGGGTGGCCACGAGAACACGGCGCCCGCGCATCGGGCTGGTCGCGGTCCTGGCGGCCGAGCAACGCCGAGGCATCGGCCGGGCACTGCTGGGCCACGTGCTCGACGGGTTGCACCGCGCCGGCGTCGAGGCGGCCACGGCGGAGGTCGACGAGACCAACACCGTGGCGACGGCACTGTTCGAAGGGATCGGCGCCGAACGCACCGGCCGCACTCTCGAACTGATCACCGGGAAGGCCTGACCATGCCCAGAGCAGCAGGCGGTATCGAGATCGAGGGCACTGTCGTCGAGTGCCTCCGCAATGCCACCTTCCGGGTCGAGCTCAGCAACGGCCACAAGGTCCTGGCGCACATCAGCGGCAAGATCCGGAAGAACTACATCAAGATCCTCCCCGAGGACCGCGTCCTGGTGGAGCTCAGTCCCTACGACCTGAACCGGGGCCGGATCATCTTCCGCTACCGCACCTGATCCATCTCACACGCCACCCGTCTGATCAAGACTAGAACATGTGTTCGACGAAGCGGTAATCTGAAAACATGCTTGGTCGGTTCACGGTTCGGCCGTCCGACGACGGATCCACTGGATTCGGCGTCTGGGACGGTGCGGTCAACGGGTGGCGTGCAACAGGTATCGGCGACGAGGCGAAGGCGCGGGAGCTCGCCGCCGATCTCGACGTGCAGTACGACGCCCACGGTCCCCGGGCGGCGGACGCCGTGCGGCACGTCGACCCCGCGCAACCGGTGCAGCGGGCGACCTGGTCCACCGGCGAGCTGGACGTCTGGATCCGCGACAACGGCGTCTGGCTGGGCCGGTTCCGCGACAAGGACGGGCGGATCACCTGGGTGCCGGGCACGGACCTCAGGCCGCTCTAGCCGGGCGGCTTCGGCTTGGCGGCGTCGGCGGGCTGGGGGTTCGGGTCGCCGATCAGGCGTTTCGGCGGCGCGACGAAGTTCTCGGCGGGCAGGCCGCGGAGGGCGCCCTGCATGGCGGTCTTCCAGAGCGGGCCGGCGGTGCCGGAGCCGGTCGGGTCGGCGATGTCCTGGCCGTTCAGCGTGTGCCGGTACATCAGGTTGGTGTACGGCAGGTTGGCGTCGGCGACCACCGCCGCCGCGGCCAGGTTCGGGGTGTACCCGGCGTACCAGACGGCCAGGTTCTCCTGGATCGTTCCGGTCTTGCCCGCCATGTCACGGGTGCCGAACCGCAGCCGGCCGCCCGTCCCGCCCGGCATCATCACCGCGCTCAGCACCCGGTTCACGCCGTCCGCGACCGCCCGCGGGAGGACCTGCTTGCAGTCGTACCCGGGGCCCGGGACCGGGCGCCAGGACTTGTCCCGCACGGACGTGACGACGATCGGCGTGCAGTACTTCCCGCGCGCCGCGAACGTGGCGTACGCGTTCGACAGCATCAGCGGTGTCACGTACCCGACACCGAGCGTCATCGAGATCACCTGGTCGAGCGGCTGGCCGGTCTGGCCGTTGTACATCCCGAGCTCGGCCGCGACCGTGGCGACCGCGCACAGCCCGGTCCGCTGCGACAGCTGCAGGAAGTAGGTGTTCGTCGAGAACCGCGCGGCCTCGACCATGGTCAGGTTGCCGCTGTGCGTCGAGTTCTTCGGCCGGTACGTCGGGTCGCGCGTCCAGCCGTGGCAGGTCCGGAACTTCTTGTTGCTCAGATCGATCTGCTGCGGCGAGTTGATCCGGTAGTCCATCGGGATGCCCTGGGACAGCGCCGCGGCGATCGTGAACGCTTTCATCGTCGAGCCGTTCTGGAATCCGCCGTACCCGCCGGCGTAGGACTTCTCGACGTTGTAGTTGTAGTTCGTGTGGAACTTCCCGTTGCCGTACGGGCGGCTCTGCACCATCGCCTTCACCAGGCCGGTGCCGGGCTCGACGATCGTGATCGCGGCGATCGCGGAGTCGGTGCGCTTGCTGTGCTCCTCGATCGACGCCTGCGCCGCGGCCTGGATCCGCGGGTCGATCGAGGTCCGGATCAGCAGCCCGCCGGTCTTCAGGTAATGGTCGCGGTCCTTCACGGTCGCGCCGAGCGCCGGGTTCGCGAGCAGCTTGGAGACCACGTAGTCGCAGTAGAACGGGTACCGCGAGTTGGCGCACCCGTTCGGCACCGGCTCGACCTTCGCCAGGTCGATCACGGGCGTCTTCAGCGCCTGGTTCGCCTGGTGCACGGTGACGACGCCGAGCTCCAGCATGCGTTTGATCACCACGTCCCGGCGGGCCTTGGCGCGGGCCAGGTCGTTGGTCGGGTCGTACCCGGTCGGGTTCTTCACCAGTCCGGCCAGCATCGCGGCCTGCGGCAGCGTGAGATCGGCGGCGGAGGTCCGGAAGTAGTGCTGGGCCGCGGTCTGGATGCCGTACGTCCCGTCGCCGAAGTTCGCCAGGTTCAGGTACCGCTCGAGGATCTCGTCCTTGGACAGCTCGCTCTCGACCGCGATCGCGTACCGCAGCTCGGTGAGCTTGCGCTGGTACGAGACCTCGGTGGCCTTGGCCCGCTCGGCCGCCGTCTTCGCCTTCTCGACCAGGCTCATCTTCACGTACTGCTGGGTGATGCTCGACCCGCCCTGCTGCACCTCGCCGCCGGTCTGGTTGCGGACCATCGCCCGCACGGTGCCCTTCAGGTCGAGCGCGCCGTGGTCGTAGAACCGGGAGTCCTCGATCGCCACGATCGCCTTGCGCATGATCGGGCTGACCGAGCTCAGCGGCACCGGCACCCGGTTCTGCTCGTACAACGTGGCGACCAGCGTGCCGTCCGCGGCCAGGATCCGGCTGCGGACGGCCAGCGGGTCGCTCTCGAACTCGCGCGGCAGGCTCTGCACGGTCTCGGCGACCTGCTCCGAGCCGCGTCCGGCGAAGCCGGCGAACGGGATCACGAGCCCCGCCGCCAGCGCACCCGAAAGTACGCTCAGGCCGATGAACAGAATCAACGACCGAGCCTTACTGCGACCGCCCCTGCCGGTACGCACCCTTCCAGGCTAGACGAGTGATCAAGCTCCGGGTACCCCGGAATTGATTGCCTCGATCAACTTCGGCCGCAGTTCCCGGGCACTGATCACCGCGTCGACCGACCCCACGTCGCGGGCCCGCTCGATGCTGTGCACCCGGTCGAACTCAGCCGCGACCTCGCCCAGTTTCTCCGCCCGGACGACGGTTCGCACGTCCGCGAGCTCCGTGGCCAGCGCCGCGCGCTCCGCTCCCGAGGCCTCGCCGACGCGCTCGGCCAGCGATGCCACCCGCGGATCCGCGGCGGTCCGCGCGTCGACCTCGGCCGCGAACACGACCGCCGCCGCCGGCGCGCCGCCGAGCACCGACGCGAACGAGCCCTCCACCGCGAGCACGGTCATCGACGGGTTCAGCGACTTCGAGAACACCACGAACGCGCCGCCGTGGTACCGCGACACGACGCAGAACACGATCGGCCCGCGGAAGTTCACCATCGCGCGCCCGATCTCGGCGCCGTACTCGAGCTGCAGGTTCCGCATCGAGTCCGGCGACCCGTCGAACCCGGACAGGTTCGCGAGCACCACCAGCGGCCGGTTCCCGCTGGCCGAGTTGATCGCCCGGGCGACCTTCTTCGACGACCGTGGGAACAGCGTGCCGGCGGTGTAGGTGTCCGGCCCGTCGGTGGGCGGGAACCCGCGCCGCGGCACCGACCGGGACTCGATCCCGACCAGGCACACCGGGAACCCGCCGAGCCGTGCGTCCTGCACGACCGCGGTGTCGGCGTCGGCCATCCCGGCCCAGCGCTCCAGCACCGGGTGGTCCTGGTCGGTGACGGCCCGCATCAGCGTACGGATGTCGAACGCCTTCTTCCGGTCCGGGTTGGTCGCCGCCGAGAAGATCTCGCCGATCGTCTTGAAGTCGCTCCCGGCCACCTCGTGCGGGTACGGCGTGACGTCGCGATCCGCCGGGTCCGACGTCTCCGCCCGCCGCGGCCCGCGCTCCCCCGGCACGACGTACGTGTGGTCGTAGTACGTCATCAGCACGTCCCGGGCGCCCTTCAGGTCCGGCGCCCAGTACTGCGCCTGGCCGTTCGGGCCCATCACCCGGTCGTAGCCGCCGATGCCGAAGTTGTCCTCGGCCGAGACGCTGCCGGAGAAGTCGAGCGTTTGCTTGCCGGTCAGCACCATCGCGCTGTCCGGCGTCATCACCAGGATGCCCTTGGTGTGCATCAGCATCGTCGCCTCGGCGTTCCAGTACGGCTGCGCGCCGACGTTGATACCCGCGACCACGACATTGATCTCGCCGCCGGCCTGGGTGAACTCGACGATCCGCTTCAGCGCCTTGGCGACCCAGTCCATGTTCTCGGTGCCGGAGTCCATCGAGATCCGGGCGCCCGCGGACAGCGAGTACCACTCGACCGGGACCCGCATCCGCTCGGCCAGGTCGAGGGCCGCGATGATCCGCGAGCACTCCGCCTCGGCCACCGCGCCGAGCGCCTTGGTCGGGTCGCCGCTCATCGCGACCCGGGTGACGCCGTCCGGGTACCGGTCGGTCGGGGTGCTGACGATGCCGACGATGATGCCGGCCTTGTTCAGGCCCTTCGGCCGGTCCACCGGGACCAGGTTGCCGCTGTCGTCCAGGTCGTGCTCGACGAACGAGCCGCCCTGGCCGGCGACCATGCCGCTGACCTCGTACGGGTAGATCGTGTTCCGCCGCCGGGAGCGCTGCACCTTCTGCGCGTAGTCGTCGAGCGGCAGCAGCCGGCCGGTCGGCGGCTCCTCGATCGACGTCACCACCCCGGCGCCGTGCTGGTAGTAGAACCGCGCCGCGACCGGGTTGACCGACCCGTCCGGCGCCGCGACGTCGCCCTGCACCAGGACCTCCTCGATCCCGGCGCCGGCGGTCATCGGGGCGATGTTGCGCTGCAGCGCGGTCACCTCGTCGACCTGGACGTTCACCACCGGCCAGATCTGCACCCAGACGTGGTTCATGTCGAGTTTCGCGCCGGCCGCGCCGCGTGCGGTCCGGGCCCGGCGGATCGCCTCCAGGCAGTTCGAGATCGCGCGCTCCGCGTGCGGCAGCGACGTGACCTGGCCGTCCTCGTCCCGGGCGACCGCGAACTGGCGGACCTGCGCCAGCGCGACGAGCCTCCGGTCGGCCTCGTTGTCGCGGGCGACGCAGTAGTAGAGCAGCACGTCCTCCGGCGCGTCCAGCCGGGTGATCCGGAAGTCGCGCAGCCGCCAGAGGTTCAGGCGGCGGCCGACCATCGGGTGCACGCCGCGGACGTTGTCGTCCTCGGCCATCGACCCGCCGGCCGGCCGGTAGGTGAAGTACGAGACCGGGCGGCCCTGTCCCGGGGCGACCGCGACCGAGATCCGCCGGACCCGCTGGGCGATCGGCAGGTCGGCGACCATCCGGCGGTACAGGTCCGAGGCCTCCTGCTGCGACTCGGGCAGGTCCGGGCCGTACAGGTACAGCTCGAGGACGGCCTCGTGGCCCGCCGTCCGGGCCTCGATCCGGTCGGTCAGCGCGCGCGACAAGCCGCTGTCCCGGTCGGCCAGCTCGGCGACCGTGCCGACCGTCGTGACCAGGTGGCTCGGGCGGTCGTCGATCGTGTAGTCGGCAGTCGCGAACGGCCGCCCGTCGACGGCGAATTCGCGCAGGTCGTGCAGTTCGTACTCGCGGTAGTGCCGCCGGACGAGCACCTCGAGCATCGGCTCCCGTTCGCCCCAGCCGTGCTCCAGCCGCTCGGCGAGGAACCGGACGATCGGTTCCGGGATCGCGGCCAGCGCGTCGATCCGGCGCTGCCGGTCCGGCGAGTCCGGGTGCGCGGCCAGGTCGGCGACCTCGTCGCCCACGCCCGCGATGATCGAGGCCCGCTCGGCGTCGACCTGGGGCTGGTCGAACCAGCGGAACCGCACGCTCCGGGCCAGGTCCCCGACGACCGGGAAGCGCAGCTGCGTGGCCAGCACCAGCCGGTCGAGCAGCTCGTGCACGGCCTCGTCCAGCGGCGCGTCCGGCAGCGGCTCGACGATCCACCGCTGCAGCACCGACGTCACCAGCAGGACGTCGGGAGTCGAGCGCTGCTGTGCCAGGAAGATCCGGAAGACCGCCTCCTCCAGCTCCGGGCTCCGCTCCAGCCCGGTCACGCCGTAGTGGCTCAGCACGCGGGTCAGGCGGGCCTGGAACTCGGCAGGCAGCCCGCCGCGGTCCGGATCCAGGCTCTGCAGGTAGGTGTAGAAGTACTCGCGGGGGCTGTGCACCCGGTTCTCGAGGGTGGTGTCGGTGCCGGCCGGCCGGTTGCGGCTCAGCTCGGCGAAGTCCGCGAACACCGTCAGCAGCTCGATCTCGGCGCCCACCGGCGGCTCGGAGCGCTGGTGCGCGAGCTCCGACCGCGCGGACAGGTAGTCGGCCAGCATGCCGCCCTCGTCCTGCGGGTCGATGTCGAACCCGAGCAGCATGCTCCGCAGGTCGTCCAGCCCGCGCTCCACCCGCTCGGCCGCGGACTTCTCCCCGGTCCCGTTCGGCAGATCGAGCTGTACGCCGTTGTGGACCGGAGCCACGTCCTCTACGGCAGCTTCGTCCGCCACCGGCTCCAGCCGGATGAGCGGCGCGCCGGTCTCCACCTGGCTGCCGGTCGAGACCAGCAGCTCCTTCACGGTCGCCTTGAACGGCGCGTACAGCACCGTCTCCATCTTCATGCTCTCGAGCACGAGCACCGGAGCGCCGGCCTCGATCTCGGCCCCGGTCTGCACCGGCGTCGCCACCACGAGCGCCGGAGCGGGCGACCGCAGTACGCCGCCCTCGTCCCGGCTCACGCGGTGCGTGACACCGTCGACCTCGACCAGGTGCACCGGGCCGTGCGTCGCGGTCACCAGCCGGAACCGCTGCCCGCCGACGACCAGCCGGCCGCGGTATTCGTCCAGCCGCTCCAGCTCGGCGTCCACCACCTTCAGGTGCTCGTTGCCGTTGCCGACGCCGACCCGGAACCGCTCCGGCCCGATCCGCGCGACCGTCACCCGGTAGCTCGCGCCGCGCAGCTTCAGGTCGATCGCGCGGCCGACCTCGTGCTGGACCTGCGGACGGCCGCCGTGCGCGGTCTCCAGCAGCCGGGTCCGCTCGACCTGCTCGGCGTCCTCGTACCCCTCGATCGCCGCTGCGACCAGCGCGACGCCCGAGTGCCGGTGCGAGACCAGCCGACCCTCGCCGCGGACCCGGTCGATCCAGCCGGTGTCCGCACTGCCGTCGATCACCTCGGGCTGGTCGAGCAGCTCGAGGATGAAGCTCTTGTTGGTCGCGCCGCCCTCGATCAGCACGGTCGTCGCCTGCATGGCGCGCCGCAGCCGCGCCAGCGCCTCCTCGCGGGTCCGCCCGTACCCGATCACCTTCGCGATCATCGAGTCGAAGTCGGCCGGGATGCTGTCCCCGGCGCTCACCCCGGTGTCGACCCGGATGCCCGGGCCGGCCGGCAGGTCCAGGACGACGATCCGGCCGGGCGACGGGGCGAAGTCGCGGTCCGGGTCCTCGGCGTTCAGCCGGGCCTCGACCGCGTGCCCGCTCTCCACCGGCCGGGCGCCCTCCAGCCGGCCGCCGGACGCGACGTGCAGCTGCGCCTTCACCAGGTCGAACCCGGTGGTCAGCTCGGTGATCGGGTGCTCGACCTGCAGCCGGGTGTTCACCTCGAGGAACGCGAACGACTTCTCGCCCGGGTGGTACAGGAACTCGACCGTCGCGGCCCCGCGGTACCCGACCGCGATCGCCAGCCGCTCCGCCGACGCCTTCAGGTCCTCGACCTGCGACGCGGACAGCAGCGGGGACGCGGACTCCTCGATCACCTTCTGGTTGCGGCGCTGCACCGAGCAGTCCCGGACGCCGAGCGCCCACGCCGTCCCCTCGCCGTCGGCGATCACCTGGACCTCGACGTGCCGGGCGCCGGTGACGAGGCGCTCCAGGAACACCACGCCGCTGCCGAAGGCGCGCGCGGCCTCCTCACTGGTCCGCGCGTACGCGTCGGACAGCTCGTCGGCGGAGCCGACCATCCGGATCCCGCGGCCACCGCCGCCGGCCGTTGCCTTCAGCATCAACGGGTAGCCGATCCGGTCGGCGGCCGCGAGCGCGGCGTCGAGCGACTCGACCGCTCCGCGGCTCCACGGCGCGACCGGGACGCCGACCTCCTCGGCGATCAGCTTCGAGCCGATCTTGTCGCCGAGTTTGCGCATCGCCGCGGCCGACGGGCCGATGAACGTGACGCCGATCCGGTCGCACAGCTCGGCGAACGCGGGGTCCTCGGCAACGAATCCCCAGCCGACCCAGGCGGCGTCCGCACCGGTCTCGCGCAGCGCGCGCTCCAGCACCCCCAGGTCGAGGTACGGGCGGGCCGACGCCGGGCCGAGCGGGTAGGTGATGTCCGCGGCCCGCACGAAGGTCGCGGTGCGCTCGCCGTCGGTGAACAAGGCCACGGTCTCGATCGGGTCACCGCCTTCGGCGTTGACTTCCCGGACCGCGTTGATCAGCCGCATCGCGGCCTCACCCCGGTTCACGATTGCGATACGCTTGAACATCGACCGCCTCCCTGTCGCACCCTGCCTTGTATTGCTGGGATCGCCAGCTCTGGCACAGGTTTTCAGCACATCACCGTTACCGTCGAGTCGGCCCCCTGTTCAGGCGTGTTTCGACCTCTGGTACCACGTCTCGCGCGAACCGGATCGTCTGCTCCAGGGGGTCGGCTTCCGGCCAGAACACGAACGCCCGGAACGGCTGCCGCGTGACCAGCTCGGTGACGAAGTCCGCCCACTGTCCCGGCGTCCCCCGCAACGGAGCGTCACCGTGCGTCGTGTCGGTGTCACCCGGCCCGTCGGTCACCGTGCCGACGATCTGCGCGATCCGCAGCACGTCGGCCGGATCGCGGCCCGCCGCCTTGGCCGCCTCGTCGATGATCGCGTTCGCGGGCGCCAGGTCTTGGTACGGCAGGTAGCTCGGGATCGGCGCCGCCCAGCCGTCGGCCAGCCGCCCCGTCAGCCGCAGCGACCGCGGGCCGATCGAGCCGATCCAGATGCCGATGTCGTGCGGCGGCGCCGGGACGGGGCGGGTGTTCACCGCGTAGTACTTGCCCTCCGCAACCACCCGCTCGGCGCCGGACCACAGCCGCCGCAGCAGGCCGATCCCTTCCTCCAGGGCCTCGATCGCCTCGCCCGGCGTCCGGTCCGGACCGCCGAAACCCTTGATCGCGCGCGGGATGCCGCCGGCCCCGAGGCCGAGCTCGAACCGTCCGCCGGACACCCGGTCGAGCGTCGCCGCCAGGTTCGCGAGCATCGTCGGCGGACGCAGCGGCAACGGCGTCACGTCGGGGAAGAACCGCAACCGCTCGGTGCGGCTCATCAGGTCCCCGATCACCGCCATCGCGTCGAGCTGCGCCGGAGCGTACGGGTGGTCCTGCACACCGACGTACGTCAGGCCGCCCTCCTCCGCGGCGGCCACGACCTCGCGGTGTTCGGCGAGGTCCGGGGTCGGTGTCACCTGTACTCCGAAATCAACCATGTCTCGAGCATGACCCCAGGGTGCGGAAAACTGCGCGGCAGGGCTCATGGGAGGGGACTGACGTGACGGATGCGTTGATCGAGCGGCTGCGGGGCGAGGTCGCGGGACCGGTGCTGGCGCCGGGTGACGAGGGGTACGCCGAGGAGCTGTCCGGGTTCAACCTGGCGGTGACGCACACGCCGGACGTCGTGGTCGGGCTGACGTCCGAGGACGACGCGGTCGCGGTCGTGCGGGCCGCGGCGGCGACCGGTACGCCGGTCCGCGTGCTGGCGACCGGCCACGGCATCCCGAACCCGATCCGGGACGGCATCGTCGTGACGACCGGCCGGATGACCGGCGTGACCGTGGACGCCGAGGCGCAGGTCGCGCACATCGCCGCGGGCAGCCGCTGGGCCGAGGTGGTCGCGGCGGCCGCACCGCACGGGCTCGCGCCGATCACCGGCGCGTCCGACGCGGTCGGCTGCATCGGGTACACGCTCGGCGGCGGGCTCGGCCCGCTCGCCCGGACGTACGGCTTCTCGTCCGACTGGGCCCGCGGCTTCCGGGTCGTGACCGCGGCCGGCGAGGTCGTGACCGCGAACGAGACCGAGCACGCGGACCTCTTCTGGGCGTTGCGCGGCGGCAAGGGCGGCTTCGGCATCGTCACCGCGATGGACTTCGGGCTGGTCGAGCTGGGCACCCTCTACGGCGGCTCGGTGTTCTTCGACGCCGAGTACATCGCCCCCGCCCTGACCACCTGGGCCGAGTGGACCAAAACGCTGCCGGAGAGCGCCAACACGTCCGTCGTCATCCTGCGGCTGCCGCCGCTGGAGTTCATCCCGGAGCCGTTGCGCGGCAAGACGGTGCTGAGCGTGCGGTTCGCGTACGTCGGCGCCGCGGCCGACGGGAAGGCGCTGTTCCAGCCGATCCGGGACGCCGGGACGACGCTGATCGACGCCGTCGGCGAGATGCCGGCGAGCGACATCGCGCTGATCCACAACGACCCGAAGGACCCGACGCCCGCCTGGGACCGCGGGCTGATGCTCGACGAGCTGGACGCCGAGTTCGTCACCGCGTTCCTGGAGGTGGCCGGCCCGGACCAGCAGCTCCCGCTGGTCGCGGTCGAGCTGCGGCACCTCGGCGGCGCCACCGAGCGCGACGTCCCGGAGGGCAGCGCGGTCGGCGGCCGCAGCGGTGCCGGCACGCTGACGATGATCGGCGTACCGGACCCGAACCTGTTCGAGAAGGTGCTGCCGGCAACGGTCGACGCGGTGCTCGGCCGGCTCGAGCCGTGGGTGTGCGCGGAGACCACGGTGAACTTCGCCGGCGGCTTCGCGCTGCCCGGGTCGTACCAGGCATCGTGGCCGGCCGACACGTTCGCGCGGCTGGCCGACGTCCGCGCGGCCTACGACCCGGACTCGCTCTTCCCGTTCGGGCCTCGCCAGGAGAACTCGGGCTCGTAGCCGAGCAGGCGGCGCGCCTTCTCGATCGAGAGCAGGGTGTCGTTCGGGCCGAACGGCCGCTTCACCGGGACGCCGGGGAACACCTCGGCGAGCAGCTCCTCGTTCGGCCGGGACATCACCGTGTCGGCGTTCGCGACGATGAACACGTCCGTCCCGGTCACGTCGTACTCGAGCGACTTCCGGACGGCCTGCGCGCCGTCGCGGGCGTCGATGTACCCCCAGAGGTTCCACTTGCGCGCGTGCGCGTCCGCGTCGAACCCGGGGAACCGGGCGTAGTCCTCCGGGTACATCACGTTCGAGAAGCGCAGGCCGATCAGCTTCAGGTCCGGGTGCCACCGGCACAACTGCCGGGCCAGCTCCTCCTCGAGCGTCTTGACCAGCGAGTAGGTGCTGTTCGGCCGCGGCGGGTAGTCCTCGTCCACCGGCACGTACGGCGGGAACTCGTCGAACGGCAGCCCGAGCACGGTCTCGCTGGACGCCCAGACGATGTTCCGGACACCGGCCCGCAGCGCGGCCGAGAACACGTTGTACGTCACGGTCATGTTGTTGTGGAAGGTCGCCGCGTTCGGCCGCAGCCCCGGCGCCGGGATCGCGGCGAGGTGCACCACCGCGTCGACACCGTCGTGCCGGTCGTCGATACCGGCGATCGCCTCGTAGGTCTGGCCGAAATCGGTCAGGTCCACGCGTGTCGACGTCACATCGGCCCGGGCCGGTGCAGCCTGGTCGAGAGCGACCACGTCCCAGCCGTGGTCCGCCAGGTGGTCGACGACGGCCTTGCCGAGCTTGCCGCTACTTCCGGTGACCGCTACCCGCCTCGCCTCGTTCACGCCGAGATCATCGCACTAATGTGTGACATGCCACTGTGGAAGGACACATCGTGAAACTTGCTGGCCGGATGGATCGGTTGGGAACCGAGTCGGCGTTCGAGGTGCTCGCCAAGGCGAAGGCCCTGGAGGCCCGGGGACGCGAGATCGTGCACCTGGAGATCGGCGAACCCGACTTCGACACGCCGCCGCACGTGATCGCGGCCGCGCAACAGGCCCTCGACAAGGGGTTCACGCACTACGTCCCGGCGCCCGGCATCCCCGAGCTGAGGACCGCGGTCGCGGACTTCCTCGGCCGCACGAACCGGCTGACCACGACGCCCGACCGGGTGCTGATCACCCCGGGCGCGAAGCCGATCATGTTCTTCACGATCCTGGCGCTCTGCGAGGAGGGTGACGAGGTCCTCTACCCGGACCCCGGCTTCCCGATGTACGCGTCGATCACGTCGTTCGCCGGTGCGACGCCGGTGCCGGTGCCGCTGCGCGAGGAGAACGGGTTCGTCATCGATCCCGACGAGCTGCGGTCGCTGGTGACGGACCGGACCAAGCTGCTCATCCTGAACTCCCCGCACAACCCGTGCGGCAGCGCGTCGACGCCGGAGCAGCTGCAGGCGATCGCCGAGATCGCGATCGAGCACGACCTGGTCGTGCTCAGCGACGAGGTCTACTGGGCGCTGCGGTACGACGGGGAGCACCACAGCGTGCTCGACCTGGACGGCATGGCGTCGCGGACGATCCTGCTCGACGGCTGGTCGAAGACGTTCGCGATGACCGGCTGGCGGCTGGGGTTCGGCGTGTTCCCCGAGCCGCTGGTCGAGCCGGTGACCCGGCTGATGATCAACTCGGTCTCGTGTACGTCGGCGTTCAGCCAGCACGCCGCGATCGCCGCCCTCGAAGGTCCCTGGGACGACGTCGACCGGATGCTCGAGGCGTTCCGCGAGCGGCGTGAGGTGATCGTGTCCGGGCTCAACGCCGTACCGGGCGTGTCGTGCGTGGAGCCGGGCGGAGCGTTCTACGCCTTCCCGAACATCACCGAGCTCGGCGTCTCCGCCGCCACCCTGGCCGACCGGCTGCTCGACGAGGCCGGCGTCGCCTGCCTGCCCGGCACATCGTTCGGCACGTACGGCGAGGGCCACCTGCGCTTCTCGTACGCGAACTCGGTCGAGAACATCCGCCGCGCCCTCGACGCCTTCACGACTCTCGTGCGCTGACCGCCATCAGCCAGTCGGCGCCCACCACCCGGTAGCCGAGCCGGTACAGACCACGCAGGATGCCGGGCACATGCTTGGCGCCGTACACCACGGCCACCTCGAGCTCCTCGTCGCCGCGGTCCCGGACGACTTCGGCGACCGCCGCGACAGCACGGCCGTCGCGGCGGTCGAGCAGCAGGTCGAAGAAGCGGTCCCACTCCGCGCCGCGCAGCTCCTCCTGCCGGGTCGGCAGGTCGTCGACTTCGATGTCGGGTGTCAGCAGCGCCCGCCGCCCGGCGAAGAACTGGCCGATCGTCACGACCGGGGCCGCTGCCCACAGCATCGCGCGGGTCTTCCACGGCAGCTCGTCGAAGCCGTCCTGGAACTCCTCGCCGGACATGTCCGGTGCCACGAACGGCACGCCGAGGTCGTCGTACGGAATGTCGTCCTCGACCAGCCCGGACTCCGCATCGGCCGGCAACACCCGGTACGTCATGGTCATCCCGTCGACCGCCGGGGACTCGCCCTGGATGCCTTCGACGACGAGCAGGTCGTACCCGCGCAGCCGCGTCTCGACCTCGCGGAAGAACTGCGGCTCGGCCACGTGCAGCATCGGGAAGATCACGATCGCCGGTCCCCCGCCGCGCTTGGTCAGCCGCAGTACGGCGGACCGGGTGCCGACGATGCTGTTCTCGATGATCTGCATGTCCCCATCCCCCAACGGCCGTGTGGCACAGTGAGCTGATCATGACTGATCAGCACGGGCACACCCATCGGCTCGATCTCGACGACGCGTCCGTCCGGGAGTGGGACGCGACGGTGGTCGGCTCGGATCCCGAGCGCGGGATCGTGCTCGACCGGTCCGCGTTCTACCCGGGTGGCGGCGGGCAGCCGCCGGACCAGGGGGTGCTGCTGTGGGGCGGCGTCCGGACCCGGATCGTCGGGACCACCAAGGGTGACGACCTGTATCTCGTACCGCACGAGGACGACCCGGTCCCGCCGGCCGGGACCGCCGTCCGCGGGGCGCTCGACGACGAACGGCGTACCCAGCTGATGCGGACGCACTCCGGCCTGCACGTGCTGACCGGGGTGGTGTTCCGCGACTTCGGCGCCCTCGTCACCGGCGGGAACATGGAGCCGCTGTCGGCGCGGATGGACTTCGACCTGGCCGAGGTACCGCCGGACTTCAAGGACCGGGTCGCCGAGGCGGTGAACGCGGAGATCCGCACCGACCGCCGGATCACGGTTAGCAACTTGCCGCGCGACGAGGCGTTCGCGATCCCGGACATCATCCGGACCGCGACCAACCTGCTCCCGCCCGATCTCGAGGTGGTCCGGATCGTCGACATCGCCGGCCTCGACACCCAGGCCGACGGCGGCACCCACGTCGCCTCGACCGCGCTGATCGGCCGCATGGAGGTCGTCAAGATGGAGAGCAAGGGCCGGGGCTTCCGGCGTCTCCGGGTGCGGATCGTCTGAGATCGTCCGAACCGGCCGACGGTCAGTCGGCCGGCTTCTGCTTCTGCTCGGCGGCCTGCCGGCGCACGTCGGCCTGGACCGCGCGCTCGTGGTCGAGCCAGTCGGGGTTGTCGGTCTTGATCGCCTCGATCTGGGTGCTGGTGAGCGCCTCGGTGATGCCGGCCCGGGCCAGCCCGCTGATCGACACCCCGAGCTTCGCGGCTACCACCGGGCGCGGGTGCGGACCGTCGCGGCGCAGGTCGCGCAGCCACTCGGGCGGGTCCGCCTGCAGCGCGTTCAGTTCGTCGCGCGACACCTCGCCGTCCTGGAACTCCGCCGGGGTGGCCGGCAGGTACACGCCGAGCTTCTTCGCCGCCGTGGCAGGCTTCATGGTCTGGGTCTTGCGCGCCGTCATGGCAGCAGCGTATCGGCAGGTAGCCTGACCACCGTGACCGGATTCCGGCTGGGCTACGTCCCCGGCGTGACGCCCGCGAAGTGGGCCCGGATCTGGACCGAGCGACTCCCCCGCGTTCCGCTCGAGCTCGTCCAGGTCACCGCCGCGGACGCCCCCGGCGTCCTGCGCCGGACGGAGGTCGACGCCGCCCTGCTCCGGCTCCCGATCGACCGCACCGGGCTGCACGCGATCCCGCTGTACGTCGAGCAGACGGTCGTCGTGGTTCCCAAGGACCACCTGATCACCGCCGCTGACGAAGTCACGCTCGACGATCTGGCCGACGAGCTGATGCTGCATCCGCGCGACGACGTCCTCGACTGGAAGCATCCGCCCGGCCGGTTGATCGACGACCGCCCGGCCCGGACCGCCGACGCGGTCGAGTTGGTTGCCATGGGCACCGGGCTGCTGGTGGTACCGCAGTCGCTGGCCCGCCTGCACCACCGTAAGGACCTCACCTACCGCCCGCTGGCCGGCGTGCCGGAGTCGCAGGTCGCGCTCAGCTGGCCCGAGGACGAGACCAGCGAACTCGTCGAGCACTTCATCGGCATCGTCCGCGGCCGGACCGCGAACAGCACCCGCGGCCCCGCCGTCGCGAAGAAGCGGCCGGCCGCGGAC
>Ga0247821_10000922_pt1 | contig 16380 bp, 12 predicted proteins | sample 13C_Glycerol_Day_FD_192481 | JGI IMG/M metagenome (GOLD analysis project Ga0247821, IMG submission 192481) | Soil microbial communities from agricultural site in Penn Yan, New York, United States - 13C_Glycerol_Day14 | ecosystem: Environmental > Terrestrial > Soil > Agricultural land | place... | reverse complement strand
CGCAGGCGTGAAGCGGGTCAACAGCCGATTTGGTGAAAAGGAGTATTGGGGTGTCGAGTACCGATGATGAACAGCTGGCGGCATTCAAGGACTGGTGGCAGCGTAACGGCAAACCACTGGTAACCGGCGGCCTGCTGGCACTGGTGATAGTGTTTGGCTGGCAAGCCTTCCAGAAATACCAGGCCAACCAGTCGCAAGGCGCCTCGAACCTCTATCAGGCCCTGCTGGAAACCACCCTGACGCCTACCGGCGCACCGGATGCGGCCAAGGTTGCCGAGTTGTCCGGCAAGCTCAAGAGCGAGTTTGGCGGCAGCGCCTATGCCCAGTACGGCAGCCTGTTCGTGGCCAAGGTCGCGGTCGATGCCGGCAAGCTGGACGACGCCGCCGCCGAGCTCAAGTCGGTGATGGACAAGCCGGCTGACGCGACCCTGGGCGAAATCGCCCGCCAGCGTCTGGCCCGGGTCATGGCTGCCCAGAGCAAGGTTGAAGAAGCCCTGAAGCTGCTCGAAGGTGATGCCGACAAGGCGTTCCTGGCCAGCCGTGAAGAGCTCAAGGGCGACCTGCTGGTTCAGGCAGGCCGCGCTGCCGATGCCCATGCCGCTTACGAAAAAGCCAAGGCCGCGTTGTCGGATGACGCCGCGGTCGGTGGCTTGCAACTCAAGCTCGACGACCTTGCCAAAGGGGATGCGTGACGTGATCGGTTGGAAACATGCAGCAGTGCTGAGCCTGGCCCTTCTGGCCGTGGGTTGCAGCAGCAACAGCAAAAAGGAATTGCCGCCGGCCGAGCTGACCAGTTTCACCGAAGAGGTGGTCCTGAAGAAGCAATGGAGCCGCTCGATCGGTGACGGTCAGGGCGAAACCTTCAACATGCTGGTGCCGGCGATCGAGAACGATCGCATCTACGCCGCCGATGTCACCGGCGTGGTGATGTCCCTGGACCGCAACACCGGCGACGTGATCTGGAAGAAAGAACTGGAACTGCCAGTATCCGGCGCCGTCGGCGTGGGTTACGGCATGGTCATGCTCGGCACCCTCAAGGGCGAAGTGATTGCCCTGGATGCCAGCACCGGCGAGCAACGCTGGCGTTCGCGGGTGACCAGTGAAGTGCTGGCGCCGCCTGCCACCAACGGTGACGTGGTGGTGGTGCAGACCCAGGACGACCGCGTGATCGGCCTGGATGCCAGCACCGGTGACCGTCGCTGGATCTACGAAAGCACCCCGGCGGTACTGACCCTGCGCGGTACCGGTGCGCCGATCGTGACCAATCGCCTGGCCATCGCTGGCCTGTCGACCGGCAAGGTCATCGCCCTGGACACCCAGAACGGCGTGCCGGTCTGGGAGCAGCGCGTTGCCATCCCGCAAGGTCGCTCGGAGCTTGACCGCGTTGTCGATATCGACGGCGGCCTGCTGCTGTCCGGCGGCACCCTGTACGTCACCAGCTACCAGGGTCGGGTTGCCGGCCTGGACCTGGAGAGCGGCCGGATGCTGTGGCAGCGTGATGCCTCCAGCTACACCGGTGTGGCCCAGGGCTTCGGCAACGTCTACGTGAGCCTGGCTTCGGGCACCGTGGAAGGCATCGATGAACGCTCCTCCAGCGCGCTGTGGAGCAACGACTCGCTGGCCCGTCGCCAGCTGTCGGCGCCGGAAGTGTTTTCCAGCTATGTGGCGGTGGGTGACCTGGAAGGCTACCTGCACCTGCTCAGCCAGGTCGATGGCCGCTTCGTCGGTCGCGAGCGTATCGATAGCGATGGCCTGCGTGCCCGTCCGCTGGTGGTGGGTGACACCATCTACGTGTACGGCAACAGCGGCAAGCTCGAGGCGCTGACCATTCGCTGAGGCTATGCTTGAGGCCGTGCAGGCCTCGGGCTGCGGCACTTCGGGTGCCGCCCGAACTCCGGCCGCTGCAGTGCAGCGGCCTTTGTATTTTCTGAATTTATGCAGTGGAGAGCCGCATGGTTCCCGTAATCGCCCTGGTGGGCCGACCGAACGTCGGTAAATCCACCATGTTCAACCGCTTGACCAAGACCCGCGATGCCATCGTCGGTGACTTGTCGGGTCTGACCCGTGATCGCCAGTACGGCGAGGCCCGCTGGCAGGGTCGCTCCTACATCCTGATCGACACCGGTGGTATCACCGGCGACGAAGTGGGCATGGACGAGAAGATGGCCGAGCAGTCGCTGATGGCCATCGAGGAAGCCGACTACGTCTTGTTCCTGGTCGATGCCCGCGCCGGCATGACCGCCGCCGACCAGATGATTGCCGAGCACCTGCGCAAGCGTAACAAGCAGTCGTTCCTGGTGGCCAACAAGATCGACAACATCGATCCGGACACCGCCCGCGCCGAATTCGCCCCCATGGGCATGGGCACCGCCATTCCGGTGGCCGGCTCCCAGGGCCGTGGCATCAACGCCCTGATGGAACTGGTGCTGGGCGAGGTCCCGCGCGACAAGGAAGACGAAGCCCTCGACGAGAACGTCGCCGAAGGCGAAGAGGCCGTGCGCATCCCGGGCCCGAGCGAGAAAGATGGTATCAAGATTGCCATCATCGGCCGCCCCAACGTCGGCAAGTCGACCCTGGTCAACCGCATGCTCGGTGAAGAGCGCGTGGTGGTCTACGACGAGCCAGGCACTACCCGTGACAGTATCTACATTCCCTTCGAGCGTGACGAAGAGAAGTACACCCTGATCGACACCGCCGGGGTGCGCAAGCGCGGCAAGATCCACGAAGAAGTCGAAAAATTCTCCGTGGTCAAGACCCTGCAGGCGATCAAGGACGCCAACGTGGTGATCTTCGTCATGGACGCCCGCGAAGGTGTGGTCGACCATGACCTGAACCTGCTGGGCTTCGCCCTGGAAGCCGGTCGCGCCATCGTCATTGCCCTGAACAAATGGGACGGCATGCAGCCGGGCGAACGCGACTATGTGAAGACCGAACTGGAACGCCGGCTGTTCTTCGTCGATTTCGCCGACATCCACTTCATTTCGGCGCTGCACGGCACCGGTGTGGGCAACCTGTACAAGTCGGTGCAGGCCTCGTTCAAGTCGGCGGTCACCCGCTGGCCGACCAGCCGCCTGACCCAGATCCTCGAAGACGCGGTCGGCGAGCACCAGCCGCCGATGGTCAACGGTCGCCGGATCAAGCTGCGCTACGCCCACCTGGGTGGCGCCAACCCGCCGATCATCGTGATCCACGGCAACCAGGTCGAGAAGGTGCCGCGCTCCTACTCGCGTTACCTGGAAAACACCTATCGCCGGGTGCTCAAGCTGGTCGGCACGCCGATCCGCATCGAGTACAAGGGCAGCGACAACCCGTACGAAGGCAACAAGAACACCCTGACCGATCGCCAGGTCAACAAGAAGCGGCGCTTGATGTCGCACCACAAGAAGGCCGAGAAAAAGCGCAAGGACAAGCGCAAGTAACCTTCTCGGGCAGTCCGCTCCCCCTGTAGGAGCGGGCTTGCCCCGCGATGCCCCGAATCCCGCCTGCGACCGTTACAACCTTTTTCCTGACCCCTCAATCCGCTATGCTCGGTTTCCGACCGCCGGATAGTTCTGCAGGAAAGAGGGCTCCATGATCAGCAGCAAGTTGCCGAACGTCGGCACCACCATCTTTACCACCATGTCCCAGCTCGCCGCGCAAACCGGCGCCTTGAACCTGTCCCAGGGCTTTCCCGATTTCAACGGCCCCCAGGCACTGCTGGACGCGGTCTGCCGGCATGTCAGTGCCGGACACAACCAGTATTGCCCGATGACCGGATTGCCCGCCCTGCGCCAGCAGGTAGCGAGCAAGATTGCCCGCAGCTACGGTGTCAATGTCGATGCCGATAACGAAGTCACGATTACCCCCGGTGCCACCGAAGCGATCTTCTGTGCGATCCATGCCGTGATCCGCGCCGGCGACGAGGTGATTGTCTTCGACCCCAGCTATGACAGCTACGAGCCTTCAGTGGAGCTGGCGGGCGGACGCTGTGTGCATGTGCAGCTCACCGACGGGCAGTTCGCCATCGACTGGCAGAAGCTCAGCGATGCCCTGAGCCCGCGCACGCGCATGATCATCCTCAACTCGCCGCACAACCCGAGCGGAGCGGTGATCAGCCGCGAGGACCTGGACCGGCTGGCTGCGTTGATCGCCGGGCGCGATATCTACCTGATCAGCGACGAAGTCTACGAACACCTGGTGTTCGATGGCGTGCGCCATGCCAGTGTGCTGGCCCATGAGGCACTGTATTCGCGTGCTTTCGTGGTCAGCTCGTTCGGCAAGACCTACCACGTCACCGGCTGGAAGACCGGTTATGTGGTCGCGCCCCCGGCCCTCAGTGCCGAACTGCGCAAGGTCCACCAGTACGTCAACTTCTGTGGCGTGACGCCGCTGCAATGGGCCCTGGCCGACTTCATGGCCGAGCATCCCGAACATGTCGAGGAGCTGCCGGCGTTCTACCAGGCCAAGCGCGACCTGTTCTGCGACCTGCTGGCGCCATCGCGCTTCCAGTTCACCCGCACGGCGGGTACCTACTTCCAACTGGTCGACTACTCGGCTATCCGCCCGGACCTCAACGATGTCGAGATGTCCCTGTGGTTGACCCGAGAGCACGGCGTGGCGACCATTCCGGTGTCGGTGTTCTACCAGCAACCCATTCCCGAACAGCGCCTGGTGCGCCTGTGTTTTGCCAAACGCGAGGAGACGCTGCGTCAGGCAGCGGAGAAGCTATGCGCGATCTGAGTGCCCTGCCCAACCTGAAAGTGGCCCTGGTGCAGACAACCCTGGCCTGGCAGGACCGCCAGGCCAACTACGATCACTTCGAAGCCTTGCTGGAGCAGGCTCGTGGTGCCGATCTGATCATCCTGCCGGAGATGTTCACCACCGGCTTTACCATGGATTCCGAGAGCCAGGCCGAGCCGGAAAACGGGCCGACCTACAAATGGCTCAAGAGCCAGGCCAAAAAAATCGATGCGGTGATCACCGGCAGCGTGATCATCCAGGCCGCCGATGGCAGCCACCGCAACCGCCTGCTGTGGGCCCGCCCGGATGGCGAGATTCTGTTCTACGACAAACGCCACCTGTTCCGCATGGCCGGCGAGCACAAGCACTACACCCCGGGCGATCGCCAGGTGCAGTTCGAGCTCAAGGGCTGGCGGGTGCGTCCGCTGATCTGCTACGACCTGCGTTTCCCGGTGTGGAGCCGTGACGCCCAGGACACCGACCTGCTGCTGTACACCGCCAACTGGCCGGCAGCCCGGCGCCAGCACTGGAACCGCCTGTTGCCGGCACGGGGCATCGAGAACCTGTGTTATGTGGCGGCAGTGAACCGTGTTGGCACCGACGGCAAGGGCTTTGCCTACACCGGCGACAGTCAGGTGCTGGACTTCCAGGGTGAAAGCCTGCTCAGTGCGGGGGAGGCGGACGGGGTGTTTACCGCGACCTTGAATGCGGCGGACCTGGCGGCCTACCGCACGCGGTTTCCGGCCAACCTGGATGCCGATACCTTCGAGCTGCATTGACCGCAATCGCGGGGCAAGCCCGCTCCTACAAGGGTGTAGATATCCCGGTAGGAGCGGGCTTGCCCCGCGAAGAGGCGTTCAACCCTTAATACACATCCCGCCGATACCGCCCCAGCTCGATCAGGCGCTCCACCTCGGCAGCCCCGAGCACCTCGTGCAGCACTTCATCCACCCCGCTGGCCATTCCTTGCAGGCTGCCGCAGATATAGAGGCAAGCACCTTCCTCAAGCCAGTGACGCAGTGCGCCAGCCTGTTCACGCAACCTGTCCTGCACGTAGACCTTGCTTGCCTGATCCCGTGAGAACGCCAGGTCCAGGCGCGCCAGGTCGCGAGTCTGCAGCCAGCCTTGCAGCTCCTCCTCGCAGAGGAAATCGTGGTTGCGGTTACGCTCGCCGAACAGCAGCCAGTTGCGCTGTTCGCCGGCGGCGATCCGGCCCTTGAGCAGGCTGCGCAGCCCGGCAAGGCCGGTGCCGTTGCCGATCAGGATCATCGGCGTGGCAGGCGCCGGCAGATGGAAACCGCTGTTGCGACGCAGGCGCAGACTGACGTTATCGTCCACTGGCAGTTGCTCGGTCAGCCAGCCGGAGCCAAGGCCCAGGCTGCCGTCCGGGTGGCGTTCCTGGCGAACGATCAGTTCCAGGATGCCGTCGCTGGCGATCGAGGCAATCGAGTATTCCCGGGCCGCCAGGGGAATCAATGCATCCACCAGTGCCTGGGCGTGAAGCCCGACCAGGTGCTCGCGGCTCCTGGGTAGCTGGCGGCTGGCCAGTGCCTGTAGCAGGCTTTCCTGCAGGCCTTCGACCTGAACCGTTGCATGACCGTCCAGCCCCAGGCCTTTCAGGAACTGTTCAAGGCTCTGGACGCTGTTGCGTGGCAGGATTTCCACCAGGTCGCCGGCTTCCCAGTGCTCGGACTGCTGGGACTTGAGGCCCAGCAGGTAGACGGGCGAACCCTGGCTGCCGGGGTTCATCAGCTCGCGCTTGACCAGTGTCCAGTTGGCAAAGGTCGGTGCTTGCCACGCCGCTGGCGCGGTGCTGCCGGTCAACTGCGCCAGTTGTTGCTGCCAGTGCTGCAAGGCGGCCGGGTCGGCGCTGTCGACTTCCACTGCAGCGAAGGCGCTGGTGGCGCCGCGCTCGCCGAGCCAGGCCTGCAAACGACGGGCAAAGCCGCAGAAGTGCGGGTACTGGCGATCGCCCAGGGCGAGCAGGGCGTAGTTCAGTTTGTCCAGGGCCCAGGGCTGGCCGAGCACCTTGCGTTCGAAACCACGGGCACTGTCCGGTGCTTCACCGTCGCCGAAGGTACTGACCACGAACAGGGCCCGCTCGGCCTGGTGCAGATCCTTTTCGGTCAACTCGGCCAGCGGGCGAACCTGCACCGGCAAGCCGGCTGCCTGCAACTGGCCGGCGCTCTGCCAGGCCAGTTGTTCGGCAAAACCGCTCTGGCTGGCAAAGCCGACCAGCCAGCCTTTGCCTTGGTCGCTCGATGGCGCCAGGTTGTTGCGTGCGGCGCGTACCTGGCGCTTCTTGCGCCGGCGATCGAGGTAGAGCAGCCAGCCGGTGATGAAGAACAGCGGCATGGTCAGGCTGGCGATGGTCACCAGGATGCGCCCGGTCAGGCCGAAGTAGCTGCCGACATGCAGGGCGTAGACACTGGCCAGCAACTGGGCCTTGAACGACTTGTCGGCGTAGCGCTCATGCTTTTTCACCTGGCCGGTGGCCGGGTCGAGGGTCAGGGTGTTGAGGGCGCGCTCGTGTTCGCTCCCTTCAAGCAGGTAGAACAGGGTCGCCGGTTGGCCGCCGGCCGGTGGCAGGCGCAGGTTGTAGCTGGTCATGCCGGGACCTGCGGCAGTTTGCAGGTTGCTCCAGATGGCGTCGTAGTCGACCACCAGCGGCCTGGCGTTCTTGTCGGGGGCGCCGCCTGGGCGACCACGGCCTTCGCCACGCTTGTGTTGCTGGCCTGCGACGGGGCCGTCGGCGAGCAGTTTGTTCAGGCCTTCGCGGTACCACTCATAGGACCAGAACAGGCCGGTGAGGGCGAACAGCAGGTAGAACAGCAGGCACCAGGTACCAGCCACGGCATGCAGGTCCCAGTTGAAGGCACGGCCTTTCTTGGCCCAGTCCAGGGTCAGCCAGGTGCGCCAGTTCAAGGCCTTGCGCGGCCAGCGCAGGTAAAGACCGGAGAGGCAGAAGAAAACCAGCATCAGGGTACAGGCACCGGTGATCTGTCGACCGGTATCGCCCATGGCCAGGAAACGGTGCAGTTTCAGCATCAGGTCGAAAAAGCCCTGGCCCGCGACGTCGCCCTGCAGCTTGCCGGTGTAGGGATCGGCATAGCGCATCAAGCCCCGGCGCTCACCGGGAGGCGGGGTGAAGAACACCCGTGCGGCCTTGTCGCTGCGCGGCTGGACCCAGAGCATGGCGACCTTGTCGCCTTGCTCGGCCTCGATCCTGCGCACCAGCTCAGGCATCGGCAGAACACCTTCCTGGCGCACCTCAACGGACAACACGTCGGGGTTGAACAGCTCCAGCAGTTCATCCTGGAACGACCAGATGGCGCCGGTGATGCCCATCAGGGCCAGTACCAGGCCTGCTGTGATCCCGAAGAACCAGTGCAGTTGAAACAGGGATTTCTTCACCACATCGATCACCTTGTTTGCTCGCAAATGCGAATGCGACGCGCATTATGCCTTGATACACGAAAGCCCCGGTCATCGAAATGAACGGGGCTTGTTGGTCAGGCCTCAGAAGTGGACGCTGGTGGTCAGCAGGGCAGTGCGCCCGGCAGCCTGGTTGGCAAAGTGAGTCGAGTAGGCCTTGTCGTAATAGGTTTCGTCGGTCAGGTTCTGCACGTTCAGCTGCAGGTCGACGTTCTTGGTCAGCTTGTAGCTGGCCATGGCGTCGTAGCGGACATAGCTGTCGACCATGGTGGTGTTGGCCACGCTGCCGTAGACCTCGTCGGTGTAGAAGGCGCCGCCACCGATGGTCAGCTTCGGCGTCAGGCTGTAGGTGGTCCACAGGCTGGCGCTGTTGTTCGGCGTGTTAGGCAACTGGTTGCCATCGTTGGCCTTGCCCAGCGGGCCGCCGTCGATCTGGCGCGCTTCCATGTAGGTGTAGCCGGCGAAGACCTGCCATTTGTCGGTGATCTTGCCGCTGGCCGACAATTCGATACCTTCGACGCGGGTTTCGCCGACGTTCTCGTAGGTCAGGGTGTTGGTCTGGACCCGGGCGTTTTCCTTCTCGGTGCGGAACAGGGCAGCGGTCAGCGACAGGCGCTGGTCGAGCAGGTCCCACTTGGTGCCGATTTCGTAGTTGGTGGTTTCTTCCGGCTCCAGATCGCTGCTCAGCAGGTTGCCGTTGCGATCCGGGGTGCCTGGCAGCGGGTTGCCTTCGGTGCCTTCGCCGAGCATGGCGCCCGGAGGGGTAGCCGAGGTGGCGTAGGACACATAGATGCTGCCATTTTCAGCCGGTTTCCAGACCAGGCCCAACTGACCGGTGAAGAACTCGCTGACATCGCTGCCCTTGGCGGTGGTGGTACCCGCGGCGTTGAAGGTTTTGTAGTCAGTGTCGAAGTGGTCGTAGCGCAGGCCCATGTTCAGCAGCCACTCAGGCGACAGCTCCAGGGTGTCGAAGGCGTAGATGGCGCGGGTCTTGCTGTTGGTGTCGGTGCCGGCGTAGTTGCGCGAGATGGCGCCGTTCCACGGATCGTCCGGGTTCGGATTGCTCAGCGAGGTGCAGTTGTAGCCGCTGCTGGCGCCGATCATGGCCGGGGTGCAGTTGGTGCTGGCGTTGCCCGGCGACGAAGGCGTGGTGTCGGTGTCGACGTTATAAGAAGAACGATCGCTCTCTTCGCGGCTGAACTCGACGCCGGTGGAGAAGCTGTTCTTGAACCCGGCCACGTAGAAGTCGCCGAACAAGTCGGTCTGGTTGGTGGTAGTCGCGGTGTTGCCGACGCGGCTGTTCATGCGACGCCAGACGCTGCCGTTGTTGACGTTGCCCTTGGAGTCGTCCGGCTGGGTGAGGATGTAGTCCTGCATCGAGTTGCCGTGGCGCAGGGTGTTCTTCACGGTCAGCGAGTCGGTCAAGTCGTGCTCGATGGCGAAGGTGGCGATGTCGACGCGGGTCTTGCGGAAGTCCCGGCCGGTCAGGCCGTAGAAGTTGCTGCTGTCGCCGCCATCGATCGGTTTGTCCGGGTTGGCCGAGGTGCGGCCAGCGCTGCCCGACGTCGGAATGCTGTACGGGATGCCCGAATCCGGCAGGTCGTCGCTTTCCAGGTGGTAGTAGTCGAGGTTGACCCGGGTCGGGGTGCCCAGGCCGAAGGCCAGCGACGGGGCGATACCCCAGCGGTCGTAGTTGACCTTGTCGCGACCGGCAACGTTGCTTTCGTGGCTCATCAGGTTCAGGCGGCCGGCAGCGTTTTCGGTGAACTGGTAGTTGCCGTCCAGGGTGTAGCGCTGGGTCTGGTCGGAGCCCCAGGTGAAGCCACCGTCGAAGGAGTTGCCCAGGTGCGCGCGCTTGCTGACCAGGTTGATGGTGCCGCCGGCTGCGCCGCGACCACCGATGGCCGAGTTCGGGCCTTTGCTGACTTCCACCGACTCCACGGCGAAGATCTCGCGGGTCTGGGCGCCGGTGTCGCGCACGCCGTCCAGGTAGGTATCGCCCTGGGCATCGAAGCCGCGAATGAACGGACGGTCGCCCTGCGGGTTACCACCTTCACCGGCGCCGAAGGTAATGCCCGGTACGGTACGCAAGGCGTCCTGCAGCGTCAGGGCATTGGTGTCCTTGAGCACTTGTTGCGGAATCACGGTAATCGAACGAGGGGTATCCACCAGCGGCGCGGTGTACTTCGGCGAGGCGGCGCGATCGACCTTGTAGTCGGTGCTGGCGTCAGCCTCGCCGGTCACGCTGGTCGCGTCCAGGGCAATCGTGCCGTCCTTGGCAGGCTCCGCTTCGGCGGCATAGGCCAGGTGGCCGGCGGAGGTGGCGGTGATGGCCACACCGATGGCGGAGGCAAGCAAGCGTGGTGAACTGACAGCGGTTGGCACGTAGTGACGCGGCATGGTGGTCCCCTTCCCCAGGATTTCAAGGCCGCGAAATATAATGTAAACAAATATGAGTAACAATTGAGAGGAATTGCTATTCGCAATAAATTTACAATCTTTACAATTTGTTTCTACGGTTTCCTTGTGCTGAAACGTCGCACCCGGAGGAAAAGGCTTGTGGTAAGTCAATGGGAATCAATATCATTGACGTCTTTTCCGCATTCAGGTGTCCGAGCCATGCTGCTAACCATTCCCGGGCTGTTTTCCGCAGAGGAAGTCCAGCGCATCCGCCAGGCCCTGGAGCAAACCGAATGGGCCGACGGCAAGATCACGGCGGGCTACCAGTCGGCCAAGGCCAAGCACAACCTGCAGCTGCCCGAAGGGCATCCGCTGGCCAAGGAGATCGGCACGGCGTTGATCGAGCGCCTGTGGCAGCACCCGCGGTTCATGTCGGCGGCGCTGCCGCACAAGGTCTTCCCGCCGCTGATCAACTGTTATCGCGAAGGCGGCAATTTCGGCTTCCACATCGACAATGCCCTGCGCCAGCCCCGTGGCAGCCATGAGCGGGTGCGCACCGACCTGTCGTCGACCCTGTTCCTGAGCAACCCCGACGACTACGACGGCGGCGAGCTGGTCATTCAGGACACCTACGGTGTGCAGCAGGTCAAGCTGGCCGCGGGCGACCTGGTCCTGTACCCAGGTACCAGCCTGCACAAGGTCAATCCGGTCACCCGTGGTGAACGTTTTGCGGCCTTCTTCTGGACCCAGAGCCTGGTGCGCGAAGACAGCCAGCGCACCTTGCTGTTCGAGATGGACAACGCCATCCAGCAACTGACGGCCGACATGCCCGATCACCCGGCGCTGATCCAGCTGACCGGTACTTACCACAACCTGCTGCGTCGCTGGGTCGAGGTCTGAGCCATGGCCTTCGCGTTGCGCAACCGCCAGGAGGTGGACAGCGAGCAGTTCGCCCAGATGCTCGAACAGAGCCCTGCCAAAGCTGCACAGGCGCTGTTGGCGGCGGCAGGGCAGGACCTTGTCGAAGCCCAGTTGTTACTTGGACAGATTCTCCTCGACGGTCGCGGAATTGAAAAAGACCCTGCGCTGGCTCGCCGCTGGTTCGCCATCGCTGCCCGCCGTGGCAGCGCCATGGCCGACAACATGCTCGGTCGCTGCCTTGAGCACGGATGGGGCGGGGAGGTCGATCCGGCCCTGGCTGCCCGTCATTACGGGCAGGCGGCCCGCTCCGGGCTTGACTGGGGGATGTACAACCTTGCCAACCTGTTGGGGACGGGTCGTGGTGTCGCCCTGGATCATGCAGCGGCGCTGGCCTTGTACAAGCAGGCGGCCGAGTTGGGTCACGCCAAGTCGATGAATCTTCTGGGACGCTACCTGGAGCAGGGGCTGGCTTGCACCGTCGATCTGCTGCAGGCGCGGGAGTGGTATCGGCGCTCGGCCGAGGCCGGCGATTTTCGCGGGCAGTTCAGCCATGCTACGACGCTTGTCGAGCAGGGGCGGCTCGAGCAGGCATTACCCTGGCTGGAGCGCGCACTGGCGTTGGGCAATCTGAATTTCTTGCGCGCGTGTACGCCGATCCTGGAGCAGAGCCAGGAACCTCGTTTGCGCCCTTGGGCCGCAGCCTATCGCACCCGCCTGGATGAACTGCTGGGCGTGAGTCAGCAAGCCGGGTGAAATGCTCTTGAACGGTTCGGACCGGTAACGGACGAAGGCAGGAAGTGTGCACAAGGGCGTCCGGGTTGTCGGACGCCCTTGCTGCGGTCTTACAGGTAGTACGCTTTGAGCGGCGGGAAGCCGTTGAATTCCACCGCGCTGTAGCTGGTGGTGTAGGCGCCGGTGGACAGCCAGTACAGGCGGTCACCGATGGCCAGGTTCAGCGGCAGGCCGTACTTGTAGTGCTCGTACATGATGTCGGCGCTGTCACAGGTCGGGCCGGCGATCACGACTTCTTCCATCTCGCCTTTCTTCTCGGTCCAGATCGGGAACTTGATCGACTCGTCCATGGTTTCGATCAGGCCGGAGAACTTGCCCACGTCGGTGTAGACCCAGCGCTCGACCGCGGTACGCGACTTGCGTGCCACCAGCACCACTTCACTGACCAGGATGCCGGCGTTGGCGATCAGCGAACGGCCTGGCTCGAGGATGATCTCCGGCAGGTCGTCGCCGAAGTCTTCCTTGAGGAAGCGGATGATTTCCTCGGCGTAGGTTTCCAGGCTGTTGGTCCGGGTGATGTAGTTGGCCGGGAAGCCGCCACCCATGTTGATCAGCTTGAGCTCGATGCCGTCTTCTTCCTTCAGGCGCTCGAAGATCACCTTGACCTTGGCGATGGCCGCGTCCCAGACGCTGATGTCACGTTGCTGGGAGCCGACGTGGAAGGAGATGCCGTACGGCACCAGGCCCAGGTCGCGGGCCAGGATCAGCAGGTCCATGGCCATGTCGGTCTGGCAGCCGAACTTGCGCGACAGCGGCCAGTCGGCCGTGGTGGAGCCTTCGGTGAGGATGCGCACGTAGACTTTCGAGCCCGGTGCGGCCTTGGCGATGTTGCGCAGGTCCGCTTCGGAGTCGGAGGCGTACAGGCGCACACCCTTCTCGTAGAAGTAGCGGATGTCCTTGGACTTCTTGATGGTGTTGCCGTAGCTGATGCGGTCGGGGCTCACGCCGCGGCCCAGCACCTTGTCCAGCTCGTAGATCGAGGCGATGTCGAAGCTCGAGCCTTTTTCCTTGAGCAGATCGATGATCTCGACGGCCGGGTTGGCCTTGACCGCGTAGTAGACCTTGGCGAATTCGAAACCGGCGCGCAGGTCGTCATAGGCCTGGCTGATCATCTGGGTGTCGATCAGCACGAACGGGGTTTCTTGCTTGTCGGCGAACGCCTTCATTTTCTGAAAGGTATCGCGCGCGAAGTAGTCTTCGACCTGAATCGACATGCTTAGGGACTCCATGGGCAAACTGAAAAAATAAGTGGCTGCAACTGAACGCCCTCCGTATCCCCACTTTGGTTCGCCTACTTCCCAAGGCATGTCGCCGAAAGCAAAAAGGTCAACCGTGCGTGATAAAGCGAGCTACGGGTGACCTTGCTGTCTCGTCGTCAGTACTTGAGCCGGATGGATCGTTTCCAGCATGGACGTTCGGCGCGAACTTTAGGACCTGAGGGGCTCAAGATCAACAAAAAATGTCGCGATTTTGCACACGTCTGTCGCCGTGTCCCGGCCTGTCACTTTGCAACTGACCCAGGTAAACAGTAGACGTTCAATTTGATGACAAAAGCGTTAAAAATACCTGCATGTGTGGAGATCGTGTCGAGAGTCGGTCAACTCGCCAAGAGCGGCGCGAATGGGCCGAATTCGTGGCAAAAGTCGTTGAACAGGTGGCGATTTTTCCCAGCTGGCGGCAAGGGCGCGCGCGGGGGCGGCACGACGCCCCGTTCATATTTTTTCTCGCCTTTTTCAGCAGGCTGGCACACGCCGGGCATCAGGATTTTTGCCCCGGTCGCGCTTCGTCGGCAGGCGAGAACTTCGATTGCTGCTCTTAATAAGAAACATTACTATTCGCGCATTCCCTCTTTGCCTGGCGTATCCCCCGCATCGTGTCGCGACACAAAGGCTTTTTCGACCACTACCATGAGCTGATCGGCACCTGGACGCGCAAGCTGCGCGATCGCCAGCAGGCCGAGGACCTGGCTCATGATGCCTTTGTCCGGGTGCTGGAAAACGACCAGGCCGGTGTCGAACAGCCACGCGCCTACCTGCACCAGACCGCACGTAATATTGCTGTCGACGGCTATCGTCGCGAAGACCGGCGCCAGGCCCTGGAGCAGGACAGCTTCGACCCCGCAGCCGACGTCCATGGCGACCCGGAGGCCTACATGCATGCCATCGAACTGGCCGACAGTGTCGAGCGCGCCCTGGCGCAACTGCCGCTGAACTGCCGGCGGGTGTTCATCTGGCAGAAGCTCGAAGGCCTGACCCAGGCGGAGATCGCCGAGCGCATGGGCTTGACCAAGAACATGGTCGAAAAGTATATGATCCGCACGCTCCGGCATCTGCGCGAGCACCTGGATGTGTCGACGAGATGAGTCAGGCGAATGTTTTCATGAATCAGCAGGCGTGCCCTTGCGGTAACGAAGCCGTGCGCGAACAGGCGGCACAGTGGTTTGCCCGTGCCTGTGACGGTGTGCTGGCCGAGGCCCGGCAGGCCGAGTTTGCAGCCTGGCTGGCGCAGCATCCTCAGCATCAGCACGAATACGACCTGCTCGCCCGCCTGTGGCGAGCGGCCGATGTGCTCCCGCGTGAACGCCTGGAGGCACTGTGCCAGGCCGATCCGGTGGCGCAATTGCCGCGTCGGCGTTTTGTCCGCCAGGCGCTGGCTGCCGGTTTTGCGGTCGCCGCCGTGGGGCTTGGCTGGTTCGGCTGGCAGCAGCACCAGCTCAATTACCAGGACCAGCTTCAGACGGCACTGGGTGAACGACGCCAGTTCGAACTGCCGGACGGCTCGCTCCTGGAACTCAACGGGCGCACGGCGCTGAAGGTCGACTTCAGTGCCGGCCAGCGGCGCATCGAACTGACGGCGGGGGAGGTGATGTTCAGCGTCGCCCACGACACCTCGCGGCCCTTCGTGGTCAGTGCCGGCAATGGCACGGTCACGGTCACCGGTACCCGCTTCGATGTCCGCCTGGACCCGACCCGTACCCGGGTGGCGGTGGAGCAGGGTTCGGTCAAGGTGCAAGGCCGTGATGCGAGCCAGGCGCTGCTGACCGCAGGCCTGGGGTCGCAGATCGATGCCCAGGGCAAGGTCGCCGCGCCCTATGCGGTGGACGCCGCAGCGCTTACCGCCTGGCGCAAAGGCAAGCTGGTGTTCAACGACGCACCGCTGAGCGAGGTGGTCGAGGAAGTCTCGCGCTACCGTGCCCAGCCCTTGCGGGTGGCTCCGGGCAAGGTGGCGGCCTTGCGCCTGAGCAGCACCTTCAGCAGCGACGACACCGGTGCGCTGCTGCGCGCCCTGCCAAACATCCTGCCAGTAGCCATCAAGACTCACGCCGATGGCTCCAGCGAAATAATCGCAAAATAAATTCAGGTTTTTTTTCAGTTGTTCGTCTTCCTGGCCAACTGCAACTGCCAAGCATTTCCATTTGCATGCAGATGGCGTTTTTATCCGGACTTTCAGGATTTCTCGACGACGTGAACAACAACAAGTTTTCCCCGCGTTCCGCCTCCCGCTCCCGTTGGTTGCCGCTGGCCCTGGCCCTGGCCGTCAGTGGCGGTATCGCCAGCAGCTACGCCGATCAGGCCGTGACCCAGATCCAGATCCAGGCCCAGCCGCTAGCGTCGGCCCTGAGCCAGTTGGGGCAGCAGACGTCGCTGCAACTGTTCTTCAGCCCGGAGCTGGTGGCCGGCAAGCAGGCCCCGGCGGTATCCGGCACGCTGGCCCCGGAGGAGGCGCTGCAGACCTTGCTGCAGGGTAGCGGGCTGACCTACGAGATTTCCCAGGGCACCGTGGTGCTCAAGCCTGCGCAAACCGCCGGCACCCTGAGCACCGGCAGCCTTGAGCTGGCGCCGACCGACGTCAAGGTGGTCGGTGACTGGCTGGGCAACGCCGAAGAGACCGTGGTGCAGAACCACCCCGGCGCGCGTACCGTGGTGCGCCGTGAAGCGATGATCGAGCAGGGCGCGATGAACGTGCGTGATGTGCTGCGCGGTGTACCCGGCGTGCAGGTGCAGGATTCCAACGGCACCGGCGGCAGCGATATCGCCCTGAACGTCGGTGTACGCGGCCTGACCTCGCGCCTGTCGCCACGCTCCACCGTGCTGATCGACGGCATCCCGGCAG
>Ga0247821_10000921_pt1 | contig 16406 bp, 13 predicted proteins | sample 13C_Glycerol_Day_FD_192481 | JGI IMG/M metagenome (GOLD analysis project Ga0247821, IMG submission 192481) | Soil microbial communities from agricultural site in Penn Yan, New York, United States - 13C_Glycerol_Day14 | ecosystem: Environmental > Terrestrial > Soil > Agricultural land | place... | reverse complement strand
GCCGGCGATAGGGCCGGCGAATTCAGCCGAGTTGCCCGACTATCAACCCCATGCCCACCAGAATCATCGCCAACCCCGACACCCTGCCCACCCACTTCGCCGCCTCCGGCCGGGTGCTCAACACCGCCTTGGCGCCATAACCCACCAGCGAATAGATCACCAGCGAACTGCACAGGTGCACCAGCCCCAGCAGCACGATCTGCAGCGGCACCGGCCAACTCGACTGCGGATCGGTGAACTGCGGCAGCAAGGCCAGGATCAGCAGAAACACCTTGGGATTGAGCCCGCTGACACAAAAGCCCTTGAACGCCCAGCGCGAACCGGATTCTTCGGCATCGCCCTGCCCCGCTTCGGGCACCGAAGGTTTGAGCAGCAGATTGCCGCCCAGCCACAGGAGGTAGACGGAGCCGGCCAACGTCAGCAGCGTCAACGCCAACGGGTGCCCGGCCAGCAGGCTGCCCACCCCTGCCGCCACTACCAGGGTGGCGAGAAAATGCCCCGACAACATGCCCGCCACCGCCGGCATGACCCAGCGCCCGCGCATGCCCGCCGAGATGGCGTAGGCCCAGTCGGCCCCCGGGGTAATCACGAACAACAACGACACGGCCCAGAACGCCGTCAGCACACTGATTGCCACTTTGAGTCTTCCTTCACAGGTTGGCGGTGAAGAAAGCGTAAAGATTTCGCCGGAGGATTTTCTTCCGTATATTTCCCGGATACGCACGATTACTGGAAGATTCTTCCCTCATGGACCGCACAGACCGCAAAATCCTTGCCGAGCTGCAAAAAGACGGTCGCCTTTCGGTGACCGAACTGGCCGACCGTGTGGGCCTGAGCCTGTCGCCCTGCCATCGGCGGCTCAAGGCGCTGGAAGAGAGCGGCGCCATCCTCGGCTACCACGCGCGCCTGGCGCCGAGCGCGCTGGGGCTGAACTTTGCCGCGCTGGTGTTCGTCACCCTGCGTGAAGTGACCCGCCAGCCGGTGGCGGATTTCGAAGCGGCAGTCAGCGAGATACCGCAGATCGTCGAGGCGCAGCGGCTGTTTGGCGATCCCGATTACTTGCTGCATGTGGTGGCCAAGGACTTGCCGGCGTTTCAGAAGCTGTATGACGAGCAGTTGACCAGCATTCCCAATGTGAAGCGGTTGAGCTCGACGCTGGTGATGAAGGAAGTAATTCAGGATCGGATCTTGCCCATGTAGATTTTCGGGGGCTGCTTCCGGCCCTTTCGCGGGGCAAGCCCGCTCCCACAGAAACCCGCAGGCCTGAGCTCAGCGGGGTACCTGTGGGAGCGGGCTTGCCCCGCGAAAGGGCCGGTAAAGGCAACAATTTCACCTGCACCGCAACTGCGCACCCCGCACCAACCCGACACACCCGTTTGACCACACTCCTCCCTCCAACACCCCAAGCCCGGGCCCTCCAGCCCGATGGCCCGCTTGTTGCTACCACTCGTCCCTTAACCTTTTGTCAGCCTTAGGTTTTTTAACGCTTATGGGCACATATTTACTAATTTCTCCTTCCCCCCGCACCCCGCATCATCGCTCCAACAAGAACGCGTCGCCCTTCGCCGGCACGTACCCGGGCAGCCCCCGTTGCCCAACCTTGCCTTGGAGTCAGTCATGACCAGTGCAGCCAACTCGGCACCCCTCATAGAAAAACACACGATCGGCTACGTGCCCCCGCAAGACCGCCATGGAAAGGTAAGGGATCTGTTCACACTGTGGTTCGGCGGCAACATCGCGCCGCTGCCCATCGTCACCGGCGCGCTGGGCGTGCAGCTGTTTCACCTGAACCTGATCTGGGGCATCGTCGCCATCCTGGTCGGGCACCTGGTCGGCGGCGTGCTGATGGCACTGCACTCGGCCCAGGGCCCGCAGATGGGCATCCCGCAGATGATCCAGAGCCGCGCCCAGTTCGGCTCGCTCGGCGCATTGCTGGTGGTGGTGATCGCCGGGGTGATGTACATCGGCTTCTTCGCCTCCAACATCGTGCTGGCCGGCAAATCGCTGCATGGCGTGGTCGATACCGTGCCGGTGCCCGTCGGGATCGTCATCGGCGCGCTGGGCTCGGGGATCATCGGCATCATCGGCTACCGCTTCATCCACGTGCTCAACCGCATCGGCACCTGGGTGCTGGGCATCGGCATCGTGGTCGGCTTCGGCTACATCTTCACCCACGTGCAGAGCGACGACTTCCTGACCCGCGGCGGCTTCAACCTGGCCGGCTGGCTGGCCACCGTGTCGCTGGCGGCGCTGTGGCAGATCGCCTTCGCCCCCTATGTGTCGGACTACTCGCGCTACCTGCCGGCCGACGTGAAAGTCTCGTCGACCTTCTGGACCACCTACCTGGGCTCGGCCCTGGGTTCGAGCCTGTCGTTCATCTTCGGCGCGGTGGCGGTACTGGCGATTCCCGCCGGCATGGACACCATGGATGCGGTCAAGCTGGCCACCGGCACCCTGGGCCCGATCATGCTGGTGCTGTTCCTGCTCAGCGTGATCAGCCACAACGCCCTCAACCTGTATGGCGCGGTGCTGTCGATCATCACCCTGATCCAGACCTTCGCCTACCGCTGGATCCCCACCGCGAAGAGCCGTGCGGTGCTGTCGCTGATCGTGCTGGCGGCCTGCTGCGTGGTAGCGGTGTTCGCTTCGGCGGACTTCATCGGCCACTTCGTCGACATGGTGCTGGTGCTGCTGGTGGTACTGGTGCCGTGGACGGCGATCAACCTGATCGACTTCTACGTGATCCACAAGGGCGACTACGACATCCAGTCGATCTTCAAGGTCGATGGCGGTATCTACGGGCGCTACAACCCGCAGGCACTGCTCGCCTATGCGGTGGGCATCGTGGTGCAGATCCCGTTCATGAACACGCCGCTGTACGTCGGGCCGATTTCCGAGCACATCAACGGTGCCGACCTGTCGTGGCTGGTGGGGCTGGTCATCACCTCGCCGCTGTACTGGTGGCTGGCGAGCCGTGACAGTGCTTATCGTCGTCGGCAGATGAGCGCCAAGCTGGCTGCTGCCTAAGTAGCTTCGCCTTCACGGGCCCTATCGCCGGCAAGCCGGCTCCCACAGGTACAGCGTGCTGCCTTACCTGTGGGAGCCGGCTTGCCGGCGATAGGGCCCGTGAAGCATTACGGCGGGCCCAGGCAACACCCCATGTCGCAATCAGACAAGCACACGTCGCCCGCGATCGGCTTCACAACCCGCCCAAACAAAATAATGGCGACATCTACCAGCCCCGCGCCGTGGGCTGGCTGACGCGGTACTTGCGAGTAAGCAGCCTCGCTTCACAATTCCAACGCTGTGGCGCCCTTTTGCACCGGACAGTTCGTCCGGGCTCATAACGATAAAACTCCCCGAATTGAAGACCCGCGCCGCGCCAGTCGGGAGTGCTTGCCTGCGCATATTGTGAAGACGTTGACTGCCATGATCGCTACCTCAATCCCCGTAGCCGGTGCTGCCACCGGCCACCGCAACGCCCTGCTCGTTGCCCACATCGCCGCCGTGCTGTTCGGCCTGACCGGCATCCTCGGCCACCTGATCGCGGCCGACGCCAGCATCATCACCTTTGGCCGCGCCACCTTCGCCTTCATCGCGCTGGGCTTCGTCGCCGGGCTCAAGGGCACGCGCCTGCTCGATGCGCTGACCCTGCGCAACCTGCCGATCCTCGGCCTGACCGGTGCCCTGCTGGCCGCGCACTGGGTGACCTTCTTCATTGCCGTCAAAGTCGGTGGCGTGGCCGTCGCCACCTTGGGCTTCGCCAGCTTCCCCGCCTTCATCGCCCTGATCGAGCGCGGCGTGTTCGGCCAGCGCATCGGTGCAACGCAGGCCGCCTTGTTGCTGATGGTCACCGCTGGCCTGGTGCTGGTGGTGCCGACCTTCGACCTGCTCGACAACGGCACCGTGGGCCTGCTCTGGGGCCTGGGCTCGGGCCTGGCCTTCGCCTTGCTCACGGTCGCCAACCGGCGCCGCGCGTCGAGCATGAATGCCATGCAAGTGGCCTTCTGGCAGAACGTGGTAGTGGCGGCCCTGGTGGCGCCGTTCGCCTTCACCCACCTGGCCAGCACCAGCCTGGGTAGCAGCGACTGGATCAACCTGGCGTTGCTGGGGGTGTTCTGCACCGGGCTGTCGCAGTTTCTTTTCGTCAAGAGCCTGGAAGGCCTGGAAGCGCGCACCGCGGGCATGATCATCGCGCTGGAGCCGGTGTATGCGATCGTCGGGGCGTGGTGGCTGTTTGGTGAACAGCCGACCCTGCGCATGGCGGCCGGTGCTGCACTGATCGTGCTGGCGACCCTGCTTGCCGCCTGGCGCAGGGCACCGGCGGAACAGGGCGATACCAGCCGTTGCGCGCATTGATGGAGTAGCGGTTGGGGCCTAAGGGCATGCCTTGAATGGTTTGTCGTTTGAGAGATCGAGCGCCGCCCGCGCGGCGCATCGCGGATGAATCCGCTCCTAGATTTGTTGCAACGTACCTATGCCTGATAGGCCATGGTTGCCTGCCTTGTGGGTACGACGCGTTTTTTCGGCGGGCGCCAAAGGCGAACGACCATGGCCTGACAGACCGTGGCACGTTGCAACAAATGTAGGAGCGGATTCATCCGCGATGCGCCGCGCGGGCGGCGCTCGATCTTGCGGCCACTGCAAAATCACCGGCATGCAAACTATGGCGCCAGACACAACTCCATGAACCGTGCCGCCGCCCGCGACGGCGTGGCAGCATGGGGCAGCAAAATCGAAAAGCGCCGTACCAGCGGCTGCGGCGCAATGCGCACCTGCCGCAACACCCCATCCTCATGGCGAATCGACATCGCCGACACGAAGCCAATCCCCATCCCTGCCCGCACGGCCTCCTTCACCCCTTCCACCCCGGCGATCTCGATCGCCACGCGCATCGCCACGCCACTGCGGGCGAACGCTCGCTCGACCACTTGCCTGACCCCGGAGCCACTCTCACGCAACACCAACGGGTAACTGCCAAGCGCCTCCAGGGTGTGCTGCGCCTCGTTGGCCAACGGGTGGCCGCTGGGCACCACGGCCACGATTTCGTCCTCCCGCCAGGGTGTCACCGCCGTGCCCAAAGGCAGTTCCTGCCCAGGCGGCCCCTCGATCAGGGCAATATCGACGCTGCCCAGGTCGGCGACGATTTCTGCCGTATTGCCGTGGGAAGTGGTCACCACCACGTCCGGGTAGCGGGCATGGAAATCGGCGATCAGGTAGGGCAGCAGGTAACTGGCCGGCGTCGTACTGGCGCCGATGCGCAAGGTGCCGCGCTCCAGCCCGCGCATGGCCTCGCGCAGTGCCTGGGCCTGGCGGAAGGTATCGCGCAGGCGCTCGGCATGGGCCAGCAATTGTTCGCCTGCAGCGGTAAGGCGCACGCCCCGGCCGGCACGCTGGTACAGCGGCTCGCCGAACGCCTCCTGCAGCAGCTTGAGCTGGCCGGAGACCGCCGGCTGGGAAAGATGCAGGGCCTGGGCCGCATGACTGATGTTGCCGTGCTCGGCAACGGTGGCGAAAGTTATCAGCTGTTCAGGGGTCATGAGTGCAAAGTATCAGCAAAACGGATATTTCACATCCTGAATTACGATTTTTTATAAGCTTATAACCAGATTAACGTAAGCCATGTCAAAAAATGTCCCGGAGGACTCACATGGCCACGGCTCCGTCCAACCCCGCTTTTGCGCCCACCCTCTCTACCCGAGGGCAGCTCAATGGCATCCTGTTCGTCGCGTTGTTCGCCGTTGCCGTCACGCAACTGGCGGCAATACCTGCCATCGCCAACCTGGGCATCAGCCCATTGATCGTCGGCATCGTCGCTGGCGCCCTGTACGGTAACGCCCTGCGTGATGGCGTGCCGGCCAGTTGGGCGGCAGGTATCAACTTCTCCGCACGCAAACTGCTGCGCATCGCCGTGGCCTTCTTCGGCCTGCGGGTCAGCCTGCAGGAAATTGCCGAAGTCGGCTGGTCGGGCCTGACGGTGTCGCTGCTGGTGGTGGTCAGCACCCTGCTGATCGGCCTGTGGGTCGGCATGAAGCTGTTCAAGCTGGACCGCGACACCGCGCTGCTGACCGCTGCCGGCAGTGCCATCTGCGGCGCCGCCGCTGTGCTGGCCTTCGAATCGGCGCTGCGCAGTGCGCCGCACAAGAGCGCCATGGCGGTGGGCAGCGTGGTGCTGTTCGGTACCCTGTCGATGTTCATCTTCCCACTGGCGATCAATGCCGGCTGGCTGCCGCTGGACACCGTGAGCGCCGGCCTGTTCCTCGGCGGCACCGTCCATGAGGTTGCCCAGGTGGTGGGTGCGGCCAGCAACATCAGCCCTGAGGCCACGCACATCGCCACCATCGTCAAGATGACCCGGGTGATGCTGCTGGTACCGGTGCTGCTGGTGGTGGGCGTGTGGATCAACCGTGCTCGCCAGGCAAACCACGCTCACGGCAAAGGCCGCATCGCCCTGCCCTGGTTCGCCTTCGGCTTCCTTGGCCTGGTGCTGGTGAACTCGCTGCAGATCCTGCCGGGCAACGTGACCCACGTCATCAACGACCTCGACACCTTCGCCCTGACCATGGCCATGACCGCGCTGGGCATGGAGACCCGCTACAGCCAGATTCGCCAGGCCGGGCCGCGTGCGCTGGCCACCGGGGCGATTCTCAACCTGTGGCTGCTGGGCGGTGGGATCGCGATCACGCTGGGTGTGCAAAAGCTCTTCGCATGACATAAGGTGGTGGCAGAGAAGGATGTTTTACCTGCACAGGAAAGACTTAGATGCCCCAACGCCATGTCATCAATGCATCCGTCAGCCCCAAAGGCAGCCTGGAGACGCTGTCGCAACGTGAAGTCCAGCAACTGAGCGAAGTCGGTACCGGTAGTCTCTACACCCTGTTCCGCCAATGCGCCCTTGCCATCCTCAACACCGGCGCCCATGTCGACAATGCCAAGACCATCCTCGAAGCCTACAAAGACTTCGAGGTGCGCATCCACCAACAAGACCGAGGCGTTCGCCTGGAGCTGCTGAATGCTCCGGGCGACGCCTTCGTCGATGGCGAAATGATCGCCAGCACCCGTGAAATGCTGTTCAGCGCCCTGCGCGACATCGTCTACACCGAAAGCGAGCTGGCCAGCCAGCGCATCGACCTGGAAAGCTCCCAGGGCATCACCGACTACGTCTTCCACCTGCTGCGCAACGCCCGCACCCTGCGCCCGGGCGTGGAGCCGAAGATGGTGGTGTGCTGGGGCGGCCATTCGATCAGCACCGAGGAATACCAGTACACCAAGAAGGTCGGCCACGAACTGGGCCTGCGCAAGCTGGACGTCTGCACCGGCTGCGGACCCGGCGTGATGAAAGGCCCGATGAAAGGCGCAACCATCGCCCACGCCAAGCAGCGCATGCACGGCAGCCGCTACCTGGGGCTGACCGAGCCGGGCATCATCGCCGCCGAGGCGCCCAACCCGATCGTCAATGAACTGGTGATCCTGCCGGACATCGAGAAGCGTCTGGAAGCCTTCGTCCGTGTCGGCCATGGCATCATCATCTTCCCCGGTGGCGCCGGTACCGCCGAGGAGTTCCTCTACCTGCTCGGCATCCTCATGCACCCGGACAACCAGGACCTGCCCTTCCCTGTCGTACTGACCGGGCCGCGCAGTGCCGAGCCGTTCCTGATGCAGCTGCATGCCTTCGTCGGCGCAACCCTGGGCGAAGCCGCCCAGCGGCACTACCAGATCATCATCGACGACCCGGCCGAAGTGGCCCGGCACATGGTCGAGGGGCTCAAGGAGGTCAAGCAGTTCCGCCGCGAGCGCAACGACGCCTTCCACTTCAACTGGCTATTGAAGATCGACGAGGGCTTCCAGCGCCCGTTCGACCCGACCCACGCCAACATGGCCGAGCTGGGCCTGCGCCGCGAGCTGCCGCCGCATGAACTGGCAGCGAACCTGCGCCGGGCGTTTTCCGGGATCGTCGCGGGTAACGTCAAGGACAAGGGCATCCGCCTGATCGAAGAGCACGGGCCGTACCAGATCCGCGGTGACAGTGCGGTGCTGGAGCCGTTGGGGCGCCTGTTGCAGGCGTTCGTCGACCAGCATCGGATGAAGTTGCCGGGTGGGGCGGCGTATGTGCCGTGCTATCAGGTTGTGACCTGAAGACCCTGCCAGCCTCTTCGCGGGACAAGCCCGCTCCCACAGGTACAACACTGCTTTCAAATGCAGTGGAGTACCTGTGGGAGCGGGCTTGTCCCGCGAAGGGGCCAGTGGCTCAGATCAGCTGCTCGGGCTGACGGCAGTACGATCAACCAGCTGAATACTGTCCCGCCCTCCCCGCTTGGACTGGTACAACGCCACATCCCCCTGCTCGATCAACGCCGCCAGGCTCGCCGGCGGCTGGTCGAACACATTGGCACCAATGCTCAAGGTCACCGCCTGCGGTGTAGGCATGGCCTGTTCGGCAAAGGCCTGGAACTGCGTGCGCAACTGCCCGCCCAACGCCACCACCTGCTCGCTGCTGGCATCGCTGAGCAGGATGACGAACTCATCGCCACCCAGCCGCGCCGCCAGCGAGCGCTCCGGCAGCACCTCGCGAATCATCTCGCTGAGCGCCACCAGCAACCGATCGCCGGCGGCATGACCATGCAGGTCGTTGACCAGCTTGAAGTTGTCGATGTCGATCAGCAGCAACGCACCTGGCCGCGCCGGGCTGACGTGCTTGAACAGGTGCGTGGCGCGCACTTCCAGGGCGCGGCGGTTGTACAGCGCGGTCAGCGGATCGCGCGCGGCCAGCCGGGCGATGCGCGCCTCGCGGCGGTAGCGCACGGTGCCGGTCATCGACAAGGCGATCAGCATGATCGCCATCGCCCCCTCGACCAGGGAAATCTGGATGATCAGGCCACCGAAGGTCGCCAGGTCGATCAACGTGCCGGGGGTGATCGCGATGATCGCCTTGGCCAGGTAGAACAGGCCGTGAATGAGCAGCACATAGCGCAACTGCACCGCCCCTACGCTCAGCGACTTGCCGTGCGGTCGCAGCAGGAAGCTGGCCTTGAGCGTGAGCAGTGCCACCAGCAGCGAGTTGACCATCAGCATGACCTTGGACCACTGCGGCCCCACCGGCAGCAACAGCAAGCCGCACCACACCACCACGATCAGCAGCCAGGCCCGTGACACCCGGGCCTGGGTAAAGCGCAACACGCCCATCAGGAAGAGTGCGTGGGCCACCACCAGCAGGCCATTGGCGAACCAGATGCCGATCAGCAGCAGGCCGATGCCGCGCAACAGCGCCAGGGTCGAACCGACCGTGATGGTGGCAAACCCCGCGCTCCAGAACAGTAATGAAGGTTCTCGGACGCTGCGCCATTCGATCGCCAGGTACAAGGCAGCGGCGGCTGCCAAGGCGATCGAGAGGGTCAGCATCGTGGGTGGATCGAGCGCCATGAAGGAATTGGCCTATCTGGTTAACGTGGAAAACGCCAGATTGTAGCCGTTTGCCATGACTTTTCAGAGAGGGGGACGACGGCTCAAAGCACCCGCTTGATCAACGGTTCAAGGCGGCTGAAACGTAACCGCCGCAAGAACTTGCGCACTTCCTTGGGATGCTCCGCCTTCACCCCCAGGTCTTGCGCCGAGGCAATCTTCGGCGCATGCCGGCGAATGCCCTCCAGCTCCGCTTCCCGGGGCGCCAGCCACTGCCCTTGCGGGTCATCGATCAGCAGCCCGTTTTCCAGGTCCAGGTTGAAGCCGCGCGGGTTGAGGTTGTTACCGGTCAGCAGCGAATAGCGTTGGTCCACCCACACCCCTTTGGCATGGAAGGTATGCCCAGGGTCGTTCCAGATCCGCACCACCAGCTGGCCGCTGGCGATGGCGGCGTGGCGACGGCGGGCGAAGGCGCGCAGGTTGTCCTCGTACAGGTACGGCAAGGCGCCGCTGGCACTGAACGGCTCGCCCGGGGCGATGTAGAAGTCGTTGGCGGTGCGGTGGCCGACGATCAGCTCGACCCGCACGCCGCGATCCAGGGCGTGGTCCAGCTCGCGCATCACCACCCGTGGCGGGTTGAAGTACGGCGTGCTGATGATCATCTGCGAGCGTGCCGCCGCCAGCAGCGCGCACAGCGCGCGGTTGAGCGGGTTGCCACGGCCAACGCCAAGCAACGGCACCACCCGCAGGCCCTGCTCCGGCTCGGCCGCCGGTACGTCATAGGCCATGCGCCGCAGGCGTGCGCGCAGGCGGCGGATATCGCCACGCAGGTTGCGCGTCGACGCGGGCGCCGGCAGGTCCAGGCGCGGCGTGGCGGTGTCGTGCAACAGGCGCTTGACCAGGTCGACCATGGCGTCGGCCAGCGCCGCTGACTGGAACAGGTGGTAGCGGTCAAGGCGATAGCGGTCGAAACGGTGCAGGTAGACGTTGTTCAGGCTGGCACCGGTGTAGATCACGCAGTCGTCGATGACGCTGCCCTTGAGGTGCAGCACGCCGAACAGCTCGCGGGTCTGCACCGGCACCCCATGGATCACCACATCCAGCCCGCGCAACTGGCGCTGGGCCTGGTACCAGGCAGCATTGCCCGGCTGCCGCCCGGCCCCCAGCAGGCCACGGCGGGCGCGGAACCAGTCGACCACGATGACGATCTCCAGGCTCGGACGAGCGGCCTTGGCCTGGTACAAGGCATCGAGCACTTCCTGCCCGGCCTCGTCTTCCTGCAGGTACAACGCGACGATGACGATGCGCCGGGTAGCGCCGGCAATCCGCTCGAGCAGGCAGGTTCGGTAGGCTGCGGCGTCGGGCAACACCTGGATCGCGTCTGCGTCGAGGGTGAAACCTGGCAGCGCCGCCAGCATGGAATCGGGGTTCACGTAGGTCACCTTCTGTCTGCAATCAGGTCCATTCCTGGCCGCTGCGTGCGGGGTGTAAGATCGACCCTGCAACGACCCATAACAACAAGAAACGTGCGAGGCCTGTTTTTCTCACTGCCCCTGACGAACTATGCCTCAGCTTGCACAGGAAGATCGCAATGGTCCACCCCGCTTCTGCCATCCTAACCCCTCCCCGCGCCAAGACCTTCGGTTTTCTGGTCCTGCCCAACTTCACCACCATTGGCCTGGCCTCGGCGGTGGAGACCTTGCGCATGGCCAACCTGGCCGCCCACCGCAGCCTGTACCGCAGCGTGCTGATCGCCGCCAGCCAGGCGCCGGTGATGGCCAGCAATGGCATGCGCATCCTGCCTGACCACAGCATCACCGACGCGCCGCCGCTGGACGCCTTGTTCGTGGTGGGCGCCAACCCGATCGACCGTGGCCGCGGCAATCGGCCGCTGACCGACTGGCTGCGCCAACTGGCGCGCCAGCATGTGCCGCTGGGCGGCATCTGCACCGGCAGTTACCTGCTGGCCAAGGCCGACCTGCTCAAGGGGTACCGCTGCACCATTCACTGGGAGGACATCCAGGCCCTGCAGGAGCACTTCCCCGGCATCGTCATCTCCAGCCAGTTGTTCGAACTGGACCGCGACCGCTACACCTGTTCCGGCGGCGTGGCGGCCATGGACATGATGCTGCAGCTGGTCGCCCGCGAGGACGGCGGCCAGGAGATTGCCGCCAAGGCCGCCGAACTGCTGCTGTGCGACCGCATGCGCGGCGAGCGCGAGCGCCAGCGGGTACCGCTGCGCACCTTGCTGGGCAGCGCTCAACCCAAGTTGAGCCAGGTGGTGGCGATCATGGAGGCCAATCTCGAGGAGCCCCTGGGGCTGGAGGAGCTGGCCAGCCTCAACGAAGTGACCGTGCGCCAGCTGGAGCGCCTGTTTCACAAGTACCTGCAGCGCACGCCCAGCCAGTATTACCTGGAGCTGCGTCTGTCGCGGGCACGGGAGTTGCTGCTGCGCAGCGATGTGCAGGTGCGCGAGGTGGCGCTGGCGTGCGGGTTCAGCTCGCCAGCGCATTTTTCCAAGAGTTACAGCCGGTTCTTTGGGTTGTCGCCGTTGGGGGAGCGGCGGCAGGCTTCGTTGCACTGATTGGGGCTTGAGGGCCCTATCGCCGGCAAGCCGGCTCCCACAGGACCATCACAGTCTTCAAGCCCTGCGCAGTACCTGTGGGAGCCGGCTTGCCGGCGATGAGGCCAGCACTGACAACTCAGTCCTTCAACGCTGCATGCGCCGTCTCCCGACACATCAACATCGCCACCAAGGCCACCAGAGCCGCCGCCAGCAGGTACCCAGCCGGCGCCAGCTTGCTGCCAGTGGCCTGGATCAGCCAGGTGGCAATGAACGGCGCAGTCCCGCCAAACAGCGCGTTGGCCAGGTTGAAGCTCAAGGCAAAGCCACTGAAGCGCACCCGGGTCGGGAAAATCTCCGCCAGCAGGCACGGCAGCGTGCCATCGTTCATCGCCAGCATCGCGCCGAACAGGATCTGGATCGCCAGGATCACCAGCAACGGCTGCCCGTCGAGCAGCTTGAACAACGGCACCGTGAGCCCGAGAAACAACAGCGAGGCAACCACCAGCATGGTCTTGCGCCCGAAATGGTCCGACAGCCGCCCCATCAGGAAGATCAGGCCAATGTAGGTGGCCAGGGACACCGTCGAGGCGATGAACGAATCGCGCTCGCTCATGCCCATCTCGCTCGACAGGTAGGTGGGCATGTAGCTGAGCAGCAGGTAGAACGCCACCGCATTCAGGCAGGTGACCCCGATGCCGATGGCCAGGCTGCGGCGGTGCTGGGTGAGCAGTTCACGGATCGGTGCCGGGGTCATGCACGCCTTGCTCTCCAGGCGTTGTTCCATTTCCAGGAACTTCGGCGTGTCCTGCAGGCTCATGCGGATGTAGCGCCCCACCAGGCCGAACGGCGCGGCCAGCAGGAACGGCAGGCGCCAGCCCCAGCTGTGCAGGTCCTCGGTGCTGAGCAGCTCGTGCAGAACGGCGACGAATGCCGCGCCGAACAACAGCCCGGCCGCCGTGCTGGCCGGCACGATGCTGGTGTAGAGCCCGCGCCGGCCAGGTGGCGCGTATTCGGCGAGGAAGGCCGAGGCGCCGGCATATTCGCCCGAGGCGGAAAAGCCCTGCACCAGGCGGATCAGCAACAGCAGGCACGGCGCCCACAACCCGATTTGTGCATGGCCGGGCAACAGGCCGATGCAGAAAGTCGAGATCGACATGATCAGGATCGACAGCGACAACGCGTTGCGCCGGCCGTGGCGATCGCCGAAGTGGCCCCAGACCACGCCACCCAGAGGGCGCACCAGGAACGACAGGGCGAACACCGCGAAGGTGGCCAGCAGGCCGGTGGTCTTGTCGGTTTGCGGGAAGAAAGTGGCGGCGATGATGGTGGCGAGGTAGCCGTAGGCGGCGTAGTCGAACCATTCGACGAAGTTGCCCATGAAACTGGCCCGGGCGGCCTTGCGCAAGGCTTGGCGTTCGGCGCTCTGGGCGGCGCCGTCGAGGGTGGGAGCGTTAAGGGTGGTGCTGGACATGACGGGTACCCTCTGATTCTTCTAATTGGAGGCAGGGTCTGGGGGTCATTCGATTGTTGTTTTTATCTGTGCCGGCCTCTTCGCGGGACAAGCCCGCTCCCACAAAGAGACCGGCACGGGCACCGGGCTTATTTGCGGATGATGTTGTGTTCCGGGCCGTACGGGAACTGGGTGATGTTCTCGGCACCCGTTTCGTTGACGATCAGGATGTCATGCTCGCGGTAACCGCCCGCCCCTGGCCGCCCTTCGGGCAGCATGATCATCGGCTCGATCGACACCACCATGCCCGGCTCCAGCACCGTGTCGATGTCCTCGCGCAGCTCCAGCCCCGCCTCGCGGCCGTAGTAGTGGCTGAGGGTGCCGAACGAGTGGCCGTAGCCGAAGGTGCGGTACTGCAGCAGGTCATGGCGCAGGAAGATCTCGTTCAGCTCACGGGCGATGTCGCAGCAGCGCATGCCAGGGCGCACCAGCTTCAGCCCCGCTTCGTGCACCTCGACGTTGGCCTGCCACAGGCGCAAGTGGTCGTCCGGGCAATGATCGAGGAACAGCGTGCGCTCCAGGGCGGTGTAGTAGCCGGCGATCATGGGGAAGCAGTTGAGGCTGAGAATGTCGCCCTTGTTGACCTTGCGGCTGGTGACCGGGTTGTGCGCACCGTCGGTGTTGAGGCCGGACTGGAACCAGGTCCAGGTGTCCATCAGCTCGCCGTCGGGGAAGCTGCGGGCGATTTCGCGGACCATCGCCTGGGTGGCATGCAGCGCCACTTCATATTCCGGCACCTGGTCACGCAGCGCCTCGACCACCGCCGCGCCGCCGATATCGGCCACGCGGGCGCCATGACGGATCAGCGCCTGTTCTTCGGCGGACTTGATCATGCGCATGCGCATGCACGGTGCGCCGATATCCAGCAGTTCGGCCCTGGGGTAGCAGGCGGCGAGCTTGGCGTGGTTCTGCAGGTTGAGATGGTCGAATTCGACGCCGATGCGCGAAGCCAGCGGCAGCGCCTGCTGGATGGCGACGAAGTAGTTGTCGCGCTGCCAGTCGGTGTAGACGATGTTGTCGGTACCGACCGTGCGCCGCCAGGGCTGGCCACCGTCGATGTTGGCGCTGATCGACACCACCTTGTCCTGGGTCACCACCAGGGCGTAGGGACGGCCGAACGAGCAGTAGAGGAAGTCGCTGTAGTAGTTGACGTTGTGGTACGAGGTGAAGATGGCTGCTTCGATGTCCTGCTCGGCCATGTAGGCCCGCAGGCGGGCATGGCGGGCGGCGTACTCCTGCGCGGAGAAGGTCGGCTTGACCTTGTCGCCGTTGCGAATTTTCAGGGTCTGGGGCATTTGCATGGTCGGTGTTCCTTGTCGTTGTGAGCACGCTGTTCAGGCCGGCCGCCTGAGAAGCATTGCAACAGAACCGACGAGGACGCTTTTGTATCTATCCGACCTGGAATTGGCGGGATGGCCATGGGGCTGCTTTGCAGCCCATTCGCGGCACAAGGCCGCTCCCACAGGATCCCCGCCGCATGAAGCATCGGCGCGGTACCTGTGGGAGCGGCCTTGTGCCGCGAATGGGGCGCAAAGCGCCCCCTGGTTCTAACGGCGCTATTTCAGATCGAATCGATCCAGCTTGCGATGTGAATCTGCAGCCCTTTAAACACAAGGGCTGCATCATTTCTGCAAGTCCCCCTTTAGGGCCTCTTGGGGCCTACATGGCTCGGTAATGCCAGCTTTATGACAGTAACGTCATTCCCGCCTCCGGCGTCCTGCCGACAGTTTCCCTTCCTTTATATAGCTACTCACAGGTCACAGATCAGCGGCAGGCCATCCACCTGAGCTGGCCAGAATCGCGCGCCTAGACTACTGTATATCCAAACAGTACAGATAGGTGACATCGTGATCATCGAAGACGACAGCTTCACGCTGGGCATGCCTACGCCCATTGAGATGTTGCGCCAGCATGCCCGCCTGGTAGAAGCCGAGTGTGATCAGTTACGACTAGAGCTTGTCCGGGCCCGAGAGAACATCGGGAAGCTGGTGGCAATACACCAGGACCAGGCCGCCCAGATTAGCAGGCTGACTGAAACGAATGAGCGCCTGACATGGGATCTATCTGCTGCTCACGTTGAGAATGCTGCCTTGAAAAACCGGCAGATGAAGGGTCCATCGCCGACGTGGGGCTCCATACCTTCGAAGCAGGGTGGCGAATAGCCGCTAGAGATGTATATAGTTGAGCAACAATACTTTCTGAGGCCTATGATGCCAGCACTTTCGCAAAGCCTTGCTGACCTGATTTACTCGATTTCAGGCGTACTAATTGTAGTTGGGGCCATTACAGGACTCCTAGGAACAGTGGGCAATTTTTGGAGCGGAGGCATCAGAGAAATCTATTCGAATGAACGGATTGCCGCGAACGAAGCTGAAACGGCCAGAGCGAAGGAGGAGACCCAGAAGGCTATCCTGGAACAGCAAAGGTTGAAGTCTGAAATGTCTTGGCGAAGGGTTTCCGCTGACCAGGCCGCAGTATTGTCCTTGGCGATGAGAGACGCCCCGAAAGAGGTCTGGTTAAGCTGGGTTGGAGAAGACCCAGAAGCCACTGTATACAGAAACGACTTAGAGGCTGCACTCAAAGCAGCAGGAGTGAACGCAAAGTACTTCAGCGGATATGCCGTGGCCGTCGGTTTAAGCATAAAGGGCGGGACTGCAGAAGAAAGAGAGCTCATTAAAAGAGCATTCACGCTTGCTGGCATCGATATCAGCATTTCCGATCAAGCCGGTTTCTATGGGAAAAACGAACTAGAAATTTTAGTAGGAACTAAGCCACCACCCATTTTTCAGGCCAATTGACCATCCCAAGTCAACCACAAGCATGCAAAGCAGCCAGTAGTTTCCTTTCGTACCCAATTCGCTGCCGACGCTCCGCCATCAGTGCTCTCACCTTAACCTCCAGGCTGTCACCTTTCTTCAGACCAATTGTGGC
>Ga0247821_10000918_pt1 | contig 16419 bp, 14 predicted proteins | sample 13C_Glycerol_Day_FD_192481 | JGI IMG/M metagenome (GOLD analysis project Ga0247821, IMG submission 192481) | Soil microbial communities from agricultural site in Penn Yan, New York, United States - 13C_Glycerol_Day14 | ecosystem: Environmental > Terrestrial > Soil > Agricultural land | place... | reverse complement strand
GGGTCCAGCTGGCGGTGGAAGCTCCACAGCACGTCGTCGGCATTCATCTCGCGGGTTGGAGTGAAGTAGTCGGTGGTATGAAACCTAACCCCTTGGCGCAGATGGAAGGTATAGGTCAGGCCATCGGCGCTGACTTCCCAGCGTTCGGCCAGGGCCGGCTGGATCTGGGTGGTGCCGGGTTTGAAGTCGACCAGTCGGTTGAACACGGTTTCGGCCGAAGCGTCGGCGGTCACTGCAGTGGTGTACTGGACGATATCGAAGCCTTCCGGGCTGGCCTCGGTACACACCACCAGCGGCTTGGCCGAGAGGCCCGCCGCGGTACTCAACAGGACGGCTGCCAAGGCAGCCTGTAGCGGTAGCAATTTCATGAAACCTCCCTGCTATCAATTAAGCCAGCGTAGTCGTCACGACCGATTCAGTGAACCGGCCGTGGCGGTCGAGGCTAGAGAATGTTGAATGGAATGGTGGTCACGATACGCAGCTCGTCCAGGCTGCCGTCGCCTTGGTTCTTACTGGCACGGTGCGCGGTGTAGGTGGCGCGAATGGTGGTGTCCTTCAGGGCTCCGCTCTGAACGGCATACGTGGTGCCGATGCCCCACTCATAGTGGTTCTCGCCGGCGAGGTTTTTGACGTCATAGCCAGTGCCCCGGTAGTGGGTACCATCAATGTCCCAGCCGCGGGCGTTGTACAGGTTGAACTTCAGGCCAGGTACACCGTATTGGGCCATGTTCAGTACATAAGCGATCTGCATGGACTTCTCGTTCGGGCCGTTGAAATCCGAGAGTAGGGAGTTGGCCAGGAAGATTGCGTTGGTTTCATGCAGGTAGTCGAAGTACTCGTTACCGTTCACCTGTTGGTAGGAGAAGGACAGGTTGTGCGCCTGGTGGGTCAGGCCCAGCGACAGACTGTAGGTGTCGTTGTCGATTTCACCGAGTTCGCTGCGGCCTTCATCTTTGGTTTTGTAGTAGTTCAGACCGGTGGTCAGGCTCAGCACCGAGCTGTCGCCCAGTACATGGTTAGCGCCGAAGTAGTACTGGTTCCAGAAGTCCTCGACCTTGGACACGTACAGGCTGGTCTTCAGGCTTTGCAGGGGCTGGTAGTTGAGGCCGGCCATGCTGATGCGGTTGGTTTCCGCACCCTTGGCGCCGTACTCGGAGCGAAACTTGCTCAGGCTTTGTTCGGTACGCGGTGACACCCGGTCGAAGGTGCCGACGTCGAACGACAGGTTGTCGAATTCTTCGCTGTGAATGCTTACGCCCTGGAAGCTCGACGGCAACGCACGGTTGCCGATGTAGGCGATGACCGGGGTGTCCATTGATTGGCGGCCAGCGGTCAAGGTTGTATTGGAAACGCGTGCCTTGATGTTGGCCAGCCCCATCTTGCTCCACTGGCCAATGACGTCGCCATCACTGTGGGTCAGGGTGCGGTTGTTTGGCCCGGCGACTGCCGCGCGTCCCTGTTCCAGGGCAATAGCGTTGTAGGCCGCAACTTCAGTGGCGAAGCCGATGGCGCCTTCGGTAAAGCCCGAACTGTAATTGAGGATGGTGCCTTGCACCCAGTTATCGCGGCTGTGAGTGTCATGACGAGTGCCATCGCTTTTGTAGTACTTCCAGAGCGGCGCGCGGGTGGCACGCTCGCGGGCGTACCAGTTGCGGGTCGAGCCGGAAAGGCTCTGGCCCTCGACAAAGCCTGTGGCTTCGCTCTGAGCACTGGTGCCCTTGACGGTGATCGGAACAACGTCCTGGCTGATGGGTTCGGCCTGGGACATGACGGACAACCCTGTGATGGACAGGGCCAGTACGGCGGTTGTGGTTCGTCTCAAGGTAAAGCTCCCTTTCATTTCTTTTTTTGTTAGCGTCAGGCCTCGTGAGCTTGACGTTTTCTTGGTGAAACAAGGGTTGCAAACGTTTGCTCGATGACAATCGGGCATATTCAAGCTGCACGCGTTCCTGGGAGTGGGTTGCACTCCCAGGAACGCGTGCAGGGGTTATTCGATGCCTACGCCAGAAAAGACGTTGCGCCCGAAGGGGCTTACCTTGAAGTCCTCGACCTTGGCACTGAGCGGTTGATTGACCGTCGAGTGGGCGATCGGGGTGATGGGCACCTGCTGCTTGAGGCGCTGCTGGGCCTGCTGGTAAAGGACGGTGCGTTGCTCGCGATCAGTGATGGTCTTGGCTTTCTTGACCAGCTCGTCGTACTGCGGGTCGCACCACATGGAGTAGTTATTGCTGCCGATGGCGTCGCAGCTGTAAAGCGTACCCAGCCAGTTGTCCGGGTCACCGTTGTCGCCGGTCCAACCGATCAGCGAGATGTCGTGTTCGCCATCCTTGGTGCGCTTGAGGTATTCACCCCACTCGTAGCTGACGATCTTGACCTTGAGGCCGACCTTGCCCCAATCGGCCTGAAGCATCTCGGCCATCAGCTTGGCATTGGGGTTGTAGGGGCGCTGCACGGGCATGGCCCAGAGGGTGATTTCAGTGCCTTCTTTGACGCCTGCAGCCTTGAGCAACTGACGGGCCTTGTCCGGGTTGTAGCCGGCGTCCTTGATGCTGTGATCGTAGGACCATTGGGTTGGTGGCATGCTGTTGACCGCCATTTGGCCGGCATGCTGGTACACCGCCTGGACGATGGCTGCCTTGTTCACTGCCATGTCTATGGCCTGGCGAACCTGAAGCTGGTCAAAGGGCTTGTGCTGGACGTTGTAGGCGATATAGCCGAGGTTGAAACCAGGGTTTTCGATCACCTGCAGTTGCTGATCGCTCTTCAGTGCTTGAAGGTCGGCCGGCCGTGGGTTGACGGTGACCTGGCACTCATCCTTACGCAACTTCTGGATGCGCACTGACGGGTCGGTGTTGATCGAGAAGATCAACTGGTCGAGTTTGACCTTGTCCTGGTCCCAGTAGTCCTTGTTGCCGCGATATCGGATCTGCGAGTCCTTTTGATAGCGCTGGAACACGAAAGGCCCGGTGCCAATCGGCTTCTGATTGATGTCGCTGGGGCGTCCGGACGTCATCAGGTGGTTGGCGTACTCGGCGGAGAGGATCGCGGCGAAGCTCATGGCCAGGTTCTGCACAAACGCGGCATCGACACTGTTGAGGGTGAACACCACTGTCATCGGCCCAGTTTTTTCAACCTGGGCAATGTTCTTGTCCAGGCTCATGCTGACGAAGTAGGGGAACTCGGTCGGGTAGTGTTTGCGAAATGGGTGCTCGCGATTAAGCATGCGGTTGAAGGTGAACAGCACGTCGTCAGCGTTGAACTCACGGCTGGGGGTAAAGTCCTTGTTGCTATGAAACTTCACGCCTTCACGCAGTTGGAAGGTATAGGTCAGCCCGTCGGGCGACACCTCCCAGCTTTTGGCCAGCGCGGGTTGGACGGCAGTGGCGCCACGCTCGAACTCGACCAGACGGTTATAGATCGGCTCGGCGGCGTCGTTGTCGGTGGAGCTGGTGTACTGCGCGGTGTCAAAACCGCTAGGGCTGCCTTCGGAGCAGAACACCAGGTTCTTGGCCTGGTTCAAAGGGCTCTGCGTCAGTAGGCCGAGGCCCAGCAACGCTGCAAAAACAGGGGTATGGCGCATAACGATCCTTGATTTCTTGTTGTTTTGATCAGTTCACAGCACACAGCCATGCAACTCGCGTCGCTTGCAACGCTGTCTTGACGGTAGGGGCGTCAGCGCGATTCAGCGAGGTACGGTTTCGCAAGGATGTGTAGGAGGTGTCCGATAGAGCGGAGCGACGTTTCCGTGTCGATGCGCTAGCGGTTGACCTGCCAGGCTAACGGGCTCGGACCCCAGGTGCCCTATGGCGCCTCGGGGCCGAGCCCGTTGGCTGCTATTTGGTCACACTTACCCCATAGAAGGAGTTCAAGCCGAACGGGCTGATCTTGAAGTCCTGTACGGTTTTGCGCATGGGTTGATACACCGTGGAGTGGGCGATCGGGGTCATTGGCACCTGCTCTTTCAGGCGGTGCTGGGCTTGCTTGTACAGTTCGGTTCGCTTGGCCTGATCGGAGGTGGCTTTGGCCTGTTTGATCAGATCGTCGTAAGGCTTGTCACACCATTTGGAGAAGTTGTTGCCGGCGATGGCATCGCAACCAAACAAGGTGCCGAGCCAGTTGTCTGGGTCACCGTTGTCACCGCTCCAGCCGATCAGCATGGCGCCGTTCTCGCCACCTTTGGAGCGCTTGATGTATTCCCCCCACTCGTAGCTGACGATCTTGGCCTTGATCCCGATCTTGCCCCAATCGGACTGGAGCATCTCGGCCATCAACTTGGCATTGGGGTTGTAGGGGCGCTGTACCGGCATGGCCCACAAAGTGATCTCGGTACCTTCTTTGATGCCGGCTTCCTTGAGCAGTTGCTTGGCTTTTTCCGGATCGTACTTGGCGTCTTTGATGGTGGTGTCGTACGACCACTGGGTCGGTGGCATGGCATTGACCGCCAACTGCCCTGCGCCCTGATACACCGAGTCGATGATCTGCTGCTTGTTCACCGCCATGTCCAGGGCTTGACGGACCTTGAGCTGAGCCATGGGGTTGGGCTCGTCACTGCCCTTGATCTTGTCCATCACGTTGTAGGCGATGTAGCCGAGGTTAAAACCAGCCTGGTCGGGCATCTTCAGGTTCGGGTCCTCCATGAGCGGCTTGATATCGGCCGGGCGCGGGAAGAGGGTGACCTGACACTCATTCTTCTTGAGTTTTTGCATGCGCACCGAAGCGTCGGTGGTGATGGCGAAGATCAGGTTATCGATCTTGACGTCATCGGGTTGCCAGTATTCCTTGTTGCCCTTGAAGCGGATCTGCGCGTCTTTCTGGTACTTGCTGAACACGAACGGCCCGGTGCCGATCGGTTTCTGGTTGATATCGGCGGGCTTGCCCTGCTTGAGCAACTGGTCGGCGTATTCAGCCGACTGGATCGAAGCGAAGCTCATGGCCAGGTTCTGGATAAATGCAGCATCCACACCATTGAGGGTGAATTTGACGGTGTGATCGTCAACCTTCTCCACCTTGGCGATGTTCTTGTCCATGCCCATGTCGGTGAAGTACGGGAACTCAGTGGGGTAGGCCTTACGGAACGGCATATCCTTGTCGAGCATGCGATTGAAGGTGAACAGTACGTCGTCGGCGTTGAATTCGCGGGTTGGCTTGAAGAAGTCGGTGGTATGAAACTTGACCCCTTCACGCAAGTGGAAGGTATAGGTCAGGCCGTCATCGGAAATGTCCCAGCGGGTCGCCAGGCCGGGGATGACCGCAGTGCCGCCACGCTCAAACTGGCTGAGGCGATTGAAGACTGTCTCGGCTGAGGCATCGAAGTCGGTTCCGGTGGTGTACTGGCCTGGGTCGAAACCGGCCGGGCTGCCTTCTGAGCAGAACACCAGGTTAGTCGCCGCGAGGGCAGAGGGTGCGCCGGCAAGCAAGCCTGCGCCGACTAGAAACGGAATGACCGCGTGTTTGAGCATGGTGGCCTCATTGTTGTCATTTTTGATTTGAGGGGGCCTTGTGAGCCGACCTGCGGATACTTATGCAGGCCTTGTACCCATTGCAACACTCAAAAGGATAGCTGACGACAAAGAGTGGGACGAACGTACAGGAATGTCGCATTCGTATAATTTTTTATGGAGTTGAACGTTTGCGAGGGTATATTTCAGTATGTTTCGAAGATGTTGTGCGCTAAGGGAGTCATCTCTGGCACCGAAATGGTGCGCTCGGGTGCTACACGTAACAGCGTTCGCGGCAGCCGAAGTTGCCGCGAACCTGCAGAAAAGTAACGCTGTCGAGGGTAGCGCTATTTAAGGCATTTGCACTTCGATGGTGCCGTCGGCGCTCAGGCTGACCTGGCTGGTGCCCGCTTCGATATCCGGGCTCGGCGCGGCGCCTTCGGCATCCATGCTGGCTTTCATCATCATCGGGGCGCTGCGTGCGTAAGGATGTGGGTAGCCACTGCTGTTGAGGTTCAGGTTGACCACTTTGTAGCCTTTGCCACCTAGCGCTTCGGTAGCCAGTTGGGCGCGGGTCTTGAACGCATTGACGGCATCCTTGAGCAACGCGTCTTCACTGGACTTGCGCGTGGCGGGGGCGATGGAGAAGTCCATACCGCCCATCTTCAGCTGTTGCAGCAGCTCGCCGGTGAGCTTGGACAGGGCCGGGAAGTCGGCGCTTTCCAGGCGCAATTCGGCGCGTTCGCGCCAGCCGGTGATCTTCTGGCCCTTGTTGTCGTAGATCGGGTAGCTGTTGCGACTCCCCTGGCTGATTTTCACTTCTTTGACCTCGCGGGCCTGTTGCACCGCTTTATTCATGGTCTCAGTGATTTCGTTGGCAAGCTTGCCCGGATCGGTGTTCTGCGCTTCGCTGTAAAGGGTCACGATCATCAGGTCGCGTGGCACTTCCTTGCTGACTTCAGCGCGCAGCGAGATCTGGTTGTAGCGCGGCTCTTCTGCCAGCGCCGGGAGGCTGGCGAGCAGGCTGGTGGCCATCACGAAGGCGGTGCTGCGGCGGGAATTAAGCATGTATGACTCCTTCAAATTGAGGCGTGGACGCTGTGATATCCATTCCACGCAGGCCCATAAGACTCGCAAGCGTGTCGTGAGGTTCAATAGGGCCATTATTGATGTGTAAAAAAGTGTGGCGCTTTGCCGCATGTCAGCAGAGCATCGTGCAGCTTCGGTATACTCGCCACGATTCGCCCTGGAGCACTCATCAGGAGAGCTCATGCTCGCCCCCGTACAATTGCTGTCCGCTACGCGTCAGAACCTCTGGCGTCTGACCTTCATTCGTATCCTGGTACTGGCCGCCCAGGCCGGCTCAGTGGGCGTTGCCTACTGGACTGACCTGCTACCGCTGCCTTGGTTGTCGCTGGTGGTCACCCTTGGCCTGTCGAGCTTGCTCTGTGCGTTCACCGCCCTGCGCTTACGCTTGTCGTTGCCGGTTACCGAGCTCGAGTATGCCTTCCAGTTGGCCTGTGATTTGTTGATTCACAGTGCCTTGCTGTACTACTCAGGGGGCTCGACCAACCCCTTTGTGTCCTACTACCTGGTGCCGTTGGCCATTGCTGCGGTGACTTTGCCCTGGGTCTATTCGCTGGTGCTATCAGGTATCGCTCTGGCAGCCTACAGCTTGCTGTTGGTGCAGTTCTACCCGCTGGAAACCTTCCCCATGGCGCGGGAGAAGATGCAGGTCTACGGCATGTGGTTGAGCATTGCCCTGGCCGCTGCGGTGATCACTTTCTTTGCGGCAAAAATGGCAGAAGAGTTGCGCCGCCAGGAGCAGTTGCGTGCAGAGCGGCGTGAAGATGGCCTGCGCGATCAACAACTGTTGGCGGTCGCGACCCAGGCTGCTGGCGCTGCCCATGAGCTGGGTACGCCGTTGGCGACCATGAGTGTGTTAATCAAGGAAATGCGCCAGGACCACAGCGATCCTTTGCTGCAGGAAGATCTGGCCGTACTTCAGGATCAGGTCAAGTTGTGCAAGGAAACCCTGCAGAACCTGGTGCGCGCCGCCGAAGCCAATCGGCGTATGGCGGTGGAGGACCAGGAGGTCACCGCCTGGCTGGACGAAGCCCTCAACCGCTGGCACCTGATGCGTCCTGAAGCCAGTTACCGCTTCCAGCGCCTGGGTCAGGGCAGCGTGCCACGCCTGGCGCCACCGCCTGACCTGACCCAGGCCTTGCTGAACCTATTGAACAATGCAGCCGATGCCTGTCCGGACGATCTTGAAGTACGTCTGGATTGGGATGCCCAAGACATGGTGATCAGCATTCGCGATCATGGTCCGGGCGTGCCGGTGGCGATTGCCGAGTCGATCGGCAAACCCTTCTTTACCACCAAGGGCAAAGGCTTTGGCCTGGGCCTGTTCTTGAGCAAGGCCAGCGTGACCCGTGCTGGCGGCTCGGTAAAACTCTATAGTCATGAGGAAGGCGGTACGCTCACTGAGCTGCGCCTGCCGCGTGACGCCCGAGGAGATGTGTGATGAGTGATGAAATCCAGGTTGAAGGCGAAGAACTCCCGCACCTGTTGCTGGTAGATGATGACGCCACCTTTACCCGTGTCATGGCCCGGGCCATGAGCCGTCGTGGTTTTCGCGTGAGCACCGCAGGCTCCGCCGAAGAGGGACTGGTGCTGGCCCAGCAGGATGTGCCTGATTACGCCACCCTTGACCTGAAAATGGACGGTGACTCGGGCCTGGTGCTGTTGCCCAAGCTGCTTGAGCTTGACCCGGAAATGCGTGTGGTGATTCTCACCGGTTATTCGAGCATTGCTACCGCTGTGGAAGCCATCAAGCGCGGCGCCTGCAACTACCTGTGCAAACCAGCCGACGCGGATGATGTACTGGCTGCTTTGCTGTCCGAACATGCCGACCTGGACAGTTTGGTTCCGGAAAACCCGATGTCGGTCGACCGCTTGCAGTGGGAGCATATCCAGCGTGTACTGACTGAGCACGAAGGCAACATCTCCGCCACCGCGCGTGCCTTGGGCATGCATCGGCGGACCTTGCAGCGCAAATTGCAGAAGCGCCCGGTTCGACGCTGAGATTATCTCTCGCTGGAAAGTGAATTCGTAGCCGCAGCCGCCAGGCTGCGGCTACGAATCGATAGCGCTCAGGCTGTGTGCGGGGCTGAGCGCAGGCGTATCATTAGCCCCCTAACGACAGCCACCGGGACCGCCCTGCATGCTCGCCCTTTTTCTTCAGACCCTGAACATCACGGCGCCAGTCTTTGCCATGCTGTTCATGGGCGTGCTGCTTAAACGCATCAATGCGATCAACGACGGTTTCATTCATACCGCTTCGGCACTGGTGTTCAACGTTTGTATGCCGGCGCTGCTGTTCCTGGGTATCTACCACGCTGACCTGACAACGGCAGTGCAGCCTGGGCTGCTGCTGTACTTTGCCATCGCCACCCTGATCGGCTTCGCTCTGGCCTGGGGGATCGCGATCTGGCGCTGCCCGCGGCCAGACCGCGGGATCTATACCCAAGGCGCGTTTCGCGGCAACAACGGGGTGATCGGCCTGGCGCTGGCCGCCAGCATGTATGGCGATCAAGGGATCTCCTTGGGTGCGGTCCTCGCCGGGCTGGTGATTTTGCTCTACAACTCGCTGTCAGTGGTGGTGCTGGCCGTTTACAGCCCAAGCGCCAAGTCCGACCCGTGGAGTATCTGCAAGAGCATCCTGCGCAATCCGCTGATCATCAGCGTGCTGCTTGCCGCTGCCTTGGCTTACGGGCACGTGGCCTTGCCGAACTGGCTGCTGACTTCCGGTGATTACCTAGCGCAGATGACCCTGCCACTGGCTCTGATTTGTATCGGCGGCACCTTGTCACTGGCGTCGTTACGCCAAAGCGGTAACCTGGCCGTGAGCGTCAGCCTGCTGAAAATGGTCTGGTTACCCGTGTTGGCTACGCTTGGCGCCTGGCTGGTGGGCTACCGTGGCGCTGAGCTGGGTATCCTCTTCCTCTACTTCGGCAGCCCGACGGCAGCTGCTAGCTATGTGATGGCCAGGTCTACCCATGGCAACCACGAACTGGCCGCGGCAATCATCGTCATTACCACCCTGATGGCTGCCATTACCACCAATATCGGCATCTTTTTCTTGCAGTGGGGCGGCTGGATCTAGATTCTGTAAAAAAACAATTCCAACACTGCCTCTCACCGTCGAGGACATTTCATGCAAGACGAGATCACCCCAGAGCGGTTACACCGCGGTCTGAAGAATCGCCATATCCAGTTGATTGCGCTGGGTGGCGCGATCGGCACCGGTCTGTTTCTCGGCATTGCCCAAACCATCCAGCTGGCTGGGCCTTCGGTATTGTTGGGCTATGCAATTGCTGGCCTGATCGCCTTTTTCATCATGCGCCAACTCGGTGAGATGGTAGTCGAAGAACCGGTTTCGGGTACCTTCAGTCATTTCGCTCACCGCTACTGGAGCGAGTTTGCAGGCTTCATGTCGGGCTGGAACTACTGGGTGCTGTACGTGCTGGTCGGCATGGCCGAGCTGACCGCCGTGGGGATTTATATCCAGTACTGGTGGCCAGGCTTTCCGACGTGGGCTACGGCGGCGATCTTCTTCGTCATCATTAACCTGATCAACTTGAGTCAGGTGAAAGTCTACGGCGAGATGGAGTTCTGGTTTGCCCTGATCAAGGTGGTGGCTATCGTCAGCATGATTGCCTTTGGTGGCTACCTGTTGATCAGTGGCAACGGCGGTCCGGATGCCAGCGTGGCCAACCTGTGGCAGTACGGTGGCTTCTTCCCCAATGGCATCAGCGGCCTGATGATGGCACTGGCAGTGATCATGTTTTCCTTTGGTGGTCTGGAGCTGGTGGGGATTACCGCCGCTGAAGCCGACAATCCCAAGTACAGCATTCCACGGGCGACCAATCAGGTGATCTATCGCATCCTGATTTTCTACATCGGTGCCCTGGCCGTGCTGTTGTCGCTGTACCCGTGGCAAAAAGTAGTGCAGGGCGGCAGCCCCTTCGTGATGATTTTCCATGCCCTGGACAGCAACCTGGTGGCGACCCTGCTCAACCTGGTGGTGTTGACCGCGGCCTTGTCGGTGTACAACAGCTGCGTGTACTGCAACAGCCGCATGCTGTTCGGCCTGGCAATTCAGGGGGATGCGCCTAAGCGCCTGCTCAAGGTCAATGTTCGCGGGGTACCGTTGGCGGCCTTGGGCGTCTCGGCCCTGGCGACCGGATTGTGCGTACTGATCAACTACTTCATGCCAGCTGAAGCCTTTGGTCTGCTGATGGCGCTGGTGGTGTCGTCGCTGGTGATCAACTGGGGCATCATCAGCATCACCCACCTGAAGTTCCGCCGCGCCAAGCAGGCAGCCGGCGAGACCACGTTCTACCAGAGCTGGGGCTATCCGCTGACCAACTATGTCTGTCTGGCCTTCCTCGCCCTGATCCTGGTGATCATGTATCTGACGCCCGGTATCCGTATTTCGGTGCTGTTGATTCCGCTGTGGCTGGCGGTATTGGGCGTGGCCTTCTGGTTGAAGAAAAAGGGCCACAAGGCCGCCGTCACTGCCGACTGACGGCCTGCTCTGGAGGGATCGATCAGCCTTGCTGGTAGCTGTCGATCACTTCCTGGGCGGCGCGAAACGCATCGATCGCCGCCGGGACACCGGCGTACACCGCGCAATGCAAGAGCGCTTCGCGAATCTCGTCGACACTGCAGCCGTTGTTCAAGGCGCCACGCACGTGGCCCTTGAGCTCCTGGGGGCACTTGAGTGCGGTTAGCGCTGCGAGAGTGATCAGGCTGCGGGTTTTCAGCGGCAAGCCTTCACGGCTCCAGACACTGCCCCAGGCGTGCTCGTTGACGAAGTCCTGCAGGGGTTGAGTGAACTCGGTGGCATTGCCCAGTGCGCGGTCGACAAAGGCATCACCCATCACTTGGCGGCGAACCTGTTCGCCGGTTTTGTTGCTATCGCCCATCTTGTTTTCCTTAGTGTTGGCGGCGCCAGGCGCGCAGGGTGGTATACAGCAGCAACACCCCAAGCGCTGGCAGTGCATAGAACAGCATCAGTTTTTCCAGGCGGGTAGCCAGCGGCATGCCGGTGGTGAAAGCCACCACGTGCAGACCATAAGCCAGGTACAAGCCTAGAAACACCAGACCTTCGGCGCGGGTTACGCGGTAGCCTGAGTAGAACACCGGCAGACTCAAAACGGCGACGCCAAGCATTACCGGCAGGTCAAAGTCCAAGGCGTTGGGCGAGATCGACAGCGGCTCGGGAGCGATCAGGGCGGTCAGGCCGAGCACAGCGAGCAAGTTGAACAGGTTGCTGCCGATGACGTTACCCACGGCGATCTCGCGTTCACCGCGTAGGGCAGCAATCAGTGAGGTGGCCATTTCCGGCAGTGAGGTACAGACCGCCACCACGGTCAGGCCGATGACCCGTTCAGACAAGCCCAGGTCCAGCGCCACTTCGACAGCGGCCTCCAGCAACAGATGGCCGGCAAGGCTCAACAGGCCGAGGCCGGTGAGCATCAACAGCACACTGGTGACCCAGAACGTGCCACCGCGTTGCGGGCGCGGGCCGGGGCTGGGGTAGGTGCGGGCATAGTGACGCGATTGATGCCAGAGCATCGCCAGATAGCCCAAAAGGCCGGCCAGTAATAGGGCGCCTTCCAGGCGTCCGAGCATTTCATTGAGCGCTAGCAGGTAGACCAGCATGCTGGCGCCGATCATCAGCGGGATGTCCAGGCGCACCAATTGCCGTGAGACGCGCAGCGGAATAATCAAGGCGGCCAGGCCCAGAGTGACCAGGATGTTGAAGATGTTGCTGCCGATCACGCTGCCTACGGCTACGTCCGGTGCACCGGTATAGGCGGCCTGCAGGCTGACCGTCAGTTGTGGTGCACTGCTGCCGAAGGCCACCAGGCTCAAGCCGATGATCAGCGGGCGCACGTGCAGGCTGGCAGCGATGCGCAGGGCCGCGCGTACCAGCAGTTCGGCGCCAGCGATGAGCAGAATCAGGCCGAAAGCCAGTTGCAGCAGGCTGAAGGTGGGTAATGCGGCCAGGTCGAAAATGGTCGTGCTCCGTAACAGGGTCAGTCGCTGAGACTTTGTACCCGTACGCGTGCGGTTCCGCTACGGATCATGCCGAGTTTTTCTGCTGCGGCCTGTGATAGATCAATCAACCGGCCACGTGTGTGTGGGCCGCGGTCGTTGATGCGCACGACCACGCTGCGTTCGTTGTTCAGGTTGGTGACCTTGACCCGTGTGCCGAAGGGCAGGCTGCGGTGGGCGGCCGTTAGGGCGTTTTTGTTGAAGGGCTCGCCACTGGCGGTGCGTTTGCCGTGGTGACGGGAGCCGTAATAGGAGGCGGTGCCGGATTTGTCGTAACCGCGGGGGTCGATGTCGTGGCTGGCGCAGCCGGCCAACAGGCTAAAAAGCGCGAGTGCGCTGAGGGGACGCCACATCAATTCAGTTGCTCCGAAGTGAAATGATCACCTGTGGGGGCCGACGTTGCCGGCCCCCACAGGGTAATGCGATTACCCTTCGAGCTTGCTCTTGAGCAATTGGTTCACTTGCTGCGGGTTGGCCTTGCCCTTGGAAGCTTTCATGGCCTGACCAACGAAGAAGCCAAACATCTTGCCGCGCTTGGCTTCATCGGCGGCGCGGTACTGCTCGACCTGCTCGGCGTTGGCCGCGAGCATTTCGTCCAGGACCTTCTCGATTGCGCCGCTGTCAGTCACCTGTTTCAGGCCTTCGGCCTCGATGATCTGGTCAGCGTCACCTTCACCGGCGGCCATTTTCTCAAACACCACTTTGGCGATCTTGCCACTGATGGTGTTGTCGAGGATGCGCTTGAGCATGCCGCCCAGTTGCGCGGCAGTCACCGGTGCCTGGTCGATTTCCAGGCCGAGCTTGTTGAGCAGGCTGCCCAATTCGACCATGACCCAGTTGGCGGCCAGCTTGGCGTCACCACATACGGCCACGACCTGTTCGAAGTAGTCGGCTTGCTCACGGCTCGAAGCCAGTACGTTGGCGTCGTAGGCCGACAGGCCGAACTGGCTCTGGAAGCGCTCGCGTTTTTGCGGTGGCAGTTCCGGCAGGGTGGTGCGAATGCTGTCGAGGTAGGCGCCCTCGATGACCACGGGCAGCAGGTCTGGGTCGGGGAAGTAACGGTAGTCGTTGGCTTCCTCTTTGCTGCGCATCGAACGCGTTTCGTCTTTGTTCGGGTCGTACAGGCGGGTTTCCTGGATGACCTTGCCACCATCTTCGATCAGTTCGATCTGGCGCTGCACTTCGCTGTTGATCGCCCGCTCGATGAAACGGAACGAGTTGACGTTCTTGATCTCGCAGCGAGTGCCGAACTCGGTCTGGCCTTTCGGGCGAATCGAGACGTTACAGTCACAGCGCAGCGAGCCTTCGGCCATGTTGCCGTCGCAGATGCCCAGGTAACGCACCAGGGCATGGATGGCCTTGACGTAGGCTACGGCTTCCTTGGCGCTGCGCATTTCCGGTTCGGAAACGATTTCCAGCAGCGGGGTGCCAGCACGGTTCAGGTCGATCCCGGTGGAGCCGCTGAAGTCTTCGTGCAGGCTCTTGCCGGCGTCTTCTTCAAGGTGCGCACGGGTGATGCCGATGCGCTTGACTGTACCGTCTTCCAGAGCGATGTCCAGGTGGCCCTTGCCGACGATCGGCAGCTCCATCTGGCTGATCTGATAACCTTTGGGCAGGTCGGGGTAGAAGTAGTTCTTGCGCGCGAAAACGTTGTGATGACCGATCTCGGCGTCAATCGCCAGACCGAACATGCAGGCCATACGCACCGCTTCCTGGTTGAGCACCGGCAGTACGCCGGGCATGCCCAGGTCGATCAGGCTGGCCTGGGTGTTCGGCTCGGAACCGAAGGTGGTGGCGCTGCCGGAGAAAATCTTCGACTGGGTGGCGAGCTGGGTGTGAATCTCCAGCCCAATGACAACTTCCCATTGCATGTGGTGATCCCTCAGAAGCCGTTAGGTGCGCGAGTGTGCCAATCAGTAACTTGCTGATAGCGGTGCGCGACGTTGAGCAGGCGGCCTTCCTGGAAATACGGGGCCAGCAGTTGCACGCCAACCGGCAGACCGTCGACAAAACCGGCCGGCATCGACAGGCCTGGCAGGCCAGCGAGGTTGGCGGTAATGGTGTACACGTCTTCCAGGTACGCAGCGACCGGGTCGTTGTTCTTGGCGCCGATCTTCCAGGCCAGGTTTGGCGTGGTTGGGCCGAGAATCACGTCGACGTCGTTGAACGCTGCCATGAAGTCATTCTTGATCAGGCGACGGATCTTCTGCGCTTGCAGGTAGTAGGCGTCGTAGTAACCGGCCGAGAGGGCGTAGGCACCGACCATGATGCGACGCTGTACTTCAGCACCGAAGCCTTCGCCACGGGAGCGCTTGTACAGGTCGGTGAGGTCCACCGGGTTCTCGCAACGGTAGCCGAAACGCACGCCGTCGAAACGCGACAGGTTGGACGAGGCTTCCGCCGGGGCGATGACGTAGTAGGCTGGAATGGCGTGCTGCATGTTCGGCAGGCTGATTTCCTTGACCACCGCACCGAGCTTTTCCAGCTCTTTGACGCTGGCCTGGACCAGGTCGGCAATGCGTGGGTCCAGGCCGGCACCGAAGTATTCCTTCGGCAGGCCGATGCGCAGGCCTTCGAGCGAACCATTGAGGCTGGCGCTGTAATCCGGGACTGGCTCATCGATGCAGGTGGAGTCTTTGGCGTCGAAACCGGCCATACCTTGCAGCAGCAGCGCGCAGTCTTCTGCAGTGCGCGCCAGTGGGCCGCCCTGGTCGAGGCTCGAGGCGTAGGCAATCATGCCCCAGCGCGAAACACGACCGTACGTCGGTTTCAGGCCGGTGAGGTTGGTCAGCGCCGCCGGCTGGCGGATCGAACCGCCAGTGTCGGTGCCGGTGGTCGCCGGCAGCAGGCGCGCGGCCACGGCCGCTGCCGAACCGCCGGACGAGCCGCCGGGTACGTGCTCCAGATTCCACGGGTTCTTCACCGGGCCGTAGTGGCTGGATTCGTTGGCCGAACCCATGGCGAATTCGTCCATGTTGGTCTTGCCCAGGGTCACCGTGCCGGCGTCGGCCAGCTTGCTGACCACGGTCGCGTCGTAAGGCGCCTTGAAGTTGTCGAGCATCTTCGAGCCGCAGCTGGTGCGAATGCCCTGGGTGCAGAACAGGTCCTTGTGGGCGATCGGGGCGCCGAGCAGGGGGCCGCTCTCACCGGCGGCGCGACGGGCGTCTGCGGCGCGGGCCTGGCTGATGGCCAGCTCTTCGGTGACACTGATGAAGCTGTTGAGTTGCGGGTCAAGCTGATTGATCCGCGCCAGCAGGCTGCGGGTCAGCTCTTCGGAGGAGAAGCTCTTGTCGGCGAGTCCGCGGGCGATCTCGGCCAGGGTCAATTGATGCATGGCAGGCTCTATTCCCTTACTCGATGACTTTCGGAACCAGGTACAGGCCGTCTTCCGTCGACGGGGCGATGGCCTGGTAGCTGTCTCGATGGTTACTTTCTGTTACCACATCGGCGCGCAGGCGCTGATTGGCTTCCAGTGGGTGCGCCAGTGGCTCGATGCCAGTGGTGTCGACTGCTTGCATCTGGTCGACCAGTCCCAGAATACTGTTCAAGGCATCGGTAGTGCGTGGCAGATCGGCTTCATTCAGGCCCAGTCGGGCCAAATGAGCGATCTTTTCCACGTCGCAGCGTTCAAGCGCCATGGGGATCTCCTGGGGAAACAAAAACGGATTTGGTCCGCGATGAGGAACATGCTGGCAGAATTACGGTCATAAGGCCGCGATTGTGTGCAGGCTTGCTCGGAAAAACTGCCAATTTAACATATTGGCGCCTTGCCCAAAATCCCCGCCGTTGTTAGAGTTTGCCGCACTTTTTTACCCACGCGTTGCCTAGGGTCACTTTCCCATGTTCAAGAAAC
>Ga0247821_10000917_pt1 | contig 16419 bp, 14 predicted proteins | sample 13C_Glycerol_Day_FD_192481 | JGI IMG/M metagenome (GOLD analysis project Ga0247821, IMG submission 192481) | Soil microbial communities from agricultural site in Penn Yan, New York, United States - 13C_Glycerol_Day14 | ecosystem: Environmental > Terrestrial > Soil > Agricultural land | place... | reverse complement strand
GTCGCCGGCGCCGAGCAGGAGCAGGACGCCCCACGTGAGGATGTGTTCGAGCTCACCGATGAAGTCGTGCAGCTCGCCGTGGAAGGCGTGCTTGCTCTCCACCGACCGCAGCGTGAGCGCCGCGACGAACACAGCGACGAACCCGTACCCGTGCAGCACCTGGGTGAGCCCGTACACCCCGACAGTCAGAGCGAGCGCGAGCACCGGCTCCCGAGCCTCCGACAGCCGCAGGCTCCGGGACCCTGCCGAGAACGTCATCCGCCCGAGCAACCAGCCCGCTCCGAAGCCGATCGCGACCCCGATCAGCGACTTCCCGACCACGTCCCAGGCGACCCACTGCCACGGGGACAGGGTCTTGGTCGCGACGAAGACCGCCAGGTACACGAACGGCGCCGCCATCCCGTCGTTCAGACCCGCCTCGGACGTGAGCGCGAACCGCACCTCGTCGTCCTCGTCGAGCTCGGCGTCCTCGCCGGTCGTCGGCCCCTCCACCTGGACGTCGGACGCGAGCACCGGATCCGTCGGCGCCAGCACTGCCGCGATCAGGAGCGCGGTCGCCGGTGCGAGCCCGAGCAGCCAACCCGCCCCGGCCAGCGCCGCGATCCCGGCCGGCATCGCGACGAACAGCAACCGCCAGGTGACTGCCCAGGTGAGCAGGCTGATCGGCCGGTCGATGGCCAGGCCGACGCCCATCAGCGCGACGATCACGGTCAGCGCCGCGAGGTGCTTCGTCAGCGCCGGTTGCGCGATCGGACTCAGGTGGGCGCGGTCGACGGCGAGGCCGAGGACCAGGCCCGCACCGAGGAAGGCGATCGGCGCGGAAACGGCGTACCGCGCCAGTAACCGGGGCAGTACGGCACCGAGCAGCAGTGCCAGGCCTGCCACGAGATACAGGCCGTCCCCGTTGATGATCATCGTCAGGCACCTGTGCCCAGGGCTACCTCAGGCGATGCGTGGCCCCCGGCGTGTGGGTGGGCAGGGATTTGCGCGGGCCGAAGCGAGGATGGCCGATGCCTGCCAGCTCGATCAGGCGCTGCACCCGGAAGCGGTGACCGCGGTACGGCTCGATCAGTTCGGCGCAGCCGTCGTCGTCGAGCTCCTCGCCGATCAGCGCGTACGACACGTTCCGCGACACGTGGTAGTCCGCGAACGAGAAGGCGTCCGCGTCGCCGTGAGCCCGCTGGCGCACCTCGGCCGCCGTCCACACGCCGACTCCCGGCAGCGACCGCAGCCGCCGCTCGATCTCCGCGGAGTCACTCAGCTCGAGCGTCCGCTCCAGCGCCTTCGCCCGGGTCGCGGCCGTGATGACGACCCGCGATCGCCGGCCCTCGACACCGGCGCGCAACCACTGCCAGGACGGGATCTGCCGCCACTCCTCCGGCGCCGGCGGCACCATCATCACCCGGTTGCCCTGCTGATGAGGCCCTGGCGCCGGCTCGCCGTACTCCCGCAGCAGCAGCCGCCACGCCCGGAACGCCTCCTTGCCGGTCACCACCTGCTCGATCCCGGCGGCCGCCATCGCCTCGAACACCGCGCGGGTCCGCGGCACCCGCAGATGCGGGAAGCGCCGCGCCGCGTCCACCAGCACCCGGTGCTCGGGCAGCGGCTCGAACCCGTCCCAGCTGTCCCGGTCGCCCAGCAACTCCGGAACCCCGTCCAACGCCCACTCGGCCCCCGGCCCCCACGCCTCGGCCTCGACGGATCCGGCATGCGGCGTCAGCCGCAACAGCACCGGCCCCTCCGGAGTCCGCGTCGCCCGCCACACCGTCCGCCGCGCCGCGTCGAACACGTACGCCGGATCGCCGGGCCCCTTGCGCAACCCGCCGATCACCGACTGCGGATCCACCACCCGCCCAGGACGCCACCTCCGCACCGAACTCACCCGCCAAGTCTGACCTACCCCACCGACAGGGTCCCTAACGACAGGACGTACACAGGTACGTACATCGGTCCGCACGCCTGCCGAACCCAGGCAGCGGCGCGGGAAGGCAGACACCTCCTGTCCTTCGGCACCGATCGGATCGATACTGAGCGGTATGACCGCCTGGCAGTGGGTGAAGTTGGTGGGGAACTTTCTCAACCTGTCGACGCTCGCGGGTGCGCTGGTCGGCGTGCTCGGACGGGCGACGTTCTCCCGGGGACCGCGGGGCTTGTTCTTCGCGAACGAGTACAAGCTCGGCTTTCCGATCGCCGGCGCGTTCACGATCGGCAACGTCGTACTCAGCAAGCACGACCGCACGTACTTCGACAACGCGGCCCTGGTCCGGCACGAGGAGCGGCACTCGTGGCAGTACTTCTGCCTGATCGGCCTGCTGCTGCTCCCGCTGTACGTCGTGGGCGTGGTCGTCTCGTTCCTGCTCACCGGCGACCCGGCGTCGCGGAACCCGTTCGAGCGGCTCGCGAACCTGAAGGACGGCGGCTACGTCGAGCGGCCGATCCAGCCGATCGGCAAAACCGTGACGCAGACCCTCAGCGTGCTGAGATCGCGTCCGAAAGCGCCGTGAGCACGGTCACCACACCGCTCGGGTCGTCGACGACGACATCCGCGGCCTCGATCAGCTCGGCGGCGTTCGAGGACCGCGTGGCCAGCAGTACGGCGCGCAGCCCGGTCTCCCGCTCGGCCTGGATCGCCCGGTACGCCGCGAGGTCGCCGAGGTCGTCACCGGCGTACAGGATCGATCGGGCGCCGGTCGACTCGATCAGGCCGCGGAGCGCGACGCCCTTGTCGATCCCGGGCGGCCGCAGCTCGAGCACGAGGTTGCCCGGCTCGAGCCGCAACGAAGTCTCCTCGGCGAGCGCGGTCAACGGCGCCCGGAGCAGTTCGAAGGCCCCGACCGGATCGTCCAGCCGGCGGGTGTGCACGGCCAGCGAGCTGTCCTTGTCCTCCACGAACGCGTCCGGTACGCCGGCCTCGCGCAACAGTCCCGGCAGCCGGTCCCGAGCCGTCGTGACACCGGGCGGCACCGGCTCACTCGTCACCATGCCGGTGGCGGCGTCCCAGCGCTCCAGCCCGTAGTGCCCGAGGACGACGAGATTCCCGAGCCCCGGGTGACCGCTCACCCCGGACAGCTCGGTGGCGACCAGCGCGGGCCGGCCGGTGACGATCGCGACCTGGTTCACGCTCCGGGCGAGCCGGGCCAGCGCGTCCAGAGCGCCCTCGACCGGGCGGGACAACGCCGGGTCCTCGACGAGCGGCGAGAGGACGCCGTCGAAGTCCGACGAGATCACGGCACTCGCCGGGTCCGAGACGATGGCTTCCCAGCCTTCCCGTCCCGCCTCGGTCTGAATGACCGGAGTACTCATCCTGAGTAGTCCGAGGTCAGGATCACCGTCAGGCGATCCTTCTTCATGTTGTCCAGCGCACCCTTGGTCCGGCCGACACCGATGTCGCGGGCGAGCTGGTTGGCGGCGTCGAGCATGCCCGGCGGGTAGTACACCGTGCTCTCGGCGATCTTGCCGTGCCAGTTGTCCGGGGAGCCGGCCACGGTCCAGCCGGCCTGCCGCGCGCGGCTCGCGACCGAGTCGGCCAGGCCCTTTTGCGAGGTGTTGTTGTACACCTCGATCGCCGGGCGCTCCTCGACCGGAATCGTCACCGGCTGGGTCGGCTTCGGCGGCTGCGTGGCCTGTGTCGTCTCTGACGGCTGGCTCGGCTGGGTGGTGGGCTCGGTGGACGGCGGCTCGCTGCTGGGTGCGGTCGTCGGCGCGGGAGTCGGCTCAGCGGACGGCTTGGTGGACGGCTTCGGCACGCTGGCCCCGACCGTCGAAGGCCCGGTGGACGGCTTCTCCGACGCCTTCGGCGTACTCGCGCCGGCCGGCTTCTCGTCGGCCTTGCTGTCGTGGCCCCGCGTCCCGAACAGCACGAGCAGCCCGGCCACGATCGCGACCACAGCAGCCACGGCAACGAAGGAGGACAGCACCTGCCCCTGATCGCCACGCGGGCGGGCCCGAAGGCGGGACATGGTCAGACCTCGATGCCCAGGCGGCGTGCGGAGCGGGCGCGCTGGCGGGCGGCGCGGAGGCGGCGCAGGCGCTTGACCAGCAGCGGGTCGTGCGCGAGGGCCTCGGGGCGGTCGATGAGCGCGTTCAGGACCTGGTAGTAGCGGGTCGCCGACATCTGGAACTGGTCCCGGATCGCCTGCTCCTTCGCCCCGGCGTACTTCCACCAGTGCCGCTCGAAGGCAAGGATCTGGCCGTCACGCTCCGAGAGTCCGGCGACGACCGGCGGCGCAGCTTCGGCGGGGCCGGGAGAGCTGGCGTTGGCGCTGTCCATCTGCTGCTGACTCCTGTGCGGTCGGTGATCGTCCGTCCGCCAGCCACTCTACGTGCAGAACGACAGCCATGTCATTCACCGCCGGACCGACACGAAGCGTGTCGCTGACAAGGCAACCGGACGCAGCCAACTCTGGCAGGATCGTTCCAGTGAGCTCAACTTCTTCCAGCGTGGCGCTCGTGGAGGAGTTGCAGGGGCGGATTCGTGAGGTCGACCAGCTGGTCAACGCCGTCTGCACTCCGAATCCCGCGGCGCTCACCGATGCCGCCCGTCTCGACACAGAGCGTGACGAAGGGCGGGTCCGTAGCCCGCTGCACGGCGTACCCGTGCTGGTCAAGGACAACATCGACACCGCCGGCCTGCCGACCACAGCCGGCTCGCTGGCGCTGGCCGACCAGCCACCGCCGCCCGAGGACGCGCCGCTGGTCCGCCGGTTGCGCGAGGCGGGCTGCGTGATCCTGGGCAAGACGAACCTGAGCGAGTGGGCGAACTTCCGCGGCTCGGCCTCCTCCTCCGGCTGGAGCGCGTACGGCGGCCTGACCCGCAACCCGTACGCGTTGAACCGGTCGGCGGGCGGCTCCTCCTCCGGGTCCGGCGCGGCCGTCGCGGCCGGGCTCGCCGACTACGCGATCGGCACCGAGACCAACGGCTCGATCGTCTGCCCGGCCGCGCTGAACGGCGTGGTCGGCCTGAAGCCCACCGTCGGGCTCATCTCGCAGCAGGGCATCGTCCCGATCTCGCACTCGCAGGACACCGCCGGACCGATGACGAAGACGGTTACTCAGACGGCTGCGCTGCTCTCGGTCCTCACCGGCGGTCACACCGACTACACCGAGTACTGCCGCGGCACGGACCTCAGCAACGTGCGCATCGGCGTACCGCGCGGTCCCCTCTGGGGCTATTCGACCGGCCTGGACCAGGTGACCGAGCGTGCGCTGGAGCTCCTCAGTCAGTGCGGAGCGACGCTGGTCGACCACTTGTCGTTGCCGACACCGGGCGGCGACGAGGACCAGTTGCAGGTGCTCTCCCACGAGCTGAAGGTCGACATGGCGGCGTACCTCGCCACCCGTGCGCCCGGCGGTCCGCGGACGCTGGACGACCTGATCGCGTTCAACAACGAGCATGCGGACCAGGAGCTGCAGTGGTTCGGTCAGGAGCTGTTCGAGCGCGCCGCGGCCACCGAGGGTCTCGACGCCCCGGTGTACGTCGCTGCCCGCCTCACCGCGCTCCGCGCCGGGCGGGACGGCATCGACAACCTGCTGCGTGACAACCAGCTCGACGCGCTGGTCACCCCGTCGTACTCGCCGGCCTGGGCGATCGACCTGGTGAACGGCGACCACGTTCTCGGTAGCTCGTCGTCACACGCCGCTCTGGCGGGCTATCCGCTGCTTTCGGTGCCGTCCGGGACGGTCGCCGGACTGCCGGTCGGGATCACGATCAGCGGTACGGCGCGAAGTGAGGTCACGCTCATTCGCTTGGCTCACGCCTTCGAAACCGCGAGAATCGTTGCAGACGGACCGTTCCCGACCCCGGAGTTCACACAGTGGGTATAGATCGCGTCAGGTGGGGAATCGTTGCAACCGGCAACATTTCGACCCAGTTCACGCACGATCTGGCGCTGCTCCCGGACGATGCGGTCGTGGCCGCGGTCGCGTCCCGCTCCGAGGAGAGCGCGCGGAAGTTCGCCGCCGAGTTCGGCATCCCGCACGCGTACGACGACTACCGGCGACTGATCGACTCCGGCGAGGTCGACGTGATCTACATCGGGACTCCGCACCCGCAGCACTACGCGATCGCCCGGACGGCGCTGCAGGCCGGCGTCGCCGTGCTGTGCGAGAAGCCCGTCACGCTGACCGCCGCGCAGGCCAAGGACCTGATCGCGGTCGCCGCCGAGCACCGGACGTTGTTCGCCGAGGCGATGTGGATGCGCACCAACCCGGTGATCCAGGCGGTCTTCGCGGACCTGGAGCGCGGCGTGATCGGCGAGCCGCAGCAGGTGGTCGCGGACTTCGCCTTCCACAAGCCTGCACTGCCGGCGCGCCTGCTCGACCCGGCGCTCGGGGGAGGCTCGCTGATGGACGGCGGCATCTACCCGATGACGTTCGCCTACCTGGCGCTCGGCCGGCCAGCGGAAGTGAAGGCCGTCGGTTCGCTCAACCAGGACGGGATCGACCTGAACGTCGCGATGGCCTGGCGGTACGACTCGGGCGCGGTCGCCGCGCTGACCTGCGGCCTGCGCTCGCAGAACCCGTGGGTCGCGTCGATCAGCGGCCCGGACGGCAACCTGCAGCTCCCGCACCGCTTCCACCACCCCGAGTACTACGTGCGCACAACCGCCTCCGGAGCGGAGCGGATCGACGTCCCGACGCATGGCCGTGGGTACCACTACGAGGCGGCAGAAGTGATCCGTGCGCTACGCCAGGGACTGATCGAGGTTCCGGCTCTCCCCCACGCCGGCACGCTCGAGATCCTCGAACTGCTCGACGAGACCCGGAGCCAGATCGGGGTGCGCTACCCCGGTGACGACGACGACCTGAGTGGATGACGCTGAAGATGCCGAACGGTAGGAGTTCCTTCGTTGTGGTGGCCAACCGGCTGCCGGTCGACCGGACCGAGATGCCCGACGGCAGCACCGCGTGGCGCCGAAGTCCCGGTGGCCTGGTGACCGCGCTGGCGCCGGTGATGCAGGGCCACCACGGCGCCTGGATCGGCTGGACCGGCAGCCCCGACGAGAAGCTGGACCCGTTCGACAACGACGGCATGCATCTGGTGCCGGTGATGCTGTCCGCCGAGGACGTGCAGCTGTACTACGAGGGTTTCTCGAACGCGACGCTCTGGCCGCTGTACCACGACGTGATCGTGGCGCCGGAGTTCCACCGCGAGTGGTGGGAGTCGTACGTCGCGGTCAACCGGCGGTTCGCGGAGGCCGCCGCGGAGGCCGCCGACGACAACGCCGACGTCTGGGTGCACGACTACCAGCTGCAACTGGTCCCGGCGATGCTGCGCCGGCTGCGTCCCGACGTACGGATCGGGTTCTTCCTGCACATCCCGTTCCCGCCGACCGAGCTGTTCGCGCAGATGCCGTGGCGGCGGCAGATCCTGGACGGCCTGATGGGCGCCGACCTGGTCGGTTTCCAGCGGCCCGGCGCGGCGTCGAACTTCGCCCGGCTGGCCCGCAATCGGATGGGCCTGCGGACCCGCGGCGACCGTATCCACCTGCCGGACGACCGGATCGTCCGGGCGAAGGCGTTCCCGATCTCGATCGACGTCAACGAGCTGGAGAAGCTCGCCCGGCAGCCGGAGACCACCGCGCGGGCGGCCGAGATGCGCGAGGAGGTCGGCAACCCGACGCACATCCTGCTCGGCGTCGACCGGCTCGACTACACCAAGGGCATCCGGCAGCGGCTGCGGGCGTTCGGCGAGCTGCTGGACGAGAAACGGATCTCGGTCGACGACGCGGTGTTCATCCAGGTCGCGACGCCGTCCCGGGAGCGGGTCGAGCAGTACCGGGTGCTGCGCGACGAGATCGAGCTGCTGGTCGGGCGGATCAACGGCGAGCACGGCCGGATCGGTACGCCGGCGATCAACTACCTGCACACGACGTACTCGCGGACCGAGATGGCCGCGCTGCTCCGGGCCGCGGACGTCGCGGTCGTGACCCCGCTGCGGGACGGCATGAACCTGGTCGCCAAGGAGTACGTGTCGACGCGGTACGACGACACCGGAGCGCTGGTGCTGAGCGAGTTCGCCGGCGCGGCGGACGAGTTCCGGCAGGCGTTCCTGGTGAACCCGCACGACATCAACGGCATGAAGGACACGATCGTCGACGCGATGAACACCGACGACCGGCAGCTCGGCCGCCGGATGAAGGCGATGCGCAAGCACCTGGCCGCGCACGACGTGAACGTCTGGGCGCAGACCTTCCTGAAGGCTCTGCATGACGAGGACTGACGGGAAGGTCCTCGCGCTGGACCTGGGTACGTCGTCGGCGCGGGCACTCGTCCTGGCGGCGGACGACGCCGCACCGATCCCGGGCGCGCTCGCACGGCACAAGATCTCCCCGGCCTACGGCCACGACGGCTCGGCGACGCTCGACCTGCACGAGTACGTCGAGGGCTTGCTCGGCTGTCTCGACGAGCTCGAGCAGAACGGCCACCTGGACGGCATCGGCGCGATCGTGCTGTCCTCGCAGTGGCACTCGATCGTTGCCCTCGACACCAAAGGCGCGGCGCGCACCCCGGTGATCACGTGGGCCGACACCCGCTCGGTCGATCTCGGTCTCGGGACGTCGTTCGACGAGCACGCCTTCCACGCCCGCACCGGCGCGTGGCTGCACCGCCTGTACTGGACCCGCCGGATCCCCTGGCTGCTGTCCACCGCCTCCGCCGATCAGTTCGCCGGCCTGCCGGACCTGGTGCTGGAGCGGTTGACGGGTGAGCGCGTCACGTCGGTCTCGGTCGCGTCCGGGACCGGCACGCTCGACCTCGCCACCGGTGCGTACGACGACGAGGCGCTGGAGATCGCCGGTGTGGCGGCCGACCAGCTGCCGCCGATCGTGCCGACCGGGTGGACGGGCACGTTGTCGGCCGAGTACGCACGCCGCTGGCCCGGGCTGGTCGGCGTACCCGTGCATCCGCCGACCGGTGACGGAGCCGCCTCGAACGTCGGCACCGGCGGGTACGACGCCGGCACCGCCGCGCTGACCGTGGGGACCTCGGCCGCCGTACGAGTCGTGCACCCGATCGAGAACGCGCCGGAGCTGCCCTGGGAGCTCTGGCGGTACCGGGTCGACGACAAGCGCGCCGTGACCGGTATGGCGTTCTCCGCGGCCGGGAACCTGCACGCCTGGCTGACCGGCGTCCTGCGGCTGGAGTCCGACGAACCGGCCGGCGTCGAGATCGGGACGACGAACGCGATCGCGATCCCGTTCATGGCCGGCACCAGGCCGCCCGCCGTCGTACCCGGCGGGTCCGGGGTGTACTTCGGCCTGTCGTTCGACGACACCCCGGCCGCCCTGCTCGCCGCGGCCCTGCAAGGTGCCTCGCTGGAGATCGACCGCGGGCTGCGGACCCTCGACACGCTGTTCGGGCAGCAACTCGACGTCGTCCTCGGCGGCGGCGGGATCGACGCCTCGCAGTGGTGGCGCCGCTGCCTGACCGCGACCTTCGCCCGCCCCACCACGGTCTGTGCCGAGCCCGAGGTCGGCGCGCGGGGCGCGGCCGCCGTAGCGCTCGGCCTCTCCCCCGAGCCGGGCGGCGAGCACCTCACCCCGGTCGCGGACGAGGTGGCTCGCCTGGCCGACCTGCGGACGCGCTACGAGGCCCTGCGCGAGCTGGCTGTCCAGGCTTCGGCCCTCTGAATCGGCAAGCTCGACAGGATGTGTCCGGTCCGTCCGGCCAGGCTCACGCTCAGCGGGACGGCCGATTCCGCCTAGTGGACGTATACGTCCTGTCGAGCTGCAGCTCTACTGCGGTTGCGGTAGGGCGGGGATACTGCCGCAGGACGAGGCGGTCGGGCGGGCGGCCACGTACTGTGAAGGCATGGAACGGCTCATCCGGTTCTGCCGTGCCTCGGCGCGGCATCCGCTGGTGCTGGACCTTGCGCTCGCCCTGACGATCCTGTTGATCAACCTGCTGGTTCCCGGCGGCAAGCACGTCGGCGAGCGGATCGAGCTGAACGCGACGGTCGTCGTCCTGGCCGTCGTGGGTGCCGTTGCGCTCACGTTCCGGCGACGGGCGCCGATCACCGTGCTGGTGGTCACGACGGGTGTTGCGATCGCCTTCGTCATCGCCGAGCAGGCCAAGAGCCCGATCGTGCTCTTCATGGGTGTCGCGGTCTTCACGGTCGTCCTGGCGAAGGACGACCGTTTGACCCGCTGCGTGGTGGTCATCGGCACGGCCCTGGCGACGCTGGTCGCCGAGGCCTTGTTCGTCAGCGGGGACGTGCTGGACAACCTGGGTCTGGTCTTCTTCGTGCTGTTCTCGGGCGCGATCGGCGAGGCGGTGCGCAACCGGCGCGCCTGGCTGATGGAGCTTGAGGAGCGGGCGCTGCGGGCCGAGCGGTCGCGCGACGAGGAGGCCCAGCGGCGGGTGATCGAGGAACGACTGCGGATCGCGCACGAACTGCACGACGTCATCGCCCACCACATCGCCCTGATGAACGTGCAGTCCGGCGTCGCGGCCCACGTCCTCCGGACCCAGCCCGACGAGGCCGAGCGTGCCCTGGCCCTCGTCCGCTCCGGCGGCCGCACCGTGCTGCAGGAACTGACCGTTCTCCTCGGCGTACTCCGCCGTTCCGGCTCCCCGCTCCCGACCGCACCGGCCCCTTCGCTGAACGAGCTGGACGCCCTTATCCACTCCTTCACCGCCGCAGGCGTAGAGGTCAATTGGACCCCACCGCCGGCACTGGGCGAACTCCCGGACGTCATAGAACTCACGGCCTATCGAGTCGTCCAGGAATCCCTGACCAACGTCCTCAAACACGCCCCGGGGGCAACCGCCGACGTCCGCATCACCCGCGCCCCGACCAGCCTGACGGTAGAGGTAACAGACACCGGCCCTCACCCCGCCGGCTCCGCCGGCCCCTTCCTCTTCGCAGCCGGCACCGCCCGTGCTTCCGCCGCATCCGCTGGGAATGCTGACGCCGCAGGCGGCCCGGCTGGGCCCACCGGCGCTCTGGCTGCCTGGCCACGATCTCTCGGCGCCCAGGCCGACTCGCCCCCGTCCACCAACGCACCGGCTGCCTCGCCCCGCGCCGCCAACCCCGTCGTCACCCACCTGGGTGCGGGCCACGGCCTCATCGGGATGCGTGAGCGTGTCGCCGCCGTCGGCGGCACCCTGCACACCGGGCCGCGGGCATCAGGTGGATGGGCCGTCCGTGCTGTGCTTCCTCTGGAGACTGGAGTTGAAGGTGACGATCAGGGTGTTGCTGGCCGACGACCAGACGCTGATCCGGAGCGGGTTCCGGGTGCTGGTGAGTTCAGCGCCAGATCTGGAGGTCGTTGCTGAGGCCTCGAACGGGCGGGACGCGGTGGAGCTCGCGCGGTCCGAGCGGGCCGACGTGGTGCTGATGGACATCCGGATGCCCGAGGTCGACGGGCTCGCGGCCACCCGGATGATCACCGCGGACGAGGCGCTCGCGGGTGTGAAGGTGCTGATCCTGACCACGTTCGAGGTCGACGAGTACGTGTTCGACGCGATCCGCGCCGGCGCCAGCGGCTTCCTCGGCAAGAGCGTCGAACCGGCCGAGCTGATCGACGCCATCCGGGTGGTCGCCCGCGGCGACGCCCTACTGTCCCCGAAGGCGGTCCGCGGCCTGATGAACCGCTTCCTGGCCGAACCCACCGCCGGGCACGCGATCGGCGCCGGCCTCCTCGACGCGCTCACCGACCGCGAGCGCGAGATCGTCGGCCTGGTCGCCCTCGGCCTGTCCAACGACGAGATCGCCGACCGCCTGGTGCTCTCCCCGTCGACGGCGAAGACCCACGTGAACCGCGCGATGGTGAAACTCGACTGCCGCGACCGCGCGCAGCTCGTCGTCCTGGCGTACCAGACCGGCCTCGTGCGTCCCGGCGTACCGCAGCCGCGGTAGCCGGTACGGCGAACGCGGTACGCCGAGAAGCCCGCCACGGGCAGACGCGGGCGACGACGTACCGCCGGAAGCATCAGCGGCATGGCTACGTATCTCTATCGCCTCGGCCGCTTCGCGTTCCGCCGGCGACGGTTCGTCGTGCTGATCTGGCTCGGGCTGCTCGCCGCGGGGATCGCGGGTGCGGCGACGCTGTCCGGCCCGACCGCCAACGGTTTCTCGATCCCCGGTACCGAGTCCCAGCGCGCCGCGGACCTGCTCAACGAGCGCTTCCCGCAGGCAGGCGCCGACGCCGCGACCGCCCGGATCGTGTTCCAGGCACCGGCCGGCCAGCAACTCACCGACACGCCCCCGGTCCGGCAGACCCTGGACCGGCTCGCCGCCGCGCCGCAGGTCGCGCGCGTCGTGGATCCCTTCACCGCCAAGGCGATCTCCCCCGACGGACGCACCGGGTACGCGCAGGTCACCTACAAGGTCACCGCCCAGGAGGTCACCCCCGAGGCCCAAGAGGCCGTCGCCGCGGCGGTCGAACCGGCCCGCGCGGCCGGCTTCACCGTCGAGTACGGCGGGGACGCGATGCAGGCGCAGGGCGAGCAACAGCTCACCGAGGTGATCGGCATCGGTGTCGCCGCGGTCGTCCTGCTGATCACGTTCGGCTCGCTGATCGCCGCCGGCCTACCGTTGCTGTCGGCAATCATCGGTGTGGGTATCGGGGTCACCGCGATCTCGGCGATCAGCGGTTTCGTCGACATCGGTTCCGGGACGCCGATCCTCGCGCTGATGATCGGGCTCGCGGTGTCGATCGACTACGCGCTGTTCATCATGTCGCGCTACCGGCACGAGCTCAGCACGGGACTGGAGCCGGAGGAGGCGGTCGGCCGCGCGGTCGGTACCGCCGGATCGGCCGTGGTCTTCGCGGGCCTGACCGTGGTGATCGCACTGGCCGGGTTGTTCGTGGTCGACATCCCGTTCCTCACCCAGATGGGCCTCGCGGCCGCGTTCACCGTGGTCATCGCGGTCGCGATCGCGCTCACGCTGTTGCCGGCGCTGCTCGGGTTCGCCGGGCGGCGCGTGCTCGGCGGCCGGATCCCCGGTCTGCGCGGCGGCGACCCGGAAGCGGCCGGACGGTCGACGGCCGGACGCCGGTGGGCAGGGTTCGTCACCCGGCGACCGCTGGCCGTGCTGCTGGTGACCGTCATCGGTCTCGGCACGCTGGCGATCCCGGCGACCGACCTCGAACTCGGGCTGCCCGACGACAGTACGGCGGCACCCGATTCCACGCAGCGCAAGGCGTACGAGCTGCTCTCGGAGGGCTTCGGGCCCGGGTTCAACGGCCCGCTGATGGTCGTGGTGGACGCCGGCGCGGCTCCCGATCCGCGCGCGGCGGCAACGGCCACCGCGTCCGCCGTACGCGGGCTGCCGGACGTCACGATGGTCACGCCACCGGTCTTCAACCCCGCCGGGAACACCGCGCTGCTGACGGTGATCCCGTCGAGCGGACCGAGTACGCAGGAGACCAAGGACCTGGTCACGGCAATCCGGTCGATGCCCGACAGCGATCGCGCCGAGGTGGCGGTCACCGGGGCGACCGCGGTCAGCATCGACATCTCGGACAAGCTCGGCGGCGCGTTGCTGCCGTACCTGTCGCTGATCGTCGGGCTCGCGTTCCTGCTGCTGATGCTGGTGTTCCGCTCGATCCTGGTGCCGCTGAAGGCGACGCTCGGGTTCCTGCTGACCGTGGTGGCGACGTTCGGCGCCCTGGTCGCGGTGTTCCAGTGGGGCTGGCTGGCCGGGCTGTTCGGGATCGAGGGGCAGACCGGGCCGGTGATCAGCATGCTGCCGATCTTCCTGATCGGTGTCGTGTTCGGGCTCGCGATGGACTACCAGATCTTCCTGGTGACCCGGATGCGCGAGGAACACGTGCACGGCGCGGCGCCGCGGACGGCCGTCGTCGACGGGTTCTCGCACGGAGCTCGGGTGGTCACGGCGGCGGCGGTGATCATGACGGCGGTCTTCTCCGGATTCATCCTGTCCGGCGAGACCCTGATCCGCGAGATGGGCTTCGGCCTGGCCCTCGCGGTCGCGCTCGACGCTTTCGTGGTCCGGATGACCGTCGTACCGGCCGTGATGGCACTACTCGGCCGGCGAGCCTGGTACCTCCCCCGCTGGCTCGACCGCCTCCTCCCGAACGTCGACGTCGAAGGCGAAACCCTGCGCAGGAACCTCCCGCCCGTCCCCGCGCCGAAGGAACCCGAACCGGCGCACTGAACCGGTTGGGTGATGGCGGCCACTGACAGAAGCCCGGATGGGCCGGATCATGGCCGCCATGTGGCGGGAAATGATGAAGTCGAAGGTGCACCGGGCGACGGTGACGCAGGCGGACCTGGACTATGTCGGGTCGTGCACGCTGGACGCGGAGCTGATGGCGGCGGCCGACCTGCTGCCGGGTGAGAAGGTGGACATCGTCGACATCACCAACGGCGCGCGGCTGTCGACGTACCTGATCGAGGGACCGCGCGGGTCCGGGATCGTCGGCATCAACGGCGCGGCGGCGCACCTGATCCATCCGGGCGACCTGGTGATCCTGATCGCGTACGGGATGTTCGACACCGCCGAGGCCAAGGTCTTCGAACCGAGCGTAGTCTTCGTGGACGAGCACAATGCGATCACCCGCATCGGCTCCGACCCCGCCGAGGCGCTGCCCGACACCGGCACGCTGCGCGGGGACGAACTGCACCCGTAGCGCCACGAACCGCTGAGATGAGGACTGGTCGACGATGACCGAGAACGCTGCCGAGAACGCCGCGCCGAAGACCGCGTCGCACGACAACGAGCCGAGCCCGAAGCTGCGCGCGTTCATGAATTCCGGCTGGGCCGACTCCGAGCGGCACGATCTGTCACTGAGCGATGCCGGGGTGTGGGCGGCGAAGCGCCGGGACGCGCTGTCCCAGGCGTTCCCGGGCGAGCGTCTGGTGATCCCGGCCGGCACCTACAAGGTCCGCTCCAACGACACCGACTACGTCTTCCGCCCGCACACCGACTACGTCTGGCTGACCGGCAGCCAGACCTCCGACGCAGTGCTCGTCCTGGAGCCGAACGGCACCACCGGCCACGACGCCGTGCTGTACTTCCGCCCGCGCGCCGACCGCTCGCAGGGTGAGGAGTTCTGGCGCGACCGGATGTACGGCGAGCTGTGGGCCGGGCGTCGGCCGTCGCTGACCGAGACCGCGAAGGAGTTCGGGATCGAGACGCGGCACGTCGACCAGCTGGCCGACGCGCTGAAGAGCGACGTACCGACGCGGGTGCGGCGCGACGAGGACCAGTCGATCGCCGCGCTGCTCACCGGCGCCCGCACCGACGACCTCAAGGACAACGAACTGGCGGCGACGCTGTCCGAGCTGCGGCTGGTCAAGGACGCGTACGAGCTCGAGCAGCTGCGGGACGCGGTCGCGATCACCCACCGCGGCTTCTCCGACGTCCTCGCCGAGATGGACAAGGTCCGGCAGTACGGCGAGCGCTGGATCGAGGGCACGTTCTGGCGCCGGGCCCGGGCCGAGGGCAACGACGTCGGCTACACGTCGATCGCCGCGGCCGGTCCGCACGCGACGACGCTGCACTGGATCGAGAACGACGGCCCGGTGAACGACGGCACGCTGATGCTGCTCGACATGGGTGTGGAGAACCGGCAGCTGTACACCGCCGACATCACCCGGACGCTGCCGGTGAACGGCGAGTTCACGCCGCGCCAGCGGGACCTGTACCAGCTCGTCCTGGACGCGCAGAACGCCGGGATCGCGGCGCTCACGCCGGGGGCCGCGTTCCGCGCCGGGCACGAGGCCGCGATGGAGGTCATCGTCCGCGGTCTCGACGCGATGGAGCTGCTGCCGGTGTCGGCGGAGGAGGCGCTCGACCCGGAGAGCCGGCTGTACCAGCGCTACACGCTGCACGGCGTCAGCCACATGCTCGGCCTCGACGTGCACGACTGCGCCGCGGCCCGCGACGAGAACTACCGCAAGGGCAACGTCCAGCCCGGCTACGTCCTCACCGTCGAGCCCGGCCTGTACTTCCAGTCCGACGACCTGACCGTCCCCGAGGACCTGCGCGGTATCGGCATCCGCATCGAGGACGACATCCTGATCACCGACAACGGCCCGGAGAACCTCTCCGAGGCGATGCCCCGCACCGTCGACGGCATCCAGAACTGGATGGCCTCCTAGCCCGAGTCTGGTAGGAAGAGCCGGTGCACATCATCGGGAGCGAGCTGACGGCAGCGCAGTTGTACGACGTGCTCCGGTTGCGCGTCGACGTGTTCGTCGTCGAGCAGGAGTGTGCGTACCCGGAGCTGGACGGGCGTGACCTGCTCGCCGGTACGCATCACCTGTGGATCGAGGAGCAGGGCGCGATCCAGTCGTACCTGCGGTTGCTGACCGAGCCCGGCCGGATGCGGATCGGCCGGGTGGCGACCGCCGCGCAGGCCCGCGGCCGGGGGCTGGCGGCGCAGCTCATGAAGGACGCCCTGGAGATCGTCGGCGACACCGACAGCGTCCTCGACGAACTCGGGG
>Ga0247821_10000915_pt1 | contig 16432 bp, 14 predicted proteins | sample 13C_Glycerol_Day_FD_192481 | JGI IMG/M metagenome (GOLD analysis project Ga0247821, IMG submission 192481) | Soil microbial communities from agricultural site in Penn Yan, New York, United States - 13C_Glycerol_Day14 | ecosystem: Environmental > Terrestrial > Soil > Agricultural land | place... | reverse complement strand
TCATTGATCTGGGTATTCCGGAGCTGATCCGCGTCGCCCTCGAACAGGCCGTCACGGCCGATTTGATTATCAGCAGCGGTGGCGTATCGGTGGGCGATGCCGATTGCATCGCCAGCCTGTTGCGTGAATCGGGCGAACTGCTGCTGTGGAAGTTGGCGATCAAGCCAGGAAAGCCCTTTACCTTTGCCCACTTCAACAACGTGCCTTTTATTGGTTTGCCGGGTAACCCGGGATCCTCGTTGGTGACCTTCCTGCTCCTGGCCCGTCCTTCTGGTCTGATGGTTTTCTGGAAGTGCCGGTGGGTACGACTTTTGAGCCGGGCGATCTGCTTGACTTCATTCCCTTCGCCAGCTTGATGGTTGTGTAGTTACCGTTGTGGGAGAGTCTGCTTTGTTGGCGACGGCAGCGGCTTGCACCACGGGCTGTAGCCGCTGCCGAGGTACGAGGCTGCGATCGACTGCAGAGCAGTCGCAACTTAGGCACCTGGTTGGACCTGACGCATCGCGGTGGCCAGGTTTTGCGGGCGTGTCACGCCCGATCGCAGCCTGACGGCAGCGGCTACGAGGGCCAGTCCCGTAAAGAGCCTGAAAAACTACCACCGCTCTTCAACTCAACACAAAGTCCACCGGTTGCAAGGGCGGGGGCAGCTCGGTATGTCCGGTTGCAGAGAGTATTTCCCGCTCAATCGTCCTGACCATGGCGTCGGTCGGCAGGTCATTTTCGTCGCGCCCAAACGGGTCCTCCAGTTCATCACTGATGGCATCCAGGCCGAAGAAGGTGTAGCTGACAATGGCGGTGAAGATCGGCGCCAACCAGCCCAGTGGCTGGGCCATGGCGAAGGGCAGCAGGACGCAGAAGATGTAGATCGTTCGATGCAGCAATAAGGTATAGGGGAAGGGCAAGGGTGTGCTCTTGATGCGTTCGCACACCGCCTGCGCTTCGGACAGCCCGCGCAGGCGCTGCTCCAGGGTCACGTAGCGCCATTCGCTGATGATGTGGTCTTCGGCCAGGCGCGAACAGACCCTGCCGGTGTCCTGCAAGATCCCGTCACTGACGTTGTGGGCAGCAAGGCTGAACACCCCAGGCACCCAGATGCGTGCAGCTTGTTGCTCATCCTCGCCGCGCAACCTGGCGTTCAGCGCATGGGCATAGCCACACAGGCCCAGCAGCAGGCTTTCGCGCAGTTTAGGATCAGCGATCACGCAGCTTTCGCGGACAAACGAACGTATTTCGATGATCACCTGGCCCCAGGCTTTACGGCCTTCCCACCAGCGCTCGTAGCAGGCGTTGTTGCGAAAGCTCATGAAGATCGACAGCGACAGACCAAGCAGGGTAAAGGGCGTGGCATTGACCCGGGAAAACAAGGTCGGGTGCAGGTTCTCGATCAGCACGATCAATGAAGCCAGCAGGGTGACCATGATGCAGCGCCGGGCAATGCGCTTGGCAATGGAGCCTTTGAGGGTAATCAGGATATTGAGCAGGTTGGGTTTGGGGTGAACGATCATGGGGGGCTCATTTGCGAAAGTAGCGGCTAGCCGCCAGTCATGTTCATGAAGCGCAGAATCTGCACATCGCCGTTGATGTCGAAGTGGTGGCGGTAAGGCTTGAGGGTCATGGCATCGCGAATGGCCTTGTCCAGCCGTGCGCTGTCGCCCGGGTGAGCGCGCAAGACTTGCTTGAGGTCGCTGGCGTGCTCGTTGCCCAGGCACAGCAACAGGCGCCCCTCGACTGTCAGGCGTACGCGGTTGCAGGTGCCGCAGAAGTTATGACTGTGGGGCGAAATGAAGCCGATGCGGATCTGCGGCGCTTCGGCCAGGCGCCAATAACGTGAAGGGCCTTGCGTGGATTCGGCCGATTCGATCAAGGTGAATTGTTCCGCGATGCGTGCGCGAACTTCATCACTGGAGCAGTAGGATTCGCTGCGCTGGTGCTCACTGATCACGCCCAGGGGCATCTCTTCGATGAAGGAGATGTCCAGTTCGCGGTCGATGGCAAAGCGCACCAGGTCGTTGATCTCGCCGTCGTTGCGGCCCTTGAGCACCACGCAATTGAGCTTGGTACGACGAAAGCCGGCGGCGCGTGCCGCGTCGATGCCGGCAATCACCTGGTGCAGGTCACCGGTACGCGTGAGTGCCTTGAAGCGCTCAGGGTCGAGGCTGTCGAGGCTGATGTTCAGGCGCGACAGACCGGCTTCGTACAAGGGTTTGGCCAGGCGCCCGAGTTGTGAGCCATTGCTGGTCATGCACAGCTCGCGCAAGCCCGGCAAAGCCGCAACCCGTGCGCATAATTCGACAATACCGCTGCGCACCAGTGGCTCGCCACCGGTCAGGCGGATCTTACGGGTGCCCATGGCCACGAAGCGCTCGGCGACCTGATACAGCTCTTCGAGCGTCAAGATGCGTTGGCGCGGTAAAAACTGCATGTCTTCAGCCATGCAATATACACAACGGAAGTCGCAGCGATCAGTAACCGACATCCTCAGATAATCAATCTTTCGATTAAAGCCATCGACCAGAGTTTTGTTGTGTGCATTCACGATGGCATTACCTCGTTTAATCGAATATCGGTTGTTGCGGTGAATGCACTCTAGGCAATTTCTTAACTAAAAGTGCGGTGTTGTATCGAGCATAGGGAGGCGCAGAGGTGGCGTCAAATTGCTTTTAGTGACCATGTGATAAGTGCCGTCTATCGGCGCTGTAGGGCTCGTATTTCGTGGGGTTTGGCCGTGATAGAGGGTTTTGATCGGTCTGTCATTACTTTCGATTGGACGCACGCGAACGGGCCCAATAGTCTGTAAGTGTGAAATAAGTTGAAAGCCAGTGGGCATTCGCCTAACTGCTATTCGAACAGCGCCAGTTAATTGTTTTGCGCGGAGTTATCCGTGTCGCAACATGGCCTGCGCTTGCCTGGAGATTAATAAATCTCTGCGTGCACATCGAGGAATCCCGTGATGAGTCAAGACGAACACATCAAAAACTATAATGCCCCGGCCGCTGGATGGGGGGCGCTGAAAAGCGTGACCAAGAGCTGGCTGGGCAGTGAAAATGCCTTCAAAAACCTGCGGGCGATGCTCAAGACCAACCAGAATGGCGGCTTCGATTGCCCTGGGTGTGCCTGGGGTGAGTCCCCTGAAGATGGCATGGTCAAGTTCTGTGAAAACGGTGCCAAGGCGGTCAACTGGGAGTCCACGGGGCGTTCGGTCGACCCGACGTTCTTCTCCCGTTACAGCGTCAGCGCACTGGCCGATCAGACCGATTACTGGCTCGAATATCAAGGGCGTCTGACCCATCCGATGCGCTATGACGCTGCCACCGATCATTACGTTGAAACTTCGTGGGACGAGGCGTTTGCCCTGGTTGCACGTCACCTCAACGGGCTGGACTCGCCCCACCAGTCCGAGTTCTACACCTCCGGCCGGGCCAGCAATGAGGCGGCGTATCTTTATCAGCTGTTTGTACGCGCATTTGGTACCAACAACTTTCCCGACTGTTCGAACATGTGCCATGAGGCCAGCGGGGTAGGGATGGGCGAAACCCTGGGCGTAGGCAAAGGCACGGTGGTCTTTCATGACCTGGAGGAGGCTGACGCAATTTTCGTCATCGGCCAGAACCCCGGCACCAACCACCCGCGCATGCTTGAACCCCTGCGTGAAGCGGTCAAGCGTGGCGCCCAGGTGGTGTGCTTCAACCCGCTCAAGGAGCGCGGTCTGGAACGCTTCCAGCATCCACAACATCCTTTCGAGATGCTCAGCAATGGTTCCGAACCGACCAATACTGCGTATTTCCGGCCTGCCTTGGGCGGCGATATGGCGGTAATGCGCGGCATTGCCAAGTTCTTGCTTACTTGGGAGCGCGAAGCCCAGGCCAAGGGCGAGCCAGCGGTTTTCGATCATGCCTTTATTGCCGAGCATACCTCGGGCCTGGACGCCTACCTGGCGCAAGTTGATGCCACCCCCTGGGCGCACATCGTTGAACAATCTGGCTTGAGTCTGGCTGAGCTGGAGCTGGCCGCACGCATGTACCGGCGAGCCGAGCGGGTGGTCATGTGCTGGGCCATGGGCGTTACCCAGCACCGTCACTCGGTGCCGACAGTGCAAGAAATCATCAACCTGCAATTGCTGCGCGGCAACGTCGGCAAGCCGGGGGCCGGACTGTCGCCGGTACGGGGTCACAGTAACGTGCAGGGTGACCGCACCATGGGTATCGACGAGCAACCACCCGAGTGGCTGCTGGATGCACTGGAGCAGCGTTTCAAGTTTCAGGTCCCGCGCCTGCATGGCCACAACGCCGTGTTGGCGATTCAGGCGATGGAGGCCAAACGCGCCAAAGTGTTTATCGCCCTGGGTGGCAACTTCGCCCAGGCCACGCCTGACAGCCCGCGTACTCATGATGCACTGCGCAATTGCGACCTGACGGTGCATATCGCGACCAAACTCAACCGCTCACACCTGGTCACCGGCCGCGAGGCGTTGATCCTGCCGTGCCTGGGGCGGACTGAAATCGACGTGCAGGCCGAAGGTCCGCAAGGCGTCACCGTGGAAGACACCTTCAGCATGGTGCATATCTCCTACGGCCAGCTCAGACCGCGCTCGCCGTTGCTGCGCTCTGAACCCTCGATCATCGCTGGCATTGCCAAAGCCACGCTCGGCGACCAGCCGATCGACTGGGAATGGACCGTGGCTGATTACAGCCGTATTCGCGACCTGATCGCTGACACCATTCCAGGGTTCGAGGATTTCAATGCCCGCCTGCAGCATCCCGGCGGCTTTCATTTGAGCAACCCCGCAGCGGCGCGGCAATGGCACACCGCCACGGGCAAGGCCCAGTTCACCCCCAGCCTGTTGCCACAGCAGCTGGTTAACGAAGCCGTATTGGCGCGGGGCGACAAGCCCGACCTGGTGCTGCAGACCCTGCGCTCCCATGACCAGTACAACACCACCCTGTATGGGCTGGACGACCGTTATCGGGGCGTGTTTGGTCTGCGTGAAGTGATCTTTGCCAATGAGCAGGATATCCGCCGCCTGGGCTTTGAGCCCGGCGAGAAGGTCGACCTGGTGTCGCTCTGGGAGGATGACCGTGAGCGTCGTGTCAGCGGCTTTACCCTGGTGGCGTACGACATTCCCAGTGGTCAGGCCGCAGCGTACTACCCCGAGACCAATCCACTGGTGCCGCTGGAAAGTTACGGTGACCGGACCTTCACCCCGACCTCGAAATTCATCGCCATCAAGCTCGAAAAAGCGCGGGGCAGCAACCGCATTCCCTCGGCGACCGTGTAACCGTTTCGCGGTTTGCTCTTATTGACCTGAAGTGTTGACCGCCGGCAGTAGCCCTTGTGGCTGCTGCCTCCGGGCGTGTCGACGCGTCTCTAAGGATTTGCTCATGACTACTCTGGGTGCGTTGGACCTGGCGCGGATTCAATTCGCGTTCACGGTCTCGTTCCACATCATTTTCCCGGCCATCACCATCGGCCTGGCCAGTTTTCTGGCTGTGCTCGAAGGTTGCTGGCTGAAGACCAACAACCGGGTCTACAAAGACCTTTATCATTTCTGGTCGAAAATCTTTGCGGTCAACTTTGGTATGGGCGTGGTCTCGGGCCTGGTCATGGCCTACGAGTTCGGCACCAACTGGGCACGCTTCTCCGATTTTGCCGGCAGCGTTACCGGCCCCTTGCTGACCTACGAGGTGCTCACGGCGTTCTTCCTCGAAGCCGGCTTCCTCGGGGTGATGCTGTTCGGCTGGGACCGGGTAGGGCGACGCCTGCATTTCTTTGCCACGGTGATGGTGGCTATTGGCACACTGATCTCGATGTTCTGGATCCTGTCGTCCAACAGCTGGATGCAAACGCCGCAAGGGATCGAAATCATCGATGGCCGGGTGGCACCGGTGGACTGGTTCAAGATCGTCTTCAACCCCTCCTTCCCTTATCGCCTGACGCACATGGCACTGGCCGCGTTCCTGTCCACGGCATTCTTTGTCGGCGCCTCGGCAGCCTGGCACCTGTTGCGCGGCAATGACTCGCCGCAGATCAGGAAGATGCTGTCCATGGCCATGTGGATGATCCTGATTGCCACACCGGTACAGATCGTCGTCGGTGACGCCCATGGCCTGAACACCCTAGAGCATCAACCGGCGAAAATCGCCGCCATCGAAGGGCACTGGGAAAACACACCGGGTGAGCCGTCCCCCCTGGTGTTGTTCGGCCTGCCGGACATGGACGCCGAGACCACGCATTACGCCATCGAAGTGCCGTACCTGGGCAGCTTGATCCTCACCCACAGCCTGGACAAGCAGATCCCGGCGCTGAAGAGTTTCGCCAAGCAAGACCGGCCTAACTCCACCATCATTTTCTGGAGTTTCCGGGTCATGGCCGGGCTGGGCATGCTGATGCTCGGCTGCGCATTGCTGGCGCTGGTGCTGCGGCGCAAGGGCGCGCTGTACCGCAACAAGGTGTTCCTGTGGTTCGCGTTGCTGATGGGGCCATCCGGTCTGATTGCATTGCTGGCCGGCTGGTTCACCACCGAAGTGGGCCGCCAGCCCTGGGTGGTCTACGGCATGTTGCGCACCACCGAGGCGGCATCCAACCACAGCGCCACACAGATGAGCGTGACCCTGGCGCTGTTCGTGGTCATTTACTTCTCGGTGTTTACCGTCGGTATCGGCTACATGATGCGGCTGGTGCGCAAGGGGCCAATGGCCTTGGCCAGCCATGACGCCGCACACGCCGACAACTTGCTTGCAACTGCCCGCAGACCGCTGTCTGCCGCCGACTGAGAGGGATTGGAACATGGCAATTCAAGGTATCGACCTGTCGATCATCTGGGGTGTCATCATCGCCTTCGGCCTGATGATGTACGTGATTATGGATGGCTTTGACCTGGGGCTGGGGATCCTTTTTCCGCTGATCTCAGACGCGCGTGAACGCGATGTCATGATGAACACCGTCGCGCCGGTCTGGGACGGCAACGAGACGTGGGCGGTGCTCGGCGCTGCGGCATTGTATGGCGCATTTCCGTTGGCTTACTCGGTCATCCTCGAAGCCTTGTACCTGCCACTGGTGCTGGTGCTGGCCGGGCTGATCTTTCGCGGGGTAGCGTTTGAGTTTCGCTTCAAGGCGGATGCGCACAAGCGCCATTGGTGGGACAAGGCATTTATTGGTGGCTCGATCCTGGCGACGTTCTTTCAGGGAGTGGCGATCGGCACCTACATCAACGGCATCCCGGTGGTCGACCGTCAGTTCGCCGGCAGTGCGCTGGACTGGTTGGCGCCGTTCCCGCTGTTCTGTGGTGTGGGCCTGATCCTGACCTATGCGTTGTTGGGTAGCACCTGGTTGTTGATCAAGACCGAAGGCATGCTGGAGTCGCGCATGCGTCACTACAGTCGTCCGCTGGTTTACCTGCTGGCGCTGGTCATCGCAATCATCTGTGCCTGGACGGCATACCTGCATAAGGACATTGCCCAGCGCTGGTTCGGCGCCAGCCATGGGGTCGGTTCTGCGTTCATCGCCTTGTTGGCGCTGGCAGCGGTGGTGGTCATTCAGAAGACCTTGCGCAGGCGCCATTCGCACTTGCCGTTCATGGCGGTCGTTGCCCTGGTGTTCCTCGGTTACCTGGGCCTGGCATTGAGTATCTGGCCGAACATCGTGCCACCTGGCATTAGCCTATGGCAGGCGGCGTCGCCGGCGTCCAGTCAGTTGTTTGCCTTGATTGGGGCGCTGTTCATCATTCCGATCATTCTGGTGTACACCTTCTGGAGCTATCACGTGTTCCGCGGCAAGGTGAAGGTGGGAGATGCTTATCACTAGGGTAAAGCCTGACTTTGCTACCATGGGTGTTTTTCACCGCAGCCGATGGCGGCGGTGGTTGGCAATGGGCTAGGAGAGCAAGATGATTATCACCACCACAGGCACTGTCGAAGGTCGGCAAATCGCCGCGTACCTGGATGTGGTCAGCGCCGAATCGGTCCAGGGCATCAACGTGGTGCGCGATGTGTTCGCAAGCTTTCGCGATTTTTTCGGCGGACGCTCGCAGACCTTGGAAAGCGCCCTGAAAGAGGCCCGGGTACAGGCTACCGATGAGATCAAGGCGCGCGCCCGTAGCCTGCAGGCCGATGCCGTTGTTGGCCTGGACTACGAAATCAGCATGCCGTCAGCCCGTGGCGGGATGGTGGTGGTGTTCGTGACCGGCACGGCGGTCAAGCTGCGTTAACCCATCAGGTGCGACAAAATAGCCCGGCCATTGGTCGGGCTTTTTGTTTTTTGCCTGAGCGGTCCGTAAATGACCGGCTAGTCTCAGAATCACTTGGGTTGGTACTTTTCTGGGCAATCATCTGCTTGCCGGTACCGGTCCTCTGTCAGTGGGAGGCAGGGCATGAGTGAGTTCTACATCGAGGACAACGGCGACGAGTTCCCCATCAACAGCCAGGTGCGTTGCGGTCAGGCGGCCTTCCGTCTGGGCTTTGCCCATATGACCCAGGACGACGCAGACCAGGCCAAACCGTGTCACCTGCAGCGCACCAAGAAGGGCCGATTCATGCCCAGGGTTCCTGTGAAAAAGTGAACCGGTTCACATCACCCCGCCGATTGTCGCGGGGTTTTTTATGCATTGTTTGACCTTGCTCAACGGTTGGGGCATGGGCGCTCGCATGTGACGCGCTTGTATGCCTTACTTGTCCGGCTGCTATCAATACAGGGGGTAAGCGATGCGTATCAGGGAAGAAACATACTGGAAATGGGCCGACGCGCAGCTGCACAGCCGTTGCCATGACGAATTGCTCAGTGACGGCACCAGCATCGATGTTCAGGTCAGGTTATCGCGCACGGGCGCCACGCAATTGTTCCTCGGCGTGTACGCCAGTCATGGCAAGGCGATGGTGGAAGAGTATTACGACCACCGCCCCGGCGAAACCATGACGCGGGCCATGGTCTGGGGAGTGGACCGCGCCAGGGCACTGCTCACCGGGGACTTTCCCGTAGAGCAGGCGCCGTTGCGGCGTCAAGCCTGAGGGTGGCGGTTGCGGCTGGCCTGGACAATGCGCTGGGCCGGTACGCGCAATTGACGCAGGAGGTATTCGGCAAATTCTGCAGAATAGCCTTGTAGGGCAATAGCCTGCCCCATGCAACTCAACCAGATTTCGCTGTGGGACTCTTCGATCGGCCAACGGGCATGGAACGCCGGAATCGCGATCGAGCCATAGCGCTCACCAAACAGCGCCGGGCCGCCAAGCCAGCCGCTAAGAAAACAGGCCAGTTTGTCTCGCGAGCTGTCGAGGTTGTCCGGGTGCATCTGGCGCACCGGGCGGGCCTCGGGTGTCTGGTCCATCAATCGGTAGAAATCATCGACCAGCCGGCGCAGGCCATCAATGCCGCCTGCGGCTTGGTAGGAGGCATCGCCGGTGCCGAATGCGGGACTGTTCATGGCAAAGGCTCCTGAGCAAAAGGGGGCATTGTAGCTAGATGCTGTCGTCAATAAAAAAAGGTTCTTCACGAATTATCGTGGGGTGTTCTGGGGCTGGGACACTTCAGTGAGTGCGCGGTGTCTGCATCGCTGGCAAGGCCAGCTCCCACACAGTCATGTTGATCATGCTGAACCATAAAAAAAGCCCGGCGCTTGCGCACCGGGCTTTGTTGTAGCAGCTGTTTTCAGCAGAGGCGGTCGATCACCGCGACGCCAGGTTTGTTTTGCAGCGTCGCCCATTCATGTTGCAGGGTCTGCAGAACACGCCCGACGTACTGGGTGTCGGCGGCGGCTTTCTTGCCGACGTAGCCCTGGCCACGGCGGTACATCTTCAACCGGGCGCGCATGTTCGGTGTACGTTGCTCGAACTGCGCTTCATCGGTCAGTGGCCCCAGGCTGTCCAGGCGCACTTCACCTGATTGGCAAACCCAGAGAATGTGGCTGTCGAGTGTGTCTCTGCGCGCAGCGAACAGCTGGGCCAGTTCGTCAACAGTCGGTTGATTGTTCAGATTCATCATAAAGCCCCCTAGATCATTTAGTTGAGTTCAAACTCGGCGCACGTCATGTAGCGTTGAAAGAAAGCTGCTACAGCAGCGTCACAACTGGGGGCTTTTACCCGCTGCCTTTTGGGCAGTACCCATCCGCATACAGCTCATGGATCCTTCGAGCTGCCTGGAACACCCTTGCCAGTGTCCCCGATCGGGGAGACGACCTCATCATGCAAGGGCCGACGAATGGCGTCAATAGGTTTTGTAGTGATTTTTTAGCGGCACTACATCTTGTCTGACAATACGTGATTCGCCGCTGTTGATGCGTATCAGTTCGTGATGCTGGGAAGTAGACGATCATGGTCACTCATGTATTGCAGGGAGATTCTCATGAGTTCGTCGGCGAGCGCACCAGGTGCGCAATCCACCCCGGTTAAGGTTCCGATTGGCCTGCTGCTAGGGATTGCTGCCCTGATCGGCGTGTTGTTGTTACCGCTGCCGGCTGACTTGCCGGTGGCCGGGCACCGGGTTCTGGCTATCCTGGCCTTTGCGGTGGTGGTGTGGATCAGCGAGGCGGTGTCGTATGAAGCCAGTGCGATCATGATCACTTCGCTGATGGCCTTTCTGCTCGGTACGGCGCCGACAGTCGCCGACCCGTCGGTGACGTACGGGTCCTCGGCGGCTATCAGCCTGGCCCTGACCGGCTTTTCCAACAGCGCGCTGGCCCTGGTGGTCGGCGCCTTGTTCATTGCCGCAGCAATGACGCACACCGGGCTGGATCGGCGTATTGCCTTGGTCACGCTGTCCAGCGTCGGTGTCAGCACCCGACGCATTTTGCTGGGCGCGGTGGCGGTGACCATTTTGCTCAGTCTGGTGGTGCCCAGCGCCACGGCCCGCAGTGCCTGCGTGGTGCCGATCATGATGGGGGTGATTGCTGCCTTTGGCGTCGACAAGCGCTCCAACATCGCCGCCGGGATCATGATTATCGTTGCCCAGGGCACCAGTATCTGGAACATCGGTATTCAGACCGCCGCGGCGCAGAACCTGCTCACCGTGGGTTTCATGGACAAGATGCTGGGGGCGCGGGTGTCATGGATCGACTGGTTGATTGCCGGGGCGCCGTGGGCGGTGATCATGTCCGCCGTGCTGATCTTCATCGTCCTCAAGTTGTTGCCTCCGGAGAGTGACAGCATTCCGGGTGGCAAGGCGGCGGTGAGCAAGAACCTGGCGGAGTTGGGGCCCATGAGCGGGGCGCAGAAGCGCTTGCTCACGGTGTCGGTGCTGTTGCTGCTGGCATGGGCCACAGAGGGCAAGTTACATCATTTTGATACCACCTCGACCACCTATGCGGGGCTGGTGATTCTGTTGTTGCCGCGCATTGGGGTGATGACCTGGAAAGATGTGCAGGCGCGGATTCCGTGGGGCACGGTGATTGTCTTTGGCGTCGGGATCAGCCTGGGCACCACCTTGTTGACCACCCAGGCCGGGCAATGGCTGGGCGCACAGGTGGTGGCCAATACCGGGCTGGATCAACTGGGTACCTTGGGGGTGTTTTCGATCCTGGCAGCGTTTTTGATCCTGATCCATCTGGGCTTTGCCAGTGCGACGGCGCTGACCTCGGCGCTGTTGCCGATTCTGATTGCGGTGCTACAGACCTTGCCGGGGGATTTCAGCCGCCTGGGGATGACCATGGCGTTGGGCTTTGTCGTCAGCTATGGCTTCATTCTGCCGATCAATGCGCCGCAGAACATGGTGTGTCTGGGGACGGAGACCTTCAGCGCCAAGCAGTTTGCCCGGGTGGGTATTCTGGTGACGGTGATTGGCTACCTGCTAATGCTGGTGTTTGCCGCCACCTGGTGGCATTGGTTGGGCTGGATGTAGGTTGGCCATCTGTAGCCGCTACCGCCAGGCTGCGATCGACTGCAGAGCAGTCGCAACGCGAGCACCGCGTCGGGGCCTGGCGAATCGCGGCGGCCAGGTTTTACGGCCGTTTCACGCCCGATCGCTGCCTGACGGCAGCGGCGTAATGATCAGAAGTTCGCCGGGGTGTTGGCGCTGATGATTTCTGCTTCGTCCTGGCCGATGTTCTTGAAACTATGGGGCAGGGTGGTGGGGAAGTAGTAACCGTCACCCGAGTTGAGGACACTGACCTGGCCATCCACGCGCAATTCGATGGTGCCACGGGTCACCAGGCCGCACTCTTCGCCTTCGGAGTGGACAATCGGCTCGTCTCCGGAATCGGCACCTGGTGCGTACAGTTCGCGCAGCATGCGCATTTGCCGACCTTCAACGCTGGCACCCACCAGCAGCATGCGCAGGCCACTGTTGCCCAGGTCGGGCTGTTCGGTAGAACGGAACACGAAGCGCTCTTCGCGTGGCGGCTCGTCGAAGCTGAAGAACTCTGCGAGGGACATGGGGATGCCTTCGAGCAGTTTTTTCAGGGAACTGACCGAGGGGCTGACGCGGTTCTGCTCGATCTGGGAGATCGTCGAATTTGTCAGCCCGCTACGACGGGCCAGCTCCCGCTGGGAGAGTTTGTTGCGTTCACGCACCAGTTTGAGTCGTGTCCCCGTGTCCATAGCCGCCTTATATATCGAAAATTTTTTGGCGGAGCATTAAAGCACATTCCGTGAAGCTTTAGCGGTCCGCCTGTAGGGACGCGTGACGCGGGTGCGGCCACAGCCCGACCAGTAGCAGCAGTACGGCGACGATCAAGTACGGCAGGCGGGGGTCGGCAGCATAGATCAGGGTCCCGGCCAGGGGGCCGATGACCACGCCCAGGCCTTGTGCGGCGCCAATGGAGCCGGCGGTGGCGCCTTGTTCGGCGGCGTCCATGGCGTTGGCGGCCAACGCCGAAAAGGCCGGAAATACCCAGCCCATGCCACATGCCGAGACAAAGAAGCTGGCCCACAACAGCGGCGCACTCGGGGCAAAGGCGGCAGCGGCAAAACCGAGCGCTGAAAGGCAGGCGCCGAAGCGGATCATACGCAGCGGCGGCCATTGCAACCTGCGCACCAGTATTTGCGCCAGAATCAGCGCTACACCCACCATGGTCAGGGCGATACCGGCGGTTTGAGCCGCGTCCGCCGGGTTCATGTGCAAACGGTCCTGGGCGAAGAAGCCTACCGTGATCTGCGCCACTGAAACGCCGAGCATGGCCACGAAGGCCACCATCAGCGGCCGGCGCAAGCGTGGATCGGTCAAGCGTACCGGACGGGGTGGTTGCTTGAGGTGCAGTTCCTGACGCTTGAGTTTGCGCAACAGCACCACGAACGCCAGCATTGGCAATAACGCCATCACGTAGAACGGCAGGCTCAAGCTGTGGCGCGCCAGCAAGGCTGCCAGGGCCGGGCCAAGCACCAGGCCAACGGCGTTGGCGGCCCCCAGTGAGGCCAAGGTGCGGGCGCGGTGCTGCGGCGCGACATTGTCGGCAATCAACGCCGCACCGCCCACCGGCAGGGCGGCGTAGAAGGCACCGATCAAGCCACGTCCGATCACCAGGCCGATGAACGCTAGAGTGGCGCTCGGCAATAGCTGTAAGGCGCTATCGATGAACAGGCACAACGCCCAGTACGCCAGCGTAAAACCGGCGGTGCCGAGTAACAGTACTCGGCGCCGTCCCAAGCGATCACTGGCCTGGCCCCAGGGGCGCGCCAGTAGCATCCAAACCACCCCGGCTACTGTCACTGCCGCCCCAGCCTGCCAAGTGGCCAGGCCGAGGGTGCGGGCAATCGGCCCAATCAGCGACACAAAAGCCATCATCGCCATGGTGCAAGCCATGTTGGCGATCAGCAGCGGGCGCAGGTCGAAGCTGGCCTCGTCAGTGCTGGTCGGGATGGGTTGGATGGGGTCCTGTGCGCTGTTCATGGCTATCCAAGGCTGTGGAGACAAGCCCGGTATTGTGCCGCAGGCTGAACAAGATAGCGGGCAAAGAATGCGCAATTATGTTTTTTTAGCTGATATCGACCACGGGTTGCGTATGCTGGCATTTTGATTTTCGAGTCGGCAGGCAAGGATGAAGTTGAACAGGGTTTTTTTTCGCCGCGCAGACGCCACACACGCCCCAACGGTGGGCGCGGAGCTGGCCAATACCCAGGCTGGCCATGACGCGGCCAGGTCCAAGGGCGAAGAGGATGGCCTGGACCGGCTGTGGCTCGCGCAGTCCATGTATCGCACAATCAAGGCTACGCCGGAGGGGTACTCGACGCGTATTGGTTTGTATGGGGAGTGGGGCGCTGGCAAGACGACGGTCCTGAACTTCCTCAGTGAGATCGCGCAAGCCAAGGGGGATGTGGTTGTCCATGTCTCCGCCTGGCGGGCAGTGGATGCGGACAGTTTCGTGAAATCCCTGGGCGATGCGATGAGGGTCAAGATCAAGACGTTGAAAATCCCAGAACCTTGGCACTTGAAATGGAAGCACCGGGTCGCCAAGGCTTCGTCCGCCCTGGCCAACCTGTCCCAGATGACCGGTCAAGCTGCTGGCAAAATAGATAACGACATGGGAACGATGTTCACCATGGGAGCGGCCCTGACCGGAACGGCCGCTACGCATATCCAGCAACGCCTGGAGCTTGACGCTGCTGACCTTGAACCATTGCGAGCCTTGCTCAAGGAGCATCATGTCATTGTCTTTATTGATGACCTTGATCGCGCCGATCCGGTCATTTTGCCAAAAACCCTAATGGCATTGCGCGAGTACCTTGATCTGTCTGGATTCGCGTTTGTCTTGGCATTCGACAAGGCCATCGTCACCCAATCGCTGAAGGCCTATTCACGGGCCTTTTCCTCGTCCCGCCAGGCATTTCTGGACAAGATCATCGACTTTGAGTTCGAGCTCAAGGCGCTGCCTGGACGTTTGTCGACCCAATTTGCAGCCGATACCCTGGCACAGTACTGCGCCTTCATCCCTGAGCAGGACAGAAGCCGCGCCGCCGAGTGGTTCCCAGACAATCCGCGGCTGACACGCACCATTGCCCGGGAGTTGGGCAGCCTCAAAGCGGTAGCGCTGCGCCATGGTCAGGGTGAACTGAGGTGGGAAGCGATCATTCTGCAGTCGGTGTTGCGCCGTGAGGCACCGGTGTGTGCCGCGATGGTTGAGGCGCGGCTGCTGGGGAAGGGGACTCCGACCTTGGTGTTGGCCCTCAATCAACACAGCAAGAGCGAAGCGATGGAGCTGCTCGTTCAGGCGATCACAGCGTCTGGCTTCAAGCACGGCAGCGAAGCGTTTGATCGCTACACTCGCCTGGTCGTCAAATTGCAGGGGTTGCGTGCGTTTGATACACCTGAGCGAATCCGGTCAGAAATGTTACTCACTTCGCGTGAGCCCTGCTTTACCCAGCAGGAGTTTCTCCAGTTGATCGAACGCTGGCAGCAGTCTCCAGACAATCGGACGCTCGTTGAGGCCTTGAATACGGCTGCTGACGTCGCGTGCACCAGCCCATTGCGGTCTGCGACGATACTGATTGACCTGACGTTGGATCACTACAGTCTGTGTATAGAGCTGATAGCCGAACAAAAATCCGTTGCACAGCGTAGCCACTGGGTCGATCAGGCAGAGCAAACCGCGAGGTTTCTTTGGGGACTGTTGAACACCAGTGACATTAATGACCTGTACACGGCGAGCACCCAAACCACCCTCAGCCTACGGATGCTTGAGCTATTTACCCGCTTCGCACGGCGAGACTGTCCACTGGATGAGCTCTGGTTGCGCTGTATCGAAGGGTGGATGATGCAGCTCCTGGCAGCGCGTTGCCAGGAACAAACCGAGCTGTTCTTTCGCTGCAAAGCCTATGAAAGCAAGGGGCAGGGAGCAGCGAGCATGCCGCCGATTGTTCAGTGTGTGCATACGGTCACGGCCAAGGCAGCGGTTGACGATGCTATCGGATTGTTCAGCGTCACCAACGCGATTCACCTGTGCAGCTATGAGAAGGAACCCTCGCACCGCCTGGAAATGCTCCGCGATGAGCACTCAATGCTGTATTCCAAGCCGCACAAGGCCAGGCTACTCAGGTTATTTGAAGGTGTTGAAGGACGGGAACAACAGTACGTTCTCGCCAAAAATGCCTTGGATTACCTGAGTTTGTTAATTGACCGCAACCATGATTTGAAACGATTTTTTCAGGTTCATCCCGATGTCCTGAGCGGCTGCTGGCGCCTGATTATTGGGGAGGGTTGGCAACAGGAGACCCTGCAACAGTTGCATTGGCTGCGTGACCGGCTACACAACCGGGGCGTTGATGTAACCGGACTACCTGATCCCTGTAGTGCGACCGCCTAGCCGCCCTGGCTAGCGACGTCCAGGCCACATGCTGCGCAGCACCCCATCGCGCCGCACCAAACCGTGCACCAGCGCCGCGCCCAGGTGCACCAGCACCGTGGCGAACAGCAGGTAAGCCAACCCGCCATGGGCCCGGCGCAGTACGGCATACAGCTGCAGGTCATGGGGCAGTATTGCCGGCAGTTGCCATGGCAGTGGATTGCCACTGGCCGAGAG
>Ga0247821_10000914_pt1 | contig 16467 bp, 11 predicted proteins | sample 13C_Glycerol_Day_FD_192481 | JGI IMG/M metagenome (GOLD analysis project Ga0247821, IMG submission 192481) | Soil microbial communities from agricultural site in Penn Yan, New York, United States - 13C_Glycerol_Day14 | ecosystem: Environmental > Terrestrial > Soil > Agricultural land | place... | reverse complement strand
ATTGGCTAATACTGGCACAGGCCATGCAATAGTTTACATACCCCTGCTGCCAGGACTTACGGCGCAGACTTTTCGAAAAACAGGAGTGTCTCGTATGAAGAAGTTCGCTATTGCTGCTGCTACTGCCACCGCCCTGACGCTGACTATGGCTAACGGGGCATTCGCCCAACAGCCTTCCCAGGCTCCGCTGACCGTTGCTGCCGGTGAAGTGGAACAGGTAACAGAAGCGACGTCCGACACTTGGATCACCACTAAGGTCAAAGCTGACCTGATGACCGAGAAAGGCATTCCAGGCACTGACATTGAGGTCGAGACCAACAAAGGTGTGGTTTCTCTGTCTTCGAAGGTTTCCGTGAGTGATTCGCAGAAAGATGTAGCCGTGGCCATCGCCAAGAAGATCAAAGGCGTGAAAGCTGTGTCTGCTGATGGTCTGAAGGCTAACTAAGACGTCGTTGTCCCGACTCGCTGACCTTCACAGGTTCATGCGAAAGACCAAAAGGATTTGGTCACCCAAAGCCCCGGCACTGGTTGCCGGGGCTGCTTTTGTGAGTGCAGCCGTCTTGCTTGCTTTTTGATCAGTAAGGCTGAATCAACTATTAGCAAGCACTGACCCAGTCGGCGTTACTCGGCATCCAGATGCATCGGTGTGATTACCCGACCATCGCTTTCAGCCTGCCCCAGGCTGGCATCAATGAAATACACTCGGTCGTCTTCGAGTTTCGCTTTATCGACCAGATAGTCCTTGATGCTGCTGGCCCGAGCTTGCCCCAATTGACGCAAGAGCAAGGGGCTCTCACCCCACGACTTAAGCACCGCATCGCGCAATTGATTACTGCGCTGCTCGCGGTCCAATTGTTCCCACTCAGCCGGTGGCTGTTGCTTCATTCGCGTGCGGTAGATGCCTTCAAGCATCGCTGGCTTGTCGCCATCGGGTACTTTCAGGTCTGACGCTTGCGCGGGAACCTTGTCACCACGCCGCTGCAGGATCTTGTAGTAAGTGCTCTGGTATTCACGCTCCAGACGCTGCTGGGCAATCAACGGCCCATCACTGCTCTGGGCGCTGGTGCCTTCGATTTCCAGGCGCAGGGCAGGGCGCTCCTTGAGCGCAGCGGCGAGTTTATCCAGAGCGCTCTGGGCGTCTGGCGCCAGGTCGCTGGAGCCAGCGGCGAAGGACACGCTGCCCAGGTCCTGGGCATCACCACCAGTAATCAAGCCGCCGATGAACTTGAACGGCGCTTGGGCCGCGCGCAATACCAGGTTGCGCAGCGTTTGCCAGACAATTGGCATGACGCTGAACTGCGGGTCATTCAAATTACCGGTGACCGGCAGTTCGATGGAGATCTTGCCCTCGGTATCTTTGAGCAAGGCCACTGCCAGACGGATCGGTAGGTCTACCGCATCCGGACTGTCGACTTTCTCGCCCAGTTGCAGTTGCTCCACCACCACCTTGTTCTCTGCCTTGAGCTGGCCTTGGGTGATGATGTAGTGCAGATCGATGTTCAGGCGGCCCTTACGGATGCGGAAGCCGGCGAACTTGCCTGAGTAAGGGGTCAGGGTGGTCAGCTCGACACGTTTGAAGCTGGTGGCGATATCCAGGCTGGCCATCGGGTCGAAGGGGTTCAGTGCGCCTTTGATGGTCACTGGCGCATAGCGATCGACCTTGCCCTTGATATCGACCTTGGCCGGTTTGGGCTGACGGTTGTCGATGGTGCCAATCTGTCCATTGAGCTGCTGAATGGCGGTGGCGAAGTTTGGTGTCAGGCTGAAGTCGGCGAAGTTTGCCGAGCCGTCGTTGATATCGATGGCACCGATGCGTACTCCCAAAGGTTTCTCGCTGCTGGCCGCAGGCTTGGCTTTGGCTTGGGATTGCGCTGTGGCTGGCTGCGGGATCAGCAAGTCATCGATGTTGGTGGTACGGTCTTCGTTGATCATGAAACGCGCGTACGGCTGCTTGAGGCTGACCTTGCCGATGCTCAGGGCATCCCCGTGACGATAGGACACGTTATCCAGGTTCAACTGCTGCCATTTGACGAAGTCACGGTCCTTGATGGTGTCCAGGGTGTGCAACTGATTGACCTGAGCCTTGCCTTCAATGCTGAAGGCCAGGGGGTCAACGTTGCTGAGGTTGACCTTGAGGTCGCTGCCCAGCATGCCACTGCGCAGTTCCAGGCGGATGTACGGAGTGATATAGGCCTGAGCAACACGCAAGTCGATGTCCTGGGTGCTGACGTTGAGCTTGGCGGTAATAGGTGCCAGGTTGACTTCACCGGCAGCCTGCAGCTTGCCTTGCTTGCCCACACCGGTATCGAGCTTGAGGGTAAAAGGTGATTGATTGAGGCTGTCGAAATTCTGCAAGTCGAGGTTCAGTGGGCCGACATCCAGCGCTACTGGTTCTTTCTGTGAACGGTCGGCCAGGTGCACTTGATAGTTGCGCAACTGGACGTCCTTGAGCAGGACTTGCCAAGGTTTATCCGGTTCGGCGGAAGCCACCTGTTCCTTTTCCTTGGTGTCTGGCTCGGCGGCGGCAGGCTCGGCCTTTTCTTTCGGAGTGGCTTTGGCCGGCTGGCTGGCAAACAGCTTTTGCCAGTCGAGTTGGCCATCTGCCTCCACTGCTGCCCAGGTTTCCAGCTTGTCGCTGCGGATCTTGCCGACAGTGACCAGTTGTTTGGCCAGGTCTATCGAGGTTTCGCTGACGTCCAGGCGGGCCAGCCGCGCCAGTGGGCGGCCATCCGGCGCCTTGATGGCAAAGGGGGCGATGCTGATCGAAGTGTTGTCGAGCAGTAGCTCGGTTTGCTTGGACAGGTTCAGCTTGTAATGGGTGTCGAGGTTAACCACACCCTCTTCAAGCACCAGCGGCACCGCATCGCGGACATAAGGCCAGAATGCCTTCATCTTGCCGTCGGTGATTTTCAGGGTGCCTTCAGACGCGAGCGGGATCACACTGAAACTACCGCTCCAGTCGACACGGCCGCCACCGGGGCCAATCGCGACCAAGGTCATGTCCGTGCTGTCGTCGGGTAGGGTGCTGAGGTTCTTCAGCTCCAGGTTCATTGAGTCGTAGAGGAACTCGATCGGCTCACTTGGGCGCAGGTCCTCGAAGTGCAGGTAGCCTTCAATGAGTTTGATGCTGGCGATTCGCACCGGGAACGGATCACTTGGCGGCTCGTCGGCTTTCGCTTCGCTGGGGGGGAGCTTGAACAGTTGTGCCAGGTTCAGGCTGCCGTCCTTGGCGAACAGCAGCTCAGTACGCGGTTTCTCCAACTCGACGCCTGCCAAGTGCAGGGCGCCGCTCCACAGGCTGTCGAGCTGCAGGTTGGCGTACAGACGTTCAAAGCCAATCTGCTCCTTGCCTGGCTCGCCAATCTGCAGCCCCCACAGGGTTAGTTCAAGGCTGAACGGGTTGAGCTCGATACGCTGCAAGTGCGCGGGCACTGTGGCGTAGTTGGCCAATTGCTGGTTGGCGATACGCAGGGCAACCCCTGGGAGAATCAGAAAGCCAAGCAGGCTGTACAAGGCCAATGCGGCCAACATGGCGCCGAGGGCGCGTTTCAATCCTTTGGGCATGTGCGGCGTCGTCTGTCTAAAACGGAAGAGCTTGGAGTATGGCACGTAAAATCGGTTCCGAAGAAAGCTCAGAAAGTGCCGGTTTTTTGATTCAGAGCTGGAGAATCAAGGTCTTGAGCGGTGGTTGGCCATCCTGCGACGGAAAGTCGCTGGCCGGTTTGAGTACCTGCCAGTCGCGTACCGGGCGTCCAGTTTTTTCGGCACAGCGCAGGACTTGCTCGCGCCAATCGTCGAGGCTGACCTTGGCCAGGTTGTTACAGCAGATCAGTACACCGTCCTCGGCCGTACTGAGCAGGGCCGGTTTCAACAGGCTCTGGTAGTCGCGCAGCAGGTCGACAGTGCCGAAGGCACTCTTGGCCCAGGCGGGTGGATCGAGAAACACCAGGTCGAACTGACGCTGTTCCAAGCGCGGGTACGGCGGCAGTTTATGGCCGCGGCGCTGGCTGATAGGCAGACCGGCAAACTGGCGAATCGCGGGAAAATAATCGGACTGGATGAATTGCATCGGCAGCAGCTGTGGGTTGAGGGCATTGTTTTCCTTGCCCACCGCCAAGTTGCCGTCGGCGAAATCCAGATTGCACACTTCACGGGCGCCGCCCGCCGCGGCGCTGAGGCCGACACCGCAGGTATAGGCAAACAGGTTGAGTACGCTTTTACCGGCGCTGTGCTGCTTGACCCAACCGCGGGCGTTGCGCAGATCGAGAAACAGCAGTGGGTCCTGCCCGGCGTGACGGCCACGAACACGGTAGTTCAGCCCCCACTCATGGCCGACTTGATCAGCCAAGGCCATTTCGCTGGCCTGGTATACCGGGTCACGCCGATCAATGCGGCTATTGCCCTGGGATCGGTCGTTGTAGACCAGCAGCAGCTCAAGGCCCAATTGCGCTTCGATCAGTGCGTGCAGTTCAATCAGGGCGCTGGTTTCAAGGGTTTGGTGGAAGCTCTGCACCAATAGCTGCGGGCCGTAACGGTCAACGGTCAGGCCGCTGGCGCCCTCTTGGCTGCCATGGAACAGGCGATAGCAGTCGGTGCCTTGGGCATGCAGTTCGGCGATAAGGCCCTGGCGGGCGTCGAGGGCGGCGCGCAGCGCCTGATTCAAGAGGGACATGCACGTGGCCTTGGTTTGCGGACGTGCAGTTTATCAGTTCAAGCCTGCGGAGGGGCCGTTGTGGCCCCTCCAGCGGTGATCAGCGTTCGATCGCCAGGGCAACGCCTTGACCGCCACCGATGCACAGTGTGGCCAGGCCTTTGCTGACGTCACGTTTGATCATTTCGTGCAGCAGGGTTACCAGTACGCGGCAGCCCGAGGCACCGATTGGGTGGCCAAGGGCGATGGCGCCGCCGTTGACGTTCACCTTGCTGGCGTCCCAGCCCAGCTCCTTGCCTACCGAGAGGGCTTGAGCGGCGAACGCCTCGTTGGCTTCGATCAGGTCCAGGTCGGCCAGGTCCCAGCCGGCTTTTTCCAGGCAGCGGCGAGTCGCGCTGACCGGGCCGATACCCATGATCGCTGGGTCGACGCCGGCATTAGCGTAGGCTTTGATTCGTGCCAGAATCGGCAGCCCCAACTGCTGGGCCTTGGCGGCACTCATCAGCATCACTGCGGCGGCGCCGTCGTTGAGCGACGAGGCGTTACCGGCAGTGACGGTACCGTCTTTCTTGAAGGCGGGTTTGAGCTTGCCCAGCGACTCGGCGGTCGTACCTGCACGCGGTTGTTCGTCGGTGGCGAAGGCAACCGGGTCGCCCTTGCGCTGTGGTATCAGGATCGGCGTGATTTCTTCGACGAAGCGCCGTGCTTCAATGGCGGCGACGGCCTTTTGCTGCGAGGCGGCGGCAAAGGCATCCTGTTGTTCACGGCTGATGCTGTACTTCTCTACCAGGTTCTCGGCAGTAATACCCATGTGATAGTCGTTGAAGGCATCCCACAGACCGTCGCTGATCATGCTGTCGATCAACGTGCTGTGGCCCATGCGCAAGCCGGTGCGGGCGCCGGGCATCACGTAGTTGGCCAAGCTCATGTTTTCCTGGCCGCCAGCAATGATCACCTCGGCATCGCCGCAGCGGATCGCCTGGGTAGCCAGATGCAATGCCTTAAGGCCCGAGCCGCAGACCTTGTTCAGGGTCATTGCCGGTACGGCGTGAGGCAGGCCGGCCTTGATTGCTGCCTGGCGCGCGGGGTTTTGTCCGGCACCTGCGGTCAGCACCTGGCCGAGGATGACTTCATCGACCAGCTCGGCGTCAACGCCGGTCAGGGTCAGCAGTTGGCGAATCACCGCCGCGCCGAGGTCGACGGCGGGAATGTTGGCCAGCGCTCCTTGGTAGCTACCGACAGCGGTTCGGGTGGCGGCAACGATAACGACATCTTGCATGGCGCGGGTCCTCACTCTTATTCGATTTGGTGTCAGAACAGCACAGGCTCCCAAGGGAGCCTTGATAGATCAGCATGGTGGCATAGATGCCCAGGCGTCTGCCAATGGCGAACGGCTCGGTCGCGTATCAGCTGATGCCCATGCGCCGCCGCGCTCGATGCGCCGAGCCATCGCGCATGGCCCAGCGTAGTACCGGGGCAGTGCTGTGGATACCCAGGCGAATCAGGCGCCGCTGCAAGGGCGATTGCTGCAGTTCGAGCAGGTCGCTCGCCCAATCAGGCAACAGGTCGATACCCGCCCGCAACATCAGGCTGCCCACGGGCTGGGCCAGACGGCTTGGCGCCGGTGCATCGAGGAGTACCTGCACCACCTCATGGCTGCGCTGATCACAGTGCAACTGTGGGCGCATGGCCTGCAGGTAATCGGCTATCTGTTGGCGTGAGCGTGGCACGTTACGGGCCCCCAGACGCTCGGCGATCAGGGCGATTTCGGCGTAGTAGGCATCCTGCTCGGCGAGGGACAGGTTCGGGTCGCGGTAACGTAGATGGGCGGCCAGAAAACTGCTGACTTCAGCCACATGAACCCAGGTCAACAGATCAGGATCGCTGGCGGCGTAAGGACGGCCATCAGCAGCGTTGCCAACCACTTGAAGGTGAATGGTGCGGACTTTTTCGATCAGCCAGTTAGCGTCGCGAGTGGAACCGAAGGTGGTGCCGGAGATGAATTGGCTGGTGCGGCGCAGACGGCCGAGCAAGTCCTGGCGAAAGTTGGAGTGGTCCCAGACCCCGGCCAAGGCCAAGGGATGCAGCAGTTGCAAAAGCAGGGCACTGATACCGCCCACCAGCATACTCGGAAAGTCGCCGTGTACACGCCAACTGATGCTCTGTGGGCCGAACAGACCGGGATCGCCCTTGGGTGTTTCCAGATCAAGCTGACCCAGGGACAAGCCGGTGAGGCTCATCACCTGAGTTTCGATACGGCGGCGAATCGTTTCCATGGCTACCTTGATACTGGCAGCCGTTGGCGCTGCCGGTTACTGGTTGAGGCGTTTGTCGATCAAGCCCTGGACCACGCTGGGGTCGGCCAGGGTTGAGGTATCACCGAGATTGTCCAGCTCGTTGCAGGCTATCTTGCGCAAAATACGCCGCATGATCTTGCCGGAACGGGTCTTGGGCAAGGCTGGTGCCCACTGGATCAGTTCCGGTTTGGCGAAACTGCCAATTTCCTTGCTGACCAGGGCCAGTAGTTCCTGCTTGAGCGTGTCGTCGGCGCTTACACCGTTCATGGGCGTCACAAAGGCGTAGATCCCTTGCCCCTTGAGATCGTGAGGGTACCCGACTACGGCCGCTTCGGCGATGGCGTCATGCAAGACCAGGGCGCTTTCGACTTCGGCGGTGCCGATACGGTGTCCGGAGACATTGATGACATCATCGATGCGTCCGGTTATCCACAAGTCGCCATCGGCATCACGGCGCGCCCCGTCACCGGTGAAATAGTATCCGGGCAGCGGCTTGAAGTAGGTGTCGATCATCCGCTGGTGGTCGCCGTATACGCTGCGAATCTGCGCCGGCCAGCTGGCCTTGATCGCTAGCATGCCACTGCCGGGACCTTCGATTAGCTTGCCCTTGTCGTCCAGCAGCACCGGTTGCACGCCGAACATTGGCTGGGTGGCGCAACCGGGCTTGATACGCCTGCTGCCAACCAAGGGACTGATCATGATGCCGCCCGTCTCGGTCTGCCACCAGGTGTCGACAATAGGACAGCGTTTTTCGCCGACGGCCTCGAAATACCATTCCCAGGCTTCCGGGTTGATCGGTTCGCCGACGCTGCCAAGTAGGCGCAGGCTCTTGCGTGAGGAGCTCTTTAGCGGTCCATCACCTTCACGCATCAAGGCGCGCAGGGCGGTAGGCGCGGTGTAGAAGATGTTGACCTTATGCTTGTCGATCACTTGCCAGAAGCGCGAGGCGTCGGGGTAGTTGGGCACACCTTCGAACATCAAGGTAATTGCACCATTGGCCAACGGACCGTAGACGATGTAGCTGTGCCCGGTGACCCAGCCCACGTCGGCGGTACACCAGAACACTTCGCCCTCGCGATAATCGAACACAGTCTTGAAGGTCATGGCTGCTTGCAGCAGGTAGCCGGCGGTGGTGTGCAGCACGCCTTTGGGTTTGCCAGTACTGCCAGAGGTGTAGAGGATGAACAGCGGATCTTCGGCCTGCATCGGCTCCGGCGGGCAATCAGCACTCACCTGAGCAATCGCCTCGTGGTACCAGAGGTCACGCCCCTCATGCCAGTCAACCGCGCCGCCAGTGCGCTTGACCACCACCACCGTGCTGACATCCGGGCAACGGCTCAGGGCCTGGTCGACGTTTTTCTTCAGGGCAATGGTCTTGGCGCCGCGTAGCCCTTCATCTGCGGTGATGACCGTGCGGCAATCGGCGTCGAGAACCCGGTCGCGCAAGGCATCGGGCGAGAAACCTCCGAACACCACCGAGTGAATCGCGCCAATACGGCTGCAGGCCAGCATGGCATAGGCAGCTTCGGGGATCATCGGCATGTAGATGCACACGCGATCGCCTTTTTTCACCCCTCGCTGCTTGAGCACGTTGGCCAGGCGGCTGACCTTGTCATGCAATTCGCGGTAGGTGATCTGACTGGCGTCGCCAGGATCGTCGCCTTCGCGGATGATCGCTACTTGCTCGGCGCGTGTGGCCAGGTGGCGGTCGATGCAGTTGTAACTGACATTCAGTTCAGCGCCCTCGAACCAACGGGCTGAGCCGGTTTTCATGTCGCTGTGTTGGATGCTGCTGAAAGGTTTGATCCAGTCCAGACGCGTGGCCTGTTCGGTCCAGAAAACCTCGGGGTTTTCTATCGACTGGCGATACAGACGCTCATAGTCGGCCTGGCTCAGTTGCGCCGCTTTGCTGACGGCATCGGCGTGAGGATAGGCGCTGATATCGAACATGGCGGGGTCCTGTTCTGACGGATTGTTTTTGTCAGGACAGTGTAGCTGCTACCCCTGGCCGTGTTCGTTCGACCAGGGGCAGGCAAGCAGGATCAACCGCGATGACGGCTGCGGAAGAAGTTGATCAGGCCTTGGGTAGACGCGTCTTCGGCAGCGTCTTCGATGCCGCCGGTCAGTCGCTGGTACACGCCCTTACCGAGCTCCTTGCCCAGTTCCACGCCCCACTGATCGAAGGCGTTGATGCCCCAGATCACGCTCTGCACGAAAACCTTGTGCTCGTACATGGCTACCAGCGCGCCGAGGCGGCGTGGGCTGATGCGTTCGACCACCAGGGTGTTGCTCGGACGGTTGCCGGGGATCACCTTGTGCGGCGCGAGCTTTTGCACTTCTTCTTCGCTCACGCCTTTGTCGCGCAGCTCGGCTTCAGCTTCGGCGCGGGTCTTGCCGAGCATCAGCGCCTGGCTCTGCGACAGGCAGTTGGCGTACAGCCACTGATGGTGGTCGGCAACTGGATTGAAGCTGACCACCGGGACGATGAAGTCTGCCGGAATCAATTGCGTGCCTTGGTGCAGCAACTGGTGGTAGGCATGTTGGCCGTTGCAACCGACGCCACCCCAGATCACAGGGCCGGTGTCGTGGTTCACTGGCGTACCGTCCTGACGAACGCTCTTGCCGTTGGACTCCATGTCCAGCTGCTGCAGGTGCTTGGTGATGTTACGCAGGTAGTGATCGTACGGCAGGATCGCATGGCTCTGCGCACCCCAGAAGTTGCCGTACCAGACGCCCAGCAAAGCCAGTAGCACCGGCATGTTCTGTTCGAATGGCGCGTTCTGGAAATGCTGGTCCATGGTGTAGGCACCGGACAGCAGCTCTTTGAAGTTGGCGGTACCGATGGCCAGCGCAATCGGCAGGCCAATGGCCGACCATAGCGAGTAGCGCCCACCGACCCAGTCCCACATCGGGAAGATGTTTTCTTCGCGGATACCGAAGGCCACCGCGGCAGCCTTGTTGCTCGATACGGCGATGAAGTGCTTGTACAGTTCGGCTTCCGAACCGCCTTGGGCCAGGTACCAGCTGCGTGCAGCCTGGGCGTTCTTCAGGGTTTCCAGGGTGTTGAAGGATTTCGAGGAAACGATGAACAGCGTGGTTTCGGCGCGCAGTTTGGCCGACAGTTCATGGAATTCACTGCCGTCGATATTGGCCAGGTAATGGCAACGGACGCCGCGCTGGGCGTAGGGCAGCAGGGCTTCGGACACTAGCTCAGGGCCGAGGAACGAGCCACCGATGCCGATGTTCACCACGTCGGTGATCGGTTTTTCACTGTAACCGCGCCACAGGCCGTCATGGATACGCCCGACCAGTTCAGTCACCTGGTTGAGGACCTTGTGTACCTCAGGCATCACGTTGACGCCGTTTACGCTCAACTTGTCGCCTACCGGGCGGCGCAAGGCGGTGTGCAGGGCAGGGCGGCCTTCAGATGCGTTGAGGATCTCGCCGGAAAACAGCGCCTTGATTGCCTCTTGCAGGCCAACTTCATTGGCCAGACCGACCAGCAGATCACGGGTTTGGCCGTTGATCAGGTTCTTCGAATAGTCGAGAAACAGCCCGCAAGTGCTCAAGGAAAAATGTTCGAAACGCTGCGAATCAGCATTGAATGCCTCGCGCATGCTGAAGTCCTGCATGGCATCGCGGTGCTGCTGGAGCGCGTGCCACGCAGGCAAGGTCGTAACATCATGAGGGGTGCGGTAGTACGCCATCGCTGCAGGTTTCCTTATTGCGTGAACTGCCTTGGACACTGAAAAAAGCGCCCCGTTTGCAGGCTGATGCCAATTATAGGCATGCAGCCTGCTTTACCGGGAGTAGGCCCATCTGAACAAAAATGACGACGGTGTTATTTGTCGTCGAGATTCAGGTGCAGGTTGTCGATCAGGCGGGTATTGCCCAGAACGGCGGCCGCGAGGATCACCAGGTCGCGGTCTTCAGCCGCGGCCGGGCGCAGGCTCAGGGCCTGGCGGATTTCCAGGTAGTCCGGTAGAAAGCCAGCAGTGGCCAGTTGCGCCTGACCCTGGGCAATCAGGGCGGGGTAGTCGCGCTGACCTTGCTCGATGGCATGCGCCATTTCGCTCAACACGCGATACAGCGTCGGGGCAGACTGGCGTTGGGCGTCGTTGAGGTAACCATTGCGTGAGGACAGCGCCAGACCGTCTTCGGCGCGCACGGTCGGTTCGCCAATGATCTGGATCGGCATGTTCAGGTCACGGACCAGGGCACGGATGACCGCCAATTGCTGGAAGTCTTTCTGGCCGAATACCGCCAGATCCGGCTGGACCATGTTGAACAACTTGCTGACGACCGTAGCCACACCTTCGAAATGACCTGGGCGGCTGGCGCCACAAAGTCCTTCGGACAGTTGTGGAACGCTGACGCGAGTCTGGCCGTCCATGCCATCGGGGTACATCTCTTCGACGGTGGGGGCGAACAACAGGTGGCAACCGGCCTGGAGTAACTTCTCCTGGTCGGCGGCGAGGGTCCGAGGGTACTTGTCGAGGTCTTCGCTGGGGCCGAACTGCAGCGGGTTGACGAAGATGCTCGCGACGACGAAATCGACGCGTTGCGCCGCCTTGGTCACCAGTGCGGCGTGGCCACTGTGCAGGTTACCCATGGTCGGCACGAAACCGATGCGTTTACCTTCACTGCGCGCGCGCGCCACGGCGGCGCGCAGTTCGCGGACGGTCTTGACTGTATTCATGCACTGAACCCGTGTTCGCTGCCGGGGAAGCTGACATCCTTGACGGCTGTTACATAGGCACTGAGTGCACCCTGGATGTCGCTCTGGCCGGCCATGAAGTTCTTCACGAACTTCGGCACGCGACCAGTCAGCGACAAGCCGAGCATGTCGTGGAGCACCAGTACCTGGCCATCGGTCGCGCTGCCAGCGCCGATACCGATCACCGGAATGCTTACCGCCTGGGTGATTTCGGCAGCCAGTTCGCTCGGCACGCATTCGAGCAGCAGCATGGCGGCACCCGCCTGCTCAAGAGCGATGGCGTCGGCACGCATCTGCCGCGCCTGGTTTTCCTGACGGCCCTGAACCTTATAGCCGCCGAGAATGTTCACCGTCTGCGGGGTCAGGCCCATATGAGCGCAGACCGGAACGCCACGCTCGGCCAGCAGACGGATGGTTTCCGCAAGCCAGGCGGCGCCCTCGACCTTGACCATATGCGCGCCCGCCTGCATCAGCGCGCCGCTGTTGGCGAATGCTTGCTCGGTGGTGGCGCAGGCCATGAACGGCAGGTCGGCGAGAATCAATGCCCCTTCATTGCCGCGTTTGACGCAGGTGGTGTGGTAGGCCATCTCGGCGGTGGTTACCGGCAAGGTGCTGTCATGACCCTGCAGGACCATGCCCAGGGAGTCACCGACCAGCAGGATTTCCACGCCGGCGCGACTGGCAGCCTGGGCGAAGGTCGCGTCGTAGCAGGTCAGCATGGCTATTTTCTCACCCTTGGCCTTGAGGCTCTGCAGGGTGGTCAGGGTTACATCTGGCATGAAAAGGAATCCTCAATCAGGCGCTGTGAAAAACGACTGCGTACAACGCGTGTATTCATCTTCTGGAACAGCACATCATCGATCGTGGTGTTTTAGTTACGACCTGTTCCAGGCCTATATACGCCTTTTGCGGCGCTCAGGCGCCACGGGAGGCCTATAGTCGTGAGGGAGGGGGCTGAAGTCAATTACCCTGTTACCGCATTGTTACGAATGCGCTGTTACGGGCGTTACCGGATGGGGGAACGCCCGGTTACAGGCGTTCCAAACCGACGAACGGGCAATCTGCCAGTAACTGGGCGAGGCTGCGCTGGTCAGCAAGCACGAAGTCTTCCGGTACCAATTCGGCCAGGGGGTAAAGGACGAACGGTCGCGCCTGCATGTGGTAATGCGGGACTTTGAGGCGGGGGATGTCGATCAGTTGATCGCCGTACAGCAGAATATCCAGGTCCAGTGTGCGTGGCCCCCAGCGCTCCTTGCGCTCGCGGCCTTGGGCAGCCTCGATAGCTTGCAAGCTATCGAGCAAATCCAGGGGTACCAAGACGGTGTCCAGCGCGGCGACAGCATTGGTGTAGCGCGGTTGGCCGGGCGACAGCGATTCGCTGCTGTAGAACGCAGAAACCGCCACCATGGTTGTACCGGGCAAGTCGCGTAGGGCATTAATGGCGCTACGCAGTTGTTCCTGAGGTTCTGCCAGGTTGCTGCCCAAGCCGATGTACACGCGCTCCATGCTTATTCGCCTGCACCACCGTCAGCACGCTTGCGTTTGCTCGGGCTACGCTTGCGTTTGCGCGGGCCGGCACCGGTGCCTTCCTCGCGGCTGCCCAGGTCACGGATCATGTCGCGCCGCTCGCTGTCGTTGCAGTCCTGATAGTCAGTCCACCATTGGCCCAGGCCGTCGGTTTCCTCGCCCGCGCTTTCACGTAACAGCAGGAAGTCATAACCGGCACGGAAACGCGGGTTGTCGAGTAACAGGTCGGCTCGCTTGCCGCTACGGCGTGGCAGGCGTTCCTGCATGTCCCAGATCTCGCGGATCGGCAGGGTGAAGCGTTTAGGGATCGCGATGCGCTGGCACTGTTCGCTGATCAGCTCATGGGCGGCTTCGTTCATCGCCGGGATCGGCGGCATGCCACGGCTTTGCAGGCGCAGGGCGCGACCAGGCAAGGCTGGCCAGAGCAAGGCGGCAAACAGGAAGGCCGGTGTTACCGGCTTGCCCTGTTTGATGCGCAGGTCGGTGTTGATCAAGGCCTGGCTGATCAGGGTATGGGTGTAGGTTGGGTGTTCTTCCAACGCTTCAGCACTGGCCGGGAACAGCGGATCGAACAGCTGCAGGTCGACCAGCATTTCGAAGGTATCGGCGGCGTGTCCAGAGAGGAACAACTTGAGCGTTTCCTCGAACAGGCGCGCGGACGGGATTTCGCGCAGCATCGGTGCCAGTTGGCGGATCGGCTGCACGGTGTGCTTTTCGATACCGAAGTTCAGCTTGGCGGCAAAACGTACGGCACGCAGCATCCGCACCGGGTCTTCCTGGTAACGCTGGGTCGGATCACCGATTAGGCGGATCAGGCGGTTGCGGATGTCGTGGACGCCATTGGCGTAGTCGAGGATGCGTTCGCTGACCGGATCGTAATACAGGGCGTTGATGGTGAAGTCGCGGCGTTGCGCGTCTTCTTCCAAGGTGCCGTAGACGTTGTCACGCAGGATTCGGCCACTTTCGTTACGCGACGAGGTGTGGCTGTCTTCTGCTTCGCTTTCCGGATGGTTGGCGCGGAAGGTCGCGACTTCGATGATTTCACGGCCGAAATGGATGTGAACCAGCTTGAAGCGGCGACCGATGATCCGCGCATTGCGAAACTCGGCACGGACTTGTTCAGGGGTGGCGCTGGTGGCGACGTCGAAGTCTTTGGGGGTGATACCCAAGAGTTGGTCTCGCACACAGCCACCGACCAGGTAGGCCTGGTAGCCAGCATTTTGCAGGCGCTCAACGATGCTCACCGCATGACGACTGAATTGGCCACGTTGCAGCGAGTGTTGACCGCTATTGATCACTTCAGGCGTGGTGCGCTTGTGGTGCGGACCACGTACGGGAGGACGGAACGACTGGAACAGCTTCTTCAGCATGGGATGCACTGTTTGAAGGAATGTTCGGCCAAAAAAGAAGAATGGCCGCATGATGGCCGGGGATTCTAGCATTTACTGGGCAGATGGTGTAGGCGGTAGCAACGAGGGGGTGACGCGGGGGAGAAACTACAAGGGGAGCCGAAGCTCCCCAAGAAGTAGTTGCGTGCTCTTATTATTTTTTTGCCGGGCTTTTTGTTTTTGTTGAGCGCCCTATCCACAAAACGCAAAGCTTGTGGACGATCTCCCTAACCGGGATTCAAGAGCAAACGGATTGCTTTGGTCGCTGACGTTGCAATGATCTTGCGATCCAACCAGTTCAGGCCCTGCTTGAGTGCAGTTTTTGTTGTTCTCTGCCTGGTTGTGGGGCAAGCCCCAAAAACAACTCCTCTCCAAAAGAATCAGTTAGCTGCGCCTCCGCCGTCTTGTTCTTATTGTGCGTGAGCCGATTCGTCTTATTTTTATTGTCTTTTGCAGTGCTTGTTATTGTTCTTGTACCAAACATATAGCAGGTGCCGTGCCAACTTTTGCAAACCCCAGTAAAACAAGGGGTTGGAGCGGTTTAGGGGGCCTGACAGGGCGAAAAAAAACCGGGGCTTCGTTACCGTAAGCCCCGGTTTTTGTTACGAGATTGTGGCGAGGTAACAGTTTGTCGCAGTGTGACAGTGTTACCGCCGCGCGCCCGTGGTGACAGCTGAAAGGTATCAGCCTTCGCTGGTCGCGCCGCTCTTGCGTCGCGGGATGCCCAGGCGCTGACGGCGTTCCCACAGGCACTTGCGGCTGACCCCCAGCTTGCGTGCAAGCTCGGTCTCGGTCATGTGGTCCTGGTGTTCGAGTACGAAGTGCTGGAAATAGTCTTCCAGGGACAGGTCCTCGGTGGGTTCGTGGCTGGTAGTGCTAGCCGCGCTGCCACTGCTGGGCAGGTTGGCGAAGGGTTCATCGTCGTCCAGGTCACTCAGCTCGATGTCGATGCCCAAGAGGTCGGCAGAGATTTCCGGGCTCTCGCAAAGAATCACAGCACGCTCGACGGCGTTCTCCAGTTCACGGACGTTACCCGGCCAGGAATAGTGACGGATGGCCTGCTCCGCGTCATGGCCGAAGCGCAGGTCATTACGACCGATGCGCGCACTCTGGCGGGCGAGGAAGGCGTTGGCGATCTCGATGACGTCGGTGCCGCGCTCGCGCAAGGCGGGTAGCTTGAGGGCGATGACGTGCAAGCGGTAATAAAGGTCTTCACGGAACTGGCCGACCTTGGCCAGGTTCTTCAGGTCACGGTGAGTCGCGGCGATCAGGCGCACATCGACCTTTTGCGACTGCACCGAGCCGACCCGGCGGATCTCGCCTTCCTGCAACACCCTTAGCAGGCGTGCCTGGGCTTCCAGGGGCAACTCACCAATCTCGTCGAGGAACAGGGTGCCGCCGTCGGCCGCTTCGACCAAGCCTGCGCGGCCGGCGCTGGCGCCGGTAAAGGCGCCTTTTTCGTGGCCGAAGAGTTCCGATTCGATCAGGGTCTCAGGGATCGCTGCGCAGTTCACCGAAATCATCGGTGCCTTGGCCCGGCGCGACAGATTGTGCAGGGCGCGGGCGACCAGTTCCTTGCCGGTACCCGATTCACCCTGGATCAATACATTGGAGTCGGTAGGCGCGACCTTGCGGATCTTCCCGTACAGGTCCTGCATCGGTGGGCAGGAGCCGATGATGCCGATCTCGCCGTTGGCCGCGTTGCTGCTGCCTTTGTCTGCCGGGGCAGACTTGCCGTTGCCACGGGCCTCGGCAGGCACTGCCGGGGCGTTCTGGCGATCGCGCAGGATCCGCGCCACCGCCTGGAGCATTTCGTCATGGTCGAACGGCTTGGCGATGTAGTCCACCGCGCCCATCTTCATCGAGTCGACAGCCGAGCGCAGGCTT
>Ga0247821_10000902_pt1 | contig 16665 bp, 16 predicted proteins | sample 13C_Glycerol_Day_FD_192481 | JGI IMG/M metagenome (GOLD analysis project Ga0247821, IMG submission 192481) | Soil microbial communities from agricultural site in Penn Yan, New York, United States - 13C_Glycerol_Day14 | ecosystem: Environmental > Terrestrial > Soil > Agricultural land | place... | reverse complement strand
GAAGGCGCCCATCTGCAGGTTCTCGGTGATCGACATGCGCGTGAAGGTGCCGCGCCCCTCGGGCACCATCACGAGGCCCTGCTTGACGAGATCCCACGCGCCCTGGCCGCGGATCGGCCGGCCCAGGAACTTGATGTCGCCGTCGGCGACGGGCTGGATGCCGGTGATGGCCTTCAGGGTGGTCGTCTTGCCCGCACCGTTGGCGCCGATGAGGCTCACCAGCTCGCCTTCGCGGACCTCGAAGCTGACGCCCTTGACGGCCTGGATGCCGCCGTAGGCCACCTTCAGACCCTTGACCTCGAGCATGGCCTTCTTCATTTCAGGGTTCCCGGGTGTCGTCATTTCATGCCTTGTGGCTCGCGCCAAGGTAGGCTTCGATCACTTTTTCGTCGCGCTGAACGTCCGCGGGCGTGCCCTCTGCGATCTGCTTGCCGTAGTCGAGCACCGTCACGCGATCGCACAGGCCCATCACGAGCTTCACGTCGTGCTCGATCAGCAGGATGGTGCGGCCGTCGTTGCGGATGCGGTCGATCAGCTCGCGCAGCACCGTCTTCTCGGTAGCGTTCATGCCGGCGGCGGGCTCGTCGAGAGCGATGAGCTTCGGGTCGGTGGCCAGCGCCCGTGCGATCTCGAGGCGGCGCTGGTCGCCGTAGCTGAGCGTGCGCGCGCGGTATTCGGCGTATTGCTCGATGCCCACGTAAGCGAGCAGCTCCCGGGCCCGACTCGCAATCGCCCGCTCCTCGGCGCGGAACCCGGGGGTGCGCAGCATCGCGCCGATGAGGCCGGAATGCGTGCGCACGTGGCGGCCCACCATCACGTTCTCGATCGCCGTCATTTCCGGGAACAGCCGGATGTTCTGGAAGGTGCGCGCGATGCCCGCCTTCGCGACCTCGTGCACGGCGCTCGGCCGATACGGCGCGCCGCCGAGCTCGAAGCTGCCTGCGTCGGGCGCATAGAGGCCGGTCATGACGTTGAAGAACGTGGTCTTGCCGGCGCCGTTGGGCCCGATCAGGCCGTAGACCTGGCCGGAAAGGATCGTGATTCCGACGTCCGACAGCGCCTGCAAGCCGCCGAAGCGCTTGGACACGCCGGCCACCTTGAGCACCGGGGCGGTGACTTCGGCGCTCATCGTGCCGCTCCTTGCGTCGCCCCATGTGCCGTGCCGTGCGCCACCGTGGGCGGCGCCGCCTTGCCATGCTCCCTCGTGGGCCACAGCCCGCGCGGGCGCACCAGCATGATGATGATCATCGCCGAGGCGATCAGCAGCTGGCGCAGGATGGACGCGTCGAGCCGGCCGCCGGTCGCATCCTGCAGCGGCCCGGCCACATAGCGCAGCACCTCCGGCAGCGAGGCCAGCATCACCGCTCCCAGGATCACGCCCGGCAGGTGGCCGAGGCCGCCGAGCACGACCATGGCGACGATCATGATCGACTCCATCAGCGAGAACGACTCCGGCGAGACGAAGCCCTGGAAGGCCGCGAACATCGCACCGGACACGCCGCCGAAGGTGGCGCCCATGCCGAACGCGAGCAGCTTCATGTTGCGGGTGTTGATGCCCATCGCCTTGGCGGCGATCTCGTCCTCGCGGATGGCCATCCAGGCGCGCCCGATGCGCGACGTCTCGAGGCGGTGGCACACGATCACGCTGAACACCACGAGCGCGAGGAAGAGCCAGTAGTACAGCGTGACCGACGAGATGCGGAACTCGCCGATGTCGACCGACTTGCCGAAGCTGAAGTTGAACAGGTGCATCGAGTCGATGCGGTCGAGCCCGCGCGGCCCGTTCGTGATGTTCAGCGGGTGTTCCATGTTGTTCAGGAACACGCGGATGATCTCGCCGAAACCGAGCGTGACGATGGCGAGGTAGTCGCCGCGCAGCTTGAGCACCGGCGTGCCCAGCAGCACGCCGGCGATGGCCGCCAGCCCGGCACCCAGCGGCACGGCGATCCAGATCGGCGAGTGCAGCCCGTTGGGGAACATCGCCGCGATGTTCTCGAACGTGTCGGTGAGGTGCGGCGAGCTCAGCAGCGCGAACATGTATGCGCCCACGGCATAGAAGGCCACGTAGCCGAGGTCGAGCAGGCCCGCGTAGCCGACGACGATGTTCAGGCCCAGCGCGAGCAGCACATAGAGCAGCGCCAGCGCCATGATGCGCACCCAGCCCTGGCCGAACTGCTGGGCCACCAGCGGCAGCGCGATCAGGGCCAGCGCGGCGATCGCGAAGGCGACGAACTTGGTGTTCCTGGTCATGCGAGCTCCTCAGGCGCGATCGGCCACGCGCTCGCCGAGCAGGCCCGACGGCCGCAGCGTGAGCACCAGGATCAGCGCGATGAAGGCGAAGATGTCGGCGTAGTGGCTGCCGAGCACGCCGCCGGTGAGCTGCCCCAGGTAGCCCGCGCCGATCGCCTCCACCAGGCCGAGCAGCACGCCGCCCACCATCGCGCCGGCCAGGTTGCCGATGCCGCCCATCACCGCGGCCGTGAAGGCCTTCAGGCCGGGCAGGAAGCCCATCGAGTGCTGCACGGTGCCGTAGTTGGCCGCCCACATCACGCCGGCCACCGCCGCGAGCGCCGCGCCGATGACGAAGGTGGCCGAGATCACCATGTCGGGCCGCACGCCCATCAGCGCAGCGACGCGCGGGTTCTCGGCGGTGGCGCGCATCGCCCGGCCGAGCTTGGTGCGGTGCACGAGCCACAGCAGGCCGCTGAGCATCACCACCGTCGTGCCGAGGATGAGGAGCTGCGTCACGCTGATCACGGCGCCGCCGATCGGGATCGGGTCGGTGGGCAGCAGCAGCGGATAGGGCTTGGGGTTCGGCTTCCAGATGATCATCGCCAGCGTCTGCAGCATCAGCGACACGCCGATGGCGGTGATCAGCGGCGCCAGCCGGGGCGCGTTGCGCAGCGGCCGGTAGGCCACCTTCTCGATCGTGAAGTTCAGCGCCATGCAGATCACGATGGCGCAGATCAGCGAGAGCAGCATGATCGCCCAGCCCGGCATGCCGGAATCGGCCAGGACGGACACCACCGACCAGCTCACGAGCGCCCCCACCATGAGCACGTCGCCATGCGCGAAGTTGATGAGGTTGATGATGCCGTAGACCATCGTGTAGCCGAGCGCCACGAGGGCATACATGCTCCCGAGCACCAGACCGTTGACGATCTGCTGGATGAACGTGTCCATCGAGGTCTCCTGGTTGTCGCCGCGCCTTCGTCGCTGGGGCGGTAGCAAGAAACCGGCCGTGGGAAAGTCCCGGTTGCAGGCTGGCGGAATTGTAGGGGCCGCCCCCGCCTCCAAACGCCCGGACTTTCCCCCTGGACGGGATCAGCGCTTCTTCCGCGCCTCGTCGTTGAGCCGGCGAAGCTCGCCGAGGCGCTCGGCGATGCGCTGCTCCAGGCCCCGGCCGACCGGCTCGTAGAAGGTGAGCCCCGGCGGCACGCCGTCGGGCAGGTAGCGCTCGCCGGCCGCGAAGCCGCCCTCCTCCTCGTGCGCGTAGCGGTAGTCGCGGCCGTAATCCAGGCTCTTCATCAGCCGCGTGGGCGCATTGCGCAGGTGCAGCGGCACCGGCCGCGTGCCGTCGCGCTGCACGAACTCGCGCGCCGCGTTCCAGGCGGCGTAGACGGCGTTGGATTTCGGCGCGAGCGCCAGGTAGACCACCGCCTCGGCGAGCGCGAGCTCGCCTTCGGGCGAGCCGAGGCGCTCGTAGATCTCGGCGGCGTCCAGCGCCACGCGCAGCGCGCGCGGATCCGCCAGGCCGATGTCCTCGCCGGCCATCCGGACGACGCGCCGGGCCACGTAGCGCGGATCGACGCCGCCGTCGAGCATGCGCGCCAGCCAGTACAGCGAGGCGTCGGGATCGGACCCGCGCACGCTCTTGTGGAGCGCCGAGATGGTGTCGTAGAACTGGTCCCCGCCCTTGTCGTAGCGGCGCAGCAGCTCGCCCAGGGCGCTTTCGAGCCGCGACTCGTCGAGCTCCGGCGCGTCGCCGGCCGCGGCGACGAGCGTTTCGAACGCGTTGAGCAGGCGGCGCGCGTCTCCGTCGGCATGGGCGACGAGCCGGTCGCGCGCCGCGTCGGTGAGCGGCGGCGCGTCGAGCGCCTCGCGGGCGCGCGCGAGCAGCAGGCGCAGGTCGTCGTCGTCCAGCGCCTTCAGCACGTGCACGGTGGCGCGCGACAGCAGCGCCGAGTTCACTTCGAAGCTCGGGTTCTCGGTGGTGGCGCCGATGAACGTGAAGAGGCCCGACTCCACGTGCGGCAGGAAGGCGTCCTGCTGGGCCTTGTTGAAGCGGTGCACCTCGTCGACGAACACCACGGTCGCGCGGCCGTTGCGCCGCGCGGCCTGCGCGCGTTCCACGGCCTCGCGGATGTCCTTCACGCCGCCGAGCACCGCGGAGATCGCGATGAACTGCGCATCGAACGCCGATGCGACGAGGCGGGCGAGCGTGGTCTTGCCGACCCCGGGCGGCCCCCAGAGGATCATCGAATGCAGCCGGCCGGTCTCGAAGGCGAGCCGAAGCGGCTTGCCCGGCCCCAGCAGGTGCCGCTGCCCGATGACGTCGTCGAGCGTGCGCGGCCGCAGGCGCTCCGCCAGCGGCGCGTCCGGCGCGAGGGCGGGCGGCTCGGTGCCGGAGGGCGGCTCTTCGGGGAACAGCGAGTCGGTCAAGTGCCGCTCACTGCTGGATCACGTCGACCCCGGCCGGCGGCACGAAGCGGAAGGTCTCGGGCGCCGGCGCCACGTTGGTCTCGACCCCCGAGAAGCGCAGCTGCGACTTCTGCCCGAAGCTGTCGGTGATCTCGATCGCCGCGAGCGTCTTGCCCGCGAAGCCCACGCGCAGCGACTTGAACTGGGCCTCCTGCGCGCGCGGCGCCGCTTCGACCCACTCCAGCCCTTGCGCATTCGGCAGGGCCTTGAGCGCGAAATCCCGTTCCAGCGCAGCGCCGGCGAGCAACGCGGCCGGCGTCGCGCCCACCGCCTGGGCCGCCGGCCGGGCCGTGGCCTGCTGGAGATCGGGGTCGTAGATCCAGACCTTCGCGCCGTCGCTGACGATGAGCTGCTCGTAAGGCTTCTCGTACGCGAAGCGGAAACGATCGGGCCGCGCGAACTCGAAGCGGCCGCTGGAGGTCTTGGTCTTGGCGCCGTCGGGCGAGGTCACGGTCTGCGTGAATGCCGCGCGGCCGCTCTTGGCGTCGCGCACGAAGGCGCGAAGCGTGTCCACGGCGTCGGCATGCGCCGGAAGCGCCGTGGCCAGCGCAGCCGCCAGGATCCACTGCGAGGTCGTGCTCATTCGTCTCGCTTGGGCACGAGCAGGTCGCGGTTGCCGTTGGTCGCCATGGCCGATACGAGCCCCGACTTCTCCATTTGTTCCAGCAGGCGAGCCGCGCGGTTGTAACCGATGCGGAGGTGGCGCTGCACGAGCGAGATGCTGGCGCGCCGATGCTGCAGCACGACCGCCACGGCCTGGTCGTACATCGCGTCGGCCTCGTCGCCGCCCTCGCCGGGCGGCATGTCGCCGCCGGCCTCGTCCAGCACGCCGCCTTCAAGGATGCCTTCGATGTAGTTGGGCTCGCCCTGGCTCTTGAGGTACTCGACCACGCGGTGCACTTCCTCGTCCGACACGAAGGCCCCGTGCACCCGCACCGGCAGCCCGCTGCCCGGCGGCAGGTACAGCATGTCGCCCTGGCCGAGCAGCGCCTCCGCGCCCATCTGGTCGAGGATGGTGCGGCTGTCGATCTTGCTCGACACCTGGAACGAGATGCGGGTGGGGATGTTGGCCTTGATGAGGCCGGTGATCACGTCCACGCTCGGACGCTGCGTGGCCAGCACCAAGTGGATGCCCGCCGCGCGCGCCTTCTGCGCCAGGCGCGCGATCAGCTCCTCGATCTTCTTGCCGACGACCATCATCAGGTCGGCGAGCTCGTCGATGACGACGACGACGAACGGCAGCCGCTCGAGCGGCTCGGGCTCCTCGGGGGTCAGGCTGAACGGGTTGGGCAGCTTCTCGCCGCGCTCCACGGCTTCCGCGATCTTCTTGTTGTAGCCCGAGAGGTTGCGCACCCCGAGCTTGCTCATCAGGCGATAGCGCCGCTCCATCTCGCCGACGCACCAGTTCAGCGCGTTGGCGGCCTGCTTCATGTCGGTGACCACGGGGCACAGCAGGTGCGGGATGCCCTCGTAGACGCTCATCTCCAACATCTTCGGATCGATGAGGATGAGCCGCACGTCGCGCGCCTCGGCCTTGTAGAGCAGGCTGAGGATCATGGCGTTGATGCCCACCGACTTGCCCGCGCCGGTGGTGCCCGCCACCAGGCAGTGCGGCATCCTGGCCAGGTCGGCCACCACGGGGGCGCCGATGATGTCCTTGCCGAGGCCGATGGTGAGCTGCGAGTGGGCGTCGTTGTACACCTCGGACCCGAGGATCTCGGCGAGCCGGATCGTCTGCCGCTTCGCATTGGGCAGCTCCAGCGCCATGAAGTTCTTGCCCGGGATCGTCTCGACGACGCGGATGCTCACGAGGCTGAGCGAACGCGCCAGGTCCTTGGCGAGGTTCACGATCTGCGAGCCCTTCACCCCGGTGGCGGGCTCGATCTCGTAGCGCGTGATCACCGGCCCGGGCGACGCGGCCACGACGCGCACCTCGACGCCGAAGTCGCGCAGCTTCTTCTCGATCATGCGCGAGGTCATCTCCAGCGACTCGGCGGTGACCGTCTCGACGCGCCCGGGAGCGGCGTCGAGCAGGTCCACCTGCGGCAGCTTGGTGTCGGCCAGGTCCTTGAACAGCGGCTTCTGCCGCTCGCGCGCCACGCGCTCGGACTTCGGCACCTCGACCACCGGCGCCTCGATCACGATGGGACCGTGGTCCTCAACCACCTGGCGCTCGATCTCCATGTCGTGCGCACGCTCGCGCAGCGCTTCCTGCCCGAGCCGGATGTCCTCGGCCCGCTCGATGCGCTCCTGCCGGCGCTCGCGCAAGCTCTCGAGCCACCCGCCAATGGTGTCGGCGGCCTGCAGCCACGAGAAGCGCATCGCCAGCGAGATGCCCATCACGAGCGCGGCGATAGCCACCACGCCGGAGCCGGTGAAGCCCAGCCACGACTGCGACAGCGAGCCGATCGCATAGCCCACGACGCCGCCCCCGTGCTCGCCGGGCAGCAGGCTCTCGAACCGGTGCAGGCGCGTCCACTCGAGCACACAGCTCGCGCCCATCAGCAGCACCAGGCCGGCCCAGAAGCGCAGCCGGCCGAGCCGCACCACCGGCTCGTCGCGCAAGAGCCTCGCGAGCCCGCCGAGCCAGCTGCGCAGCCCCACCGGCACGAGCCACCAGGCGGACCAGCCGAACGCGAACAGCGCGACGTCGGACAGCCACGCGCCGAAGCGCCCGGCCAGGTTGCCCGGCGCCTCGCCGCCGCCCGACGTGGAGAACGCGGTATCGGCGGGGTCGTGCGTGGCGAGCGCCAGCACGTAGAGCAGCCACAGCACGGCACCGGCCACGAGAGCGGCCTGGGTGCGCCAGCGTGGATGGGACGGCGGCGGCGCGGCGGCGGCGGCCTTGCGGGAGCGGGTGTACGTCGTGCTGCCGGCGCCTTCGGCACGCAGCGATCCGAGCGGAAATGTCATGCGCGCGATTGTGGCGCAGCAAGGCGCCCGCAAAAGCGCAACCCGTTCACGCTTTGCGCCGCCGGCGCACGCGTCAATCGGTGTGGAGGCGCTGCTTGAGGATGACCGAGCCGTTTTCCTGCGTCTCGATCACGCCGCGCTCCTCGAGGTCCTTCATCACGCGGCTGACCATTTCGCGCGACGCCCCGACAACCTTCGCCATGTCTTGGCGCGAGACCTTGTTGCGGATGGTCTGCACGCCGTTCACGTCCTCGGCCATGTCGAGCAGCGTGCGCGCGACGCGGCCGTAGACGTCGAGCAGGGCCAGCGACTCGATCTGCCGGTCTGCGTTGCGCAGCCGCTGCACGAGGCCGCGCAGGATCGCGTAGGACAGGCTCGAGCTCTCCGGCAGGCAGCGCGCGAACTCGGGCCGGCCCAGGATGAGCATGTCGGTCTGCACCTCGGCACGCACGGTGGCCGAGTGCGGCTCGTTGTCGATGAGGCTCATCTCGCCGACATAGTCGCCCGACTGCAGCACGGCGAGGATCACCTCCCGCCCGCGCGAGTCGGAAGTGAGCACGCGGGCGCGGCCGTTGAGGAGGATGAACAGCGCGTTGGCCTTGCGCCCGTGCTCCACGATCAGCTCGCCACGGCGGAACCGGCGCTTGACGACACTGTCGGCGATCTGCTGCGCCTGGTCGTTGGTGAGCATCGAGAACAACGGCACGCGGCGGATCAGGTCGAGATTCGACAGCATCGACATCGTTGAGTCCCTCGGTTTCTCTTGACGGCCAATCGAAGCGACGCGGCAAATTGCCGCATCTCCCTAAAATCGTGGCTATTGTGCCCATTGACAGGCTTGCCGCCACTGGTGTCGAACCCCATGTGACACTGACGCGACGCCAACCGCACCTCCTATGACCTCCACCGACACGCATGCCAACGTCCTCATCCTCGGCTCCGGGCCTGCCGGCTACACGGCCGCCGTCTATGCCGCGCGGGCCAACCTGAAGCCCGTGCTCGTGACCGGCATCGCCCAGGGCGGGCAACTGATGACGACGACGGACGTGGACAACTGGCCGGCCGATGTCCATGGCGTGCAGGGGCCCGACCTGATGCAGCGCTTCCTGGCCCACGCCGAGCGCTTCGACACGAAGATCGTCTTCGACCAGGTCAACGAGGTCGACCTGTCAACGCGCCCGTTCAAGCTCAAGGGCGACTCGGGCGCCTACACCTGCGACGCCCTCATCGTGGCCACCGGCGCCAGCGCGAAGTACCTCGGGCTGCCGAGCGAGGAAGCGTTCATGGGCCGCGGCGTCTCGGGCTGCGCCACGTGCGACGGCTTCTTCTACAAGGACCAGGACGTGTGCGTGGTGGGCGGCGGCAACACCGCGGTCGAGGAAGCGCTGTACCTCTCCAACATCGCCACCAAGGTGCACCTCATCCACCGGCGCGACAAGTTCCGCGCCGAGCCGATCCTGGTCGACAAGATGATGGAGAAGGTGAAGACCGGCAAGATGGAGCTGCACCTGTGGCACACGCTCGACGAGGTGCTCGGCGACGCTTCCGGCGTCACCGGCGTGCGCCTGCGCTCCACGACGGACGGCGCAACGCGCGAGCTGGCCGTGAAGGGCTGCTTCATCGCCATCGGCCACCAGCCCAACACCGACATCTTCAAGGGCCAGCTCGAGATGCACGACGGCTACATCATCACGCGCGCGGGTCTGGCCGGCCTGGCCACCATGACGAGCGTGCCGGGGGTGTTCGCCGCCGGCGACGTGCAGGACCACGTCTACCGGCAGGCGATCACGTCCGCAGGGACCGGCTGCATGGCGGCGCTCGACGCGCAACGCTTCCTCGACCAGGGCGCCTGACCGGCCGGTTGGCCGGCCTTGCGGCGCACGCTATAATCGCGGTCTTTGCCAGCTTCGGCTGGAGCTTTCTCTTCCCATTTCTTTAGTTTTCGGAGCAGCGTCATGGCACGCGTTTGTCAGGTCACGGGCAAGGGCCCAATGGTGGGGAACCGCGTTTCCCACGCCAACAACAAAACCAAGCGCCGATTCCTGCCCAACTTGCAGTACCGCCGCTTCTGGCTCGAAACCGAGAACCGCTGGGTTCGGCTGCGCGTGACCAACGCCGCGCTGCGCCTCATCGACAAGGTCGGCATCGACCAGGTCGTGGCCGACCTCCGCACCCGCGGCGCACTCTGACAGGAGCGACATCATGGCCACCAAAGGCGGACGCGAAAAGATCAAGCTGGAATCCACGGCCGGCACCGGCCACTTCTACACCACCAACAAGAACAAGAAGACCACGCCCGAGAAGCTCGAATTCATGAAGTTCGATCCGAAGGCGCGCAAGCATGTCCTGTACAAGGAAACGAAGCTGAAGTGATCGGCTTCCTCGCCTGAAGACCCGCCGCGCTCCGGCGGGTTTTTCTTTGGCCACGCGCCAAAAAGAACAAGGGCCCGCGATGCGGGCCCTTGTTCGGTGTGCCGGTCGTTCAGATGCTGGCGGCGCGCAGCTTCAGCGAGAACTCCTGCAGCGCGGCGATGCCGCTGTCTTCGGCGCGGCGGCACCAGGCCTGGAGATCGGCGGCCAGTTGCTCGGCCGACACGTTGGTGCGCGTCCACAGCTGACGCAGCTCTTCGCGCATCGTCACGAGCTTGTCCAGCACCGGGTGGGCCGCGCGGGCCGCGAGCACCTGCTCCTTCACGCCGTGCGGGATCTTGTCGTCGTCGCGGTGGAGCCACCGGCGCGCCAGGCGCAGCTGGGACCAGCGGGCGGTGTTCTTGGCACCCTGCGCCTTGAGGCGCGAGAGCTCGGCGCCGCAGGCCCGGCGAAGTTCCTTGGCGTACTTGGCCATGACCTCGTAGCGATTCGCGATCACGGCCTCGAGCGTCTGCGCGTCAGCGACGGCCTTGACGGCACCCAGAGCCAGCTTCGGCGGGGTCTTGCGCACGGTGGCCAGGCCGAGCACCTCGAGCATGCGGATGTAGGCCCAGCCGATGTCGAACTCGTACTTCTTCACCGAAAGCTTGGCGCTCGTCGGATAGGTGTGGTGGTTGTTGTGCAACTCTTCGCCGCCAATGATGATGCCCCACGGCGACAGGTTGGTCGAGGCATCGACTGCCTCGAAGTTGCGGTAGCCCCACCAGTGGCCGAGGCCGTTGATGATGCCGGCCGCGGTGACCGGGATCCATGCCATCTGCACGGCCCACACCGTGGCGCCGATCGCGCCGAACAGCAGCAGGTCGATGATGAGCAGGCTGATGATGCCGACGACGGTGTGGCGCGAGTAGACGACGCGCTCGATCCAGTCGTTAGGCGTGCCGTGGCCGAACTTCGCGAGCGTGTCGGCGTTCTTGGCCTCGATGCGGTAGAGCTCGCTGCCTTCGAGCAGCACCTTGCGGATGCCGCGGGTCTGCGGGCTGTGGGGATCGTCTTCGGTCTCGCACTTGGCGTGGTGCTTGCGGTGGATGGCGACCCATTCCTTGGTGACCATGCCGGTGCTCAACCACAGCCAGAAGCGGAAGAAGTGCGACGGGATGGGGTGCAGGTCGAGCGCGCGGTGCGCCTGGCTCCGGTGCAGGAAGACGGTGACTGCTGCGATCGTGATGTGGGTGGTGACAAGGGTGAACAGCAGCACCTGCCACCAGGACGCGTCCAGGAGGCCGTTTGCCAGCCAGTCCAGGGCCGCGGCCCACGCCATCGATAGTTCGTTCATTCGTTTCCTGTGTGGAACCCGCCCGGGTCAGGCAGGCAAAGGTGCCATTCTAATTGAAAGGGGTGGGCTCGACGCCTTACAACCCCTCGATTCCTCTGTTATTGGTCAATCGGCGCGTTGCCAGACCGCCGCAAAGAACCCGTCGCTCCCGTGCCGGTGGGGCCACAGGCGCAGGCGGCCGCCTTCATCGAGGGCGGCCGCGCCTTCGACGTGGGCGGCGGACAACAGGTCCACGACCGGGCGTGCCTGGAAGGCCGGATGCGCCGCCTCGAACGCCTCGGCCACGGCTTCGTTCTCGGCCCGCAGCAGGCTGCAGGTGGCGTAGACCAGGCGTCCCCCGGGCTTCAGGAGCCGCGCGGCGCTGTCCAGGATGAGCTGCTGCTTGGCCGCCAACTCCTGCACGGATTGCGGCGACTGGCGCCACTTCAGGTCCGGGTTGCGGCGCAGCGTGCCGAGGCCCGAGCACGGCGCATCGACCAGAACGCGGTCGATCTTGCCGGACAGGCGCTTCACGCGATCGTCGCGTTCGTGCGCGATCTGGGCCGGATGGACGTTCGACAGCCCGCTGCGGGCCAGGCGTGGCTTGAGCGCGTCGAGGCGGTGGCCGGACACGTCGAATGCATACAGGCGGCCGGTATTGCGCATGGCGGCCCCGAGGGCCAGCGTCTTGCCGCCGGCGCCGGCGCAGAAGTCGACCACCATCTCGCCGCGCTTGGCATCGGTGAGCAGGGCGAGCAGCTGGCTGCCTTCGTCCTGCACCTCCACGTGGCCCTGCACGAACGCGTCGAGCTTCGTGAGGGCGGGCTTGCCGGCGACGCGCAGGCCCCACGGCGAGTGCGGCGTCGGGGCCGCCTCGATGCCTGCCGCGGCCAGGGCCTGTGCCACCTCCTCGCGACGGGCCTTGAGGGTATTGACGCGCAGGTCGAGCGGGGCGGGCTCGTTCAGGCTGCCGGCGAGCGACCAGAACTCGTCGTCCGGCAGCTGGGCATGCAGGGGCGCTGCCAGCCAGTCGGGCAGGTTGTGGCGCAGCTTTTCGGGCAGCGCGGCGACGTCGATCGCCTTGGCCTTGGCGAGCCACTGCTGTTCATGCGGCCCGATCGCCGAGCGCAGGAAGGTGTCGCTGCCCTGCCATCCGAGGATGGCCAGGCGCCGTTCGAGGGCGCCGCTGCCGCCCTGGGCGAGGTGCTGGTACAGCAGCCGCCGGCGCAGCACCGCGTACGCCGTCTCGGCCAGGGTGTGACGCTCGCGCGGACCGAGGTTGCGGTGGTAGCGAAAGAACGTGGACACCAGCGCATCGGCCGGCTGGTCCAGCCGGAGCACGGAGCGGACGAGCTCGGTGGCGAGGTCCAGCAGTGCGTTGGGATGCATGGCGCGTGCTCAGAGCAGGTATTGCGGCTCGCCGGCGGCATGGAACACGCGGTCGCCGAGCAGGCGCAGCGACCCTTCGACGAACCAGCGCACGGCGCGCGGGTAGATCACGTGCTCGCGCTCGAGCACGCGGGCCGACAACGAAGCCTCGTCGTCGTCGGCCAGCACCGGCACGGCGGCCTGGATCACGATGGGGCCGTGGTCGAGCGCGGCGGTCACGAGGTGCACGGTGGCGCCGGCAAGCTTGCACCCGGCATCGAGCGCGCGTCGGTGGGTGTGCAGCCCGGGGAACGCCGGCAGCAGCGACGGATGGATGTTGAACAGGCGACCCGCATGCCGGTCGACGACCGCCGGGCCCAGGATCCGCATGAAACCGGCCAGCACGACGAGGTCGGGCGAGTAGGCGTCGATCGCCTGCGCGAGCGCCTCGTCGAAGCGCTCGCGCTCGGGGTAGGCGCGGTGGTCGACAACTGCCGTGGCGATGCCGTGCGCGCTCGCGAAGGCGAGGCCGGCCGCATCGGGGCGGTTGCTCAGAACGGCTTCGACGCGCGCGGGCCACTGCTCGGCCGCGCAGGCGCGCACGATGGCCTCCATGTTGGACCCGCGCCCCGAGATCAGGACGACGATGCGCTTGGGGCTGGGCGACTCGCTCATTGGGGCGCCGAGTGTACGTCTGCGACAATTCGTCGACCATGGAACCGCCACGCTCGCTGCGATGAAACCCCGCGTTCTTTCCGGCATGCGCCCCACCGGCGCGATGCACCTCGGCCACTACCACGGCGCGCTCAAGAACTGGGTTCGCCTGCAGGACGACTACGACTGCTTCTTCTTCGTCGCCGACTGGCACGCGCTGACCACACACTATGAAGAGCGCGAGGTGATGGAGCGCTACGTGTACGACATGGTGACCGACTGGCTGGCCGCCGGCCTGGATCCCGACCGCTGCACGATCTTCGTCCAAAGCCGCCTGCCCGAGCATGCCGAGCTGTTCACGCTGCTCGCGATGGGCACCCCGCTCGGCTGGCTCGAGCGCGTGCCGACCTACAAGGACCAGATCGAGAAGCTGAAGGACCGCGACCTCGCGACCTACGGCTTCCTCGGCTACCCGCTGCTGCAGGCCGCCGACATCCTGATCTACAAGGCCGCCTACGTGCCGGTGGGCGAAGACCAGGCGTCGCACGTGGAGCTGACGCGCGAGGTGGCGCGCCGCTTCAACCACCTGTACGGCCGCGCCAGCGACTTCGACGCGAAGGTGGCCGCAGCCATCGCCAAGCTCGGCAAGGACGACGCTCGCTACTACGAGAAGCAGCGGCGCGAGTACGGCGAGGCGGGCAAGCCGGAGGCGCTCGCCAAGGGCGAGGCGATGGTGCGCAAGGCGGCCGGCGCAGTGGCCGGCTGGCGCGCGGAGGACAGCGAACTGCTGCTCGGGCATCTCAAGGGCGCGGGCAAGACCATCCTGCCGGAGCCCGAGGCGCTGCACACGGAGGTGCGCAAGCTGCCGGGCCTGGACGGCGAGAAGATGAGCAAGAGCTATGGGAACGCCATCGCGATGCGCGAGGAACCGGCGGCCGTGCGGCAGAAGATCGAACGCATGCCCACCGACCCGGCGCGCGTGCGGCGCACCGACCCGGGCAACCCCGACCTCTGCCCGCTGTGGAAGCTGCACCTCGTCTACTCCGACGACGCGACGAAGCAGTGGGCCTGGAACGGCTGCACCACCGCCGGCATCGGCTGCCTCGACTGCAAGGCGCCGGTGATCGACGCCATCATTGCCGAGCAGAAGCCGTGGCGCGAGCGCGCCGAGCAGTACCTCGCGGACCCGAAGCGCATCCACTGGATCGTCGAGGTGGGCACCGAGCGCGCGCGCACGGCGGCCCGCAAGACGATGAAGGAAGTGCGCGACGCGATGGGGCTGAGCTACTGAAGCTTTCCGGATCCGTGGCCAGCATCCACATCACCGACGTCGAATCGGCCATCAACTGGTGGCGCGAGCGTTCGCCGTCGCCCGACGGCATCACGGCCTGCGCCGAAGTGCGGGCCCTGGCGGAGGTGTACGCGCTGCTCGTGTACTACCACGAGACGTCGTGCGACGAGGACACCATGCCGCGGCGGGCGAAGGATGCCTGGCTGGCCTGGTACGCGCACATGCCGGACGCCCCGTGCATCGCGATCTGCTCCACCGCGCAGGGCGATGCGGTGTGCAAGGGGTGCGGGCGCACCGACGAGGAGGTGCAGCACTGGCCGGTGATGACCCCGGGCGAGAAGCGCGCCACGTGGCGGCGCATCACGATGGAGGCCACGGCTTGGCGCTTCAACCGCTATGCCGAGCGCGCGCGCGTGGCCACCGGGGCGGACCATCCCAGCCCGGCCTCGCTGGAGGAGCCCGGAGCCCGGGCTTGAGCGACGCGCCGGGCCACGGCCCGCGGCACACGATCGCGCTCAGCGCCCGCCGCATCGCGCCGCTCGCGTGGCCGGTGTTCGTCGGGCAGGTGGCGGTGCTCGCGTTCAGCACGGTAGACACCGTGCTCGTGGGCCGGTACGCCGCGCTCGACCTGGCGGCGCTGGCGGTGGGCGCCGCCGCCTACGTGACCGTCTTCATCGGGATGATGGGCGTGGTGCTGGCCGTGAGCCCGATCGTGGGCCAGCTCTTCGGCGCCCGGCGCCTGGCCGATGCCGGCGCGCAGGTGCACCAGGCCGTGTGGCTGGCGCTCGCGCTGTCGGTGTTCGGCTGCGCGCTGCTGGTGTTTCCGGCGCCCTTCCTGGCGCTGTCGAAGGCCACGCCCGACATCGAGGCCAAGGTGCGCGGCTACCTGTTCGCGCTCGCCTTCTCGCTGCCCGCGGCGCTCCTGTTCACCACCTATCGCGGATTCAACACCGCCGTCTCGCGGCCGCAGGCGGTGATGGCGCTCCAGCTCGCGGGCCTGGCGCTGAAGGTGCCGCTGTCGGCGGCGCTGGTGACGGGCGTGCCCGCGCTCGGGCTGCCGGCGATGGGCGTCACCGGCTGCGGCGTGGCGACCGCGATCGTGATGTGGACGCAGGTGTTCATCGCCTTCACGGTGGTGCGGCGCGATCCGTTCTACGCGCGCTTCGAGATCCTCGGGCGCGGCCTCCACCGGCCGCACGGGGCCGACCTGCGCGCGCTGCTGAAGCTCGGCGTGCCGATGGGGCTCGCGATCCTGATCGAGGTGACCGGCTTCACCTTCATGTCGTTCTTCATCGCGCGCATCGGCACGACGCCGGTGGCGGGGCACCAGATCGCCGCGAACCTGGTGGCGCTGCTCTTCATGATGCCGCTCGCGCTGGCGAACGCCACCGCCACGCTGGTGGCGCAGCGCATCGGCGCGGCGGACCTGCGCGACGCGCGACGGCTCGGCTGGCATGGGCTGCAGATCGGCATCGGCATCGCGGCCCTGATGGGGGGCGCCGTGTTCGTGCTGCGCGACCAGGTCGTGCACGCCTATACGCGCGACGCTGCCGTGGCGGCGGCCGCGCTGCCGCTGGTGGCGTGGGTCGCCCTCTTCCACACCAGCGACGCGGCACAGGCCATCGCCGCTTTCGTGCTGCGCAGCTACCGCATCGCGACGCTGCCGCTCGTGATCTACGTCGCCGCGATCTGGGGCGTGGGCCTGGCAGGAGGCTACGTGCTCGCCTTCGACACGTTCGGCTGGTCGCCACGCGCATTGCGGGGGGCTCCCGGGTTCTGGGTGGCCGCCACCGCGGGGCTGCTGCTGGCCGGGGCCTGCATGAGCGCGCTGCTGCTGTGGGTGCTTCGGCAGCAGCGCGGGCGTTGATCAGGCCGCGGGCAAGCGCAGCAGGAAGCAACTGCCGCCGCCGTCGCGAGCGTCGCAGCGGACGCTGCCGCCGTGGCGCTCGGCGATCTGCTTGACCAGCGCCAGGCCGAGGCCGACGCCGCCGGCGCGCTCCGCGTGCCCCGGCAGCCTGAAGAAAGGTTCGAAGATGCGCTCGCGCATGTCGGC
>Ga0247821_10000901_pt1 | contig 16683 bp, 12 predicted proteins | sample 13C_Glycerol_Day_FD_192481 | JGI IMG/M metagenome (GOLD analysis project Ga0247821, IMG submission 192481) | Soil microbial communities from agricultural site in Penn Yan, New York, United States - 13C_Glycerol_Day14 | ecosystem: Environmental > Terrestrial > Soil > Agricultural land | place... | reverse complement strand
GCGTTGCACCACTGCGCCGTCGGGCACGAGCCGTTGCTGCCACTCGTCACGTCGAACAGCGAGCCCGGGTGGGCGTACGGCAAGGCGTTCGCATAGCCGGCGGTGTTGCCGGACAGCGCGTAGACCGCCGCGATGATCGGCGCGGCCTCACTCGTCCCGCCGAACTGCGCCCACGTCGACGCCGTCTTGCTGGTCGGGTAGTAGATCGCCATCCCGCCCTTCGACGGGTCGGCCGCCGCGGACACGTCGGCCATCGCGCGCTTCGAGCAGCCGGTGTCGAACGACGACGCGGCGCTGAGCGCGGTGTTGTACGACGAGCAGCCCGACCCGGCGCCGCTCCACACGGACTCGCTCCAGCCCCGAGAGTTGCTGGCGGCAACCAACGACGTACCGCCGACGGCCGTGGTGTACGACGAGGACGCCGGGTAGCTGCCGCCCTGGTAGCCGTTGTCACCGGTCGACGCGGTGACCGCGATGCCCGGGTGGTTGTAGTAGCTGCCGTACGTCGCGTCGGACGCGTCGCCGCCGCCGTAGCTGTTGGAGATGGCAACGACACCCGGCTGCTTGGACGCCGTCACGACCGCGGTGCCGAGGTCGGCGAAGCTCGCCGAGTTGGCCTGGACGACGACGATCTTGGCGTCCGGCGCCGCGGCCGAGACCGCGTCGACGTCGAGCGCCTGCTCACCGGCCCAGCCGGCGTTGAACCGCGGCAGCGACGTCCCGCCGGTCTGGTTGATGATCCGCAGGCACCCGTTGGCCGTCGTACACGCCGACAGCCCGAACTGCGACCGGTAGACACCGAGGTCGCGTTCCAGGTTCGGGTAGCCGTACGCGTCGACGATGGCGACCGTCCGGCCGCCGGCGCTCAGGCCGTTCAGCTTGTACGCGTCCCGCAGGCCGCTCGGCGTCAGGCCGGTCGACGGCGGTGTGGTGGACGCGGGCGCGACGCCCTTGTCGTTCACCAGCTTGATCGCGTCGCAGACCGCGGTGTGCGCGGCCGTGGTTGCGGAGCAGACCTTGGCGGCGTGCTTCCCGGCGGTGTACGGGGTCGGGGCCGCTGCGGCTCCCGTTGCGGTCAGTCCTACGACGGCCAGTGCGCCGGCGCTCAGGGCGGACACGAGAATCCCTTGCCTCAACTGGACTCCTCGAGTTACGGCAGGCCTCCGCGTCGTGGTCCCGTTCGGCCGGTGGGCGGAGGCCGGCGTGATGTGGGGGTGATCGCATCGTGCGCCTGCCGGGCGCACGGATACCAGCGATCGGACCGCTGACAAATGTCATGGGCGAATCCGTGACACCTGCACCGGCGCACCCCGATTTCCCGCGTGATCGCGGCCGCCGCGCCCGTTCGCGCCGCGGCGAAGGTTTCCCCGTGAGTTTCCCGGCGCTCGACCCTTGACACCGTTTCACCCGGCAGGACTATGCTCCGGAGAAATCGATTTCCCGCCAGAGAGGTCCGCTCATGGATCACCCCCTGCTCAGTCGGCGACGGTTCCTCCAAGCCACCGGAGGTACGGCGCTCGCCGCCTCGCTGGCCGCCTGCGGAGGTGGCGGCAGCGGGGGCGGCGGCTCGTCCACCAAGGAGCTGTCGTTCGTGTACATGGGCACGGCCGAGCAGCAGGCGACGTGGAACAAGCTGTTCGCGAAGTTCACCGAGCAGCACCCGGAGATCAAGCTCAAGGCCGAGGGCATCCCGCTGTCGAACTGGGGCGACTTCTTCAACAAGCTCTCCACCCGGATCGCCGGCGGCCAGGTGCCGGACGTCATCCAGATCGCCACCGAGGGCCAGCGGCTGTTCGCGTCCAAGGGCCTGCTCGCGCCGCTCGACGACTACATCAAGAAGGACCAGTCGACGATCGACGAGTACTACGGCGACATGGACCCGAACCTGATCGAGTGGGACAAGAAGTACGCCTCCACCGACGGCAAGACCTACTACCTGCCGGGCGAGTTCAACACGATGTGCATGTGGTACTCGAAGGAGCTGTTCGCGAAAGCCGGCGTACCGGAGCCGAGCGCGCAGTGGACCTGGGACGACTTCCGGCACGCGTGCGAGCAGATCAAGGCGAAGACCGGCGCGTTCGGGTACGCCGCCGGGCCGGAGTACTTCGCGGCGATCATGCCGTGGCTGCTCACGAACGGCACCAGCAGCTTCAGCGAGGACTGGTCGACGCCGACGTACGACGACCCGAAGGTGATCGAGGCGGCGGAGTTCAACCGGAAGCTGGTGGCGGACAAGCTGTCGCCGGCGCCCGGCGGCACGTTCGACGCGACCACCGCGGCGGCGCAGGGCAAGCTGGCGATGTTCGGCGGCGGCCGCTGGCCGATCATCAGCATCCGGAACCTGAAGGCGACCGCGAAGATGGGCATCGTGCCGTGGCCCACGAAGGTCGGGCAGGGCTCACCGGTCGGCTGGAACGGCTACCCGATCCTGAAGGCGTCGAAGAAGAAGGACGACGCCTGGACGTTCATCAAGTTCCTGATCTCCAAGGAAGGGTCGTCGACGTTCGCCCAACTCGGGGGCACCATCGTCCCGGCGCGCAAGTCGATCGCGAACAGCCAGTCGTTCCTCACCGACGCGCCCAAGGGGACCGAGTACCTGTACCAGGCGCTTAGCTACGCGACCCCGATCCCGTCGCCGGACAAGGGCGCCGCGATCCAGCGGGCGATCGAGGACGGCTGGAAGCAGGTCCTGACCGGCAACGCCGCGCCGGCCGACGCGCTCGGCAAGGCGCAGACCACGCTGGAGGGATTGGTCTGAAACCCCAACGTCGCGACTGGCTGCCGGGCTACCTGTTCATCAGCCCGGCAGTCCTGTTGTTCGTGGTCTTCGTGGCCGGGCCCCTGGTCGCCGCCTTTGCGCTCAGCCTCTTCCACTGGGATTTGCTGAGTACGCCGGAATTCGCCGGCCTGGACAACTTCAAGCAACTCGTGACCGACGGCGCCACTGTCCGCGCCGTGATCAACACGTTCGTCTTCGCGCTGGCCTCGGTGGTTACCCATATCGGGATCGGGATGCTGCTCGCGCTCGGCGTGCACCGGACGATGACCCGCGGGACGAAGTACTTCGTCCGAACGGCGTACTTCTTCCCGTTCCTGGTGTCGTGGGCCGCGGTCGCACTGATCTGGAAGTACGTCCTGGACCCGGCCTTCGGGCTGGCGAACTACTACCTCTCGTCGACGACGAACTGGCTGGCCTCGCCGACGTGGGCGCTGCCGACGCTGATCGCCGTCGACTGGTGGCACACGATCGGGTACACGTTCATCATCCTGCTGGCCGGCCTGCAGACCGTGCCGGCGCAACTGCACGAGGCGGCCCGGGTGGACGGCGCGAACGCGTGGTGGCGGTTCTGGGGCGTGACGCTGCCGGTGATGTCGCCGACGATCTTCTTCGCCACCGTGATCACCTTCATCGGCGCATTCCAGATCTTCGACCCGATGGTGATCATGACCCAGGGCGGCCCTGACGGCGCGACCCGCAGCATCGTGCAATACACCTACGAGAAGGGCTTCCAGTCCTTCGAGGTCGGGTACGCCGCGGCGCTGTCACTCGTGCTGTTCGTGGTGATCATGGTCGTCACCGGCCTACAGTTCCGCCTGTCGCGCCGGTGGGTGCACCAGTGAAGGGGAAGCTGCTCGACCTCGTGCTGGTGCTCGGCGGCGTGGTGATGATCGCGCCGCTGGTGTGGCTGGTCGTGAACGCGTTGTCGGAGCCGATCGACGCGTTCCAGTTGCCGCCGCGGTGGATTCCGCGGCCGCCGACGCTGCAGAACTTCGAGCAGGTTCCGGACCTGATCCCGTTCGCGCAGATGGCGTGGAACAGCCTGCAGATCGCGGTCCTCACGACAGCCGGTGCGTTGCTGACCAGCGCGCTGGCGGCGTACGCGTTCAACCGGCTGCGGTTCCCCGGGCGGGACCAGATCTTCTCGGTGCTGCTGGCGGCGCTGGTGGTGCCGGTGCAGCTCACCGTCGTACCGATCTTCATCATGATGCGCTGGCTGCATCTCGTGGACACGACGGTGGCGATCTGGTTGCCCGCGCTGGTGAACGTGTTCGGGATCTTCTTCCTGCGCCAGTACATCGCGTCGATCCCGCGCGAGCTGGACGAGGCGGCGATCATGGACGGCGCCGGGCACTTCTGGATCCTGTTCCGCGTCATCCTGCCGCTGGCGCGGCCCGGGCTCACCGCGCTCGGGATCTTCGTGTTCGAGGCGTCGTGGAACAACTTCTTCTGGCCGTACATCTTCCTGTCGTCCCCGGAGAAGATGACCCTTCCGGTCGGCCTGGTCTCGCTGCAGGGCGCGGTCGGCGGCGGCCCAGCCGTCGTACTGTTCGCCGCCATCACCCTGGTCGTCCTGCCGATCCTCGTGCTGTTCCTGATCTTCCAGCGTTCCTTCATCGCGTCGATCGCGTCGACTGGCCTGCGCGCATGACCTACCTACCTCGGGCCTTCAAGGCTCTGTGGCACGAGCTCCCGGTGCTGGCTGCCGCGGGAGTCCTGGTCTGTGTGACCTCCGGCCTCGTCGTCCTCGTCAGCCCCGGCCTGTCCCCGATCAGCCTTCTGCTCGGCGCCCTGCTGGTCGGACCGGCGTGGGCAGCCGTGACCGCGACGACCGACTCCATCGTCCGGGACGATCGCGGAGGCGTCCTGCTCCTACTCCAGAACCTCAAGCGTCACGCTCTGGCCGGCCTTGAGGTCGCCTGCGTGCCGGCCGTCGTCGCCGCGCTGGCGCTGCTCAACTGGCAGCTCAGTTCCAGCGCGGTCTTCGCGATCCCGCTGGCTGTCAGCGGTTGCGCGACTGTGCTCGCCCTGCTCGGCTCCTGTCACGCCTTCAGCCTGCGTGTGACCACGGGCCTGCGCGGTAAGACGCTCTGGCTCACGGCGCTGCACCTGGCGGCACGAGCCCCGCTGGTGCCCCTCGGCGTACTCGCACTGGCCTTTGTCGCCTTGCTCCTCGGCACCTCCGTGACCGCATCACTACTTCTGCTCGCCCCCGGTCCGGTGGCGTTGTTCGCCTCCGCCGGTACATGGACGGAGAAACATGCACTACACCGGTGACAACCTTCGACACTTCGCGCTCCCGCTGGGAGGTCTCGGCACCGGCACCGTCGCGCTGGCCGGCAACGGTGCGCTGCGGCAGTGGCAGCTGCACAACATCGGCAACCACGAGGGCCACGTGCCGGACAGCTTCTTCGCACTCCGCCTGTCCCGCGTGGAACCTCCGCTGGATGCAATCCGCCTCCTCCAAGGTCCGCCGTCCGAGCCCACCGACACCCCGCTGGTCACCGACGACGTAGTCCCGACTGCGGAGCGCCGACTGCAGGAGGTGATCCAGCCGATCGGCCCGACCAAGGTCACCGCGACGTATCCACAGGCACATGTGGACTACGAGACGGACCTGCCGATCGAGCTCGGCCTGGACGTGTTCAACCCGCTGGTGCCGTCCGACGCCGCGGCCAGCTCGCAGCCCGTCGTCGGGTTCACGTTCACGCTGCACAACCCGGGCGAGATCGCCATCCACGGCAAGCTGGCCGGCGCGCTGCAGAACTCGGTCGGCTGGGACGGCGTCACACCCATCGACGGCGTAGCGAACAGCGGGTACGGCGGTAACACGAACCGCGTCCGGCACGCAGGCAACTGGACGTACCTGGTGCTCGAGAACGCCACGCTGCCCGTCGACCACCCCGGATCGGGGCAACTGGTGCTTGCCACTGACAGCCCGGGACTGGTGTGTGCTCAGTGGGCTCGGGCCGAGGAACTGGTTGCCTTTCTCAACGGGCCGGTGACGCCGGCGGCCGGTGCCAGTGCGCCAGGGAGCACCTGGAACGGTGGGCTGGCCGTCCCGTTCAACCTCCAGCCCGGCGAGACGACGCAGGTCCGGTTCCTGATCGCGTGGCACTTCCCGAACCGATATGTCGACTTCAACCAGTTCGGCCCGCACCCGGAGTACGGTCACAGTCGCTTCTGGCTGGGCAACGCGTACACCCGTCGTACGCCGGACGCCGTCGCCGCGGCCGACTCCTTCATCGCCAACTGGTCCGAGCTGCACGCGCAGACCACAGCGTGGACCGAGGCGTTCGAGTCGAGCAGCCTGCCCGGCGAGACCGGCCCGCGGCTCGCTGCGCTCGTGGCCGACGTACGGAGTCCAACCGTGTTCCAGACCGCGGCCGGCGACGTACTGGGCTTCGAAGGCGTGCTCGGTGCGTCCACGGCAATGTGGGGCGGCCGGTACGGCGGCTCCTGCCCGCTCAACTGCACACATGTGTGGAACTACGAGCAGACGCTCTCCCGCCTCTTCCCGTCGCTCGAGCAGAACATGCGTGACACGGAGTACGACGTCATGCAGGCGCCGGAGGGCTACATCCCGCACCGGGTCCGCGCACCGCTCTACATGAAGCAGCTATGGGACGTGGTGATCGGCGGCCCGGAGGAGCCCGCTCTGGACGGCATGCTCGGCGCCGTACTCAAGACGTACCGTGAGGTGCGCCAAGGAGCCGGTCTGGGCTGGCTGCGCAGTCGCTGGCCCAACGTCGTACGCCTGCTCGACCACATCCACGTCAAGTGGCTTCAGGACGGCGTACTGCGTGGCATCCAGCCCAGCACGCACGACATCGACCTGTGTGGGGTCAACTCGTTCATGGGCACGCTGTGGCTGGCCGCGCTGCGTGCTGCTGAGGAGATGGCGGTGCTGCTCGGCGAGGACGCCAAGGAGTACCGCAGCCTGTTCGACGCGGGCAGCACGGCGTACGACGAGCTGCTGTTCACCGGCGAGTATTACCGGCAGATCCTGGACCCGGACGAGACCCGCGACTTCCAGTGGGGCGACGGCTGCCTGGCGGACCAGCTGATCGGTCAGTGGTGGGCACACCAGCTCGACCTCGGCCATCTGCTCCCGGAGGACCACGTCCGTACGGCGCTGCGCAACGTCGTCCGGCACAACCTGCGGACCGGGTTCCACGACTTCGAGCACCCGTACCGCGTCTTCGCCGACGGCGACGACACCGGCCTCCTGATGTGCACCTGGCCGCACGGCGGTCGCCCCGACGTACCCACGCGGTACTGCGACGAGGTCTGGACCGGCTCGGAGTACCAAGTCGCCGCGCACTGCCTCTACGAGGGCCTCGCCGACGAGGGCATGTCCATCCTGCAGGGCCTCTGGGCCAGGTACGACGGCACCCGCCGCAACCCGTTCAACCCCATCGAATGCGGCGACCACTACATCCGCAACGCGGCCGGCTGGTCCGTCCTGGAAGCCCTCACCGGCTACCGCTACAACGCAATCACCAAGACCATCGCCTTCGCCCCACTCGACCTGACCCGCTCGGCCGACGCTTGGAGCACCCCCTTCGTCACCAACACCGGCTGGGCCACCGCCACCTACACCTCAGGCGCTCTCACCGTCACCTGCCAAGCCGGCCACCTCGACCTGCAAACCATCACGGTCGACAGCGCCGCCTACCCGATCGACGCCCCGATTGTGTCCGGAAAACCCTTGGTGATCCCGACAACCTGACCCCTACCGTCGAGGCATGTCCCTCGTCGACCGTGCCGAAGTGCTGCAGGCCGAGGCCCAGGCCCTCTACCGGGACCTGGACCTCGGCACCGCCTTCCCCTGGCAGCCGGTCCTGATCGGCAGCGCCCTCTCCGGCCTGATGGTCGACCGCGACCTCGACGTCATGTTCGACGCCCCCGACGCGAACGCCGCAACCATCCTGAACGGCCTGATCACCCTGGACCGTCGGGTACCACTGCGCGCAGTCGACTTCCGCGACGAGCGCGCCGACCGCCGCCCGACCCCGGCCCTCACCGACGAACGGTTCTATGCGGTCCTGCACACCGGAACCTGGAAGATCGACCTGACCTTCTGGCTCCACGTCGTCCCCCGACCGCACGTCACGGAGGCGCTGCGGCTGAAGAACGCGACCGCCGACCAGAAGCGGGAGATCCTGCGTCGCAAGGACGCGGACCCCGACCGGGACAGCTCGGCGATCTACGCCGCCGTACTCGGGGCATGAGGGAGTGCCGGCCGTCCGGCAACGCCACCGGACGGTCGGCACTCGTTCAGAGGAGTCCGAGTTCTGCGGACTCTTGGTCGGTGAAGAGGCGGGAGCGGATCAGAAAGCGGATGCCCTCGGGGGCTTCCACCGAGAAGCCGCTACCTCGGCCTTTCACCACGTCGACGGTGAGCTGGGTGTGCTTCCAGTACTCGTACTGGTTCGCGGACATCCAGAAGCCGATCGGCTTCTGCACGCCGTCGACGACCAGGTCACCGAGCTGCACGTCCGCCGACCCCGTACGAAATTCCCCGTCCGGGTAGCACATCGGCGCGCTGCCGTCGCAGCAGCCACCGGACTGGTGGAACATCAGCGGGCCGTGCATCTCGGTGAGGCGGCGCAACCATTCCGCCGCCTCGTCGGTGAGCAGCACCTTGTCGACCACTCAGAAGAACCCGAGCTTCGAAGGGCTGTAGCTGACCAGCAGGTTCTTGGTCTGCTGGTAGTGGTCGAGCATCATCTTGTGGTTCTCGCGGCCGATGCCGGAGTTCTTGTACCCGCCGAACGCCGCGTGCGCCGGGTACGCGTGGTAGTTGTTCGTCCAGACCCGCCCGGCCTGGATCTCCCGGCCGGCCCGGTACGCCGTGTTGATGTCGCGCGACCAGACCCCCGCCCCCAGGCCGTACAGCGTGTCGTTGGCGATCTTCATCGCGTCGGCGTAGTCGTCGAACTTGGTCACCGCGACGACCGGGCCGAAGATCTCCTCCTGGAAGATCCGCATCTTGTTGTCGCCCTCGAAGACCGTCGGCTGGATGTAGTACCCGCCGGCCAGGTCCCCGCCGAGCTCCGCGGGACCGCCGCCGGTGAGCACCCGGGCGCCTTCTTCCTTGCCGATCCCGATGTAGGCGAGGATCTTCTCGTACTGGTCGTTGCTCGCCTGCGCGCCCATCATCGTGTCGGTGTCGAGCGGGTTGCCGAGCTTGATCGCCTGGGTGCGCCCGACAGCATCGGTCAGGAACGAGTCGTAGATCGACGACTGGATCAGCGCCCGCGACGGGCAGGTGCAGACCTCGCCCTGGTTCAGCGCGAACATCGTGAAGCCCTCGAGCGCCTTGTCGTAGAAGTCGTCCCGGGTGGACGCGACGTCGGCGAAGAACACGTTCGGGCTCTTGCCGCCGAGCTCGAGCGTCACCGGGATGATGTTCTCGGACGCATACTGCATGATCAGCCGGCCGGTCGTGGTCTCACCAGTGAACGCGACCTTGGCGACTCTGTTGCTCGAGGCAAGCGGTTTGCCGGCCTCGACGCCGAACCCGTTGACGATGTTCACCACACCCGGCGGCAGCAGGTCGTGGATCAGCTCCATCAGTACGTGGATGGAGGCCGGGGTCTGCTCGGCCGGCTTCAGGACGACGGCGTTGCCGGCCGCCAGCGCGGGCGCCAGCTTCCAGACCGCCATCAGGATCGGGAAGTTCCACGGGATGATCTGCGCGACGACGCCGAGCGGCTCGTGGAAGTGGTAGGCGATCGTGTCGTCGTCGATCACCGACACCGAGCCCTCCTGGGCCCGGAGCGCGCCGGCGAAGTACCGGAAGTGGTCGACCGCCAGCGGCAGGTCGGCGGCCAGCGTCTCGCGGACGGCCTTGCCGTTGTCCCAGCTCTCGGCGACCGCGAGCAGTTCGAGGTTGGCCTCGATCCGGTCGGCGATCTTGTTCAGGATGTTCGCCCGCTCGGCCGGCGACGTCCGGCCCCAGCCCGGCGCGGCGCCGTGCGCGGCGTCCAGCGCGGCCTCGACGTCCTCCGCCGTACCGCGGGCGATCTCGGTGAAGTTCTGTCCCGTGACCGGCGTCGGGTTCTCGAAGTACCGGCCTTTGACCGGCGGCACCCATTCGCCGCCGATGTAGTGCTCGTAGCGCGATTTGTACGTGACCGGGCTGCCATCCTGCCCAGGAGCTGCGAAGATCGTCATGGGTCCTCCTTCGGAACCGACGTTGGACGGGACACTAGGCACCGGCACGTTGCACCGACGTTGCAACGCGGAGTGAGGCTGGATGGACGCACCGGAGCAGGCCCGCCGGCTGAGCGGGCTGTACGACGAGGTGCTCGGCGGCGGCCGGGCCGCGGCCGACCCGCGCCCGCTGGTCGCCGCGTCCTGGGAACGCTCACTGGCCGCGGCCGTCGACCCCGAGCTCGACGCGCCGCCGATGGTCCTCGACGAGGGCACCGTCGCCGAACTGCGCGCCGACCATCCGCTGCGCGCCGTGCTGCCGGTGCTGCGGCAGACGCTGACGACGATCGCCGACGAGGCGTCGCACATCATGATCGTCACCGACGCCCACGGGATGATCCTGTGGCGCGAGGGCGCCTCCGAGGTCAAGCGGACGGCCGACCGGATCGCACTGTCGGAGGGCGCGGTGTGGTCGGAGGACCAGATCGGCACCAACGGGATGGGGACGGCGCTCGCGGTCGGCGAGCCGGTCCAGATCCACTCGGCCGAGCACCTGGTCCGCCGGATTCACGAATGGACGTGTGCGGCCGCGCCGGTTCACGACCCCGACACCGGCAGACTGCTCGGCGCGGTCGACGTCTCCGGTCCGCTGCGGACGGTGCACCCCGCGATGGTCGCGCTGGTGACCGCGGCTGCCCAGCTCGCCGAGGGCCAGTTGAAGGTCCGGATGGCCGCCGCCGACGAGATGCTGCGGGCGCGCAACATGCGGCACCTGATGGCGCTCGGCGACGCGCCCGGCGCATTGCTGACCCCGACCGGCCGCGTCCTCGCCGTCCAGCCGCTCGAATGGTTGCCCGATCGCCTCGTCGTACCGGAAGGCGCCGACCGGATCGACCTCGGCGACGGGAGGGAGGGCTTGGTCGAGCGACTCGACGAGGGCTACCTGCTGCGCATGCCCGGTACGCCGGTTCGCCGTACGCGGCCGTCCTTGCGATTGAAGCTGCTCGGCTCGGGTCAGCCGATCGCGGTCGTCGGCGGCCGCGAGATCGCGCTCACGTTGCGGCGCGCCGAAGTCCTCGCACTGTTGTTACTGCAGCCGACCGGGCTGACCGCCGAGCAGCTGATGCTCCAGCTCTACGGCGACGAGGGCAACCCGACCACGGTCCGCGCCGAGATGCACCGGCTGCGGAACCTCCTCGGCGGCGGAGTCCTCGACACCAAGCCGTACCGCATCGCCGCGGATGTCAGCGGCGACGTCACCGAGGTGCACACCGCGCTCCGCACCGGGGACCTCCACAAGGCCCTCGCGTCGTACGCCGGCCCGCTGCTCGCCCGGTCCGAAGCTCCGGCGCTGCGCTCCGAGCGCGACGAACTCGACGCCACGCTCCGCCGCGCCGTCCTCGACACCGCCGACCCCGAACTCCTCTGGAGGTTCGCCCAGACACCGACCGGCGCCGAGGACCTCGAGGTGTTCGAGACCCTCCACAGCGCGCTGCCCGCGGACGACCCACGCCGCCCGGCGGTCACGGCCCGACTGGCGCGTCTCGCCGATTGAGCGGACACCCACCACTCACCAACCTCCGCCGACAGCCCTCGGTGGTGTTCCGGGTGAGCGTGAGCCCGCCCGGACGCCACCGGTTGGTGAGTGACTGAGGTCCGCCCTCACTCACGACCGACAAGGATCCACATGTAGTCGCGGTTCTTGGTCGGGAACGTGGCGGTCCGGTTGCTGATCTCCTTGGTCTTCTTGCAGTCGCTGGTCGTGTACTTCCAGCGCACGACCTGCACCCGCCAGGACTGCTTGAGCTGGTGCAGCCGGCGGACCTTCCCGGCCGGCACCTCCGCCGTGTACGACCAGCTGTCGGTCACCGAATGGGACTTGCCCACGGTCTTGGAGTACTTGTTCTGGATCTCCGCGATCACCAGCGGGATGCTCACCCCGAGATCCCCGGACCAGGACGAGTTCGACTCCGAAGTCGCGGTCTTCTGGTAGGTGATCCGGCCCGGCCCCTCCATCCAGTCGCTGTACAGGTTCGTCCCGACGTACACCTCGTGACCGCCGCGGGTGTACCAGTTGACGGTGTTGGTGTCGCATTTGGCCGCGGCCGCCGTACCGGCAGGCACCACCAGACCGGTCGCGACCAGCACTCCAGCAGCGATTCCCCGACGAAGACGCATCGTTCTCTCCCACCGAAACCGATTGACAGGTACTGCGGTTGCAGTGGTTGGAAACTTACGAATTGGCCTGTAATGAGGTCAAGAAGTCTTCTGTAACGCTGTGTGTCGGTTTGGTGACAGCCCAATTGGTGGCGTGACGAGCCCTACACAGACATGACTGACGAGTAACCAACCAATAACATCGCTGGTATGCAGATCCTCGCCATCGTCGTCTCGCTCGCGGTGACCCTGGTCGCCGTCGCGCTGTTCGGCAAGACGATCGGGCACATGGTGTCCGTCATCAAGCTCGGTCAGCCCGCCGGCCGGACCGACGAGCCGGGCAAGCGGACCGTCACCCTGGCCAAGGAAACCCTCGGCCACACCCGGATGCTGCAGTGGAGCCACATCGGGGTGATGCACTGGTTCGTCGCGTTCGGGTTCATCGGGCTGTTCCTCACCCTGGTGACAGCGTTCGGCCAGCTCTTCGACCCGCACTGGGCACTGCCGATCATCGGGCACTGGTTCGTGTTCGAGTGGGTCAGCGAGGCGCTCACCTGGACGGGTCTGGTGTCGATCGTCGGGCTGATCCTGATCCGCCTGCGGCATCTGCCGAAGGGCGCGGAGGGTCGCTACTCCCGGTTCTACGGTTCGACGTCGTGGCAGGCGTACTACGTCGAGTACACGATCCTCGGCGTGCTGGTCTGCATCCTGCTGCTCCGCGGCCTGGAGTACGAGCTGAGCGGCGCCTCGAAGTTCCACTTCCCGATGACGTACTTCATCGGCAGCGGCCTCTTCGGCGGACTGAGCGAGCAGGGCCTGGAGAACGCGATCTACCTGGTCGCGATGATCAAGATCCTGATCTCGTTCGCCTGGATGATCACGATCTCGCTGAACGCCACGATGGGTGTCGCCTGGCACCGGTTCACCGCCTGGCCGAACATCTGGTTCAAGCGCAAGCCCGACGGCGGTACGGCGCTGGGCGCGCTGCAGCCGATCATGGTCAACGGCGCCCCGATCGACTTCGAGAACATCGACGAGCTCGACGAGGACGCGGCGCTCGGCGTCGGCAAGGTCGAGGACTTCACCTGGAAGGGCTTGCTCGACTTCACCACCTGCACCGAGTGCGGCCGGTGCCAGTCGCAGTGCCCGGCCTGGAACACCGACAAGCCGCTGTCGCCGAAGCTCGTCATGATGAACCTGCGCGAGCACGCGTACGCCAAGGCACCGTACCTGCTGGCATCCTCGGACGAGGAGCGGAAGTCGCTGCCGGAGCTGGTGCTCGCCGAGCAGGACAAGCCGCTGGTCGGGCCCGCAGACGTCGCGGTCATCGACGAGGAGGCGCTGTGGGCCTGCACCTCGTGCGGTGCGTGCGTCCAGCAGTGCCCGGTCGACATCGAGCACGTCGACGCGATCATGGACATGCGCCGGTACCAGGTGCTGATCGAATCGTCGTTCCCGTCCGAGCTCAACGGGCTGTTCAAGGGCCTGGAGAACAAGGGCAACCCGTGGAACATGAACCCGTCCGGCCGGATGGACTGGGCCAAGGACCTGCCGTTCGAGGTCAAGCAGGTCGGTGCCGACGTCGAGTCGCTGGACGAGGTCGACTACCTGTTCTGGGTCGGTTGCGCGGGCGCGTTCGAGGACCGCGCGAAGAAGACGACGCAGGCGGTCGCCGAGCTGCTGAACATCGCCGGCGTCTCGTTCGCCGTGCTGGGCGACGGCGAGACCTGCACCGGTGACCCGGCGCGGCGTTCCGGCAACGAGTTCGTCTTCCAGCAGCTGGCGATGCAGAACGCCGAGGTCTTCAAGGAGACCAAGGTCCGCAAGGTCGTCTCCACCTGTGCGCACTGCTTCAACACCCTGAAGAACGAGTACTCGCAGCTCGGTGTCGAGCTCGACGTCATCCACCACACGCAGCTGCTGAACCGGCTGGTCCGCGACGGCAAGCTGACGCCGGTCGCGCCGGCCGACAGCTCACTCAACGGCCAGAAGATCACGTACCACGACCCGTGCTACCTCGGCCGCCACAACCAGGTGTACGACGCACCGCGCGAGCTGCTCGACATCATCCCGGGCGCGGAGTACGCCGAGATGCCGCGGAACCGGACGAAGTCGTTCTGCTGCGGCGCGGGCGGTGCGCGGATGTGGATGGAGGAGAAGCTCGGCACCCGCATCAACCTGAACCGCACGACCGAGGCGGTCGAGACCGGCGCCGACAAGATCGCCACCGGCTGCCCGTTCTGCCGGGTGATGCTGTCCGACGGCCTCACCGCGAAGCAGGCCGACGGCTCGGCCCGCGAGGCGGTCGAGGTCCAGGATGTCGCGCAGTTGCTGCTCGCCTCTGTAAAGCGTTCGGAAAGCTGACCTGCAACTAGCTGCAAACCCCTTCCTCCCCAGGCGGTCCAGACCATAAGATCCACCGTCTGCATCCCCTGGGGAGGAAAACGCATCATGAAGTTCCGTGCCGCCATCGCCACCGCGGCCGCCGTACCACTGACCCTCGGCCTCGCCGCCTGCGGCAACAACGAACCAGCCGCCACCGGCTACAAGCCATCCACACCGGCGTCGACGACGGCGACGCCGAAGCCGGCCGCCACCACCACCGCCAAGCCCGCGACGGTCGCCCGCCTCAACCGCGTGACGTTCGTCCCGGCGATGACGACGGCGATCGCCAAGCAGAAGTCGTGGCACACCACCGGCACGATGACCGTCAACGGCACGCCTGCGATGAAGATGGACGGCTACCAGACGACGGATCCGGTCGCGATGTCCATGGAGATGAGCGGCGCGGCCCTCCAGGGCAAGACCGGCCAGGTCATCGTGGTCAAGGGCACCGCGTACGTGTCGATGCCCGGGCTGACGCCGGCCGGGAAGTTCGTGAAGGTCAAGTCCGGCCTGGACAGCCAGCTCTCCGAACTGGTCGAAGGCGGCGACCCGACCAAGATCTACAAGTCCTTCGGCTCCAGCATGGTCAACGTCAAGTACGTCGGCGTCCAGACGGTGCAGGGACAGAAGCTCGACCGGTACGACGTGACCGTCAACACCGCGAAGGCGCTCGCCGCGCAGGGCAAGAAGGTGCCCGACGGCGTCCCGTCGACGCTGACCTACTCGATGTTCATGGACAAGGCGCACCTGATCCGCCGCATGACCTTCGAGATGGGCCCGGTGGCGATGGTGATGGACATGACCAGCTACAACAAGCCGGTGGACATCAGCGCACCGCCGGCGAGCAAGATCGTTTCGCAGTAACGGCCGGAATCGGTCATTTTCCCACCCTGTTGTGTGAACTTCTCGTAATCTCCCGTTACGGATGTGATCACCTCGGGATGATCGGGTGGGTGGGTGCCGATGCCGACTACACGACGCAACTTCCTCACCGTCAGCGGAGCAGCGGCGGCGCTCGCGCTGGGCGGCAGTCTTCCGGAGATCCGGAGCGCTGTCGCGGGATGGACGGGCCGGCCGGACCGGCGGGATCCGTTCACGCTCGGCGTCGCGTCCGGCGATCCGTTGCCGGACGCGGTGGTGATCTGGACCCGGCTGGCCCCCGATCCGCTCGCGCCGTTCGGCGGGATGGATCGGCGGCCGGTCGAGGTGCAATGGCAGGTCGCGGCGGACGAGCAGTTCCACCGGATCGTCCGCTCGGGCACGGCCCGGACCGGGCCCGAGTCGAGCCATTCGGTGCACGTCGACGTCCGTGGCCTGCAGCCGTGGCGCCACTACTGGTACCGCTTCCGCGTGAACGGGCAGCTCAGCCCGGTCGGCCGGACCAAGACGGCACCGGCGTACGACGCCGTCGTTCCTGAACTGTCGCTGGCCTTTGCGTCCTGCCAGGCTTGGTGGGAGGGCTGGTACACGGCGTACGCCGACATGGCCCGGCGCGACCACGACGTGGTGTTCTTCCTCGGCGACTACATCTACGAGTTCGGCATCGACCGCGGCATCCGGCCGCACTCGAACGAGCCGTACATCACCCAGCAGACCGTGACGCTGGACGAGTACCGGCAGCGGTATGCGGCGTACAAGCTCGATCCCGACCTGCAGAGCGCGCACGCGAACGCGCCGTGGATCGTGACGCTCGACGACCACGAGGTGGTCGACAACTGGGCCGACGAGGCGCATCCGAGCGCGCCGCCGGCGCAGTTCCGGGTCCGCCGCGCCAACGCGTTCCGCGCGTACTGGGAACACATGCCGCTGCGGCTCGCGCAACTGCCCAAGGGTCCGGACATGCAGCTGTACCGGCGGATCAGGTACGGGCGGCTCGCCGAGTTCAGCGTGCTCGACACCCGCCAGTACCGGTCCGACCAGGCGTACGGCGACGGCACGAAGGCACCCGGTCCGGAGACGAAGGACCCGGCGCGCACGATCACCGGCGACGCGCAGGAGAAGTGGCTGCTCGACGGATGGGCCGCGTCGCAGACCCGGTGGAACGTGCTGGCACACCAGACCGCGATCGCCCGGCTGGACACGAAGGACGGGCCCGGCGTCCTGGTCCCGATGGACACCTGGGACGGGTACGAGGCCTCCCGGAACCGGATTCTCGGCGGCGCGGTCCAGCGGAAGGTCCGCAACCTGGTCTCGATCGCCGG
>Ga0247821_10000900_pt1 | contig 16689 bp, 13 predicted proteins | sample 13C_Glycerol_Day_FD_192481 | JGI IMG/M metagenome (GOLD analysis project Ga0247821, IMG submission 192481) | Soil microbial communities from agricultural site in Penn Yan, New York, United States - 13C_Glycerol_Day14 | ecosystem: Environmental > Terrestrial > Soil > Agricultural land | place... | reverse complement strand
GTCCCTGCTGGCCGCGAACCTCGTGGCCAGCAGGGACAGGGTCTTGAGCGCGTTCGCGACACGCAGCTCGAGGTCCAGGCCCAGGCCGAGCACCGCCATCATCATCACGCCCGCACCGGCGCCGAAGTACCCGCCGTACACACCGGTCAGCGCGGCGAAGAACGTCGTCGCCGGCGTCATCGTCGCCCGCGCTTCCGGCGGAGTCCCGTGCCGCGACCGCAGCCAGCGGGAGATCCACGGCTGGACGCCGACGACCAGGCAGGTGAACAGGATCAGCCACGGCGCGGCCGCCGCGAACACCCCGGGCGGCAGGGCGAGCAGCAGCGCCGCGCCGCCGATCGCGCCGATCGCGCACGTCAGCACCACGGCGATCGTCGTCGGCCGGGACACCTCGCGCAGCTCCCGCCGGTACCCGAACGAGCCGCTGAGCGCGCCGGGCAGCAAGCCGATCGTGTTCGAGGCGTTCGCCACCACCGGCGGGATCCCCAACGCGATCAGGGCCGGGAAGCTGACCAATGACGCGACACCGACGGTGGATGTGAGCACGCCGGCGCCGAGACCGGCCGCGACGATGGCCAGATGCTCCGCACCGGTCACGTCCTGTCCCGCACGACGCCGGCATCCAGCATGATCTCGGGCGACTCCATGGCACCAGCTTATTGACGACCGGCAGCAGCCGGACAGATGGTCGGTCCGGGACGCTGTTTACGCAAACAGACCGACTCGGCCCGATCATGGGCCCACGACGGTACGGACGTCAAGAGGCCAGCACCTTCGCGCCTCGAGCGCGCGCACCAATCCGCCCAAACACCAGCAAATCAAGGGCTTCTCGAACTGAACCGGATCAGCCGAAATTCCCGGGCACGGACTCTTGACGCCGGATCGACAGGGGCGCTCTAATCATCGGCACCTTCTGTTCACGTAAACATTCCTGGCTTTCCGGAGGTAACAATGACCCCGCCCGCCAACGTCTCCCGCCGCGCCGTGCTCGGCGGAGCACTCGGTCTGGCCGCCGCAGGGGTGCTGGGCGCCTGCGGCTCCAACAAGGGAACCGGAGCTGCTGCCACTGGTGGTGGCGGCAGCAAGGTCTCGCTCAGCCAGTGGTACCACCAGTACGGCGAGAAAGGGACGCAGGAAGCAGCGAAGAAGTACGCCGCCGAGTACACCGACGCGACCGTCCAGATCCAGTGGATCCCCGGCGACTACCCGGCGAAGCTGTCCAGCGGCCTCTCGTCCGGCAACGGGCCCGACGCCTTCGAGGGCCACCTCGAGCGCTCACTGGTCAGCTCCGGCCAGGTCGTGCCGCTCGACGACCTGATCGCCGACGTCAAGGACGACTACGCCGAGGGCGACCTGGCCGCCAACTCGATCGACGGGAAGCTGTACTCGATCCCGATGATCAACGACCCGCAGATGCTCTACTACCGCAAGAGCCTGTTCGAGGCGAAGGGCATCAAGCCGCCGCAGACACTCGACGACCTGATCGCGGCCGCCAAGGAACTCACCGACAAGTCGGTCAAGGGCCTGTTCGCCGGCAACGACGCCAACAACACCGGCGGCGGCCTGACCACGGCGGCGATCTACTCGACCGGCGGCCGGTTCCTGACCGCCGACCACAAGATCGGCTTCGACCCCGCCAAGGTCGCCGAGGTGCTGCTGAAGCTGCGGAAGTTCGCCGCGGACAAGAGCCTGCTGCTCGGTGCGCCGACCGACTGGTGGGATCCGTCGGCGATCAACCAGAACCTGTGCGCGATGCAGTGGATCGGCATGTGGGCGGTGCCCGGGATGTCGACCGCGCTCGGCGCGGACGAGATCGGCGCGTTCCCGTTCCCGGCCGCGGCCGGCGGCAAGCCGGCGGTCGTCTCCGGCGGCTGGTCGGCGTTCGTCAGCGCGAAGTCCAAGAACATCGACGCCGCGAAGGCGTTCACCAAGTGGCTGTGGGTGGACAAGACCGACCTGCAGGAGGACTGGTCGCTCAGCTACGGCTTCCACATCCCGCCGCGGAAGAGCCTGGCCGCGAAGGCCTCGAAGCTCCAGTCCGGCCCCGCGGCCGAGTCGGTCAAGCTCAACACCGACTACGGGGTCCAGGGCGACCCGAACTGGACACCCGCGATGAGCACCGCGCTCACCGACGCCGTCACGCGAGTGATCGGCAAGGGCGGTGACCCCGAGACCGAGCTGGCCGGCGCGGTGAAGAAGATCAACACCGAGCTCAGCAAGATCTTCGGCTGATGTCGCAGCAGACCACCACTGCCCCACAGGTGCGCCCGGTCGGCGGGCGCACCTCGAGCGCGCGGAGAACGCGGGCGATCCACGGGCAGCGGCGCGCGTTCTGGCTGTTCATCGCGCCGTTCCTGATCGGGCTCGCGGTCTTCGTCTACTTCCCGATCGCCTGGAGCGCGTTCCTCAGCTTCTTCGACGCCCAGGGCACCGTGACGCCGACCAAATTTGTTGGCCTCGGCAACTACACCGCGATGTTGAGCGACAAGGCGTTCGTCTCCTCACTGGTGACGTTCACCGCGTTCGCCCTCCTCATCGTTCCGACCACCTTCGCGCTGTCGCTGTTCCTTGCGGTGCTGGTGAACCGGGTCCGGGTGGCGCGGGCGTTCTTCCGGTCGGTGTTCTTCCTGCCGACCGCCTGCTCGTACGTCGTCGCGTCGCTGATCTGGAAGCTGTCGATCTTCAACGGCGTCCGGTTCGGGATGGCGAACACGTTGCTCGGCTGGATCGGCGTGGAACCGGTCAGCTGGCTGGCCTCGCTGGATCCGCCGTGGTACTGGCTGGTCATCGTGACCGCGCGGCTGTGGCTGCAGGCCGGCTTCTACATGATCCTGTTCCTGGCCGCGTTGCAGAACATCAACCCCGAGCTCTACGAGGCCGCGTTCGTGGACGGCGCCAAGCCCGGCTGGCAGGTGTTCCGGCACATCACCCTCCCGCTGCTGCGGCCGACCTCGATCTCGGTGCTGCTGCTGTGCCTGATCGCGGCGTACCAGGCCTTCGACGAGTTCTACAACCTGCTCGGCGCGGTCGAGTACGCGCGCCCGCCGCTGGTGTACCTCTACCACCTCGCGCTCGGCAGTCAGCAGAACTTCGGCCTCGGCAGCGCGGGCTCGCTGATCCTGGCCGCGATCATCGCCGTCGTCACCGTGCTGCAGGGCAAGCTCCTCGGCTTCGGCAGACCCAGCGACTAGGAGATTCCCATGGATTCCCATCAGCCGCAGGCCGTCGGCTACCGGCGTACTCTGGCCGACCGGATCGCCAACGGCGCCGGGATGGCCGTGCTGCTCGTGATGACGTTGCTGTTCCTGGTCCCGTTCTACCTGCTGATCAGGAACGGACTGGCCAGCACCAAGGACATCACCGCCCCGGGCTGGACGTTCTTCCCCAAGGACATCCAGTGGCACAACCTCGCGGACCTGTTCAGCGACCCCGAGATCCCGATGCTCAGCTCGCTACGGAACTCCGCGGTCGTCGCCGTCCTCACCACGGCCGGCACGCTGCTGGTCAGCTCGCTGGCCGGATACGCCCTGGCCCGGATCAACCACCCGCACAGCAACAAGATCTTCTACGCCGTGCTCGCCACGCTGATGATCCCGGGTGCGGTGACGTTCGTGCCGAGCTTCGTGATCGTCTCGTGGCTCGGGTGGGTCTCGGACTACCGCGGCCTGATCATCCCGTCCCTGTTCAGCGGCTTCACCGTCTTCCTGTTCCGCCAGTACTTCCTCTCGTTCCCGAAGGAGCTCGAGGAGGCGGCCCGGATCGACGGCCTCGGGTACGGCGGCACGTTCTGGCGGATCGTCGTACCGAACTCCGGGAACTTCATCGCGGCGATCGCCGTGATCACGTTCATCGCGAGCTGGAACTCGTTCCTCTGGCCGCTCGTCGTGGCCCAGGACGAGAGCGCCTGGACCGTGCAGGTCACGCTCTCGACCTTCGTCACCGCGCAGACCATCAACATCCCGCAACTGTTCATGGCGGCAGCCGTCTCGATCCTGCCGCTCGTCCTGGTCTTCGTCTTCCTGCAGCGGTATCTCGTGCAGGGTGTGGCCCAGACAGGCCTGAAAGGTTGAGAACCCTGTGAAACGAAGAACTCTCTGGGCGGGTGTGCTGCTGGCGACCGTCGGGCTCAGCCTCCTGACGTCACCGGCCAATTCCGCCGAACCCACCGCGAACACCTCGTTCCGCCCCGGTCAGCCCTGGCTGGACACGAGCGGCCAGGTGATCCAGGCCCACGGCGGTCAGGTCGTGCCGGCGAAGGACGACGACGGCCGGCGCATCTACTACTGGTACGGCGAGGACCGCAGCAACGGGTACTACGACAGCCCGGGCGTGCACCTGTACTCGTCGTACGACCTGTACAACTGGAAGGACCAGGGGCTCGCCCTCCGCGCGATGAACTCCCCCGACCAGTTCGCGAACGATCCGTACTTCGCGAAGCTCTACAAGAAGTACACGCCCGCGCAGAAGGACGTCGTCTGGCGCGACCTGTCCACCAACAGCGTCCGCACCGACGGCTGGGCCCGCCCGTCGATCCTCGAACGCCCGAAGGTGATCTACAACCAAGTGACCGGCAAGTGGGTCATGTGGGTGCACTCCGACGGCCCGTCGTCGCCGACCAGCACGTCGACGTACGCGCGCGCCGAGGCCGGTGTCGCGATCGCGGACTCGCCGAAGGGCCCGTTCCGCTGGATCGACTCGTACCGCCTGAACCGGGTGCCGAGCGACTCGGTGCCGTGGTGCGGCAGCGGGTCGGCGTTCGACCCGGCCGGCGGGATGGCGCGGGACATGAACCTGTTCGTGGACGACGACGGCACGGCGTACATCATCTACTCGTCCGAGGAGAACCGGACGATGTACATCTCCAAGCTGAACAGGTCGTACACGTACCTGTCCGCGGCGCCGGAGAACGCCGTCCAGGGCAAGGACTTCGTCCGCACGCTGGCGTGCAACCAGCGCGAGGCGCCGGCGATGTTCAAGTCCGAGGGCACCTACTACCTGGTGACGTCAGGTGCCACCGGCTGGGATCCGAACCCGGCACGCTACGCGACCTCGCAGAACGTCCTGGGGCAGTTCACCGATCGCGGCATCCCGATCAGCGGTGACGGCGCGGCGACCACGTACCACTCGCAGAGCACCAATGTGATCCCGGTCGACCAGAAGCAGAACAAGTTCGTGTTCATGGGTGACCGGTGGACGCCGAACGACCTCGCCAACGCGCCGTATGTCTGGATGCCGATGAGGTTCGGCGAAGGCGGCGCGCTCAGCATCGGCCCGGACACCGAGTGGACGCTGCGTGACCTCACGCCGTACACGCGCTGGACCGTCACGAGCACGATCCCGGACCACGTCTGGCTCGGCGACACCAGCACGCTGCCCGCCGCCGTCACGGTGACGACGGCTTCGGGATCCCAGCAGGTCGCGGTCACCTGGGACGCGGCGAGCATCGCGCAACCGGGACCGGCGACGCTGCGCGGCACACTCGCGGACGGTAGGACGTTCACCCGATCGGTCGTGGTCGTGCCGCACGGTCTGCGGTACGCCGTGAACGCCGGCGGGACCGCGACGCCCGACTGGACCCGCCTGACGCAGGTCGCGTCGACGGAGCAACCACTGCTCAACTCGGCGCCGGAGCAGCCGCTGGGCACCGATGCCGTGACCGGCACACAGTGGGGCTACACCGGTTCGAGCGCTCCGGCAGGCACCGGTGACCTCTACACCACCTTGCGGTACGCGAAGAACCACGAGCCGCTGGTCTACACGTTCGGGAACCTCGAGCCCGGCACGTACACCGTCCATGCGGGCTACTACGACCCGTGGCCGTGGGCCAACCGCGCTGCCGAGGTCTCCGTCAACGGTTCGGTCGTCGACCAGCAGCGCTTGTTCACCGCGACCGGTGTGGCGGCGACGTACGGCGGGATCACGGTCGGGGCCGACGGAAAGCTCACGGTGACGATCACTCCGACCCGCTCCCCCGACGTCCAGGTCAGCTGGCTGATGGTGGCTCGCGGTAACTGACGCCCGCCTATGCTGATGCCATGTCGAGCGAGGTCAAAGGCGCGCGCCGCGGCGCCAAAGGACACCCGAAGTCGGGACCGTCCATCGGCGACGTGGCGCGGCTGGCCGGGGTGTCGTCGCAGACCGTGTCCCGCGTCTCCACGGGCTCGGAGCCGGTCCGGGCCGAGACCCGGGAGCGGGTGCTGGACGCGATGAGGCAACTGGGCTACGCACCGAACCTCGCCGCCCGGGCCCTGCGCCAGGGCAACTTCCGGTCGATCGGCCTGATCGCTCACCAGGTCATCCGCACGGGTGAGTCGAAGACGATCGAGGCAGTGATCGAGGCCGCTCGCCGGGAGGGCTACTCGGTGAGCCTCGTCGACGTCGAGACCCCGTCGTCGAGCGATGTCAGCGAGGCGGTCCAGCACCTCAGTCACCAGGCGATCGACGGCCTGATCATCATCCGTGCCGAGACCGCGACACCGGCCGCGCTGGCGCTGCCGCCGACGCTGCCGGTCGCGGTGTCGGACTCGCGGTTCGTCGGGCACCATCCGGCCGTCGGCGCCGACCAGGCCGGCGGCAGCCGGGCCGCGGTCCAGCACCTGCTGGATCTCGGGCACCCGACCGTGCACCACATCGCGGGACCGAGCGACTCCGGCCCCGCCGACCTGCGGGCTACCGCGTGGCGGCAGACCCTGACCAGCGCCGGACGCGAGGTGCCGGAGGCGTTCGTCGGCGACTGGTCGGCGGAAGCGGGCTACCGGATCGGCGGCAGCATCGCCGGGCGCGACGACGTGACGGCGGTCTTCGCGGCGAACGACGAGATGGCCGCCGGCCTGATCCACGCGCTGCACGAGGCCGGCCGCCGGGTGCCCGACGACGTGAGCGTGGTCGGGTTCGACGACATCGACCTCGCCGCCCACCTCTGGCCGCCGCTGACCACGGTCCGGCAGGAGTTCCACCAGATCGGCCACGACCTGGTCGAGGTGATCATGCGGCAGCTCGGCGGCCGCGAGCAGCTGACCGGCTACCACGGCACCGTGCCGGCGCCGCTGATCGTCCGGCAGAGCACGGCCGCGCCGCGCCCGCGCCGACGGACCCGGCGCTGAGCACGGCACCGATCCACGGTGGACATTCGTGACGTCTTCAAGTTACCGTCGCTGACGACAATGTTTACGTAAACAACGTCGCCAGCACGGCTCGACAAGAGATGAGAACCCATGCCTGACTTCGCCATCGGTGAGTCCGACTTCCTCCTGGACGGCCGGCCCTTCCAGATCATTTCCGGCGCGCTGCACTACTTCCGGATCCACCCGGACAGCTGGGCCGACCGGATCGAGAAGGCCCGGCTGATGGGGCTCAACACCATCGAGACCTACGTCCCCTGGAACCTGCACAGCCCGCGTCCGGGCGTCTTCGACACCTCCGGCCTGCTCGACCTCGGGCGCTTCCTCCGCGAGGTCGCGGACGCCGGGCTGTACGCGATCGTGCGGCCGGGCCCGTACATCTGCGCCGAGCTGGACAACGGCGGGCTCCCGGCGTGGCTCTTCCGGGACAGCAGTGTCGGCGTCCGCCGGTACGAGCCGGGCTTCATGTCCGCGGTCACGCAGTACCTGCAGGACGTGCTGGAGATCGTCCGCCCGCTGCAGATCGACCAGGGCGGCCCGGTGCTGCTCGTCCAGGTCGAGAACGAGTACGGCGCCTTCGGCGACGACCAGACCTACTTGAAGGCCGTGGCCGAGGTCATCCGGGGCGCGGGCACGACCGTTCCGCTCGTCACCGTGGACCAGCCGACCGACGCGATGCTCGCCGCCGGCGGACTGGACGGCGTACTGCGGACCGCGTCGTTCGGGTCGCGGGTTCCGTCGCGGCTGGAAGCGCTGCGCAAGCACCAGCCGACCGGGCCGCTGATGTGCATGGAGTTCTGGGACGGCTGGTTCGACTACTGGGGCGGACGTCACCACACGACGTCGGCGGCCGAGGCCGCGGCGGAGCTGGATGCGCTGCTCGCGGCCGGGGCGTCGGTGAACATCTACATGTTCCACGGAGGCACGAACTTCGGGCTGACGAGCGGGGCCAACGACAAGGGCGTGTACCGCGCGACCGTGACGTCGTACGACTACGACGCACCGCTCGACGAGGCCGGGAACCCGACCGAGAAGTACCACGCATTCCGCGAGGTGATCTCGCGGTACGCCCCGGTGCCGGACGAACTGCCGGCGATCCGGCCGCCGGCCCGCGAGTTCGGTGTCGCGCTGGCCGATCCCATCGGGCTCCTGCAGGGCTGCGGCGGCGCCTGGTCCGAGCACGCCGCGCTGCCCACGCTCGACGACCTCGAGGCGCGGCTGGCGATCTTCCGTACCGAGCTGCGCGGGGGCGGGCCGGCGTTGCTGACGTTCGGCGAGGTCCGTGACCGTGTCCAGGTGTTCCTCGACGGTGCGCCGGTCGGTGTCCTGGAGCGGGAACGGCACGAGCGCGCGATCATGCTCCCGCACACGCGCGGGCGGCTCGAGCTCGTCGTCGAGGACCAGGGACGGGTCAACTACGGACCGCGGATCGGCGAGCCGAAGGGGCTGATCGGCCCGGTGCGCCTGGGCGCCGACGAGCTCACCGGCTGGTCGGCGTGCGTGATCGACCTCGACAACCTTCCGCGGCTGTGGGATTCCGCCGGCCCGACACCGTCCGCTCTCGGCATCGGGCCGACCGCGTGGCGCGCGACGTTCGAGACCGACGGCGAGTCCGACCTGTTCCTGCGAACCGATGCCTGGGGCAAGGGTCTCGCCTGGGTCAACGGCTTCTGCCTCGGCCGGTACTGGCGCCGCGGCCCCCAGGAGACGCTCTACGTACCGGCGCCGCTGCTGGCGCCGGGGACGAACACCCTCGTCGTCCTCGAGCTCGACGTCATGGACACGCCCACGGCAACCTTCACGGGCTCCGCGTCGCTCGGGTTCACCGACCTCTAGCCGGTCTTCCGGACGGTGAGCTCGAACGTCGTCAGCGCCGACGCGTCGATGGCGAGCCGGTGGACCTCCGGCCCCCACACGGCACTGAGCAGGTCGTCGTCGACAGGGCGGCGTTCGAGCGTTCCCGCGCCGAGTTCCGCGTTCCACGTCAGCGTCGCCACGGCACCGGACAGGGCCCGGACGACGAGTTCTCCGGGCCGCTGTCGTTGCGGCGTACCGGCGATCACGAAGTGCTCCACAAGTACGTGCCCGGCCGGCCACGTGTCGACGACTCGTACGGCGCCCGCGTCGAGCGAGGCCTTCCGCCGTACGGCGCCGTCCGGCAGCGTCAACGCGAACGAGACCCCCTCTTGTACGTCGACGTGCGTGGCCTTCGAGTCCGCGCCGGGTGATTGCTCCTGGCCGTCGACCAACGGGACGTTGTGCCAGGCGCTGCGCACAACCCACTGCTCGTAGCGCCGCGGCGAGAACGAGATCGCCGTGTAGGTCGGCTGACCGAGATCGATCAGCACCGGCGACGAATCGATCGCTGCGATGAACGAGCCGACGTCGTTGTGGTTGTGGTTCTCGTCGTTGTGGCCGCCCTTGACGGCCAGGGCCAGGCCGGCGTCCCGGGCGACGAACAGCTGCGTCTCCGGAAGCCAGGTCGAGCGCGGAAGCCCTGTGGCACCAGGCTTCGCGGCCCACCAGTCGCGGTCGAAGAGAGCCAGGACCAGGCGCCCGAGGCCGGGCTGTGGCGACGGCAGTTCGTTGCGATGCGTTGCTGCGAACGCCGTCACGTCGTCGTCGCCGATCCGGCGCCCCCAGCGGTGCAGGACATGCCATGGCTGCTGCGTGCTCGGTCGCGCGGGACCGTCGCCGACGTTCACGAACCAGCCGTCGCCGAGCGCCATCCGGCCCGGGTACCGCGCCAGCTCGGCGAGCGGCGGAACACCCCACGGGTCGAACGCGCCGGCGGTGATCCGGTCGAGGAGTTCGAGAGCGGTCGCCAGACGGGCCGGGCCGTTCCACCAGTACGCATAGCCTTCGTCGCAGCCGCCGTCGGACGGCATCGCGTCGAGGTACCGGCTGAGGCCTTCCACGACCAGGTCGACGAGCCGCAGTTGCCGGTCGGCGTCGGGTTCGAGCAGCAGAGCGGCGCTCAGGATGTGGCCGTGGATCCACGGGTTCCAGTTGTGCAGCCGGCCGTCCAGCCCGAGCCAATGCCAGTCGCGGCGCTGCAGGAACGGTACGAAGACACGGACCCGTGCCTCGCGCCGCAGGCGACGACGCAGGCCTGGCACGCGATCGTCGAGGGCAGGTCCGAGGACAAGATCGGCCCAGGCGAGGACCTCGACGGTCTCTGCCGCGCCCAGGTCGACGTACGGATCGTCCGGATCGGCGACGACCTCGTCGCGTGCCGAGGCGAACGACTCGTGCGCGGCCCAGCACCAGGTGGTCTGCTCACACAGCAGCTGCAGTCCGTCGGCGGCGTGGTCGACCCACGACTCCTCACCGGTGACAGCAGCCGCCGCGACCGCTGCCGCCGTACGGCGACGCAGCTCACCGACCGGCTCCTCGTAGGCGACCCGCACGCCGTCACGCCAGTAGCGCGCGTAGTCCGAGAGCAACGTGTGCGGCCAAGGCTGCGCGCGGTCCTTCTCCGCCTCCCTCAGCAGGGCGGCGACAGCCTCGTGATCCAGGGCCTCCCACGCGGCCCGCTCGCTGATGTCAGGTACGCCGAGCCGCGCCGCAGCAGCCCCGACGGCTGACCGGCGTACCTCGTCGGACAGGGACTGCCACCGCTGCATCAACGACGTCACCAGGACACCGTATTAGGCGCCCCCACGGTGGTGGGTGGCTCGGTAGTGGGTGGGGGGCATGGTCTTCTGTTCGCGGAAGCGGCGGTTGAAGTTGGCGAGGTTGTGGTAGCCGCTGCGGGTGGCGATCTCGGTGATCGGGAGCGAGGTGGTGGTGAGCAGGCGGCAAGCGGTCTCGACGCGCAATTGGTTGACGTAGTCGGTCAGGGTGCAGCCGAGCGCGCGGCGGAAGAAGCGGCTGAACGACGTCGGCGCCATGTGGACGAGCGCGGCGACCTCGTCGAGTACGACGGGCTCGGTGTGCGCCTGCTGCAGGTGCCGGCACACCACGTCGACCCGATCCCGTACGGCGGTGCTCGGCGCGGCGGCGTACCCGGCTCCGGTGATCGGCGTCGCTGTCGTACCGGCGGCGAGACGCTGCAGTACGTCGAGAAGCCGCACCGTCTGGTCGGCCGGCGCGAGCCGGGGAAGAGCAGCGATGTCGGCGTGCAACTCGTGGCGGCCGAAGTACAACCCGCGGGCCGAGCGGCTCAGCAGACTCTGGACGGCGGCGAACTGCGGGAGCTCGAAGAAGCCGGCGCCGAGGAAGTCGTGCCGGAACTGTGTCACGGCGGCCTCGGACTGTTGATCCGACGCGTACGTGTGCGGCAGATCGGGCCCGAGCAGCACGAGATCGCCCGGCAGGTACCCCTCCACATCGGTACCCACGTACCTCGTCCCGGATCCCGCGGTGATGAGCGTGAGCTCGTACTCCCGGTGGAAGTGCCAGGCGAAGCCGAACGACCGCTCGCGCCTGGTGAAGCACGTGAACGTCGTACCGCTCGGGACTCCCGGCCGCTCGTAGCGCGGGTTCATCGGCACAGTCTAGGAGGACAACTGAGTACCGGAACCGGTCATCAGCGGCGTAGCACCCCGAGGGCCGGGGTTGGAATCGTGGAGGCCATGACGACCACCGACCTCTCCGTCGACGAGCTCGACATGCCGTACGACGGTCTGCCGCCGACCGCCACCGCCGACTTCAACCGCGACGGGTTCGCCCACCTGTCCGGCGTACTGAGCCCGGACACCATCGCGCGGTACGAGCCGACGATCACGTCCGAGGTGATCCGGCTCAACACCCAGGACGTGCCGCTCGCCGAGCGGGACACGTACGGCAAGGCGTTCCTGCAGGTGACGAACCTGTGGCAGCAGAACGAGCTGGTGAAGGAGCTCGTGTTCTCCCGTCGTCTGGCCGGTATCGCGGCGCAACTGCTCGGGGTGCACGCCGTCCGGCTGTACCACGACCAGGCGCTCTACAAGGAGCCGAGCGGCGGCATCACCCCGTGGCATGCCGACCAGTACTACTGGCCGCTGTCCTCCGATCGGTGCGTGACGATCTGGCTGCCACTGCAGGAGACGCCACGGGAGATGGGGCCGCTCGCGTTCGCCCGCGGCAGCCACAACTTCGCCTTCGGCCGCGAGCTCCCGATCTCCGACGAGTCCGAGGAACAGCTGAAGAACGCCGTGGCCGAGCAGAACTTCGAGGACGTCGTCGAACCGTTCGCTCTCGGCGACGCGTCCTTCCACCGCGGCTGGACCTTCCACCACGCCGGCCCGAACCGCGGCACCGAGCCCCGGCGCGTGATGACCGTCATCTACATCGACGCCGACATCCGCGCCGCCGCCCCCACCAACGACAACCAGCACGCCGACCTGGCCAACTGGATGCCAGGCACGACCCCCGGCCAAATCCCCCGATCCCCCCTCAACCCGATCCTCTACGACAGCCGACAGCCGTGATAGCTGCATCTGGACAGTACGTATATGTCCACAGCCCACGACCGCACGCCTGACGGAGGGGCGGATGACCGGGCAGTGGATGCATACGTCCTGTCGACCTGCCGCGGGGCCGCAACCCTCGCCGTCAGTCGAGGAGGTTGTCGACGATGGTGGTCATGCGGTCGACCGGGATGGCGAAGCCGATGCCGATGTTGCCGGAGCGGGTGGCGCCGAGGGTGGCGATGGCGGTGTTGACGCCGACGACCTGACCGGCGGCGTTGACGAGCGGGCCGCCGGAGTTGCCGGGGTTGATGGCGGCGTCGGTCTGGATCGCGGTCTGGCGGGTGCCGTTGTCGCCGAAGCGGGCCTGGCGGTCGACGGCGCTGACGATGCCGGCGGTCACGGTTCCTTCCAGGCCGAGTGGGGATCCGACGGCCAGCACCGGGTCGCCGACCTGGAGTTGTGCGGACCGGCCGAGCGGGAGCGCGCGCAGCGCCGCGGCGTCGGCGGACGCGACCTGGAGTACGGCGAGGTCGTTGTCCTCGTCGGCGCCGACGACTCGCGCGTCGACGGTACGGCCGGTCGACAGGACCAGTGACACATCACTCGCTCCTTCCACGACATGGGCGTTCGTCACCACATGGCCTTGCTGGTCGACCGCGAAGCCGGAGCCGGTCGCGCGACCTGCCCGGACCGAGACGACGCCCGGCAGGACGCTCGCGGCGGCCGCGGTGATGGAACCCTGGGCGGCCGCCGGAGGTGCCGACTGCTGCAGATCCGTCGCGGGCTCACGGCCGCCGGTGACGGCGCCGGCGAGTCCACCGGCGGTGATGGAGAGGGCGAGCGTGCCGATGACGAGCCCCGCTCGACGCCGACCGCCGCCGGACCGAACGCCCGGCTGAGCAACCGGGGGCGCAACCGGCGGGGCGACCGGCGGGATGAGTGGTGGGGCCGTCACCCCGGCCGGAGATGCCGCTGCCGGAGAGGGGAATGCCGGAGCGGAGGCCGGGGTGACGGAGCTCGGGGGCGGACCGGGGACGTAGTCCGGTCCGCGGAACGGGCGGCCCAGATGTGGAGGCATAGGTGGCTCCTGATCAAGGAAGGCGGGAGAACCAGAGCAGCGAGGCCAGCGCGGCCAGCAGCGCCGCCGCCAGGGCGATCCCGGCGACGAGGTTGGTGATCTCGCGCGGCTCGGTGGTCCAGCCGATGGACGACTGGAGGTCGGAGTAGACGTCACGCAACTGCTCGTCGCTCTCGGCCTCGTAGAAGGACCCGTCGGTCGCGTCGGCGAGACCTTGCAGTGCCTCGGTGTCCGCAGGAACCGGGATCTCACGTCCTTCCAGGTTCACGGTTCCGTCCGGCGTGCCGTAGGCGATCGTCGACACCGGTACGCCGGCCTGCGCGGCCGCCTCGGCCGCCTGGCCGACCGGGCTGCCCGCGGTGTTGCCGCCGTCGGACAGCAGCACGATCCGGCTGGGCGGCGGATCGTCGGGATCGATCGTTCGCACCGCCTGCAGGCTGGTGAGGACGGCGTCCCCGATCGCGGTCGAGTCGCTGAGCTGCAGGCTGTTGATCGCGTCGACGGTCCCCTGGTGGTTCGTACTCGGCGCCGACACCACGGTCGCGGTCCGCGCGAACGACACCAGCCCGACGTTGAACTTCTCCGGCAGGTCCCGCACGAACTGGACCGCGGCCTGCTTCGCGACCTCGAACCGGTTCGGCGCGACGTCGGTCGCCGCCATCGAGTTCGAGATGTCCATCGCGACCAGGACGGTGGCGCGCTCACGCGGGACCCGGAGGTCGGCGACCGGCCGGGCGATCGCGATCGTCAGCACGGTCAGCGCGGCGAGGAAGGCCGCGGCCGGCGCGTGCCGGCGCCAGCCGGGCCGCTTCGGGGCGACCTTCTCCAGCATCGGGAGGGTCGCGAACCGGACGGCGTACTTCGTCCGGCGGCGCTGGGCGATCAGGTACGCCGCCACGAGCGCGGCGACCAGCACCAGCAGCCAGAGCCACAGCGGTTGCTCGAATCTCATCTGGTCCTCACAGCAGTCGGGTTCCGCCGGACGCCGGCCCGGCGGCGCGCGGTGGTGAAGGCGGCGACGTCCCGGACCCAGTCGGTGTCGGTGCGCAGCACGAGATGCGCCGCACCGGCGGCCCGGATCGCCTGGGTGGTCTGTTCGCGGTGCGCCGCCATCGCGTCGGCGTACCGGCGGCGGAGTCTGCGGCTGGACGTCTGGACCTCGCGGCGCCGTCCGGTCTCCGGGTCGACGAGGGTGAGCAGGCCGACCTCGGGGAGCTCCAGTTCGCGCGGATCCAGGACTTCCACGGCGATCACCTCGTGCCGGGCCGCCAGCCTCCGCAGGGGATCCGCCCAGCCGGGTTCGTGGAAGTCCGACACGATCAGGCGCATCCCCGGCCGCGGATGTTCGCGGTCGAGGCGACTGATCGCACGGCCCAGATCGGTCGCGGGAACGGCGCCCGGTTCGGGTCTGGGGAGCGTGCGGAGAGTACGGAGGGTACGGCGGAGTTGGACCGCGCCGGCGGCGGCCGGGAGACGGCGGAGGTCGTTGCCTTGGGCAATCCGTACGCCCAGGCGGTTGCCGGGACGGTCGGACAGGAGCCCTACCGCGCCGACGATCGCGACCGCCAGATCGCGTTTCTCGCTCAGGGCGGTGCCGAAGTCCATGCTCGCGGACGCGTCCAGCAAGGCCCACGTCTCCAGCTCGCGCTCCGCCAGCGGTGCCCGGACATGGGGTTCGAGCGAGCGGGCGGTCACGTTCCAGTCCATCCGCCGTACGTCGTCCTGACCGGGCTGGTACGGACGCGCCTCGTTCGGTTCGCTGCCGGGACCGCTGCGCAGACCGGTGATCTCGCCGTGCAGGAAGCCTTCCAGCTTCCGCTTCACCGTCAGCTCGAGCGCGCGCAGGGCCCGCTCCCGCCCGGACAGCAGGTCGGTCATGCCGCCGAGCCCTGGGCGTCGTCGGAGGGCACCACGTGCGGCTGCTCGATGGTGTGCAGGATCCGCGTGACGACCGACCGCGGATCGACTCCGTCGGCAAGCGCGTCGAACGTGAGCACCAACCGGTGCGCCATCACGTCCAGCGCGACGTCGTACACGTCGGCCGGCAATACGTAGTCGCGCCCGCGCAGCAACGCCAGCGCCCGTCCGGCCGCGACGAGTCCCAACGTCGCCCGCGGGCTGACGCCGAACTCGAGGACACCGGCCAGGTCGTGGATCCCGTACTGCGCCGGCACGCGGGTCGCGTGCACCAGGCGGACGACGTACTCCGCCACCGCGTTGTGGACGAACACATCGTCCGTTGCCTCCTGCAACTGTGCGACCTGCTCCGGGGTGAGGACGGCGCTCGCGTGCGGCCGGTGCGCACTCATCCGCTGCAGGATCGTCAGCTCCTCCATCGGGGTCGGGTAGTCCACCGTGATCTTCAGCAGGAACCGGTCCCGCTGCGCCTCCGGCAGCGCGTACACGCCGTCGGACTCGATCGGGTTCTGGGTCGCGAGCACCAGGAACGGCTCCGGCAGCCGGTACGACGTACCGCCGATGCTGACCTGGTGCTCGGCCATCGCCTCGAGCAACGCGGACTGCACCTTGGCCGGCGCCCGGTTGATCTCGTCGGCGAGGACGAGGTTCGCGAACACCGGGCCGAGCTCGGTGTCGAACCCCTCGGTGGACGGCCGCCAGATCCGGGTCCCCATGATGTCGCCGGGCACCAGGTCCGGGGTGAACTGCAGCCGGGCGAACCGGCCGCCGATCACCTCGGCCAGGGTGCGCACGGCGAGCGTCTTGGCGACGCCCGGCACGCCTTCCAGCAGACAGTGGCCGCGGGCAAGCAACCCGACGAGCATCCGCTCGACCAGCTGGTCCTGCCCGACGACGACCCGTTTCACCTCGAACAGCGCGTGCTCGAGCGTTGCCGCGGTCATGCGTTTCCAGCGGGGTTCTGCTCAGACGGCTGGGTCGGATGGGACGGCTGCTCGCCCTGCCCCTGGCCACTCTGACCGCCCTTCTCCGGACAGTCCTTCGAGGGCGCCGGTGACGGTGTGGTGTCGCCGTCCTCCACCGTCACGTACCCCTGCTCCGGTGCGGGGTCGTTTCCGGCGGCGTACGCGATCCCGCCCGCACCGAGCGCCGCAACCGCCACCGCACTGCCGAGGAC
>Ga0247821_10000899_pt1 | contig 16714 bp, 13 predicted proteins | sample 13C_Glycerol_Day_FD_192481 | JGI IMG/M metagenome (GOLD analysis project Ga0247821, IMG submission 192481) | Soil microbial communities from agricultural site in Penn Yan, New York, United States - 13C_Glycerol_Day14 | ecosystem: Environmental > Terrestrial > Soil > Agricultural land | place... | reverse complement strand
TCCGTCGCGGCCTCGAGCGCACCCGCGTCCTGGCTGCTCTCCACGGCGCGGCGCAAGTCCTGCATCAGGTTGTCGATCGCCGCGCGCTCCGGCGCGTCCAGCAAGCCGCCATCGGCATCCAGCGCGCTCTGCGTCGCCATCAGCATGCGCTGACCGTCGATGCGGGCCTCGGCCACCGCGCGCGCCTGCATGTCCTGCTGCGCGGTCGAGAAGCTCTCCTGCAGCATGGACGCGATCTGCGCGTCGGTCAGGCCGTAAGACGGCTTGACGTCGATGCGCGCCTCGACGCCGCTGGCCTGCTCGCGCGCGCTGACGCTGAGCAGGCCGTCGGCATCGACGGTGAAGGTGACGCGGATGCGCGCCGCACCGGCCGCCATCGGCGGGATGCCGCGCAGCTCGAAGCGCGCCAGGCTGCGGCAGTCCTGCACCAGGTCGCGCTCGCCCTGCACCACGTGCAGCGCCATCGCGGTCTGGCCATCCTTGTAGGTCGTGAAGTCCTGGGCCTTGGCGGTCGGGATCGTTTCGTTGCGCGGCACGATGCGCTCGACCAGCCCGCCCATGGTCTCGATGCCCAGCGACAGCGGGATCACGTCCAGCAGCAGCAGGTCGCCCGCGGCGTTGTTGCCGGCGAGCGAGTTGGCCTGGACGGCGGCGCCCAGCGCCACCACTTCGTCCGGGTTCAGGTTGGTGAGCGGCTCGCGGCCGAAGAAATCGGCGACCGCGCGGCGCACCTGCGGCATGCGGGTGGCGCCGCCGACCAGCACCACGCCCTGCACTTCCTCGCGCGAGAGCTTCGCATCGCGCAGCGCCTTGCGCACCGCGGAAAGCGTGCGCTGCGTGAGGTCGGCGGTGACGCGCTCGAAATCGGCACGCGTGACCGGCACGCGCACTTCGCCCGTCGACAGCGGGAGCACGGCCTCGACGCGATCTTCGTCGGTGAGCTGCTCCTTGATGGCACGTGCCGCGATCTTCACGGCCGCCTTGTCGGTGGGCGTGGTCGCCTGCACGCCGGCCTGTTCGAGAAGGTGCTGGGCCAGCGCGCGGTCGTAGTCGTCGCCGCCCAGAGCCGAGTCGCCGCCGGTGGCGATGACCTCGAACACGCCGCGCGCCAGACGCAGGATGGAGATGTCGAAGGTGCCGCCGCCGAGGTCGTAGACCGCGTAGAGACCCTCGGACGCGTTGTCCAGACCGTAGGCGATGGCCGCGGCGGTGGGCTCGTTGATCAGGCGCAGCACCTTGATGCCGGCCAGCTGGGCGGCGTCCTTGGTGGCTTGTCGCTGCGCTTCGTCGAAGTAGGCGGGCACCGTGATCACCGCGCCGTACAGGTCGTCGACGAAGGTGTCCTCGGCGAGGTAGCGCAGCGTGGCCAGGATCTCGGCGCTGACTTCCACCGGCGACTTCTCGCCGGCGCGCGTGTCGAGCGCCACCATGCCCGGCTGGTCGACGAAGCGGTAAGGCAGCCGCTCGCGATTGGCGATGTCGGCGAGTCCGCGGCCCATGAAGCGCTTGACCGAGGCGATGGTGTTTTCGGCATCACCAGCCTGGTTGGCCTGCGCGTCGTAGCCGATCTGCCGGCCGCCGTTCTCGAGGTAGCGCACCACGGAGGGCAGCAGCACGCGTCCCAGCGCGTCGGGGAGGCATTCGGCGACGCCGTTGCGGACGGCCGCGACCAGCGAATGGGTGGTGCCGAGGTCGATGCCGACCGCGATGCGGCGCTGGTGGGGGTCCGGGGCCTGGCCCGGCTCTGAAATCTGGAGGAGCGCCATGGCTCTATTGTCCCAGCTGGTCGATGCGCGCTTCGACGTCATGGGCAAAGCGCTCGATGAACATCAGCGCCCTCACCTGCTGCGCCGCGCCGTGCGCGTCATCCTCACGGTCGAGCAGGCGCTCGATGTCGTCGAACACTTTCTTGCGTGCCTGGCGCAGCCGCTCGTCCAGCGCCTCGAGGTCGTCTTCACCGGAGGCCTCGTCCAGCGCCTCGCGCCATTCCATCTGCTGCATGAGAAAGGCCGGCGGCATCGCGGTGTTGCGCTCGGCGTCGATGGGCGCGCCGCGCAGCTCGCACAGGTAGGCGGCGCGCTTGAGCGGATTCTTCAGCCGCTGGTAGCCCTCGTTGATGCGCACCGACCACTGCAGCGCCACGCGTTGCGCGGCGGCGCCCTGGGCGGCGAAGCGATCGGGATGGGCCTCACGCTGAAGTTCCTTCCAACGCGCGTCGATGCCCGCGCGGTCCTGCGCGAACCGCTGCGGCAGTCCGAACAGGGTGAAGTCGTCGTCCTGGAGGTTCACACCCGGAACGACTCGCCGCAGCCGCAGCGATCGCGTTCGTTCGGGTTGTTGAACCGGAAGCCTTCGTTCAGGCCTTCGCGCACGAAGTCCAGCTGCGTGCCTTCGATGTAGGCGAGGCTCTTGGGATCGACCAGCACCTTCACGCCCTGGCTCTCGAACACCAGGTCCTCGGGCGCCGCCTCGTCCACGTACTCCAGCTTGTACGCCAGGCCGGAGCAGCCCGTGGTCTTCACGCCCAGGCGCACGCCGATGCCCTTGCCGCGCCTGGTCAGGTAGCGCTGCACGTGGCGGGCCGCGGCCTCGGTCAGCGTGACGGTCTTGCCCGGCTCGCTGCCCGCGCCTTCAACGGCCGCGGTTTCGACCGGATCAATGCGCATGCTTCTTCTTGTAGTCCTCGACGGCCGCCTTGATGGCGTCCTCGGCCAGGATCGAGCAGTGGATCTTCACCGGCGGCAGCGCCAGCTCCTCGGCGATCTGGCTGTTCTTCAGCGCCGCCGCCTCGTCCAGCGTCTTGCCCTTGACCCATTCGGTCACCAGCGAGCTCGACGCGATGGCGGAGCCGCAGCCGTAGGTCTTGAAGCGCGCGTCCTCGATCACGCCCGTCTGCGGGTTGACCCTGATCTGCAGCTTCATCACGTCGCCGCAGGCGGGCGCGCCGACCATGCCGGTGCCGACCGACTCGTCGCCCTTGTCGAAGGAACCCACGTTGCGCGGATTCTCGTAGTGGTCCACGACCTTTTCGGAGTAAGCCATGTTCTGTCCTCTCGTTTGTCTGTCGGCGCTTCAGTGCGCCGTCCACTGGATGGTGCTGATGTCGATGCCGTCCTGGTACATCTCCCAGAGCGGGCTCAGCTCGCGCAGCTTGGCGACGTTCTTCTCGATCACTTCGACCGCGTAGTCGATCTCTTCCTCGGTCGTGAAGCGCCCGATCGTCATGCGCAGGCTGCTGTGGGCCAGTTCGTCGCTGCGGCCCAGGGCGCGCAGCACGTAGCTGGGCTCCAGCGAGGCCGAGGTGCAGGCCGAGCCCGACGACACGGCCAGGCCCTTGATGCCCATGATCAGCGACTCGCCCTCGACGAAGTTGAAGCTCATGTTCAGGTTCTGCGCCACGCGGCGGCCCGGCTCGGTGCTGCCGTTGATGAACACCTGCTCGACGCCCTTCAAGCCGTCCAGCAGGCGCTTGTGCAGCGCCGTCGCATGGGCGTTGTCCTGCGCCATCTCGAGCTTGGCCAGACGGAACGCCTCGCCCATGCCCACGATCTGGTGCGTGGGCAGCGTGCCCGAGCGCATGCCGCGCTCGTGGCCGCCGCCATGCATCTGCGCTTCCAGCCGCACGCGCGGCTTGCGACGCACGTACAGCGCGCCGATGCCCTTGGGGCCGTAGGTCTTGTGCGAAGCCAGGCTCATGAGGTCGACCGGCAGCTTCTTGAGGTCGATGTCGACCTTGCCGGTGGCCTGGGCGGCGTCGACGTGGAAGATGATCCCGCGCTCGCGGCACATCGTGCCGATGGCCGGGATGTCCTGGATCACGCCGATCTCGTTGTTCACGAACATGACACTGACCAGGATGGTGTCGGGCCGCAGCGCCGCCTTGAACGCTTCCAGGTCGAGCAGGCCGTCTTCCTGCACGTCCATGTAGGTGACCTCGAAGCCCTGGCGCTCCAGCTCGCGCATGGTGTCCAGCACCGCCTTGTGCTCCGTCTTGACGGTGATGAGGTGCTTGCCCTTGCTCTTGTAGAACTGGGCCGCGCCCTTGAGCGCCAGGTTGTTCGACTCGGTGGCGCCGGAGGTCCAGACGATCTCGCGCGGGTCGGCGCCGATCAGCTCGGCCACCTGCTCGCGCGCCTTCTCCACCGCCGCTTCCGCTTCCCAGCCCCAGGCGTGGCTGCGCGACGCCGGGTTGCCGAAGTGCTCGCGCAGCCAGGGGATCATGGCGTCGACCACGCGCGGGTCGACCGGCGTCGTCGCGCCGTAGTCCATGTAGATCGGGAAGTGCGGGGTCGTGTCCATGTCGAAGCTGGCGGTTGGCTCGCGGTTACTACTGGGAAGGTGAGGCTCAGGACTTGGCGGGCGACATGCTGCCCAGCGCGAACACCGAGTTCGGCGCGTTCACGCGGATCGGCTTGACGACCGGCGCGCTCGAAATGGCGCGCTTGACCGCCGGCTTGTCCTCGATCTGGATGCCCTTGGCCAGCTGATCGTCCACCAGCTTCTGCAGCGTCACCGAGTCGAGGAACTCCACCATGCGCTGGTTGAGTTGGGCCCACAGCTCGTGCGTCATGCAGCGGCCGCCGTCGCCGGTGCAGTTCTCCTTGCCGCCGCACTGGGTGGCGTCGATCGGCTCGTCGACCGAGACGATGATGTCTGCGACGGTGATCTCGGCAGCCTTGCGGCCGAGCGTGTAGCCGCCGCCGGGGCCGCGGGTGGATTCCACCAGTTCATGGCGGCGCAGCTTGCCGAACAGCTGCTCGAGGTACGACAGCGAAATCTGCTGGCGCTGGCTGATCGCCGCCAGCGTGACGGGACCGTTGTTCTGGCGAAGGGCCAGGTCGATCATCGCGGTGACCGCAAAGCGGCCTTTGGTTGTGAGACGCATCGCAACCTCCTTGTTGCTATCTGAACCCTTGCTTGTTGCACTGCACCAGAACCCTCCGGTGCCGCCCGTCTCCACCCATGCTCCCGGCTCCTCGGCCGGCCCTCGCCGTCACCTCTGCGGGCTCCGGTCCTGGTTCTTTCTTGAGCGTTTCCGTCAAGTATACCCTAAAACCCGTCGTTTCGCTCAGGTAAGTAGACTGGCCAGTCGCGGGGTTGGTTCCCGCCGGGCTCACCCGCGCGAGGCGGACCCGTTCTGCGGAACGCTGTCGTGCACCGCCGCGCCGAAGGCCTGCTGCTTGAGCAGCGCCAGCTGGTCGCGCACCCGCGCCGCCTTCTCGAACTCCAGGTTGCGGGCGTGCTCGAGCATCTGCTTTTCCAGCCGCTTGATCTCGCGGGCGACGTCCTTTTCGGACATGTCCTCGGTCATTGCGCGCTGCAGCTCCTGCTTCTCCTGCTCCTTGGCCGCCTTCTCGCTGTAGACGCCGTCGATCAGGTCGCGCACTTCCTTGCGGATGCTGCGCGGCGTGATGCCGTGCGCGAGGTTGTGGGCGATCTGTTTCGCGCGCCGCCGGTCCGTCTCGCCGATGGCCTTCTTCATCGACTCGGTCATGTTGTCGGCGTAGAGGATGGCCCTGCCATGGAGGTTGCGCGCCGCCCGGCCGATGGTCTGGATCAGCGAACGCTCGGCGCGCAGGAAGCCTTCCTTGTCGGCGTCGAGGATCGCGACCAGCGAGACCTCGGGGATGTCCAGGCCCTCGCGCAGCAGGTTGATGCCCACCAGCACGTCGAACGCGCCCAGGCGCAGGTCGCGCAGGATCTCCACCCGCTCCACCGTGTCGATGTCGCTGTGCATGTAGCGGACCTTGACGCCGTTGTCGGCCAGGTAGTCGGTCAGCTGCTCGGCCATGCGCTTGGTCAGCGTGGTGATCAGCACGCGCTCGCTCTTCTCGGAGCGGATGCGGATCTCCTGCAGCACGTCGTCGACCTGGTGCGTGGCGGGACGCACCTCGACCTCGGGGTCGATCAGGCCGGTGGGCCGCACCAGCTGCTCCACCACGTTGCCCGCGTGCTGCTTCTCGTAGTCGGCCGGCGTTGCCGAGACGAACACCACCTGGCGCATGCGCGTCTCGAACTCCTCGAACTTCAGCGGCCGGTTGTCCAGCGCCGAGGGCAGCCGGAAGCCGTACTCGACCAGCGTGGTCTTGCGCTGGCGGTCGCCGGCATACATCGCGTTCAGCTGGCCGATCATCTGGTGGCTCTCGTCCAGGAACATCAGCGCGTCCTTGGGCAGGTAGTCGGTCAGCGTCGACGGCGGCGCGCCCGGAGGCGAACCGGACAGGTGGCGCGTGTAGTTCTCGATGCCCTTGCAGTGGCCGACCTCGCTGAGCATCTCCAGGTCGAAGCGGGTGCGCTGCTCCAGGCGCTGCGCCTCGACCAGCTTGCCCATGTCCACCAGCTCCTTCAGGCGCTGCTCGAGTTCGAGCTTGATCGACTCCACGGCCGACACCACCTTTTCGCGCGGCGTCACGTAATGGCTGGAGGGATAGATCGTGAACCGCGGCACCTTCTGCCGCACGCGCCCGGTGAGCGGGTCGAACAGCTGCAGCGACTCGATCTCGTCGTCGAACAGCTCCAGCCGCACCGCCAGCTCGCTGTGTTCGGCCGGGAACACGTCGATGGTGTCGCCGCGCACGCGGAAGGTGCCGCGCGAGAAGTCCTGCTCGTTGCGGTTGTACTGCATGCGGATCAGCTGGCCGATCACGTCGCGCTGGCCGATCTTGTCGCCCACGCGGCAGATGAACCGCATCTGCGTGTAGTCCTCGGGCGCGCCGATGCCGTAGATGGCGCTCACCGTGGCCACGATGACCGTGTCGCGCCGCTCCAGCACGCTCTTGGTGGCCGAGAGACGCATCTGCTCGATGTGCTCGTTGATCGAGCTGTCCTTCTCGATGAACAGGTCGCGCTGCGGGACGTAGGCTTCCGGCTGGTAGTAGTCGTAGTAGCTGACGAAGTACTCGATCGCGTTCTTGGGGAAGAACTCGCGGAACTCCGAATACAGCTGCGCGGCCAGCGTCTTGTTCGGCGCGAACACGATGGCCGGCCGCCCCAGGCGGGCGATCACGTTGGCCATGGTGAAGGTCTTGCCCGAACCGGTCACGCCCAGCAGGGTCTGGAACACCTCGCCGTCCTCCACGCCCTCGACCAGCTTCTCGATGGCCTGCGGCTGGTCGCCCGAAGGCGGGTAAGGCTGGAACAGTTCGAAGGGCGAACCGGGGAAGGTGACGAACTTTCCTTCCTTCTGGATTTCCGGTTCGGCGGAGGCGACGTCTGGCATGGGGTCCTGCTGAGTTGGCGCTGGTGCGCGCGCTTAAAATCGGGGCAGCCGGACAGCGTACAGCATGCTCCGGCGGCGCCGCAGCACAACTCCCCCGCACTCCGACATCTTCCAGAGGATCTCCCGCATGTCTTTGTTCAAGTCCGTCGAAATGGCCCCGCGCGACCCCATCCTGGGTCTCAACGAGCAGTTCAACGCCGACGCCAATCCGCAGAAAGTGAACCTGGGGGTCGGCGTCTACTACGACGACAGCGGCAAGCTCCCCCTGCTGCAGTGCGTGCAGCAGGCGGAAAAGCAGATGATGGAAGCGCCCAAGGCGCGCGGCTACCTGCCCATCGACGGCATCGCCGCGTACGACCAGGCCGTCAAGAGCCTGGTATTTGGGGCCGAAAGCGAGGCGGTCAAGAGCGGCCGCGTGGCCACCGTCCAGGCCCTGGGCGGCACCGGCGGCCTGAAGATCGGCGCCGACTTCCTGCAGAGGGTCAATCCCAAGGCCAAGGTGCTGATCAGCGACCCGAGCTGGGAGAACCACCGCGCCCTGTTCAGCCAGGCCGGCTTCACGGTCGAGACCTACCCGTACTACAACGCCGCGCGACGCGGCGTCGACTTCGACGGCATGCTCACCGCCCTGAACGTGGCGCCCGAAGGCACCGTCGTGGTCCTGCACGCCTGCTGCCACAACCCGACCGGCTACGACATCACGGCCGAGCAGTGGGACAAGGTCATCGCCGCCTGCAAGGCGAAGAAGCTGGTGCCCTTCCTCGACATGGCCTACCAGGGCTTCGGCGCCGGCATCGCCGAGGACGGCGCGGTCATCGGCAAGTTCGTCGCGTCCGGCCAGGACTTCTTCGTCTCCACCTCGTTCTCCAAGAGCTTCAGCCTCTACGGCGAGCGCGTGGGCGCCCTGTCGGTGCTGTGCAGCGACAAGGACGAGGCCTCGCGCGTCCTGAGCCAGCTGAAGATCATGATCCGCACCAACTACAGCAACCCGCCGACGCACGGCGCGGCCGTGGTGACCGCGGTGCTGAGCGATCCGTCGCTGCGCGCGCTGTGGGAGAAGGAGCTCGGCGAGATGCGCCTGCGCATCAAGCAGATGCGCCTGGCGCTGGTGGAAAAGCTCAAGACCGCGGGCGTGAAGGAAGACATGGGCTTCATCACCACCCAGATCGGCATGTTCAGCTACTCGGGCCTCACCAAGGACCAGATGGTCCGCCTGCGCAACGAGTTCGGCGTGTACGGCACCGACACCGGCCGCATGTGCGTGGCCGCGCTGAACAGCAAGAACATCGACTACGTCTGCCAGTCGATCGCGAAAGTGATTTGAGCGGGCGCCTCAGCCCCAGATGATCGATCGCATCGCGATCGATCCGCCTTGGTAGCCCTCGTTGACGAAGCGCATCGGCTCACCCTCGTGGGCCGCGCCCGCCACGTGCAGCAGCGGCAGGTAGTGCTCGTGGCTCGGGTGCGCCAGCCGCGCCATCTCTCCCCATGACTGGAACCGCGCCAGCTCGTCGAGCTGGCCGGCCCGCACGTGCTCGGCCACCTTGGCGTCGAAGGCCACCGTCCAGTCGTAGGCCTGGTCTCGCGGCAGTTCGCGACGCATCGTGCGCAGGTTGTGCACCGTGTTGCCCGTGCCCACCACCAGCACGCCAAAGTCGCGCAGCGTGCGCAGTTTGCGGCCCAGGGCCAGGTGCTCTTCCGGCGGCCGGTCCCAGTCCAGGCTGAGTTGCACCACCGGGATCTCGGCCGCCGGGAACATCGGCTTGAGCACGGACCAGCTGCCATGGTCCAGGCCCCACTCGCCCTCGTCCACGCCGGCGCCGATCAGCCCGGCGATCTCGCGCGCGGTCGCCGGCGCGCCCGGCACCGGGTACTGCTGGGCGAAAAGCTCCTGCGGGAAGCCGCCGAAGTCGTGGATGGTCTTGGGCCGGTCCATGCCGGTGAGCCACCAGCCGTGCGTGAGCCAGTGCGCGGATACACAAAGGATCAGCTGGGGGATCGGCCAGGCGTCGGTGCCGAACTCGCGGCCCAGCGCCCGCCAGCCGCGCCGCCACTCGTTGTCCTCGATCGCGTTCATCGGGCTGCCATGGCCGATGAAGAGCGCGGGCATCCGGGGACTGGGCTGCAGGGTTTTGAAGGCAGGCGAGGCGCTGGAATCCGGGAAGGTCATGCGTTCTTGGTTGACAGGAAGTAGGAAAGAAATCCCGCACATCGTGCACTGCAAGACGGCGAAACTGCCGCTGGTCGGATGCCGCTTTCCGCGAAGGGCCTAAGCCATTCACGGATGAGCGCGGCGACGGCAGGACTGCTATATTGCATTGCACCAATCCCCGGGGCCCACAGCATGCTCTACCAGATTTACGAAGCCCAACGTTCGCTGATGGAACCCTTCGCCGACTTCGCGCAGGCGGCGGCAAAACTCTACAGCAACCCCCTCACCCTCTTCGGCCAGAACCCGTTCGCGCAACGCGCATCGGCGGCGTACGAACTCGCGTACCGGTTGTGGAAGGACTACGAGAAGCCCGAGTTCGACATCAAGACCGTGCAGGTCGACGGCATCGACGTGGTCATCCACGAGGGCGTGGAGATCGACAAGCCCTTCTGCGAGCTGCGCCGCTTCAAGCGCTTCTCGGACGACCCGGCCACGCTGGCCAAGCTGAAGTCGCAGCCCACCGTGCTGGTGGTGGCGCCGCTGTCGGGCCACTACGCCACGCTGCTGCGCGACACGGTGCGCAGCCTCCTGGCCGACCACAAGGTCTACATCACCGACTGGAAGAACGCCCGCACCGTGCCGATGGAGCAAGGCGAGTTCCACCTGGACGACTACGTGCACTACGTCCAGGACTTCATCCGCCACCTGCAAGGCACGTACGGCAACTGCCACGTCATCAGCGTCTGCCAGCCCACCGTGCCGGTGCTGGCGGCCGTGTCGCTCATGGCCTCGCGCGGCGAAACGACGCCGCTCACCATGACCATGATGGGCGGCCCGATCGACGCGCGCAAGTCGCCCACCGCGGTCAACAACCTGGCGATGAACAAGAGCTATGAATGGTTCGAGAACAACGTGATCTACCGCGTTCCGACCAGCTTCCCGGGCTCGGGCCGCCGCGTGTATCCGGGCTTCCTGCAGCACAGCGGCTTCGTGGCGATGAACCCCGACCGCCACCTGTCCAGCCACTACGACTACTTCAAGCACCTGGTGGCCGGCGACGACGACAAGGCCGAGTCGCACCGCCAGTTCTACGACGAGTACAACGCCGTGCTCGACATGGACGCCGATTACTACCTGGAGACGATCCGTACCGTGTTCCAGGAGTTCGCGCTGGTCAACGGCACCTGGGACGTCATCAGCGAGGACGGTGATCTCGAGCGCGTCCGGCCCGAGGACATCACCACCACCGCGCACCTGACCATCGAGGGCGAGCTGGACGACATCTCCGGCGCCGGCCAGACCGAGGCCGCGCACGAGCTGTGCTTCAACGTGCCCAAGTCGCGCCAGAAGCACTTCGAGGTGAAGGGCGCCGGCCACTACGGCATCTTCTCGGGCCGCAAGTGGCGCGACATCGTATATCCCGAAGTGCGCGACTTCATCGCGCGCTTCAACGACGGCCCGCAGGTGCCCAACGCCCAGCGCACCGCGCCCGCCAAGGTGTCGGCGCGCAAGAAGGCGGTCGAGCCGGCGGCATGAACGAGCTTGCGGCGCGGCTGCACGCCGCGCTGCCGCAGACGCAGTGCACGCGCTGCGGCTATCCCGATTGCGAGTCTTACGCCCGGGCCATGGCTGCGGGCGAAGCGGAGATCAACCAGTGCCCTCCGGGCGGCGAGGAAGGCATCGCGCGCTTGGCCGCCCTCCTCGGCCGCGCTGCGATTCCTCTGAATCCCGCCAACGGCGCCGAAGGCCCACGCACGATCGCCGTGATCGACGAGTCGTGGTGCATCGGCTGCACGCTCTGCCTGAAGGTGTGTCCCACCGACGCCATCCTGGGCGTCAACAAGCACATGCACACGGTCATCGAGCCGTACTGCACCGGCTGCGAGCTGTGCGTGCCGGTCTGCCCGGTTGACTGCATCTCGCTGGAGAACGTCACCGGCGAGCGCACCGGCTGGCAGGCCTGGAGCGGCGAGCAGGCCGAGCTGGCGCTGGACCGCTACGAGGCGCGCAAGCAGCGCCTCGGGCGCGAAGAGACGGATCACCAGGAACGCCTGGAGCGCAAGGCGGAAGCCAAGTTGGCCGACCTCGAAGCGCACACGCATGGCGCCGAGGGCGCCGAAGCCGACCGCAAGCGCGCCGTCATCGAAGCGGCGCTGGCCCGCGCCCGCGCACGCCGCGGCCAATCCTGAGGCGCGGCCTCAGCCGCCGCCGACCTCGTTCACCTGCTCGTTGAATTCCGCCAGGCCCATGGCCGCGCCGACCTCGCGCGGCAGCGCGTCGCGCGCCGAGAACACGCCCAGAATCCGGGTGCCGCTCACCACCGGCAGGTGCCGGAACCCGCGCTCCAGCATGATCAGCACGGCTTCCGACACCGGCAGTTCGGGCTTCACGCAGACCGGCTTGGGCGTCATCACCTCGCGCACGTGCGTGGTGGCCGGATCGAGCGCGCGGGCGAGCACGCGCGTCATCAGGTCGCGCTCGGTCAGGATGCCGAGCAGCGCGTCGGGGGGCTCCATCACCAGCACGCTGCCGCAACTGGCGCGCGTCATCACGCAGGCGGCCTGGTAGACGGTGGCGTCGGGGCCGACGCGCACGACGTGCTTGTTCGACATGGACTGGAACACGGTGCGTTCGCTCATGGGGCACCTCACCTCCTGGGGAGCGGCCCGGCGCGCCGGGCGCGCGCTTGCTAGCGCAGCGAAGCGTTCAGCTTGTCCAGCGCCGCCGGGCCGGGGCAGAGGTCTGCCTCGTCCAGGGCGTTGAGCGGCCGGTCGCTGGTGTTCAGCGCGGTGTGCAGGTCGGTGGCCAGCGGGTCCACGAAAAGCAGACCGGTGAGCACCTCGCCCCGCGCCTGGTGGTCCTGCATGTAGGCCATGGCCTGGGCCCGGTCGGTCGGGTCGTAGCCGGCATGCAGGCTGCGCAGCCGCAGCAGGGTGCCGTCGTGCTGGCGCACGTCCACCACCTCGCCCGGCCCGTAGTCGGCGGTGATCTCCTCGCGGCCGGAAATGAAATCGATCCGGCTGACCGCCTCGTTGTGCTCGCGCACGTAGTCGTAGCTCTTTGTGCTGCCCGGGTGGTTGTTGAAGGCCACGCAGGGGCTGATGACGTCGATGAAGGCGGCGCCGCCGTGCTGGATGGCGCCCTTGATCAGCGGCACCAGCTGCTCCTTGTGGCCGGAAAAGCCGCGCGCCACGAAGGTCGCGCCCAGCTGCAGCGCCAGGCCCACCAGGTCGACCGGGCTGTCACTGTTGACCACGCCCTTCTTGCTCTTGGAGCCCTGATCGGCCGTCGCCGAGAACTGCCCCTTCGTCAGCCCGTACACGCCGTTGTTCTCGACGATGTAGGCCATCTTCACGCCGCGCCGCATCGCGTGCGCGAACTGGCCCAGGCCGATCGAAGCCGAATCGCCGTCACCCGACACGCCCAGGTACAGCAGCTCGCGATGCGCCAGGTTGGCACCGGTGAGCACGCTGGGCATGCGGCCGTGCACGGTGTTGAAGCCGTGCGAGGCGCCGAGGAAGTAGTCGGGCGTCTTGGAACTGCAACCGATGCCCGAGAGCTTGGCCACGCGGTGCGGTTCGATGTCCAGCTCCCAGCAGGCCTGGATGATGGCCGCCGAAATCGAGTCGTGACCGCAGCCGGCGCACAGCGTGGAAATCTTTCCCTCGTAATCGCGGCGCGTGTAGCCGACCTTGTTCTTCTCCAGGGTCGGATGGCGAAGCGGCGGCTTGGCGATGTAGGTCATGGCTGCAGCTCCGGTGCGCGCGGTGCGGGCGCGGGTTTGGCGGGCACCTGCACATGCCGCAGGATGGCCGAGGTGATGAAGCGAGCGGTGATCGGCGTGCCGTCGTAGTGCAGCACCTTGACCAGCCGCGCCGGATCGATTTCGAGCTCGTTGACCAGCAGCGTTCGCATCTGCGCGTCGCGGTTCTGCTCGACCACGAACACCTGGTCGTGCGCGGCGATGAAGCGCGCCACGCTGTCCGGGAACGGAAAGGCGCGCAGGCGCATGGCGTCCAGGTGAACGCCCTCGGCCTGCAGCACGTCCAGCGCCTCGGCCATCGCCGGGCTGGTGGAGCCGAAATACAGCACGCCCAGACGCGTGGGCTCCGCGGCCATCCGCACGATCGGCTGCGGCACCAGCGTCGCCGCGGTGGCGAACTTGCGCAGCAAGCGCTCCACGTTGTAGAGGTAGTCCGGCCCGCGCTCCGAGTAGCGCGCGTACGGATCGCGCGTGGTGCCGCGCGTGAAGTAGCTGCCGCGCGTCGGGTGCGTGCCGGGCAGTGTGCGCCAGGGGATGCCGTCCCCGTCCACGTCCTTGTAGCGGCCGAAATCCTTGCCGGCCTCCAGTTCCTCGGCGGTCATCACCTTGCCGCGATCGAACTGGCGGCCCGGCTCCCAGGTGAACGGGCGGCACAGGCGCTGGTTCATGCCGATGTCCAGGTCGGTCATCACGAACACCGGCGTCTGCAGGCGGTCGGCCAGGTCGAGCGCCGCGGCGGCGTGCTGGAAGCACTCGTGCGGGTCTTCCGGCAGCAGCAGCACGTGCTTGGTGTCGCCGTGCGAGGCGTAGGCGCAGGCCAGCAGGTCGGCCTGCTGCGTGCGCGTGGGCATGCCGGTGGATGGGCCACCTCGTTGCACGTTGATGATGGTGACCGGGATCTCGGCGAAATAGGCCAGGCCGATGAACTCCGTCATCAGCGACACGCCGGGTCCGGAAGTGGCGGTGAACGCGCGCGCGCCGTTCCAGCCCGCGCCCACCACCATGCCGATCGACGCGATCTCGTCCTCGGCCTGCACGATGGCGTAGCGGTTCTGGCCGGTGTCGGGATCGACGCGGTACCGCGCGCAGTACTTCTGGAAGGCCTCGGCGACCGACGACGACGGCGTGATCGGGTACCACGCCGCCACGGTGGCGCCGCCGTACACGCAGCCGAGCGCCGCCGCGCTGTTGCCGTCCACGAAGATGCCGTCGCCCACCTTGTCGGCGCGGCGCACGCGGATGCCCAGCGGCGCCTTCAAGTGCTCGCGCGCGAAGTCGCGGCCCAGGTGCAGCGCCTGCACGTTGGAAGCCAGCAGCTTCTCCTTGCCGCGGTACTGCTCGCCGAACAGCTTCTCGATCACCTCCGGCTCGATCTCCAGCAGCACCGAAAGAGCGCCGACGTACACGATGTTCTTGAACAACTGCCGCTGGCGCGGATCGCTGTAGACCGCGTTGCAGATCTCGGTGAGCGGCATGCCGATCACCTGGATGTCGGGCCGGAATTTCGAGGGCGGCAGCGGACGCGTGCTGTCGTAGAACAGGTAGCCGCCGGGCTCGAGTTCGGCCACGTCGGCGTCCCAGGTCTGCGGGTTCATCGCGACCATCATGTCGATGCCGCCGCGCCGGCCCAGCCAACCCGCTTCGCTCACGCGCACCTCGTACCACGTGGGCAGGCCCTGGATGTTGCTCGGGAAGATGTTGCGCGGGCTGACCGGCACGCCCATGCGCAGGATGGCCTTGGCGAACAGCTCGTTGGCCGACGCCGATCCGGAGCCGTTGACGTTGGCGAACTTGATGACGAAGTCGTTGACGGCTTCGATCGTTCTCACGCTCATGCGATGGCTCCCTGGCGCGCCTTGGGCCCCGCCTGCGTGGTGTTGAGCAGGAATTTCTGCATGTCCCACGCGCCCGTGGGACAGCGCTCGGCGCACAGCCCGCAATGCAGGCAAACGTCCTCGTCCTTGACCATGATGCGGCCGGTCTTCAGCGGGCCGGCGACGTAGAGGTCCTGCGCCAGGTTGAGCGCGGGGGCCTTCAGCCGCTGCCGCAGCTCCTTTTCCTGGCCGTCCGCCGTGAACGTGATGCAGTCCATCGGGCAGATGTCGACGCAGGCGTCGCACTCGATGCAGGCGCTCTCGGTGAAGACGGTCTGCACGTCGCAGTTGAGGCAGCGCTGCGCCTCCTTGAAAGCGGTTGCCGCGTCGAAGCCCAGCTCCACTTCCACCTTGATGCTGGCCAGCGCGCGCTCGGCCTTCTCCCAGGGCACCTTGAAGCGCAAGTCCAGCGACGGATCGTTGTCGTAGCTCCACTCGTGGATGCCCATCTTCTGCGACATCAGGTTGGTCATCGGCGCCGGACGCACCGCGGTGTCCAGCCCGTTGAGCAGTCGGTCGATCGACACCGCCGCATCGTGGCCGTGCGCCACCGCGGTGATGATGTTCTTGGGCCCGTAGGCGGCGTCGCCGCCGAAGAACACGTGCGGCAGCGTCGACTGGAAGCTGTCCTTGTACAGCTTGGGCAGGCCCCACTCGTCGAAGGCGATGCCGCAGTCGCGCTCGATCCAGGGGAAGGCGTTCTCCTGTCCCACCGCCACCAGCACCTCGTCGCACTCGAAGAAGACGTCGGGATCGCCGGTCGGCACCAGGCTGCGGCGGCCGCGCTCGTCGTAGACGGCCTTGACCATTTCGAATGTCATGCCGGTCAGGCGCCCGTCCTGGTGCACGAAGGCCTTGGGCACGTGGTAGTTGAGGATCGGGATGCCTTCGTGCATCGCGTCCTCCTTTTCCCAGGGAGACGCCTTCATCTCCTCGAAGCCGCTGCGCACGATCACCTTGACATCCGTGCCGCCCAGTCGCCGGGCCGAGCGGCAGCAGTCCATCGCGGTGTTGCCGCCGCCCAGGACGATGACGCGTTTGCCGATGCTGGTGACGTGCCCGAATGAGACCGAGGCCAGCCATTCGATGCCGATATGGATGTGCGCCGCGGCCTCGCGCCGGCCCGGCAGGTCCAGGTCGCGCCCGCGCGGCGCGCCGCAGCCGACGAACACCGCGTCGTAGCCCCGCGCCAGCAACTCCTTCATGGAATCGATGCGTTGGCCCGAACGGAAGGCAACGCCCATGTCGAGGATGTAGCCGGTCTCCTCGTCGATCACCGACTCGGGCAGCCGGAAGCGCGGGATCTGCGTCCACATGAAGCCGCCCGCCTTGGCCTCGCCATCGAACACGGTGACTTCGTAGCCCAGCGGCGCGAGGTCGCGCGCGACGGTGAGCGAGGCCGGTCCCGCGCCCACGCAAGCGATGCGCTTGCCGTTCCTGGGCGCGATCTTCGGCATTCGTCCGCGCACGTCGTCCTTGAGGTCCGCGGTGACGCGCTTGAGCCGGCAGATGGCCACCGGCTCGGGGTTCTGCGCCTGGGCTTCCTCGACGCGGCTGCGGCGGCAGGCCGGCTCGCAGGGCCGGTCGCAGGTGCGGCCGAGGATGCCGGGGAAAACGTTCGACACCCAGTTGACCATGTAGGCGTCGCTGTAGCGACCCTGGGCGATCAGCCGGATGTATTCAGGAACGGGGGTGTGGGCGGGACA
>Ga0247821_10000898_pt1 | contig 16724 bp, 18 predicted proteins | sample 13C_Glycerol_Day_FD_192481 | JGI IMG/M metagenome (GOLD analysis project Ga0247821, IMG submission 192481) | Soil microbial communities from agricultural site in Penn Yan, New York, United States - 13C_Glycerol_Day14 | ecosystem: Environmental > Terrestrial > Soil > Agricultural land | place... | reverse complement strand
CCTGCTGGCCCGGCGTTTCAACCAGGCCGCCGAGATCGCCCGGCCCCTGGCCCGCACCGCCGGGCTCGACTATCTGCCCGACGCCCTGATCCGGGCGACGCCGACCGCCAGCCAGGGCGGCAAGTCGGCGCGCGGGCGGCGGCTGAACGTCAAATCCGCCTTCGCCGTCACCGAGGCCGGGCGTCGCCGGATCAAGGGGCGGCGCGTCCTTTTGATCGACGATGTCCTGACCACGGGGGCCACCGCCGAGGCCTGCGCCCGCGTCCTTTTGTCCGCCGGGGCTCGTGCGGTGGACCTGGCGGTCATCGCGAGGGTGCGAACCGCGCGCGAACCGCCTAAGTAGGGGGTTGATCTGAGTAAGGAGACTCTGAGTTGGCTGAAGTCGTCATCTACACCAAGCCCGGTTGCCCCTATTGCACCGCCGCCATGGCCTTGCTGAAGCGCAAGGGCGTCGACTTCACCGAAATTGTCGCCTCGCGTGATCCCGAGATCAAGGCCGAGATGGTCGCCCGCGCGAACGGCGCTTCGACCTTCCCGCAGATCTTCGTCGGCGACAAACACGTGGGCGGCTCCGACGACATCCACGCCCTGGACGCGCGCGGCGGTCTCGACCCCCTGCTGGCGGCCTGATGGACGACCGGCTCGACATAGCCCTGATCCAGACGCGCACGCCGGCGACGGCGGACGCGGGGCTGGCCCATGTCGAGCCGCTGATCCGCGAGGCGGCGGCGGGCGGGGCCAAACTGATCCTGACGCCCGAGGGGACGAACTTCCTCGAACAGCGCCGGGGCCTGCGCGACGCCGCCCTGTCGACCGAGGACGCCGACCTCGCCGTCCTCGGCCTGCGGGCTCTGGCCGATGAACTGGGCGTCTGGCTGCTGATCGGCTCGGCCATCGTGCGCTCGGATGCGCCCGGCGACGACCGCGCCGCCAACCGCTCCCTGCTGATCGATCCGACCGGCGCGATCACGGCCCGCTATGACAAGCTGCATGTCTTCGACGTCGACCTGCCCAATGGCGAGACCTATCGCGAGAGCGCCTCGGTCCGTCCGGGCGAGGCCGCAAGCCTGGCCGACACGCCTTGGGGCCGGCTGGGGCTGACCATCTGCTACGACGTGCGCTTCCCGCACCTGCACCGCCGACTGGCCCAGGCCGGGGCGGCCATGATCGCCGTGCCCGCCGCCTTTACCCGCCCGACCGGCGAGGCCCACTGGGAGACCTTGCTGCGCGCTCGCGCCATCGAGACGGGCGCCTTCCTCCTGGCCCCGGCCCAGGGCGGAACGCATGAGGACGGCCGCCAGACCTGGGGCCGCTCGGTCGTCGTCGGCCCCTGGGGCGAGGTCATCGCCAAGGCCGACCACGACGAACCTGGCGTTCTGCACGCCGCGCTGGACCTGAGCGCCGTGGAGCGCGCCCGGGCCTCGATCCCGGCCCTGCTCCACGACCGCGATTTCGACCCGCCGCAATGATCCGCTACGCCCTGTCCTGCGACCACGACCACGGCTTCGAGGCCTGGTTCGCCTCCTCGGCCGACTATGACGATCAGGCCGCGCGCGGTCTGGTCGAATGCCCCTTCTGCGGCTCGACCGCCATCCGAAAACAGATCATGTCTCCCGCCGTCTCGGGCACGAAGAAGGCCGCGCCTGCGCCGGACATGGCGAAGCAGATGCACAGCATGATGATGCAGGCGGCGCGCGAAGTGCGCGAACACGTCGAGCAGAATTTCGACTACGTCGGCGACGCCTTCGCCCGCGAGGCTCGCGACATCCATGAAGGCCGCAGCGAGAAGCGCGAAATCTACGGCGAGGCCACCGCCGCCGACGTGAAAAAGCTCAAGGACGACGGCGTGCCCTGCGCCGCCCTGCCCAGCCTGCCGCCCGATCCGTCCAAGGCCAACTGAGCGCATGGGGCAGGGGGAGAGATACGAAGAGTTCACGCCGCCGCCGAGCTTGCGCCCCTTCATTCGCACCCTGTGGACCTATGCGGCGCCGGAGCCGTCGGGCGCGGTGCAGCGCATCGCCCCCGACGGCTGCCCTGAGCTGGTGATCGACCTGGCCGCCCCCTACGAGGAGCAGGGCGAGGACGGCGTCTTCCGACCCCAGCCGCCGGTCATCTTCGCCGGCCAGATGACCCGGCCCATGGCCATCCGCCCTGTCGGCCCGGTCGAGATCGTCGCCGCCCGGTTCGAGCCGGATGGCGCGCGCGACTTCCTCGGCCTTCCCCTCGTTGAAGCCACCGACCGGCGCCTCGATCTGGTCGAGCGGCTGACGGGCCTTTCAGCGCCGTCCGGCGATCCGGCGGGGCAGGCGGCGGCCCTGTCCGACTGGATGGAAGGCCAGCGCCGGGCCGGCGACTGGCGGATCGATCCCGCCGCCCGCGCCGAGATCTCCGCCGCCGAACGCGAGGCCGAGGCTGCAGCCCTGTCGCCCGCCGATCGCCGCGCCCTGCAGCGCCGTTTCCGCGACCGGGTCGGCGTAGCCCCGCGCACCCTGCGCTCGATCTTCCGGTTCCGCCGCGTCTTCGATCACGCCACGGGCCAGAACGCCGACGCGGCCTCCTGGCTGGAGGCCGGTCTGGCCGCCGGCTATTTCGACCAGCCGCAGATGGCCCGCGACTTCCGCCGCTTCCTCGGCTGCACCGCCACCGAATGGGCGCGCGAGCAGATGGAGCTGGCCCGGCAACTGGCGTCGCAATCCTACAAGCCGCAAGGCTGAGACCGGCCTAGGCTTCTGGTCGAACCGAGGAGGGAGACCTTGATGTCGCTGCTGACCGCCCTGATGACCGCCGCTCTGATGCAGGCCCAGACGCCTGCGCCCGACCTGTCGTGGCTGGCGGGCTACTGGCTGGACTGTTCCGGCGGGCGTGAGGCCTCCGAGACTTGGAGCGACCCGCGACTGGGCCTGGTCGTCGGCTACGCCGTGACCGTGCGCAATGGCCGCAGCGGCTTCGAGAGCGCCCACATCGGCCCGGCTCCGGAGGGCGGTCTGGCCTACTTCGCCCGGCCGGAAGGCGCGTCCGCTGTCCCCTTCCGCCTGATCGAAAGCGGGCCGCAACGGGCGGTCTTCGCCAACCCCGCCAACGACTTTCCGCACCGCATCATCTATCAACGCGAGGGGGATGTGCTGGCCGCCCGCATCGAGGGGGCGGATGACGATGAGACCCGGAGTGCGGAATGGACATTCAACAAGGCGCCGCTGAACGCGCGCTGCCCCAGCTAGCCTGGCGGCTCATGACGCCCGACGACGTCGACGGCGTCGTCGCGGTCGCCCGCCTGTCCTTCCCTGACCATTTCGAGGCGCGCGAGTGCTTCGCCGAGCGGCAGGCCCTGGCGCCCGAGGGCTGCTTCGTCCTTTCGGACGAAGACGGAACCGTCATGGGCTATCTGATGGCCTATCCCTGGCGACGGAACAGCGCCCCGCCGCTGGACAGCCTGATCGGCGCGGTCCCTAGCGACGCCGAGGTCATCTATCTGCACGACCTGGCCGTCCACCCCGACACGCGTGGCGGCGGCCACACTCGTTCCATCGTCGAGCGGCTGGCGGAACAGTCGAAGGCGGCGGGCTGGCCCGAGATCGCGCTGGTCGCCGTCAACGAGGCGACCGCCTTCTGGGAACGCAACGGCTTCGTCGTCCAGAACCCGCCCGGCATGGCCGAGAAACTGGCCAGCTACGGCGACGACGCCCGCTACATGATCAGGACGCTCTGATCGTCTCCAGCACAAAGGCGAGGCGTTCGGCGACGGGCGCCTTCGGCAGCTCGATCAGCTCATAGCCGAAGCGCGGATAGACCTCGACCATGGCGTTGAAGGTGCGCTTCGCTTCGTCCAGATCCTGCTTGCGTTCGGCGTCCTGAGCGAAGATTTCGGGCCAGAGCGGGGCGATGAAGACGCGCCGGTCATAGCGGACATCGCGCGCCGCGCGCTCGACATGGGCCGGGACCGGCAGGCCGCACAGGCTCAGGTAGCCGACCACATCGGGCGTGCCCCGGTCGAAGAAGATCGGCCCGGCTTCGCCTTCGAACCGGGAATGGGCCTCCAGTTCTCGGTCCAGCATCAGTTCCGCGAACAGGGCGCGGTCGCGCCAGGGCAGGGCCTGACCGTCGATCGTCTGCTGACGGCGGATGATGGCTCTCCCCGCCTCGGGCGCGGTCGCATATCCAGCCGCGGCCAGAGCCTCGATCAGGCTGGTCTTGCCCGATCCGGGGCCGCCGGTGACGACGATGCGCGGATTGGCGTTCACGCGTCCCGCGTCGCCATCATCATGTAGTTGATGCCCACGTCGTCGCCCTCGCTCCAGCGGTCGTTGAGCGGGTCGTAGGCTAGACCATAGGGACCGGTGACGGTCAGGGGCTCGCCGTCCAGCATGGCGCGCAGTTCGTCGGGCTTGAGGAACTGGCGCCAGTCGTGGGTGCCGGCGGGGACCCAGCGCAGCACGTACTCCGCCGCGACCTTGCCCAGCAGCAACCCTTTCAGCGTGCGGTTCAGGGTGGCGACGATCATCAGTCCGCCGGGCTTGATCAGCTTCGAGCAGGCGCGGACGAAGGCCTCGGGATCGGCGACGTGCTCGATCACCTCCATGGTCAGGACCACGTCGAAGGGCCCGGCGCCCGCTTCCACCATCTGTTCGACGGTGGCGGCGCGATAGGCGATGTCCAGGCCCATCTGTTCGGCGTGGGCGCGGGCCGTGCCGATGTTCTCGGACGAGGCGTCCAGGGCCGTGACCTCGAACCCCATGCGCCGCATCGGCTCGGCGATCAGACCCCCGCCGCAGCCGATGTCGATCAGGCTGAGGCCGGCGAAGGGCGCACGCGTCCGAACGTCGCGGCCGAAATGATCGGCGGCCCGGTCGCGGACGAATTTCAGCCGCGCTGGATTGAAGCGGTGCAGGGGCGCGAACGGTCCCTTCGGGTCCCACCACTCGGCCGCCTGGGCCGAGAAACGGGCCACATCGGCCGGATCAATGCTGGGCCCCTCGGCACGATCGGTTGCAAAGGGTGAAAAACCCTCATCGCTTTGGGGTTTGCGCGGCTCGAGGCTGTCGTTAGAAGCGGACATGGTCGCAGGCATGAACCGCCTTGGCCGCCCATGCAAGCAGGGGACGAAACGCCACGATGACGCGGCCCGAAACGACACGACTGGTGATGAAGTTCGGGGGGACCTCCATGGGAGACCTCGAGCGTATTCGTCGTGCGGCGCGAATTATCGCCGCCGAGGCCGCCAAGGGCAAACAGATCGCCGTGGTGGTCTCCGCCATGGCCGGCAAGACCAATGAACTGGTGGCCTGGACCGACGGCGCCGGACCGGCCGCTGCGGGCCTGCCCCTGTCTGACGACGAATATGACGTGGTGGTCGCCTCGGGCGAGCAGGTGACCTCGGGCCTTCTGGCGCTGACCTTGCGCAACATGGGCCTGAACGCGCGCAGCTGGATGGGCTGGCAGATCCCCATCATCACCGACGACGCCCACGGCCGCGCCCGCATCGAGGACGTGCCGGGCGATGTCCTGGGCGCCGCCATCGACACCGGCCAGATCGCCATTGTTCCCGGTTTCCAGGGCGTGACCCGCGACGGCCGCATCACGACCCTGGGCCGTGGCGGTTCCGACACCTCGGCGGTGGCGGTGGCCGCAGCCCTGGGCGCGCCTTGCGACATCTACACCGACGTGGACGGCGTCTATACGACCGACCCCCGTATCGAGAGCCGCGCGCGGCGCCTGGAAAAGGTCTCCTACGAGGAGATGCTGGAAATGGCCTCGCTCGGGGCCAAGGTGCTGCAGACCCGCTCGGTCGAACTGGCCATGGCGAAACAGGTCCCGGTCCGGGTCCTGTCCAGCTTCATCGAGCCGGATGAGAATGGAAATCTGCCGGAAAACGCCGGCACCCTGATTTGTGACGAGGATGAGATCGTGGAAAAGCGCATCGTTTCCGGCGTGACCATGAGCCGGGACGAAGCCCGGATCACGCTGCTGGGTCTGGCGGACCGCACCGACGCCCCCGCCGACGTCTTCACGCGTCTGGCCGAGGCCAACGTCAATGTCGACATGATTGTGCAGAGCCAGGCCCGCACCGAGGGCGCGGTGAACCTGACCTTCACCACGGGTCGTCGCGACGCCCAGCGCGCCGCCGAGATGATGACCGCGGCCAAGGCCGAACTCGGCTTTGAAGAGCTTCGCATCGATGCGGACGTGGCCAAGATCTCGGTCATCGGCGTCGGCATGCGCAGCCACGCCGGCGTGGCCCAGACCATGTTCCGGGCCTTGGCCGACAAGGGCGTCAAGTTCCAGGCCATCTCGACGTCCGAGATCAAGATCAGCGTCCTGATCGAGGACGCCTATTCCGAACTGGCCGTGCGGGCGCTGCATTCGGCCTACGGGCTCGACGCCCGATAGGAAAACGGCAAAGCCGCCCTATCTGACGAGGTCAGCGGGGCGGGCAGGCGGGAGGCGGCATGGTGAAGGGCGGTTTGACGACGAGGGGGCCTCGCAACCTCCTGCGCCAGATCCGCGAAGCCATGGCCGGCGGCGGCCCGGCGCAGGACCGGCTGGACATGGTGGTGCGCGTCATCGCCCAGTCCATGGTCGCCGAGGTCTGCTCCATCTATCTGCGCCGCGCCTCGGGCGAGCTGGAGCTGTTCGCCACCCAGGGCCTGAACCCCGAGGCCGTGCACAACACGCGCCTGCGGCCCGGCGAGGGTCTGGTTGGCGAGGTAGCCCGGCTGGCCCAGCCGATCAGCCTGTCTGACGCTCCGTCCCACCCCAGCTTCTCCTATCGCCCGGAAACCGGCGAAGACCCCTTCCACGCCTTCCTCGGCGCGCCCCTTCTGCGCGGCGGCCGGGCCATCGGGGTTCTGGTCGTCCAGAACCGCGCCGCCCGTCGCTATGACGAGGAAGAGGTCGAGGACATCCAGACCATCGCCATGGTCCTGGCCGAGACGGTCGCCTCGGGCGAGTTGCTGGCCCAGGACGAACTGCGCGACGTCGAGGTGGCGCCCCACCGCCCCGAACGGCTGAAGGGGCAGAAGTTCGCCGAGGGCCTGGCCTATGGCGTGGTCGTCCAGCATGAGGCGCCCCTGGCCCCCGAGCAGCTGCTGTCCGACGACCCGGTCGCCGAGGAGCGGCGTCTGGCCGAGGCCCTTTCGGCGCTCAAGGCCGGCATCGACGAGATGCTGGAGGGCGGCCAGAGCAAGCTGGGCGGGACCTCGTTCGAGGTGCTGGAAACCTATCGCATGTTCGCCGACGACCGGGGCTGGAACCGGTCGCTGGAGGAGGCGGTGCGCTCGGGCCTGACCGCCGAGGCCGCCGTGGACCGCGTCCGCAATGAACACCGCGCCCGCTTCGCCAAGGCCCGCGACCCCTATATCCGCGAGCGGCTGCACGACTTCGAGGACCTGGCCAACCGCCTGCTGCGGGTGTTGGCGGGCGACAACCCAGGTCAGCGCGACCTGCCCGACGACGCCATTCTGGTGGCGCGCAATCTCGGGCCCGCCGACCTGCTGGAGTATCCGCGCCACAAGCTGCGCGGCCTGCTGCTGGAAGAGGGCTCGGCCGCCAGCCACGCCGCCATCGTCGCTCGCGCCCTGCAGATTCCCTGCGTCGGCCGCCTGCAGGGCCTGCGCGACCGCCTGTCGGAAGGCGATCAGGTCATCGTCGACGGCGAGACGGGCGAGGCCTACCTGCGTCCGCGCCCCGACATGCTGGCGGCGGTCCAGACCCGCATGGCCGTGCGCGAGCAGCGCCGGGCCGAGTTCGATCTGCTGCGCGACACCCCCGCCGTCACCAGGGACGGCACCCGGGTCACCCTCCTGACCAACGCCGGTCTGGCCGTGGATCTGGAGAATCTCGACGCGACCGGGGCCGAGGGCATCGGGCTGTTCCGCACCGAGTTCCAGTTCATGGTCTCGGACGAACTGCCGCGTCTGGACGCGCAGACGGCGCTGTACAAGCTGGTGCTGGACGCGGCGGGCGACCGGCCCGTGACCTTCCGCACCCTCGACATCGGCGGCGACAAGGTCCTGCCCTATCTCGACAACGAGCGCGAAGAGAACCCGGCGCTCGGCCGTCGCGCCATCCGTCTGGGCCTCGACCGTCCGGCCCTGCTCCGGATGCAGGTGCGGGCGCTGCTGACCGCCGCCGCCGGGCGCGAGCTGCGCGTCATGTTCCCCATGATCGCCACGGTGGACGAGTTCCGCGCCGCGCGCGAACTGGTCGATGTCGAGTGCGACTGGGCGCGGCGTCGCGGGCGGCCCCTGCCGTCCCTGCTGCGCGTCGGAGCTATGGTCGAATGCCCCAGCCTGCTGTGGCACCTCGACGCGCTTCTGCCGCTGACCGACTTCGTCTCGATCGGCACCAACGACCTGCTGCAGTACATGTTCGCCGCTGACCGGACCAATCCCCTGGTCTCGGACCGCTACGACCCCCTGTCGCCCCCGGCGCTGCGGGCCCTGGCCGAGATTCAGCAGAAGTGCGCCGACAGCGCCACGCCGGTTTCGGTCTGCGGCGAGCTGGCGGGGCGTCCGCTGGAAGCCTTCGCCCTGATCACCCTGGGCTACACCCGGCTGTCGGCGCCCGCCGGCGGGGTGGGGCCGGTCAAGCGGATGATCCTGTCGGCCGACCTGCCCGCCGCGCGTCGCGGCATGGCCGTCCTGCTCGGCTCCTCGGCCGGATCGGTGCGCGGCGAGATCGAGTCCCTGGCGCGCAAGCTGAACGTCATCGTCTGATCGAAGCGGGGCTGCTTTCCCGCGTTGCCCGCGGGACAGGGCTCGTCTAAGCGAAGGGGAGGGCGCGTCGGCGCCCGCACCAACGGAACCCCGCATGGATCAGGATCGGCAAGACGCGCCGTCCCTCGAGGACGCCGAGACGCTGGGCGAGGCCCTGCGCGCGGCCCGCCTCGCCTCGGGCCGCTCCATGGCCCAGCTGTCGACCATGACGCGGGTGCATCCGCGCTATCTGACGGCGCTGGAGCAGAACGAATTTTCGGTCCTGCCGTCGCGCATCTTCTCCATGGGCTATGTCCGCGCCTACGCCGGGGCGCTCGGTCTGGACGAGTTGACGGCGGTCGAGCGCTTCAAGCGCGAGTTTCCCGAGGCGGCGGTGCCGCTTCAGGCGCCGACCGGCGCCGCCTTGCAGCAGATGCGCCGCACCTCGCCCAAGATTCTGGCCGCGCTCGGCGTGCTGGTCGTGGCCGTGGTCGGCTGGAACGTCTTCCAGCGCGTGGTCCGCATCGAGCCGCCGCACCCCTCCGACCTGGTCGCCGTGCCCAAGAACTGGGCCAAGGAGGCCGACTCGGAGGTCGAGCGGGCCCTCTATCTGGGCGCGCCGCGCGCCGCCCCGCCGGACCAGACCACCCCGGCCCTCTACATCACGCCCGGCCTTGAAGCCCAGCTGACGGGCATCGACCCGGACGATCCCAACGCCCTCGTGGCCCCCGCGCCGCCGGTCCAGGCGGCCTTCAACCCGCGCGGCGCCGTCTATGGCGCCTCGGCCACGACCTCGCAGGTCATTCTGCAGGCGAAGAAGCCCGCGGCCCTGGTCGTGCGTCAGGGCGACGGCCGCATCCTGTTCGCGCGCCAGCTGGCGGCGGGCGAGGCCTGGCGGGCGCCGTCGAACGTCTCGGCCACCGTGGACGTGTCCGATCCTGCGGCCTTCGACGTCTATCTGAACGGCGAGCACAGCGGGGCCCTGCCTGCGCCCCAGTCGCCGCTGGGGCAGCTGAACGCCCGGGCCCAGGCCGACGCCCGTCAGTCCGAAGCGCGCGCCGCCGCCGCCGCCGAGGCCCAGGCCCGCGCCCGCGCCGCCCAGGCTGCGGCTCAGGCCGCAGCGACGCCGCCTGTCGCTGCGCCGGCGACGCTCACGCCCCCGGCGGGGTGAATCGTCGCGGACCGCGCCGGATGTCGTGGTTTTGCCGTCGTTCCTCGCCTATGTTCCGCGCGACATGAGCGACCACAGCACCGAACTCGGCCACATCCGTCCCTGGCGCCACATCGAGCGCCGCAAGAGCCGCCAGATCATGGTCGGCTCGGTCGCGGTCGGCGGCGACGCCCCGATCAGCGTCCAGTCGATGACCAACACCCCGACGACCGACGCGGCGGCGACGCTGGAGCAGATCCGTCAGCTGGAAGAGGCCGGGGCCGACATCGTCCGCGTTTCCTGCCCGGATGAAGAGTCGACGGCGGCCTTCAGGACCATTGCGCGCGAGGCCCGCGTGCCGCTCGTGGCCGACATTCACTTCCACTACAAGCGCGGCATTGAGGCGGCCCAGGCGGGCGCCGCCTGCCTGCGCATCAACCCCGGCAACATCGGTTCGATCGATCGGGTCAAGGAGGTCGTTCAGGCCGCCCGCGACCACGGCTGCTCCATGCGCATCGGCGTCAACGCCGGCTCGCTGGAGAAGGAACTGCTCGAGAAATACGGCGAGCCTTGCCCTGATGCGATGGTGGAAAGCGCGCTGAACCACGCCCGCATCCTGCAGGACTTGGACTTCCACGAGTTCAAGATCTCGGTGAAGGCGTCTGACCCCTTCCTGACGGTCGCCGCCTATCAGCAGCTGGCCGAGGCCATCGACTGCCCGCTCCACCTCGGCGTGACCGAGGCGGGACCCTTGCGCACCGGCACCATCAAGTCGGCCATCGGCATGGGGAACATGCTGTGGGCCGGGATCGGCGACACCATCCGCGTCTCGCTGGCCGCCGACCCGGTGGAAGAGATCAAGGTCGGCTTCGACATCCTGAAGTCGCTGGGCCTGCGTCACCGGGGGGTGAACATCATCGCCTGCCCGTCCTGCGCGCGTCAGGGCTTCAACGTCATCGAAACGGTGGCCGTCCTGGAAGAGAAGCTGGCCCACGTCTCGACGGCCATGTCGCTGTCGATCATCGGCTGCGTCGTCAACGGCCCGGGCGAGGCCCTCTACACCGACGTCGGCTTCACCGGCGGCGGGGCGGGCTCGGGCATGCTGTACCTGAACGGCAAGATCGCCCACAAGCAGGCCAACGACGGCATGATCGACGAGATCGTCGCCCAGGTCGAAGCCAAGGCCGCCGAACTGGACGCCGCCCGCGCCGCAACCGCCGCCCTCAACGCCGCCGAGTAGTCATGAAGCTCTACATCACCACCCCTTCGCCCTTTGCGCGCAAGGTCCGCATCGTCGCCCGTGAAAAGGGCCTGTCCGAGCGGATCGAGGAGATCGCGGTCGACCCCTACGCCAACGCCCCCGAACTGCTGGCCACCAATCCGGTGGTGCAGGTGCCGACCCTGATCGCCGAGGACGGCCTGCCGCTGGCCGACAGCCCGGTCATCGCCGAGTATCTGGACACCCTGGGCTCCGGCCCGCGTCTGCTGCCCGCCGAGGGGGCGGAGCGCCTGCGCGTCAAACGTCTGGAGACCCTGGCCAACGCGGCGCTGGAGATGGGCGTCAAGCTGGTGCTGGAAAAGCGCCGTCCCGAGCAGGAACGCTCGCCGTCGTGGATGGAGCGCTGGACCGTCAACATGGGCCGCGCCCTGGACGCGCTCGAGGCCGCCGCGCCCGACGCCGACGACTTCAATATGGGCGTGCTCAGCGCCGGCATCGCCGTCAGCTGGATCAGCTTCCGCCACCCCGACTATGACTGGAAGACGGGCCGCCCCAACCTCGTCGCCCTGCAGGCCGCGCTGGAACAACGGCCTAGTTTTATGGCCACTGTCCCGGCTTAGTCCGTTGTGTTCTCTACTTACGCGGCGGGTTCAGGGAACGAAGACAGCACTCGATAGCGAATTTGAGTGTTGCTGGCTTCGAAGACTTCAATTCGAACGCCCCGAAATCCGATCGTTTTGCTTTCGTTGATGTCGTACTGAACATCTTGCGAAAATGGCGGCCTCATCATGTCGCCAGAGAACTCGCGGTAGAGGAATTTCAGATTGTCGCCGACGCGACCGTTATAGATCAGTTCTTGACGGAAGCCCGGTGAATCTAGGTCGTAGATCTGAACCGGGTTGACGTCAGGCGCGTCATTCCAGTTCATGTTGCATCGGCCAGCTACGATGAAACCTTTCACCGGCCCGCTCCCGTCGATTGAGCGGCATAGCCCACCGTTGGGGTAGGGGCTGGTCCCTAGCAAGGCGTCATGGGCGGTCATGTTGTCTGAATAGAAATAGACGAACTTTGCGTCCTGTTGGCGAGCACGAAGGCGACCCGGCGACACGGTGAATTTCTTGAGAATGAGGCCGTCGCCCCACTGAAGCTCATTGGCCAAAGCCAGGCCTTGGTAGGTGCGCAAACGTCCCTTTTCGACGATCGTCTCGCCGAGTTCGGCCGTTGAGATCTCATTGAGCGTGGGGCGATCAATGGTCTGGGTCTGTGGCAGGATAGTCTGCGTGCTGGCGCACGCTGCTGTTAGCAGGCTGCATGCAGCGATTAGAATAATGCGCATAGTGGTCCCCCGTGTGAGGCGGGATCGGTATCATCTGTCGAAGATTTTATAAAGATCGTCGTTATGTTGAGCCTGGAGCGGCGGCAGGTAGCCAACGGCGCAGGCCGGTCCCGCCCTTTGCCTATCGGCCGATCAATCCGGCCAGCTGCGCGCCCTGGAAGGCGGCGAGGAACAGCAGCAGGCCGCCGACGGCGTAGGTCAGCACCTTGCGTGGCACCTTCTTGACGATCAGCCCGGCGAACGGCGCGGCGATCAGGCCGCCGACCACCAGGCCCGCCACGGCGGCGAAATGGTTTTCGAGGGCCCCCGCTTCTTCCCAGTGACCCGTCACCAGAGCCCAGACGAAGGTGGCCGAGATGGCGACGGTCAGGAAGAACTCGGCGGTGTTGACCGTGCCGATGGCCTTGCGCGGATCGTGGCCGGCGCCGACCATGGTCGAAGACACCGTCGGTCCCCAGCCGCCGCCGCCGACGGCGTCCAGAAAGCCGCCGACCACGCCGATGGGGGCGGTGATCCAGGCGGGCAGGTGACGATGCGGGATGTCATGCCCGGCCCGCCACAGGATCCAGACGCCGACCAGGGCCAGATAGGCGACGATGAAGGGCTTGATGACAGCCCCGTCGATGCCCGTCAGGACATAGGCTCCCAGCACCCCGCCGATCACGCCCGCGATCGCCAGCGGCAGGAACAGCCGCCACTCCACATTCCTGTGCCAGGCGTGGCTGCCCGCCGAGGCGGCGGTGGTGAAGACCTCGGCGGCGTGAACGCTGGCCGAGGCCGTGGCCGGCGGCACCCCCAGGGCCAGCAGCACCGAGGACGAGATCACGCCATAGGCCATGCCCAGGGCGCCATCGACCGCCTGGGCCAGAACGCCCACCAGCAGAAACAGGAAAAAGGTGTCCATTCAGCCCCCAAGCCTCATCAGACGCAGGTCGCGGCCCTCGTGGCAATGGCCCGGGCCGTGCTTTGGTTGCGCGCGTTTCAGCCAGCGGGCTCCAGCCGGGCCAGAGCGTCCAGCACGTCGCGGCCCGTATAGGGCTTGATCACCATGGCGGCGGCCAGTTCGGCGTTGGCGGCGGCGGCGCTGACGTCCCCGGACAGGAAGATGACCGGCACGCCCCAGCGGGCTTTCAGGCTGCGGGCCAGATCGACGCCGGAGGCTTCGCCCGACAGATTGATGTCCAGCAGGGCCGCGTCGATGGGGTGAAGGGCGGTCGCGGCCTCGGCGGCCTCGGCGCTGTGGAAGGGGCCGACGACCCGGTGCCCGGCGGCGTCCAGCGCCTCGGTCAGGGCGGCGGCGGCTTCGGCGTCGTCCTCGACCAGCAGGACGGTCAAGGGCGTGACCTGCGGCGCGGCGGCGGGCGTTTCGGCCGGCGCCTGACGCACCAGGACGGCGCGCACATAGGGCCACAGCTCGGCGGCGGAGCGCTCGGCGTCCAGGTCGAAAATCTTGGCGAGGGCCTTCAGCTCGGCCTCGGCCTCGGCGGAAAGCGCCGCATCCGAACGCTCCAGCAAGCCGTCGTAAAGGGCGCAACGCCGCGCCACATTGGCGTCTGCGCCTGCGGTCGAACCCGCGTTTCCATCGAACATGCCTGTCTCCGTTCTTGTTTCAGCCCCTGTCGAGCTAGGCGGTTTGCACCTGCGAAGGAACCGGCCTGACGGGCTTGTGACGGCTGTTCACAATCGCTCCATCCGCGCGTGTTCCGGCCTTTTCATCGACAGGGGGCGGTCCGACGGGTAAGGCTCCGCCCTCGAATTTTCCTTCAAAGGACGCTCCCTTGCGACTGCCCCAGGCCCGGCTCGATCAGGTGCTCGACCGCTTCCACCAGGTGGAGGCGCGCATGGGCGCGGCTTCGGACGGCGCCGAGATCGTGCGTCTGTCGAAAGAGCACGCCGAGCTGAAGCCGGTGGCCGACGCGGTGCAGACCCTGGCCCGCGCCCGCGCCGAGGTCGAGGACCTTCAGGCCATGGCTTCGGACCCGGAAATGGCGGCCATGGCCGCCGACGAACTGGAGGCCCTGAACGCCCGCCTGCCCGAGCTGGAGCGCGAGGTCGCCCTGCTGCTGGCCCCGCGCGACGCCGACGAAAACGCCTCGGCCGTGCTGGAAGTGCGCGCCGGCACCGGCGGGGACGAGGCGGCCCTGTTCGCGGGCGACCTGTTCCGCATGTATTCGCGCTACGCTCAATCGCGTGGCTGGCGGGTCGAGATTGACAGCACGACCGAGGGCGAGGCCGGCGGTTACAAGGAAATCATCGCCACCGTCACCGGCGAGGGCGTCTTCGGCCGGCTGAAGTTCGAAAGCGGCGTCCACCGCGTCCAGCGCGTCCCGGCTACGGAGGCGCAAGGCCGCATCCACACCTCGGCCGCCACCGTCGCCGTCCTGCCCGAGGTCGAGGACGTGGAGATCGAGATCCACGACAAGGACATCCGCATCGACACCTTCCGCGCCTCTGGCTCGGGCGGCCAGCACGTCAACAAGACCGATTCCGCCGTCCGCATCACCCACCTGCCCACCGGCATCGTCGTGACCTCGTCGGAGAAGTCGCAGCACGTCAACCGCGACAAGGCGATGCGGAACCTGCGTGTGCGCCTCTACGACATGCAGCGTCAGGCCAAGGACAACGCCCGCTCCGACGCGCGCAAGTCGCAGGTCGGCTCCGGCGACCGGTCGGAGCGCATCCGCACCTACAACTTCCCGCAAGGACGCGTCACCGATCACCGCATCGGCCTGACCCTGCACAGCCTGCCGCAGATCCTCGAGGGCGACATCGACCCGATGCTGAACGCCCTGATCGCCGAGGATCAGGCCGCCCGCCTGGCCGATCTGGAAGCCGAGTTCGGCTGATCAGAATGCTCTCCCTCCCCATGAAGGGGAGGGAGAGGCGTTGCTTTATCTGCGTTTGACGCGCCGCCTCAGCACCCGATCCCCCAGCGCCTCGGCGTATTTCAGGGTGAAGGCCAGAGCCGCGGGATTGCCCCGGCGGGGGCCGACCGAATCCGCCATCACCGCCCCGCGCTCGCCGATGGGCAGGGGCGCGCCGGTGGTGGTGTCGATGGCGGTCTGATGCTCGATCTCGGCGTTCAGCCGGGCGCCCATCAGGATCACCTGCACCGAGAACCAGGTCCACAGCAGGAAGCCCATGGCCGCCGCCAGCGGACCATAGGAGTCGGTGCGCACGAAATTGCTCAGGAACCAGCTGAACAGGAAGGACACCAGCAGGCTGAGGGCCGCCGCGAACACCGCGCCCGGCGTCAGCCAGCGCCAGCGCGCCCGCGCCCGGCTGGGGGCCATGCGGTAGACCAGGGTCAGGGCGCCGACATAGCCGAGGAACAACAGCGGCCAGCGCAGCGGCGCCAGATGCGCCCATTCCTCTTCCAGCCCGAGCAGGTTCATCACCACGGGCACCCCGACCACCAGACCCGAACTGAGCAGGACCGCCAGCAGGGCCGAGACGGTGAAGCCCATGCACATCAGGTTGTAGGTGATGATGTTGCGCCGCTCGACCTCGTGATAGGCGAGGTTCAGCCCGTAGAAGAGGGTCTTCACCCCGCCGTTGGCCGCCAGCAGCGACAGGGCCAGGGTCCAGACCAGGGTGAATGTCAGCTCGCCGGTCGAGCCGCCCGCCAGTCGCTGCATCTCGGCCCCCAGGAACTGGGCCACGTTCGACGGCAGGACCTCGTAGAGGAAACTCAGCTGGCCCCAGGCGTCGGCCGGATCGGCGAACAGGCCGTAGATGGTGACGAAGGCGCCGAGCGTCGGGAACAGGGCCAGAAGCATGAAGAAGGTCACGCCACCGGCGACGAAGCCGACCCGGTCGCCGAAATAGCCCATGGTCGTGCGCCAGATGATGTCGACCCAGCCCTTGCGAGGGATATGGGTCGGGTGTTGCGCCAGACGACCGTGACCGGGCTCCTCGGCGTCATAGTCCTCGGGCGTCGGCTCGCGCGGTTCCAGCGGCTCGGGCCGCCTGGGGCGCAGCTCGACGCCGTACTTGTGTCCCTGCGTATAGAGCAGGTGCGCCGCCGTGGCCCCCGCCGCCAGCCCGCCCATGGCCGCGCCGACATAACGCCAGATCGCGCCGCCGCTTCCACGCCGGCTCGGCGCCCGTTTCAGAAGGTTCTGCATCCCCATCCGCCCCTCAACGGCTACGCTGGTCCCGCGTTCCATGTCGGGTTCCGTCTTGAATTCACGCGCGGCAATCGCCAATCACCCGTCATGTCCGACAACGCCCCCGCCGCCCCGACCCTGCTCACCGCCTGGAAAGGCGCGCAAGCCCGCCTGAAAGCCGCCGGCGTCGACAGTCCGTCGATCGACGCCGGCGGCTTTC
>Ga0247821_10000897_pt1 | contig 16725 bp, 14 predicted proteins | sample 13C_Glycerol_Day_FD_192481 | JGI IMG/M metagenome (GOLD analysis project Ga0247821, IMG submission 192481) | Soil microbial communities from agricultural site in Penn Yan, New York, United States - 13C_Glycerol_Day14 | ecosystem: Environmental > Terrestrial > Soil > Agricultural land | place... | reverse complement strand
TGAGGCGAGCGGTCGTGTGACCGTTCGCCTCCAGCGCGTTCAGAGCAAAGATCAAGAACAGAGAATCTGAGAGTGGCTCAGGTCGGCGGGTAGCCGCGAGTTCGCCGCCGAACCCTTCCGCCCGCCAGCGTGCACCTCAGGGCTTGATACGGACATAAGCGAAACAACAGAAGATTTGGAGATGTGGTTGGGTAAGCGGTCGAGAGACGTTTCGCGCCCACCGCGTTCAGAGCAAAGACAAGAACAGACGATTTCGAGTAGTGGTTGGGGCGGCAGGTAGCCGACAGTCAGCCGTCTGAGTCTGGTTCGGCCGGGAGGATGGTTGAGGGGCTGTTTCGGCCGTGGACGGGTCCAAACGAGGACGAAGAACCCGCGGGCTGCGATGGGCTGCGGCAAGGATTCGTTGGAGAGACCTGTAGCGAGTTGGGGTGCTCGGCAACGATCTCCCGCGGTCGGTCGGTCAGTGCGATGCCACGCGGCGGCTTCGTCTCCTGCTGCAGCAGGTTTGCAGGGCGATCCGTCGACTGTGGCGCTTCGGCACGGCAGGCAACCGGGCGTATGACGTAAACACCGGTCGATTGCGCACTCCGGAGTCCCGCCCCGATGCGGGAGTTCCGTGACGTTGGCGCTAGAGTTGTGATCGCAACCTGCCGGGTTGGCGGAACGGCATACGCGATGGTCTCAAACACCATTGCCCGCAAGGGCTTGTGGGTTCGAATCCCACACCCGGCACCAGAAATTTGTCGGTGGTCGGCGTGACCATTGGCCATGGCTCACATCAGGTCGCAGGAGACGGTGGACTCCGCGTTGCGGATGTCGGACGACGGGGTCAGCGACAAGACGAACGCCGAGATCCACGGCGTGGCGATCAAGACGATCCGGCGATGGCGGCGGCTGTATCAGCGCCGGGGCCTGCCTCGGGGCACCGGCTTTCAGGGGACGCCGTGCCCGCGGTGTGACGGGGCCGAGTTGGATGAGGCGGCGTACGCGTTGCTCCTCGGGTGGTACCTGGGCGATGGTTCCATCGCGAAGGCGAGACGTGGCGTGTTCACGCTGCAGATCGCGAACGACAAGAGGTACCCGGACCTCAACCGCGAAATCTTCGAGACAGTCAAGCGGGTCAAGCCGACTGCGAGCCCTTGTCCCCGCCGCGGCGTCGGTGTGGTTCTGACCGAGGCTCGGTGGAAGCACTGGCCGTGCCTGTTCCCGCAGCACGGGCCGGGGCGGAAGCATCTGCGGAAGATCGAGTTGGAGGGCTGGCAGCGGGAGATCGTTGCCAAGTACCCCGAACAGCTCCTGCGCGGGCTGTTCCACTCGGACGGGTGCCGATTCGTGAACTGGGCCAGCAAGCCGGGGACGGACAAGCGGTACTACTACGTGCGTTACATGTTCTCCAACGAGTCCGATGACATCCGGAAGATACTCACCGGCACGCTCGATCTTCTCGGGATTCCTTGGCGGCAGCCTCGCCGGAACGTGATCGCGGTGAGCCGGAAGGAAGCGGTTGCCGCGCTGGATGTGTTTGTCGGGCCGAAGTCGTGAAGCGGGGTCGATAAGGTGTCGGGTGTGACTGCTAAGCGTGTGGTGATCGCTGAGGACGAGGCTCTGATTCGGATGGATCTGGCTGAGATGCTCGCGGAAGAGGGGTATGACGTCGTCGGGCAGGCGGGGGACGGCGAGGAGGCTGTTCGGCTGGCGATCGAGCAGCGGCCGGATCTGGTGATTCTCGACGTGAAGATGCCGAAGCTGGACGGGCTGAGTGCGGCGGAGAAGATCGCGGGGGAGCGGATCGCGCCGGTGCTGATGCTGACCGCGTTCTCGCAGCGGGAGCTGGTCGAGCGGGCGCGGGACGCCGGCGCGATGGCGTACCTGGTGAAGCCGTTCTCCAAGGCCGACCTGCTGCCCGCGATCGAGATCGCCGCGTCGCGGTACGTCGAGCTCGCCGAGCTGGAGCGGGAGGTCGCGGACCTGGCCGAGCGGCTGGAGACGCGCAAGCTGGTGGATCGCGCGAAGTCGATCCTGCAGACCAAGTTCGGGTTGTCGGAGCCGGATTCGTTCCGGTGGATCCAGAAAACCGCGATGGACAAGCGGGTCTCGATGCGTCAGGTCGCCGAGTTGGTCGTCAACGAAGCCGGCGATTCCTGATCGGGCAGCCGCCGCTGCCTTCCGGTGAGGAAATTACGTCATCTGTCTGCATTTCCGGTGTGTCGTAACCGTCTGCTGAACGCCGGCGGGCATTCGTGACGAACCGTGGCCGTCGGCTCGGCGGCCGAGAGTGATTCTCACCGAGCACAGCCATTCGCTGACGCTATGTCACCGCCAAACCCGGTCGGACAGTAATCAGGTCAACGGACGATGCTTACCGGGGTAACGACCTCACAACACAGCCGATGCGCTGTTCGCTTGGAACCATCGCGGGGTCTAACCTGCCGGTGCTCGTGGCAAATGCGCGAGAGTCCCGGATTCGCTGGGACTATCCAGACATGGGAGGAACAGTGCACCAGCGTTCCGTAGTACGGGTCGGCGCGTCGCTGATCGTTGCGTCGTTGGCCCTGACTGCCTGCGGCTCACGCAGTGGCAACGACTCCGGGGGGAACTCCGGAGGCTCGACCAAGACCGCGAAGATCGGCGTCATCGCGCCGCTGTCCGGAGACTTGTCCGCCCTGGGTCTGGGTATCCAGCACTCCGTCGAGCTGGCCGTGAAGCAGGCCAACGACTCCAACGCGATCCCGGGCTGGAAGCTCGAGGTGGACGCGAAGGACGACGAGGCCAAGACCGAGCCGGGCAAGAACGCCGCCACGGCCCTGGCCAGCGACAAGGACGTGATCGGCGTGGTCGGCACGCTGAACACCAGCGTCAGCCAGCAGGTCCAGCCGGTGCTCGCGCCGAAGAACATCGTCCAGGTCTCGCCGGCCAACACCGGCCCGGGCCTGACCCAGGGCGCGAAGTGGCAGACGGACCCGAAGCGTCCGTACCCGACCTACTTCCGCACCTGCACGACGGACGCCGTCCAGGGTCCGTTCGCGGCGCGGTACCTGTACGAGACCGCGAAGATCACCAAGGTCGCCACGATCCACGACAAGAAGGCGTACGGCCAGGGCCTGGTCGGCACCTTCACCGAGGAGTTCAAGAAGCTCGGCGGTCAGGTCGTGTCGGCGCAGACGATCAACCCGGACGACTCGAACTATCAGGCCGTGATCTCCGCGGTGAAGCCGTCCAACCCGCAGGCGGTCTACTACGGCGGTGAGTACCCGAACGCCGGTCCGCTGTCGCAGCAGATGAAGGCCGCCGGCCTGAACGTCCCGCTGATGGGCGGCGACGGCATCTTCGACCCGAAGTACATCACGCTGGCCGGCAAGACCAGCGACGGTGACCTGGCCACCTCGGTCGGTGCTCCGGTCGACAGCCTCGAGTCGGCGAAGAAGTTCGTCTCGGACTACAACGCGCAGAACTACAAGGAGCCGTACGCCGCGTACGGCGGTTACTCCTACGACGCTGCGAACGCGATCATCAACGCCCTGAAGACGTCGCTGAAGGACGCCAAGGACGTCGAGTCCGCGCGCCAGGCCACGGTCGATGCCGTGGGCAAGGTCTCCTTCGACGGTGTGACCGGCAAGGTCGCCTTCGACCAGTACGGTGACACCACCTCCAAGGTGCTGACCGTCTACAAGGTTGCCGGCGGCAAGTGGGCCACCGTGGAGACCAAGGACTTCGAGAGCAAGTAAGCAGAGTCGACCTCATGTCTCGGGGGTGGGAGCGATCCTCCCACCCCCGTGGCGTGTCATTAACCGAGGCAGATGGGAGGTCGACGTGGACCAGTTCTTGCAGCAGCTCGTCAACGGGTTGACCTTGGGCTCGCTGTACGCCCTGATCGCGGTCGGGTACACCGTCGTGTACGGCATCGTGCAGCTCATCAACTTCGCCCACGGCGAGGTGTTCATGATCGGTGCGTTCGGCGCACTGACGACGTACCTGTTGTTCTTCAACGGTAAGACCAGTGTGTGGATCCTGCCGGTGATGATCGTCGGCGCGATGATCGCGTCGGTCGGCACCGCGGTGGCCATGGAACGTGTCGCGTACCGTCCCCTGCGGAACGCGCCACGACTCGCACCGCTGATCACGGCGATCGGTATCTCCGTGTTCCTGCAGGAGTTCGTCCGCCTGTTCTACGACCAGCCCCAGTGGACGGTCGTGGTGCTCACGGGTCTGGCGATCGGCGTCGGTTACCTGATCGGCGGGCGGGTGGCCAAGATCGACCTGAGCCACCCGGTCTCCAAGTGGTTCGACCGCGCCCCGCTGCTCGGCGCCGCCGGCAGCGCTGTCGCGGTGTGGGTCGTCGTCCGGCTGGTCAACCCCGACCTGAACGCCCTGCTGATCGTCGGCGTGGTCGTGCTCGGCGCCCTGGTCGGTACCGCGATCGGGTGGCTGGCCGGTGCGGCCGTACGCCGTCGCGCCCGGAGCCAGACGCCGGTACCGGCGATCGCCGCTGCCGCTGCCGGCGCGGTCGTGATCGCGGAAGTCAGCTGGGTGCTCTACGAGAAGCTGATCAGCAACGTCGACTGGCCGAGCGCCAAGCTGCGCATCCCGTTCCCGCAGATCGATGTGGTGACCGGCACGGCCCTGCAGGTCGGCGGGGTGACCATCCAGCGGTCCGCGATCTTCACGATCGGGGCGCTCGCGGTCTGTTCCGTGCTGCTCTGGTTCTTCGTCAACCGGACCCGGATGGGCCGCGGTATGCAGGCCGTGTCGCAGGACCCGGACACCGCGCGGCTGATGGGGATCAACGTCGACCGGATCATTGTGGTCGCGTTCGCCCTCGGTGCGGTACTGGCGGCGATCGCCGGTGTCTCGCAGGGTCTGCAGAACACCAACATCGAGTTCCGGATGGGCTTCCTGGCCGGTCTGAAGGCGTTCACCGCCGCGGTGCTCGGCGGGATCGGCAACATCTTCGGTGCCGTCGTCGGTGGTCTGGTGCTCGGCGTCATCGAGGCGATGGCCACCCAGTACATCCCCGGCCAGTTCGGCGGTAGTACCTGGAAGGACGTCTGGGCCTTCGTCATCCTGATCCTGGTTCTGGTGTTCAGGCCGCAGGGCCTGCTGGGCGCGAGGGTGGTGGACCGCGCATGACCGACGTGGAGACTCCTGTCGACGACGTCGCCGAGGCCCCGGTGGCGAAGCCGGGCAAGCCGATCGCGTGGCCGCTGGGCCTGGTCGGCGTGGCGCTCGTGATCGTCGGATCGTTCCTGTCGTGGAGCTACGACGGGTCGATCCTGAACGACCTCTCGATCAACTTCTATCCGGGCGGCCTGCAGATCCTCGCGATCATCGTCGCCGTGCTCTCGCTGGTGCTGCTGCTGGCGGAGCGGGGGCCGCTGACCAAGCTGGGCACCTGGCTGGACGCGACGCTCGGCCTGCGGGCCTTCGGCGTCGGCCTCACGCTGTACATGGCGCTGGTGATCGTCGCGATCTCGGTGGAGTCCGACGGCCTGATCAACGTCAACCCCGGTGCGTACGTCACGCTCGTCGGTGCCGCGTTGATCGCGGTGTCGGCGTACCTGCTGCCACTGCACCAGTTGCGGGACATGAGCCACGCCCGCCTGCCGGACTGGCTGGAGATCTTCCTGATCTCCGCGATGATGGCGGTGGTGCTCTTCCTCGCGGCGTACGCGCTCGGGCTGGGCGACGCGTGGTCGTTCATCCTGTGCCTGGTGTTCGTCGCGACCGGCGCGACCGGGCTGTTCCGGACCGGGGCGATGACGTTCATGTCGCACGCCGGGCAGCGGCACCGCAAGGTGCTCACGCTGGCGGCGTTCGCGGCGGCGTTCCTGTTCCCGTTCACCCAGAACGGTTCGGACGCGAACATGTCGATCGCGGGCTCGGTGCTGGTCTTCAGCGCGACCGCGATGGGCCTGAACATCGTGGTCGGCCTGGCCGGTCTGCTGGACCTCGGGTACATCGCGTTCCTGGGCTCCGGTGCGTACGTCGCCGCGACGCTGTCGACGTCGGCGTTCGCGACCATCAACTGGAAGCCGCCGTTCCTGCTGGTGATGCTGATCGGCGCCGGTGTGGCGGCTCTGCTGGGCCTGATCATCGGGTCGCCGACACTGCGGGTCTCGGGTGACTACCTGGCCATCGTGACGCTCGGGTTCGGTGAGATCTTCCGGTTCTCGATGTTCAACCTGGACGGCAACAACGGCCCGAACCTGACCAACGGGCCGAACGGCATCCCCGGCATCCCGGACCTGGAACTGTTCGGGTTCAACTTCGGCGACGCGCACACGGTCGCCGGCATCGAGCTCGGCCGGTTCTCGAACTACTACTTCCTGCTGCTGCTCCTGCTCGGCTTCGTCATCCTGACGTTCGCCCGGCTGAACAACAGCCGGATCGGGCGTGGCTGGGTGGCGATCCGGGAGGACGAGAAGGCCGCCGAGGCCATGGGCGTGAACGTCTTCGGGCTGAAGCTGCTCGCGTTCGCGGTCGGCGCCTTCCTGGCCGGTCTGGCCGGCACCATCAAGGCCCACCAGGACGGTGCGGTCAGTCCGGACCAGTTCATCTTCCTGGAGTCGGCGTTCCTGCTCGCCGCGATCGTGCTCGGTGGTATGGGCACCATCGCCGGTGTGCTGCTCGGTGCGACGATCCTGAAGCTGCTGCCGGAGAAGCTGCGGTTCTTCTCGGAGTACCGGCTGTTCCTGTTCGGCATCCTGCTGGTGCTGATGATGCGGTTCCGCCCCGAGGGCCTGGTGGCGAGCAAGCGGCGCCAGCTCGAGTTCCACGAGGAGGACGAGGCGTTGGCCGTCGAGGTCGAAGAGGAACGGCTCGCTGTCGAGGAGGCGAAATGACGGTGACCGACACCCAGAACACGGCCGAGCGCTCGATCGGCGCCCCGGTTCTGGAGGCCTCCGGTGTGACCATGCGGTTCGGTGGTCTGCTGGCGGTGAACGACGTCGACCTGACGGTGCGCGAAGGGGAGATCGTCGGCCTGATCGGTCCGAACGGGGCCGGCAAGACGACGTTCTTCAACTGCCTCACCGGCCTCTACAAGCCGACCAGCGGGCAGGTCCGGTTCTCCGGTACGCCGTTGCCGCCCAAGCCCCGGGCCGTGGTCCGGGCCGGGATGGCGCGGACGTTCCAGAACATCCGGCTGTTCGCGAACATGACCGCGCTGGAGAACGTGATGGTCGGGCGCTATTGCCGGACCAGCTCGGGCGCGCTCACCTCGGTGCTGCACGGCCCGAAGTTCCGCCGCGAGGAGGCGGCCTCCCGGGCCCGGGCCCAGGAGCTGCTCGACTTCGTCGGTCTCGGCCGGTTCACCGAGCACCTGGCCCGGAACATGCCGTACGGCGACCAGCGCCGGCTCGAGATCGCGCGGGCGCTGGCCACCGACCCGAAGCTCATCCTGCTGGACGAGCCGACGGCCGGTATGAACCCGCAGGAGACCCGGCAGGCCAGTGACCTGATCTTCAAGATCCGGGACTCGGGCCTGTCGGTCGTGGTGATCGAGCACGACATGCGGTTCATCTTCAACCTCTGCGACCGGGTGCTCTGCCTGGTCCGTGGCGAGGCCCTGATCGAGGGCACGCCCGACGAGGTGCAGTCCGACCCGCGGGTGATCGAGGCCTACATCGGCACCGGCGAGGACGAAGAGGACGACGTACCGGGAGGGGAGGTCTGATGGCCGCGATGCTCGAGGTCAAGGACCTGGAAGTTGCCTACGGCAAGATCCTTGCCGTGAAGAAGATCAGCTTCAGCGTGGAGCAGGGCCAGGTGGTGTCGCTGATCGGCACCAACGGCGCCGGCAAGACCACCACGCTGAAGACGATCTCCGGCCTGCTCCGGCCGGCCGGCGGCGAGATCTGGTTCCAGGGCGAGCGGATCGACCACGTGGCGGCGCACGACATCGTCACTCGGGGTCTGGCGCACTCGCCCGAGGGCCGGCGGATCTTCCCGCGGCTGTCGGTCGAGGAGAACCTGATCCTCGGAGCCTTCGCCCGCAAGGACCCGGGCGGTGTGCGGGCCGACCTGCAGGCGGCGTACGACCTGTTCCCGATCCTGGGGGAGCGGCGCAAGCAGCCGGCCGGGACGTTCTCCGGCGGTGAGCAGCAGATGCTGGCGATGGGCCGGGCGATGATGAGCCGGCCGAAGCTGCTGATGCTGGACGAGCCGTCGATGGGTCTGTCACCGATCATGATGAAGCGGATCATGACCACGGTGACCGAGTTGCAGCAGCAGGGCACGACGATCCTGCTGGTCGAGCAGAACGCCCAGGCCGCGCTCAAGCGGGCCGACTACGGGTACGTGCTCGAGGTCGGGAAGATCGTGCTGTCCGGCACCGGCCGGGACCTGCTGGTGAACGACTCGGTCCGCAAGGCCTACCTGGGCGAGGACTGACCCGGGATCGACCCAGGCGTTGCTGGTTCAGTTGCGGATGACAACGAGCAGCTGAACCAGCAACGGCGCGACGAGCAGCGCGGGCAGCAGGTCGGCCACGGCGACCTGCTTGAGCTTCAGAAGTCTGAGCGCGACACCGATGAGCATCACGCCGCCGGTCGCGCCGAGCGCGGTCACATGCGCGTCGGGCAGGACGTCGCCGAGGATCGCCCCGACCGCGGTCATCGATCCCTGGACCACCAGGACGACCAGCGCGGACGCCGCCACGCCCCAGCCGAACGACGCGGCGAAGGCGATCGACGCGAAGCCGTCCAGCACCGCCTTCAGGAACAGCTGGTCGGCGCCGCGGCCGAGCCCGTCGGACAACGAGCCGAGGAATGTGAGCGGGCCGACGCAGAACACCATCGAGGCGGACACGAACCCCTCGACGAAGGTGCTGCGGCCCTCGCCGCGGTCGAAGCGGCGCTGCAGCCAGCCGCCGAAGTCCTCCAGCCGCTGCTCGATCCGCAGCAGCGAACCGATGATCCCGCCGATCAGCATCGCGCCGAGCACGATCAGGATCGGCGCGCTGTCGCCGACGGCGTCGCTGAGCACGTCGTCGCTCACCGTCAGTGCCCCGCTGATCGCGATCAGGAGCGTCACCAGTCCCAGCGCGTCGGTGACGAGGTCGCGGGTGCGGTGACTGAGGCGGTGCCCGACGAGTACGCCGAGTACCGAGCCGACGAGCACCGTCGCGACGTTCACGACGGTCCCGATTCCGATGAACAAACTGGTCTCCAGACCGCTGTTGTCAGCTTTGCATGTGACCCCCGAGGGCCTACTGTTGCGCGAGGACGAGCGTATCGGCCCGTCTGTTCACCTCGGGGGTGGACCGGACCGGGAGGTCGCTGTGGTGGCTGCCGTCGAGGTGAGGGACGCCCGTGCGGGCGATGCCGCCGCCCTGGTGGCGATGTGGCGTGAGCTCAGCACCGCCGCGGGTCTGCCGTCCCGGCTCCCGGCGCCGCCGTCGGAGGCCGCCGCCGAGGTTGCCGTCAGCAAGCACCTGGACGATCCGTTCGGCCGGCTGCTGGTCGGCGAGCTGGACGGGCAGGTGCACGGGATGGCCTACCTGCGCCGGACCGCGATCAGCCCGCTGCACGACGACACCACGGTCACGATCGAGTACCTGCACGTCAGCGACTCGGCCCGCCGGCACGGCCTGGGCAAGGCGCTGATCGCGGAGGCGGTCGCCTGGGCCGAGCACGAGAGCTGCCTGCACCTGGCTGTGGTGGCGCCCGCGATCGCCCGCGAGGCGAACCGGTTCCTGGCCCGGCTCGGGCTCGGGCAGGCCGGCGTACTGCGGTTCGCGAACACGCACACCGTGCGCCGCCGGCTCAACGCCGAGCACGCACCGAACCTGCTCGCCCTGCTGTCGTCGCGGCGCTCGGCGATCGCCCGCCGCGCGGTCAGCTCCCGGGCGGAGCCTGAATCAGCTGGCAAGTGATCCGGGCGGTGCAGACGCGCTTGTCCCGCTCGTCCGTGACGATCACCTCGTACGACGTCGTCGTCCGGCCGAGGTAGATCGGGGTCGCGACGCCGGTGACGACCCCGTCGCGGACCGCGCGGTGGTGGGTCGCGTTGATGTCCACACCAACCGCGACCTTGCCGTACGTCGCCGCGTGCAGGGCGGAGCCGATCGAGCCGAGGCTCTCGGCGAGGACACAGGACGCGCCGCCGTGCAGCAGTCCGTACGGCTGGGTGTTGCCCTTCACCGGCATGGTGGCGACGACCCGCTCCGCGGTCGCCTCGGCGACGACGATTCCCATCGTCTGCAGGAGGGTGCCCTCCAGGGTCATGCCCGGTCCGAGGTTCGATTCATCTGTCACGGAAGCAGTGTGTCAGAACTGTCCCCGGGAGCCACTAGAGTCGGTATGTGGCTGCAGAGACGGATACGACGACGATGACCAAGGATTCCGCGACCCCGGGCGCCGGGCGACCGCGGATCCTGCTGCTGGACGGGCACTCGCTGGCCTACCGGGCGTTCTACGCGCTCCCGGTGGAGAACTTCTCCACCACCACCGGCCAGCACACCAACGCGGTGTACGGGTTCACCTCGATGCTGATCAACATGCTCCGCGACGAGCAGCCCACGCACGTCTGCGTCGCGTTCGACGTCTCCCGCAAGACCTTCCGCACCGAGCAGTACGCGGAGTACAAGGCCGGCCGGTCGAAGTCGCCGGACGAGTTCAGCGGCCAGATCTCGCTGGTCAAGGAGGTGCTGGAGGCGCTCCGGATCCCGACCACCGAGATCGACGGCTGGGAGGCCGACGACATCATCGCGACGCTCGCCACCCAGGCCTCCGAGCAGGGTTTCGAGGTGCTGATCAGCAGCGGTGACCGGGACTCGTTCCAGCTGGTCAACGAGAACGTCACGGTGCTGTACCCGAAGCGCGGCGTGTCCGAGATCGCCCGGATGGACCCGGCCGCGATCGAGGAGAAGTACGGCGTCGGCCCCCGGCTGTATCCGGATCTCGCCGCGCTGGTGGGGGAGCAGAGCGACAACCTCCCGGGCGTGCCCGGTGTCGGGCCGAAGACGGCCGCCAAGTGGCTGAACCAGTTCGGCTCGCTGAACGACGTGGTCGACCGGGTGAACGAGATCAAGGGCAAGGCCGGCGAGTCGCTGCGTGAGCACCTCGCCGACGTGATCCGGAACCGGCAGATCAACGAGCTGGTCCGCGACCTCACCCTGGACGTCGCGGTCGACGACCTGGCCCGGGTGCCGTGGGACCGGGAGAAGGTGCACACGCTGTTCGACAGCCTGGAGTTCCGGGTGCTGCGCGAGCGGCTGGTCGCCGAGCACGAGGAGGTCGACGCGACCGTCGACCACGGGTTCGAGCTGGACGGTGCGCAGCTGAAGCCGGGCGAGGTGGGCGCCTGGCTCAAGGAGCACGTCAGCGGCGGCGAGCGCGTCGGCGTCGCGGTGCAGGGCAGCTGGGGCGGCGGCACCGGTCAGATCACCGGGCTGGCGCTGGCGAACGCGTCCGGTGCGGCGGCCTGGTTCGACCCGACCACGATGACGCCGGACGACAGCTCGGCGTGGCAGGCCTGGCTGGCCGACGAGAAGCAGCCGAAGGCGCTGCACGACGTGAAGGGCCCGCTGCTCGGGTTCCTGGAGCGCGGCTGGACGCTGGCCGGCCTCAGCTCGGACACCCAGCTGAGCGCGTATCTCGTCCGCCCGGACCAGCGGGCCTACGATCTGGCCGACCTGACGGTGCGTTACCTCAAGCGCGAGCTGCGCAACGAGGAGGCGGAGAACGGTCAGCTCAGCTTCGACGACGTCGAGGGCGGTCCGGCCGCGGACCACACGATGCTGCGGGCGCGCGCGATCGCGGACCTCGCCGACACCCTGGACGCCGAGCTCGAGAAGCAGGCCGGTACGGCGCTGCTCGCGGACGTCGAGCTGCCGCTGATCCAGGTCATCGCCGGGATGGAGCGCGACGGTATCGCGGTCGACCGGCCGTACCTGGAGGAGCTCGAGGACCGGTTCGCCACCGGCGTCCGGGAAGCGGCCACGGCGGCGTACGAGGTGATCGGCAAGGAGATCAACCTCGGGTCGCCGAAGCAGCTGCAGGTGGTGCTGTTCGACGAGCTGCAGATGCCGAAGACCAAGCGCACAAAGACCGGCTACACCACCGACGCCGACTCGCTGCAGGCGCTGTTCGAGAAGACCGAGCACCCCTTCCTGGCGTACCTGCTGGCGCACCGGGACGCGACCCGGCTGCGGCAGACGGTCGAGGGGCTGCTGAAGACGATCAGCCCGCGCGACGGCCGGATCCACACGACGTTCAACCAGACCATCGCGGCGACCGGGCGGCTGAGCTCCACCGAGCCGAACCTGCAGAACATCCCGATCCGCACCGAGGAGGGCCGCCGGATCCGGCAGGCGTTCGTGGTCGGCGAGGGCTACGAGTCGCTGATGTCGGCGGACTACAGCCAGATCGAGATGCGGATCATGGCGCACGTCTCGCAGGACCAGGGCCTGATCGACGCGTTCAACTCCGGGATGGACTTCCACTCGGTGACCGCGTCCCGGGTGTTCTCGGTCGAGCCTGGTGACGTCACCCAGGAGCAGCGCGCGAAGATCAAGGCGATGAACTACGGCCTCGCGTACGGCCTGTCGGCGTACGGGCTGAGCCAGCAGCTGAAGATCGGCGTCGACGAGGCCAAGGGCCTGATGGACGAGTACTTCGAGGGCTTCGGCGGCGTCCGGGACTACCTGCGGTCGATCGTGATCGACGCCGGCAAGACCGGGTACACCGAAACGATCCTGGGCCGCCGGCGCTACCTGCCGGACCTGACCAGCGACAACCGCCAGCGCCGGGAGATGGCCGAGCGGATGGCGCTGAACGCCCCGATCCAGGGCTCGGCCATCTCCCGGCGCTACCTGCCGGACCTGACCAGCGACAACCGCCAGCGCCGGGAGATGGCCGAGCGGATGGCGCTGAACGCCCCGATCCAGGGCTCGGCCGCCGACGTCATCAAGATGGCGATGCTGAAGGTCGACCGCTCACTGCACGAGTCCGGCCTGAAGTCGCGGATGCTGCTCCAGGTCCACGACGAACTGGTCTTCGAGATCGCCCCGGGCGAGCGCGAGTCCCTGGAGGAACTGGTCCGCCACGACATGGGCCACGCCGTCGACATGGCCGTCCCCCTCGACGTCTCGGTAGGTATCGGCCGCACCTGGCACGAAGCCGCCCACTAGGCCGCCTCCTACGACGTGGCGTAGACCGGGGTCGGGTCGGGGGAGAGGGCGTTCTTGATGCAGGTCTGTTCGCGGTCGGGGAGGTCTGGGAGGGCGTTGAGGGGCCACCAGCGGACCTCGAGGGACTCGTCGTCGTTGACGCGGGGGGCGCCGCTGATCGGGCGGCAGCGGAAGCAGAGGTCGAGGAACTGGACCTGGTCGCCGTTGGGGTAGCTGCTGGGGGGCAGTGACTCGATGCTGACCAGGCGTTCGACGACGGCCTGGACCGCGGTCTCCTCCTGGATCTCGCGGACCAGCCCGGTCGCCGGTTGTTCGCCGGGCTCGAGGATTCCGGCGACCAGGGCCCAGCGTCCGGTGTCGGCCCGCCGGACCAGGAGGACCTCGTCGGCGTCGTTCAGCACCACCCCGGTGATCCCGGTCAGCCACAGCAGGTCGTGCCCGATCTTCTCGCGCAGCTCGCGGATGAACTTCGGCGTCGGCATGCCCAGCACCCTACCCAGGCCGGTCCGGGGACCTTTCTTCAGCGCAAGGAATTTGGGTGCCCACACGCAAGTGGTAACCGCTTGCCGTGCAAGATACGAACAGTGATCGGTCGATCTCTTTCAGTGGTAGCGAGCTCTTCCGTAGCGTCCTGATCTATGTCATTCTCCCGGGCAAAGATCCGAGATCCTATTGGATATTCGTATCGGATCTCGTATCGACCTCGTTCCGACCAGCCGCCAGGAGGAACCATGCCGAACGACGACGCGCGCAAGGGACTCAGCCGTCGATCACTCATCGCGGGCGCGATCGGACTGACCGCGGCGACAGCCGGCGGCGGTCTGCTCAGCGGGTGCAGCGGCTCGAGCAGTGCGAGCAGCGGCACCGGCGCCGCCGGACAGGCCGCGCCCAGCGTCACTCTCGGCCCGAAGCTGACGACCGTGCAGTACCCGGAGGGGTACGTCGGTCCGGTCGCCCGTGAGCTCAAGCCGATCTCCTCGGAGAAGGTCACGTTCAAGATCGTCGTACCGCAGGACGTGACGATCGGCGACTGGCGCACCAACGCCTTCACGAAGTGGCTCGAGCAGAAGACCAACATCCACATCGAGTGGAACCAGATCGGCGGTACCGACGACGACATCATGACCAAGGTGAACGCGATGATCGCCGCCGGCGACATCCCGGACGCCTTCATGGGGATCCACTTCACCCGGTCGCAGCTGTTCCTGTACGGCCAGCAGGGCCTGTTCACCGATGTCGACCAGTACATCGGCTCGTACGCGCTGAACCTGCAGCAGGCGATGAAGGACTACCCGGACGCCCGCAAGCTGGTCCAGGCGCCGGACAAGAAGATCTACTCGTTCCCGAACGTCAACGACTGCTACCACTGCCGGGCGAGCAACGGGCGCACGTTCCTGAACACCGACTGGATCGAGCAGGTCGGGCTGGACGTCCCGGAGACCACCGACGAGTTCGTCGAGCTGCTGCGCGCGTTCAAGAAGGCCGACCTCGGCGGCAACGGCCGGACGATCCCGTTCTGCGGCTACAAGGACGCGCCGCTCGACACGTTCTTCATGAACTCGTTCCTCTACAACCCCGGCGATCCGTGGCTGGTGGTGAACGACGGCAAGGTCGACGTGACCTTCACCAAGGACGAGTGGCGCGAGGGCCTGAAGTTCATCCACGGGATGTACGCCGAGGGCCTGATCAACAAGGACGTGTTCACGGCCGACCAGGACCAGATGGACCGCTACGGCAACGCGCCGGGCAAGCCGATCATCGGCGGCGCCCGCTCGTACTACTGGGGCGGCTTCCTGGACATCGACCAGAAGGACCCGAACGCCCGCTGGCGCAAGTACCTCGCGGTCCCGCCGCTGAAGGGGCCGAACGGCGTCCGGTACGCCGCCTGGAACTACCTCGGCGTTGGCGTCGAGGTGGCGAAGCTGGTGATCACCAAGAAGTGCGCGAAGCCGGAGCTGCTGGTCCAGTGGGCCGACGCGCAGATGGAGCTGGAGGCGATCCTGCGCGGGTACGGCGGCCCGAAGTTCGAGTGGGCCAAGAAGGGTGAGCTCGGGATCAACGGCAAGCAGGCGGTGTACGGCTTCTCGGCGACCTGGAACACCGAGAAGAACATCAGCTGGAGCCAGGACAACACGATGTACCGCTCGCAGGACTTCCGGCTGGCCGAGCGGGTGAACCCGAAGGACCTGACCTTCGAGAAGCCGCTGTACCAGCAGACCGTGGACAACTACTTCCCCTACAAGCAGCCGCAGGAGATGCAGTTCCCGCCGGTCACGCTGGACCAGGACCAGGCCGCGCAGGAAGCGGAGCTGAAGACGAACCTGAAGAGCGAGGTCAGCCTGTCGTTCTCGAAGTTCGTCACCGGGCAGCTGGACCCGAACGACGACGGCGCCTGGAACGACTTCAAGGACCGGGTCGAGAAGATCGGCGTGAAACCGTACCTGGACCTGCAGCAGGCCGCCTACGAGACCTACAACGGATGAGTGCCGCCGGGACCCTGCCGCCGGACGAGCGGCGGCTGGGCGGAGGCGCGCCGATCCAGGACACCCGCGGCGACAAGATCGCCCTGGCCTGTATCTACACGGCCCTCGGCCTGTTCTGCCTCGCGATCCTGTACCCGATCGTCTACGTGTTCAGCGCCTCGGTCAGCAACACCAAGAAGGTGTCGGCCGGCGAGGTGTGGCTGTGGCCGGTCGGCTTCACGCTGGACGCGTACAAGGCGATCTTCGACTACGACGCGATCGTCAGCAGCTTCGGCAACTCCGTGTTCTACGCGGTCGCCGGTTCCTGTGTCGCCACGGTCCTCACGCTGCTCGCGGCGTACCCCCTGTCCCGCAAGGGTTTGCCGGGCAAGGGGCTGATCATGGCGGCGTTCGTGTTCACGATGATGTTCAGCGGCGGGCTGATCCCGACGTACCTGGTCGTGGATCAGCTCGGCCTGCTGAACACCCGCTGGGCGATGATCCTGCCGACCGCGATGGCGGTCTGGAACGTGATCATCACCCGGACCTACTTCATGGTGACGATCCCCGAGGAGCTGGTCGAGGCCGGGCGGGTGGACGGCTGCAGCGACTTCGGGTTCTTCTGGCGGATCGTGCTGCCGCTGAGCAAACCGATCATCGCGGTGAACCTGCTCTTCTACGCCGTCGGCCAATGGAACACGTTCTTCAACGCGCTGATCTACCTGACCAACGAGCACCTGTTCCCGCTGCAGGTGGTGCTGCGGCAGATCCTCATCCAGAGCAAGGTCGACCCGTCGCAGATGCCCGACACGAGCAAGCTCGCGCAGCTGAAGGAACTCCAGCAGCAGCTCAAGTACTCGCTGATCGTGATCGGGATGATCCCGCCGTTGCTGGTCTACCCGTTCGTGCAGAAGCACTTCGTCAAGGGGGCCATGGTCGGCTCGCTGAAGGGATGAGCACATGACGACCTCGACACAAGCCCGTCCGGCGGTCCGTGACGCCGCCCACAAGCGGACCCGCTCGGCGAAGTCCTCCGTCGGACTCGGACTCCGGATGCGGCGGCACTGGCAGCTGTACGTGATGCTCGCGCTGCCGCTGATCTGGCTGGCGATCTTCGCCTACTGGCCGATGTAC
>Ga0247821_10000896_pt1 | contig 16743 bp, 13 predicted proteins | sample 13C_Glycerol_Day_FD_192481 | JGI IMG/M metagenome (GOLD analysis project Ga0247821, IMG submission 192481) | Soil microbial communities from agricultural site in Penn Yan, New York, United States - 13C_Glycerol_Day14 | ecosystem: Environmental > Terrestrial > Soil > Agricultural land | place... | reverse complement strand
CTCGACGCGGCCCAGGCGCTGGCCCACGCCAGCGACCAGTGGGACCGCGACATCGTCCGCCAGCTCACCGACTACATCGCCATCCCCGCCAAGTCGCCCGGCTTCGACGCCGACTGGGCCGCCCACGGCCATATCGAGACCGTGCTGCGCAACGCCGCGGCCTGGGTCGAGGCGCAGAAGGTCCCCGGCCTGAAGCTGGAGATCGTTCGCCTGCCCGGTCGCACGCCGGTGCTGTTCTTCGAGATCGAAGGCACTCGCCCCGACGCCGGCGCCGCGCAGACCGTGCTGATGTACGGCCACCTGGACAAGCAGCCGGAATTCAACGGCTGGCGCGCCGACCTGGGCCCGTGGACGCCCAAGTACGAGGACGGCAAGCTCTATGGCCGCGGCGGTGCCGACGACGGCTACGCGGTGTACGCCAGCGTCGCGGCCGTGCAGGCGCTCAAGGCGCAGAAGGTCCAGCACCCGCGCATCGTCGGCCTGATCGAGACCTGCGAGGAAAGCGGCTCGTACGACCTGCTGCCCTACGTCGATGCGCTGCGCACGCGCCTGGGCGACGTCGGCCTGGTGATCTGCCTGGACTCCGGCGCCGGCAACTACGACCAGCTGTGGCTGACCACCTCGCTGCGCGGCATGGCCTCGGGCACGCTGAAGGTCCAGATCCTCACCGAGGGCGTGCACTCGGGCGACGCGTCCGGACTGGTGCCTTCCAGCTTCCGCATCATGCGGCAGGTGCTCGACCGTCTGGAGGACAGCAAGACCGGCCGCATGCTGCCGGCCAGCTTCCACTGCGAAGTGCCGCAGGTGCGCCTGCAGCAGGCGCGCGCCACCGCCGCCATCCTGGGCGAGGAGGTCTACAAGCGCTTCCCCTGGGCGCACGCCGATTGCGGCGGTTCGGTGCAGACCGCGCTGCCCACCACCACCGACCCGGTGCAGGCGCTGGTCAACCGCACCTGGACGCCCACGCTGTCGGTCACCGGCGCCGAGGGGTTCCCGGCGCTGCAGGACGCGGGCAACGTGCTGCGCCCCTACACCGCCTTCAAGCTGTCGCTGCGCCTGCCCCCGCTGGTGGACGCGCCCGCCGCGGTGCAGGAGCTCAAGGCCCTGCTGGAAGACAACGCGCCCTACCAGGCGGTCGTCACCTTCGAGCCCAGCAGTGCGGCCACCGGCTGGAACGCGCCGGACACCGCGCCCTGGTTCGAGCAGGCGCTCAACGCCGCCTCGCAGGCCCATTTCGGTGCGCCCTGCGGCTACATCGGCCAGGGCGGCACGATCCCGTTGATGAGCATGCTGAGCAAGGGTTTCCCGACCGCGCAGATGATGGTCTGCGGCGTGCTCGGCCCGCGCAGCAACGCCCACGGCCCCAACGAGTTCCTGCACGTGCCCTACGCCAAGCGGCTGACCGCCGCCGTGTCCGAAGTGATCGCACGCATGCCCTGAGACGGGGCGCGTGGCGCTAGGGTGACTGCGGATGTCCGCGGCCCTGGCGGGGCCGATGATCCCTTCGCAAAAGCATGAGCTCGGCCTCCACGTCCACGCTGACCACCTTCACCGCGAGCGACGGCGACAACCTCGCCGTGCAGCACTGGGCCCTGCCCGAGGAGCTCCCGCTGCGCGGCGTGGTGCTGCTCGTGCACGGCCTGGGTGAGCACGCCGGCCGCTACGAGCGCGTGGCCCAGCGCTTCAACCAGTGGGGCTTCGACGTCCGCGGCTACGACCACTTCGGCCATGGTGAATCAGGTGGCGAGCGCGGTGCCCTCACCAGCGACGAGCGCCTCGTCGATGACCTGGGCGAGATGGTGGAAGCCGCCCGCACCCGCACGCCGGACGGGCGGCCGCTGATCCTGCTGGGCCACAGCATGGGCGGGCTGGTGGCCGCGAAGTACGTGGCGCGGCACCCGCACACGGTCGATGGCCTGGTGCTGTCGTCGCCCGCTCTCGCCACGCGCGTCACCGGCGTGCAGCGCCTGCTGTTGCGCACGCTGCCCCGCATCGCGCCCGAGCTGCGCGTCGCCAATGGGCTGGACACGCGCTGGCTCTCGCACGATCCCGAGGTGGAGCGCTGCTATCGCGCCGACCCGCTGGTGCACGACCGCATCAGCGCGCGGCTGGCGCGGTTCATCGCCCAAGGCGGTCCCGACGTGGTGGCGCAGGCGCCGGACTGGAAGGTGCCGACGCTGCTGCTGTACGCGGGCGACGACCGCCTGGTCGATCCGGCAGGCAGCCGGGCTTTCGCGGCCGCGGCGCCGGCGGGCGTGGTGACCAGCCGCTGCTTCGACGACCTGTACCACGAGATCTTCAACGAGCCCGATCCGCAGCCCGTGTTCGACACGCTGCAGGACTGGCTGGACCAGCGCTTCTAGGCGGGCGCCGTCACGGTCGCGCGGCGCTGCCACGCCGCCAGCCAGAGCAGCGCCGCCGCGGTGATCGCCACCGGCACGATCGATCCCCAGTTCAGCAGCGTCCAGCCTTGCGTCGTGACCAGCACGCCGGACGCCAGTGAGCTCAGGGCCAGCGTGATCATCACGAAGAAGTTCAGCGCGCCCTGCGCCTTGTCCTTCTCCTCGGGCCGATAGGTCGAGAGCGACAGCGTGGTGCTGCCGGTGAAGAGGAAGTTCCAGCCCACGCCCAGCATGAACAGCGCGATGGTGAACTGGTGCAGCTCCACGCCCGACAGCGCCACGGCGATGCATGCCAGGTTGAGCAGCACGCCCGTGCCCATCACGCGCAACGGGCCGAAGCGCTTGATCAGGCTGCCGGTGAAGAAGCCCGGCGCGAACATGCCGATCACGTGCCACTCCAGCACGAAGGCCGCGTCGGAGAACGGCAGGCCACATTGCTGCATGGCGATGGGGGTGGCGGCCATCAGCAGGTTCATCACGCCGAAGCTCAGCGCGCCGGCGGCGGCGGCAACGATGAAGGTGGGCTGGCGCATCACCTCGCCCAGCGGCCGGCCGGGCGGCAGCTCGGCGCGCGATGGTGGCGAAGGAAAGCGCAGGAACGCCATGAGCACCATCGACAGCACCGCGACGGCCGCGAGCGCCAGGTAGGCGCCCGCGAACGGCACGGCGAACAGGTCGCGTGTGCGCGCCGCGAGGTTGGGACCGAGCACGGCGCCCAGCAAGCCGCCGGCCATCACCAGCGACACCGCCTTCTCGCGCGCCGGCGCGTCCACCAGTTCGGCCGCGGCGAACCGGTAGAGGCCGGCGTTCGCGTTGTAGTAGCCGGCGATCACGGTGGCGGCGCACAGCAGCCAGAAGTTGCGCGTGAAGGCCGCATAGGCGCACAGCAGCGCCGAAAGCATCGCGACCCCCAGGCCGGCCTGGAACGAGCGCTGCCGTCCCCAGTGCCGCTGGGTGCGGGCCACCACGCCGGTGGACAGCGCGCCGCCCACCACATAGCCCATCACCGGCAGCGTCGCCATCCAGCCCAGCGGCGCGAGCGCCAGGCCGACCAGGCCGTTGATGGCGATGAAGGTGACGTTGTTGGTGAGGTAGAGGCCCTGGCACGCGGCCAGCAGCCAGAGCGAACGGTTCATGTGGCGGATCCCGGTGGTGTCGAGAGCGTGAGCGCGGCCAGCGCGGCGAGCGGTGCCGTTTCGGCGCGGAGCACGCGCGGGCCCAGCGTCACCGGCTCGAAGCCGGCGGCGAGGGCGCGTTCCTGCTCGCGCGGCGAGAGGCCGCCTTCGGGGCCGGACAGCAGCAGGAGAGGAGCGTCGAGGCGCGCGCCCAGCAGGGGACGCGCCTCGGCATGCAACGACAGCATGCGTTTCGCCAAGCCATCCGGCGGCGTCCAGTCCGCGAAGTCCGCCAGCGGATGCACCACCGGCACGCGGTTGCCGCCGCATTGTTCGCACGCGGCGGCCGCGATCGCCTGCCAGTGCGCCTGCTTCTTGCGAGCCCGATCGCCCGACAGGCGCAGCACGCTGCGTTCGGTCACCAGCGGCTGCAGGCTGGCGACGCCGAGCTCGGCCGCTTTTTCCACCAGCCAGTCCATGCGCTCGTTGGCGGGCACGCCCAGCGCGAGGTGGACGGCGACGCCCGGCTCGCGCTCCACGCCACTGTGCGATCCGACTCGCACGGCGACGTCGCTGCGTCCCATGCGTTCGACCGTGGCCGACCATTCGCCGCCCGTGCCGTCGAAGAGCGTGACCTCGCCGCCCGGCTGCAGCCGCAGCACCTGCACGTGGCGCGCCGCGGATTCGGGCAGGTCGAGGACCTCGCCCTCGCGCAAGGGCACGGGGCAGTGCAGGCGCGGCGGCATGCGATGCGTCAGAGCCGCCCGAAGGCGTAGCCGCTGACCGCCTGCGTGCCCTCGATCTCGTCGACCAGCCGCAGCAGCGGCGCCAGCTCGCGGTAGCGGCCGGCGGTGGCGCGGATGTAGGCGATGAAACGCGGCGCGTCGGCCAGGTACTTGGGCTTGCCGTCGCGCAGCGTCAGCCGCGCGAAGATGCCGGCGACCTTCAGGTGCCGCTGCAGGCCCATCCACTCGACGGCGCGGTAGAACTCGCCGAAGTCGGCGTTCACCGGCAGGCCGGCCTTGAGCGCCTTTTCCCAGTAGCGCACCGTGATGTCGAGCACGAACTCCTCGTCCCACGTGAGGAAGGCGTCGCGCATCAGGCTGGCGATGTCGTAGGTGATGGGACCGTGCACCGCGTCCTGGAAGTCCAGCACGCCCAGGCGCTTCTCCGCGGCGTCGGCGGGCAGCATCAGGTTGCGCGGCATGAAGTCGCGGTGCACGTACACGGCCGGCGCGGCAAGGTTGTGGCGCACGATCAGGCGGAAGGCCTCGTCGAGCGTTTCGCGCAGCTTGCCTTGCACCGCCACGCCCCGGTGGCGCGCGAGGTACCAGTCGGGGAACAGCGCGAGTTCGCGGGAGAGGAGCGCTTCGTCGTAGGGCGGCAGCACGCCGGGCTTCGATGCCAGCTGCCACGCGATGAGCGCATCGACGGCGCGCAGGTAAAGCGGTTGCGCCGCTTGAGGCTGCTGCGGATCGACCGCCTCGATCATGGTGTGCCGGCCCAGGTCGTCCAGCAGCATGAAGCCTTGCGGCTCGTCCCACTCGAGCACGCGCGGGACGAGCAGGCCGGCGCCCCCCATGAGCTCGGCCACTTGGACGAACGGACGGCAGTTCTCCTTGTCGGGCGGCGCATCCATCACGATGCGGCTGCCCTGGGCGCCGTCCACGCGCAGGTAGCGGCGGAAACTGGCGTCGGCGGAGGCGGGGCGGACGGTGGCGGGATCGAGGCCGTGCGCCGGCGCGATGCCGCTCAGCCATTGGCTGAAAGCTTGCTCGCGTCGGGGGTCTTCCCAGTGCACGGCCGTGGCCGAACCGGCGTCGGAAGCCGGGGGAGAGAGGGGATCGCTCATGGATAATCCATTCTACAAACGGCCCTGTCTCCGCCGTCGTGCGGATTCCGCGCGGATAGAAAGACTTCCCAAAAAGCAAGCCTTGAACCCGATCCGGACTCCGCGCCGACGCTTCACGCTCACGCCTCTCGCGTTGGCCGCCCTGGCGGCCGTGCACGGCGCCGCATGGTCGCAGCAGGAGCCGGAGCCGCCTCCCGCGCCGCCGGCATCTCTCAAGCCCACGCCGCTGCTGCGCGAGACGCAACCGGCCGAGGCGCGCGGCCAGCAACCCAGCTTCGTGTTCGGCGACCGCATCACCGGCCGCCCCGACCTGGACACCGCGGTCGAAGGCCACGCCGAATTCCGGCGCGGCGACACCGTGATCCGCGCCGACCGGCTGGACTACTGGCAGCCCGACGACCTCGCCAAGGCGCGCGGCAACGTGCACATCAACCGCGCGGGCAACGTGTTCCAGGGTCCCTACCTCGAGCTGCAGGTGGACGCGTTCGAGGGCTTCTTCACCCAGCCGAACTACCGGTTCCTGCGCAACGACGCCTACGGCCAGGCCACGCGCGTCGACTTCCTAGACGAAAGCCGCGCGTTCATCCGCGACGCGACCTACACCACCTGCCAGCGCGAGGACTATCCGGGCTGGATGCCGGCGTGGATCCTGCGCGCGAGCGGCATCCAGATCGACCAGGACGAAGAACAGGGCGTCGCCACCAATGCGGTGCTGAGCTTCTACAACGTGCCGATCCTGCCGATCCCGAAGCTGAGCTTTCCGCTCTCGGACAAGCGCAAGTCGGGCCTGCTGCCGCCGCTGATCGGGCTGGACAGCCTGAACGGCCTCGAGTACCGGCAGCCCTACTACTGGAACATCGCGCCCAACCGCGACGCCACGATCACGCCGACGTTCATGGTCAAGCGCGGCGTGGACCTGGGCGCGGAGTTCCGCTACCTGGAATCGCAGTACCGCGGCGAGCTCAAGGCCAACTACATGCCCGGCGACAAGCTGCGCGACCGCGATCGCTGGGGCTACAACATGCGGCACGACGGCAGGCTGGGCTCCTCGTCGGGCGGCCCTTCGCTCTACCTCAACCTCAATCGCGTCAGCGACGATGACTACTGGCGCGACTTCTCGCGCACGTCAGCGTCTCTCACGCAGCGCCTGCTGGCCAGTGATGCGCAGCTCGCATGGAGCGAGGGAAACTGGAGCTTGCTCGCCCGCACGCTGAAGTGGCAGACCCTGCAGGACGTCACTTCGCCGATCACGCCGCCCTACGACCAGCTGCCGCAGCTGCTGGCGCGGCACACGCGGCTGGACCTGCCGCTTGGCCTCGAGAGCACGGTCGACCTGAACACGACCCGGTTCGAGTCGATCCGCGAACTGACCAACCAGCCGAACGCCCAGCGCAGTTACATGCAGGCGGTGCTGCAGCGGCCCTGGCAGGCGCCGGGCTGGTTCATCACGCCGCGCGCGCAGTTCCACACCACGCAGTACAGCTTCGACGCGCCGCTCGCCAACGGAAGCCGCGATGCCCTGCGCACGCTGCCGACCCTCAGCCTGGACAGCGGCCTCGTGTTCGAGCGCCCGACCAGCTTCCTCGGCCGCAGCTTCGTGCAGACGCTCGAGCCGCGCGCGTTCTACGTGTACACGCCGTTCCGCGACCAGTCGCTGCTGCCCAACTACGACTCGGGCATCAACGACTTCAACTTCGCGACCGTCTTCACCGAGAACGCGTTCGGCGGGAATGACCGCATCTCGGACAACAACCTCTTGACGGTGGGCGCGACCACGCGCCTGATCGACCCGGACACGGGCGCCGAAGCGGCCAAGTTCGGGCTGGCGCAGCGCCTGCGGTTCAAGGACCAGCTCGTCACGCTGCCCGGCGGCCAGCCGATCAGCGAGCGCCTCTCGGACGTGCTGTTCGGCGCCACCATCAACTGGGACCCGCGCTGGACTTTCGACAGCACGGTGCAATACAACCCGAAGACGCGCCGCTCCGAGCGCATCACGCTGGGCGGCCGCTACAACCCCAGCAACTACCGCGTGATCAGCGCCGCCTATCGCCTGCAGCGCAACTTCTCCGAGCAGATCGACGTCGGCTGGCAGTGGCCGATCAACGACCTGTGGGGCGACCGGGGGCAGGATCTCGGTCCCGGCCGCGGCCAGGGCGGCGGCCGCTGGTACTCGGTGGGGCGGCTGAACTTCAGCCTGCGCGACCGCCGGCTCGTGGACACCGTGCTCGGCGTCGAGTACGACGCCTGCTGCTGGATCGGCCGGGTGGTGCTGGAGCGGCTGCAGAGCAACATCAACAGCGCGAACACGCGCATCATGTTCCAGCTCGAGTTCGTCGGCTTCAGCCGCCTGGGCTCCAACGCCCTCGGCGGCCTGCGCCAGAATATCCCGCGCTACCAGCTGCTGCGCGACCCCAACCTGCCGCCGCCCAGCCGCTTCACGAACTACGACTGAGACCGTCCCTTCCATGAACGCCCGCGCCCTCCTCCTCGCCCTGGCCGCCGCGGCCGCGGCCGCGCCCGCCGGAGCCCAGCTCCGCGCTACCCCGGACCTGGGCAGCGTCCGCTCGGCGCCGTCCTCGTCGGCGCAGCGGCCGGCCGACTACATCGTGGCGGTCGTCAACTCCGAGCCGATCACCAACAACGAGGTGCGCACTCGCATGCTGCGCTTCGAGCGGCAGCTGGTGCAGCAGGGCGCCGCCCTGCCGCCGCGCGGCGAACTCGCCCGCCTGGTGCTCGATCGCCTGATCAGCGAGAAGGCGCAGCTGCAGCTGGCGCGCGAAGGCGGCATTCGCGTGAGCGACGCCATGGTCGACCAGGCCGAGCAGAACTTCGCGCGCCAGAACGACATGAGCGTGGCCGAACTTCGGCGGCGCCTCCCGGGCGAAGGCATCGACGTGGCTTCGTTCCGCGAGGACCTGCGCAACCAGCTGCTGCTCGGACGCCTGCGCGAGCGCGAGGTCGAGCAACGCGTGAAGATCACCGAGTTGGACGTCGAGCAGTTCCTGCGCGAGCAGGCCGCTTCCACCGACGGCCCGGTGGAGCTGAACCTCGGCCACATCCTGGTGGCCGTGCCCGAGAACGCCAGCGAACAGCAGGTGCGCGAGTCGCGCGCCAAGGCGGACAAGCTGCTCGAGCGCGCCCGCGCCGGCGAGGACTTCGCCAGGCTCGCGCGCGAATCGTCCGACGCGCCGGGCGCGGCGCAGAGCGGCGGCCTGATGGGCCTGCGCAGCGCCGATCGCTATCCGACGCTGTTCCTCGAAGCGGTGCAATCGCTGCCGCAGGGCGGAGTAAGCAATGTGGTGCGTTCCGGCGCGGGCTTCCACCTGCTGAAGGTGGTCGATCGCCGCAAGGGCGGCATGCCCGGCATGACGGTCACCCAGAACCACGCGCGCCACATCCTGCTGCGAACGGGCCCGCAACTGAGCGAAGCGGCGGCGCGCGACCGGCTCGCCGAGATGAAACGCCGCATCCAGTCCGGCCAGGCCGACTTCGCCCAGCTGGCGCGCGAGTTCTCGCAGGACGCCAGCGCCCAGCGCGGCGGCGACCTCGGCTGGTCCTCGCCCGGCATGTTCGTGCCCGAGTTCGAGGACGCGATCAACGCGCTGTCGCCCGGCCAGATCGCCGACCCGTTGGTCTCCCGCTTCGGCGTGCACCTGGTGCAGCTGATCGAGCGGCGCGTGGCCCCGCTCACGCAGCGCGAGCAGCGCGACGCCGCGCGCAACCTGCTGCGCGAGAAGAAGCTGGACGAGGCGTACGAGCGCTGGGCGCAGGACGTGCGCGGCCGCGCCTTCGTCGACCTGCGCGAACCGCCGCAGTAGGCGTTTTGGAACACCGCGCCCGCAAACGTTTCGGCCAGCACTTCCTGGCCGACCTCTCGGTGATCGATGCGATCGTCCGTGCGATCGCGCCGCGTCCCGGCCAGGCGATGGTCGAGATCGGGCCGGGCCTGGCGGCGCTCACGCAGCCGCTGGTCGAACGGCTCGGCCGGCTGGCCGTGGTGGAACTCGACCGCGACCTGGCGGCCCGCCTGCGCAAGCACCCGCAGCTGGAGGTGGTCGAAGCCGACGTCCTGAACGTGGACTTCACGGCGCTGGCCGAGCGGCTCGGCGCGCCGCGTCTGCGGGTGGTGGGCAACCTGCCCTACAACATCTCCACGCCCATCCTGTTCCACCTGCTGGAACACGTGGCGGTGGTGGAGGACCAGCATTTCATGCTGCAGAAGGAAGTGGTCGACCGCATGGTGGCCGCGCCGGCGACGTCCGACTACGGGCGGCTGTCGGTGATGCTGCAGTGGCGCTACGAGATGGAGGACGTTCTGTTCGTGCCGCCGGAGGCGTTCGATCCGCCCCCCAAGGTGGACAGCGCGGTGGTCAGCATGGTGCCGCGCGCGCAGCCGGCCGAAGTGGATCCGGCGCTGCTGTCCGAGCTGGTGCAGGTGGCGTTCAGCCAGCGCCGCAAGCTGCTGCGCCACACGCTCGGCCGCTGGCTGGAGCAGCGCAGGTTCACCGGCGAGTTCGACCTGCAGCGGCGCGGCGAGGAGGTGCCGGTGGACGAGTACGTCGCGCTGGCCCAGGCGGTTCGCTGAGCTACTGACCGGCGGAAAAGAAAAAAGCCCCGCATCGCGGGGCTTCGTTCTTGAGGAGGGTTTGTCTCAAGCCGCCGCCAGCCAGTAGCCGGCGTTGAAGGGGCTGCTCATTCGCAGCGCCAGCGGGGACACATCGACCAGCTTGTCGGTCGGCATCTTCTCGCCGGTTTCGGTGACGGCGGGCGCCGCGGGTGCGGCTTCGGTGCCCTGGGCCTCGTTCGCCCGTTCTGCTTGGCCAGCTTGTGCAGAACGGGCTACAGAAAAGAATAGAAACAGCGGAATGGAATCTTCCGGTCGGCCCAGTAGTCGGCGGTGTCGCGGAAGATGTCCAGCAGCTGCTCGCGGGCTTCCTTGTCGAACTTGGCCGTGGCGGGGATCTGCTCCAGCACCACGATGAAGCCGGGCTGCGGGCCCGACTTGTGCAGCGGGTCGGTCATGCAGTCGTAGAGCGCGTCGAAGTTCTTGCCGAAGTGGGCGGGCAGCATGAACTGCTGGGCGATCAGGTCCAGCACGTCCTGCTTGCTCTGGGCGGTGGCCAGGTTGGCGTACAGGAAGTGGTGGCCGACGGCGCGCGCGGTGTCCTGCAGGTCCTGCACGCGGAACGCGCGGATCGACTGCACGATGTTGCTGCGCACGCCTTTCAACGGCGTTTCAGCGATGTCGGGGCGAAGGGATGGATCCATCTCCGCGTCTCTTTCCATGGATGTCAAAAACAGGTCCCGCTTCATTTGGGGTTCTCCACGATCTTGCGAAAACTGGCGTAGTGGTCAGCGGTGTAGTAGCAGGCGTCCGGCTGCCGGGGCGGGCCGCCGCACACGATGCGCCGGGCCCCCCGGTCGCGCGATCCCGGCGTCTTCACGGTGTATTCGCGCCAGTAGCCGCGCTTTTCGGCCGGGAGCAAACGCTCGCGGTTGAAGAACACCGAGCCGTCCTTCTCGTACGGGAACGGTCCGCCCAGGCGGATCAGTTCGTAGGTTTCCCGGCCTTGCCGCGGCAGCTCGGCCACCTGGATGGTGGCGGCGACGCCTTCGGCGGGGCGATCCGGGTGGCCCTTGGCAGTCGCCGGCGCGGGGCCGGAGAGGGAGACCGCTACCAAGACGCTGGTGAGCGCTGACTTGAGAGCGGCGACGCGCGCCATGAACAACTTCGGACCTTCTGGGTGACCTTGCGGACGCCTTTCCGGGGCATCTCGAAGGCCCGCCAGCCCTCGGGGTTAACCCGGAAAATCAAGCGCGCTAGTGTGAACCATCCGGTCACAAAAGGCAAGCCGCTGCCCAATTTTTGGGCAGCGGCCAAGGCCTTTAACGGCTCAGTTGACGGCTGGCTAAGTTAGTGCCAGCTGTCGCGGTTGCTGTTACCGCGTGGCGTTTGCGTCGGCGACCGTCAAAGCTGTCATGTTGACGATGCGGCGGACGGTCGCGCTGGCTGTCAGGATATGCACCGGTTTGGCGGCACCCAGCAGCACCGGGCCGATGGCGATGTTTCCGCCTGCCGCCGTCTTGAGCAGGTTGTAGGAAATGTTGGCCGCGTCCAGGTTGGGACAGACCAGCAGGTTGGCGTCTCCGGTCAGCGTGCTGTGCGGCATGATCCGCGCCCGGCCGGCGCCATCCAGGGCGACATCGCCGTGCATCTCGCCGTCCACCTCCAGCCAGGGGGCGCTGTCCTGCAGCAGGCGCAGCGTCTCGCGCATCTTCAGGGCGCTGGGCTGGTTGCTGGAGCCGAAGTTGGAGTGCGACAGCAGCGCGGCCTTGGGCTTGAGGCCGAAGCGCATCAGTTCCTCGGCCGCCATCACGGTGATCTCCGCCAGCTGCTCGGCCGTCGGGTCGTAGTTCACGTGGGTGTCCAGCAGGAACACCTGGCGGTTGGGCAGCACCAGGCCGTTCATGCAGGCGTAGGTGCAGACCCCTTCGCGCTTGCCGATCACCTGGTCGATGTAGTGCAGGTGCATCGGCGTCGTGCCCCAGGTGCCGCAGATCATGCCGTCCACCTGGCCCTTGTGCAGCAGCATCGCGCCTATCAGCGTCAAGCGCCGACGCATCTCGATCTTGGCCATCTGCATGGTCACGCCCTTGCGCTCGGTCATGCGGTGGTAGGTCTGCCAGAAGTCGCGGTAGCGGTCGTCCTGCTCGACGTTGACGATGTCGTAGTCGCGCCCTTCCTGCAGGCGCAGGCCGAACTTCTCGATGCGCTGGGCGATGATCTTCGGGCGGCCGATGATGGTCGGGCGCGCCACGCCTTCGTCCACCACGATCTGGGCCGCGCGCAGCACGCGCTCTTCCTCGCCCTCGCAATACGCCACGCGCTTGCGCGCGGCCACCTTGGCGGCCGTGAAGATCGGCTTCATGGTGGTGCCGGAGGCGTAGACGAAGCTCTGCAGCTTCTCGCGGTAGGCGTCCATGTCCTTGATCGGCCGGGAGGCCACGCCGCTGTCCGCCGCCGCCTGGGCCACGGCCGGCGCGATCTTCATCATCAGCCGCGGATCGAACGGTTTCGGGATCAGGTATTCCGGACCGAAGGCCAGCTTCTGCCCCGCGTAGGCCGCCGCGACCACCTCGCTCTGCTCGGCCTGCGCCAGCTCGGCGATGGCATGCACCGCCGCGATTTCCATCTCCACCGTGATGGTGGTGGCGCCGGAATCCAGCGCGCCGCGGAAGATGTACGGGAAGCACAGGACGTTGTTGACCTGGTTCGGGTAGTCCGTGCGGCCCGTCGCCAGGATCGCGTCCGGCCGCACGGCCAGCGCGTCTTCCGGATTGATCTCCGGATTCGGGTTGGCCAGCGCCAGGATCAGCGGATCCTTGGCCATCTTCTTCACCATCTCCTGCTTGAGCACGCCGCTCGCGGACAGGCCCAGGAAGATGTCGGCGCCTTCGATCACGTCGGACAGGGTGCGCGCGGAGGTCTTCTGCGCGAACTGCACCTTGTCCTCGTCCATCAGCTCCTTGCGGCCTTCGTAGACCACGCCGGCCAGGTCGGTCGCGAAGATGTTCTCGCGCGGCACGCCCAGCTTGACCAGCAGGTTCAGGCAGGCCAGCGCCGCGGCGCCCGCGCCCGAGGTCACGAGTTTGACCTCCGACAGTTTCTTGCCCGTGATCTTCAGGCCGTTGATGATCGCTGCCGCCACGCAGATCGCGGTGCCGTGCTGGTCGTCATGGAAGACCGGAATCTTCATGCGCTCGCGCAGCTTGCGCTCCACGTAGAAGCAGTCGGGCGCCTTGATGTCCTCGAGGTTGATGCCGCCGAAGGTGGGCTCCAGCGCCGCGATCACGTCGACCAGCTTGTCGAGGTTTTCCTTCTCGTTGATCTCGATGTCGAAGACGTCGATGCCGGCGAACTTCTTGAACAGCACGCCCTTGCCTTCCATCACCGGCTTGGAGGCGAGCGGGCCGATGTCGCCCAGGCCGAGCACCGCTGTGCCGTTGGTAATGACGGCGACGAGGTTGCCGCGCGCGGTGTAGCGGAAGGCGGCGGCGGGATCCTTGACGATTTCCTCGCACGGCGCGGCCACGCCGGGCGAGTAGGCCAGCGCGAGGTCGTGCTGGTTGCTCAGCTGCTTGGTCGCGTGGATCGCGACCTTGCCCGGCGTCGGGTGCTCGTGGTACTCGAGGGCGGCCTGGCGCAGCTCGGCGCGCTTGTCGGCCGAATTCATCGTCGATTCGGTGGGGGGCATACGGCGTCTGTCTCCTCTGAACCGCCGCGCCCGGCGGCCGGTCCTTCTTGCGGGTGCGCGATTGTAGGCCTGCGCTCCGGCCCGCCCCGGCGGGGTGCCGGCGCGGCCGTGCGGAATGGCGCGCCATGGCGTAGACTGCGCCAATCAGCATCCTTCCGGAGCCGACCATGTCCGACTCGCCGCCCGCCTACGTGTCCGTCAAGTTGCCGGCCGGGCTCGTCGACCAGGCGCGCGATGCGGCGCAGACCATGCGCCGATCGGTCGCCAGCCAGGTCGAGTACTGGGCCACGCTCGGCATGGCGCTCGAGCACGCGGGGCTCTCCACCAGCGACAGCCGCGCGCTCATCGCGCGCCAGGAGCGCGCGGTCTACGGCGCCCCGCCCACCGGCCTGCCCGTGTCGCCTGAGCTGGACGACCTTCAGGCCCACGTGCTGGCGCTGTCCAAGTCGGGCGCGTTGTCGGCCCGGGCGCAGGACGCGGTCACCGCCGGCAAGGGCCGGTCGGGCCGCGGCAAAGGGCGCAAGTCCGCATGAGCATCGGCCGATGCCGGTCCTGCACCTGATCGCGGGGCCGCACGGGGTCGGGAAGACGTCGCTCTACCAGTACCTGGTGGCGCCGCGTTATCCCGCACTGCCGTTCGTCGACGTCCAGGCGCACGCGGCCGTCCAGCTGCAGCACCTGGAGGATCCGCACGCGCGGGCGGTCGCCGCGCGCGACTGGGCGGACGCGCAGTGGCAGGCGCTGCTGCGCGAGCGCACCTCCTTCGTCGCCGAAACGGGGTTCTCGCATCCGTCGCGCGTGGCGCTGATCGGCCAGGCGCGAACGCTGGGCTTCGAGGTGGTGCTCTACGCGATGGGGATGGACGAGCCGCGCAAGCTCCTGCAGCGATGCAGTCAGCGAGTGCGCGAAGGCGGGCACCCTGTGCCCTCCCACAAGCTGCTGTCCCGCTATGCCCGCACGCTGGAGAACCTGCGGCACGCGGTCTTCGTGGCCGACCTGGCGCTCCTGATCGACGGCTGCGACGCCCACGAAGGCGGGCCTCGCCTGGTCGCCACCGTCATGGGCAACCAGCTGCAGCTGCACACTGTGCAGCGCCCGCGCTGGGCGGAAAGGGTGCTGGGGTTCGCGGAGGGTTGAAGCCGGACGCGGCGTTCAGCCGCGCATCAGCGCTTCGATCTCGTCGGCCTTCACCGGCACGCCGCGAGTGATCAGCTCGCAGCCCTTGTCGGTGACGATGGCGTCGTCCTCGATGCGGATGCCGATGTGGTGGAACTTCTCCGGTACGCCCTCGGCCGGCCGCACGTAGAGGCCGGGCTCGATCGTCAGCACCATGCCGGGCCGCAGCACGCGGCTGGGCCGGTTCTTGATCACCTCGCCGGACAGCGGGTCCTTGCGCTCGCTGACCTCGCCCGCCTGGGCGGGCTCCACATAACTGCCGCAGTCGTGCACGTCCATGCCGAGCCAGTGGCCGGTGCGGTGCATGTAGAACTGGAAGTACGCGCGTTGCTCGATCACGTCGTCCACCGAGCCGACCTTGTTGCGATCGAGCAGGCCGACGTCCAGCATGCCCTGCGCCAACACCTTGACCGTGGCGTCGTGCGGATCGTTGAAGCGGGCGCCGGCGCGGGTGGCGGCGACGGCGGCCTCCTGGGAGGCGAGCACCAGGTCGTACAGCTCGCGCTGCGGGCCGGTGAACTTGCCGTCGGCCGGGAAGGTGCGTGTGATGTCGCTGGCGTAGCCATCGAGCTCGCAGCCGGCGTCGATCAACACCAGTTCGCCCGCGCGCACCGGCGTGTCGGCCGCGCGGTAGTGCAGCACGCAGGCGTTGGCGCCGGCGGCCACGATGGAGCCGTAGGCCGGGTACTGCGAGCCGCCCAGGCGAAATTCGTGCAGCAGCTCGGCGTCCAGGTGGTACTCGCGCACGTCGCGGCCCTCGCGCAGCATGCGCGCCGACAGCTTCATCGCGCGCACGTGCGCGCCGGCGCTGATCTGCGCGGCGCGGCGCATCACGTCCTGCTCGTGCGCGTCCTTCACCAGGCGCATCTCGTCCAGCACCGCGCACAGGTCGCGCTGCTCCTGCGGGCACAGCGCGCCGTAGCGCACGCGGGCGCGCACCCGGTTCAGCCAACCGCCCACGCGCGCTTCCAGGCCTTCGTGGATGGCGAACGGGTACCAGACCGCGTCGCGGTTCTCCAGCAGGCGCGGCAAGGTGTTTTCGAGCTCGTCGATCGAATGCGCGGCCTGCACTCCCAGCGCGCCCGGCGCGGCGGCGGGACCCAGGCGATAGCCGTCCCAGATCTCGCGCTCGGTGTCCTTGGGCGCGCAGAACAGCGTGCTCCGGCCATCGCCGGTGATCACCAGGAACGCGTTCGGCTCGGTGAACCCGGTCAGGTAGTAGAAGTAGCTGTCGTGCCGGTAGATGAAGTCGCTGTCGCGGTTGCGCGGGCGCTCCGGCGCGGTGGGCACGAGGGCGATGCCTTGGGGGCCGATGGCGGAAGCGACGCGCGCGCGTCGCTCGGCGTAGAGGGAGGTGCTCATGATGCGTTCAGTTGCGCCAGCCGCTGCGGCGTGCCGACGTCGGTCCAGGGTCCGGTGTGGATCTCGGCGGTGACCAGGCCATTGTCCATCGCGCGCCGCAGCATGGGCGCGAGCGGGACTTTCAGGCCCTGCGGGTTGCCGGCGGGGAGTTCGTCGAAGAACGACTTGCGGTACAGGCCGATCGTCGAATAGGTGTAGCGAGGATCGCCTTCGTTCAAGGCCCGCCCATCGGCGCGCAGCGCGAAGTCGCCGCGCGGGTTGTGCTCGGGGTTGGGCACCAGGAACAGGTGTGCGAGCTGCGAACCGCAAGCGAAATCGTCCATCGCCTGCGCGCTGAACTCGAAACCCGGCACGTACACGTCGCCCGCGACCACCCAGAACACTTCGTCCAGGAGCGGCAGCGCCCGCGCGATGCCGCCGGCGGTCTCGAGCGCACCGCCGAAATCGCGGCCTTCGTGCGAATACGCGATGTGCAGCCCGTCGAAGACCGGGCCGCAGCGCTGCTCGATCTGCTCGCCCAGCCAGGCGGTGTTGACCACCGCCTGCGTGCAACCCGCGCGCGCCAGCGCCTGCAGGTGCCA
>Ga0247821_10000890_pt1 | contig 16787 bp, 18 predicted proteins | sample 13C_Glycerol_Day_FD_192481 | JGI IMG/M metagenome (GOLD analysis project Ga0247821, IMG submission 192481) | Soil microbial communities from agricultural site in Penn Yan, New York, United States - 13C_Glycerol_Day14 | ecosystem: Environmental > Terrestrial > Soil > Agricultural land | place... | reverse complement strand
GATACTAATGGTGCTGCCAGCACGACTTTTAGTGCCGGTGCTTTTATTTGCTTCTGTTTTTTTTGTGGTGGGGTCTGAGTATTTTCTTCGTCACGACCATCGGCAGGCAGTCTATTTTTCATTGGCAGCAAGGGTGCCCGAGTTCTTGATAGGTACTCTGGCTGCTATTCTTAATAAGCATCGTAAGTTTTCACAGGCGCCATCTGCTTTTTTGGCCGCTGTTGGCGTAGTGCTGGTCGGTATTAGCTTTTTTTTGATAACAGAAGGCCAGAAGTTTCCGGGACTGTTGGCGTTGCCTGCCTGCATCGGAACTGCCCTGTTGTTGATCACCCCGAATAGCCTGCCAAGTCGTGTGTTCTCAAGCGCTCCTCTGGTTTTTGTCGGAGCGCTGTCCTACTCGCTGTACCTCTGGCATTGGCCGATACTAGCTGCTATTCGATACTTTTCGGGCACTTATGAAGTTGAAGGGGTTGCCGCGCTGGTATTTTTTGCACTAACTTTTGCTAGCGCTTACCTGTCTTATCGTTTCGTGGAAGCCCCATTCAGGAACCAATTTTCCACCAAGGCTACCATTGCGCGCCTTGTGGCGTTGGGAGCCTCTGCGGTTGCCGCAGTCACCCTGGCCGCCGCTTTAAACCCAAAGCTTGTGGACCCGCTTCCAATAAATCAAACTCGATATGCCGATGGCTCCGGAATATGCCATGGAAAAGTTGTAGGTGATTGCATTCGGGGTGATAGGAACTCTAGTCGCACGCTGCTGATGCTTGGTGATAGTCACGCAGCGCAGCTGAATTATTTTGCGGATGTTGTGGGTAGGTCGCTTGGTGTAAAAATAAAAGTTGTCACAGCTAGTAACTGTGTGACAATTCCTGGGTTTGATGTTGAAAGAATCCCCGAAGGCGCTCGGCAAGATTGTCGCAACCAGATTTCTGAGGGGGAGGGGTTCGCTTCTAATGCTGATGGAGTGATAATTGCTGGGATGTGGCAGTATCAATCGACAAGCGATAGTTTCATGAATGCTCTGGATGTATTTCTGTCGGATGCGGCCAAAAGGAATCAACAGGTTCTGGTTCTTGCTCAGGTGCCTATGCTCTCATCCAATCCTCAAAGGATTTACAGGGCTAATAGCATAGGGTTTCATTTGTCTGCTGCGCTGAATTCAGAGTCGGCTGAAGCGAATCTAAGGATTAAAAGTCTGGTTTCAAAGCATGGAAATGCAACTTTTCTGGACTTGTCAGGGGATTCATTTTTTGCAAACGCGCCGCTTCAAGATCATACGCTGATATACCAGGACACTCATCACCTTAATGAAGTTGGGTCGCAGCGGTATGGAGATATTGCAGCTCCATATTTCAAGGGTTTCATGGACAGCGTTTATACCTCAAAGGCAACCACTGTGGATAAAGAGTCGATTCTGTCGCGCTCCGAATGAGGCGCCGGATCCAGCAAATTTGAGGTTGCCGAAAGCACCTCAATGGAAGCGACTGGTTCGGCTCAGCTACAGTCAAATGAACGTCTGGGAGGTGCCTATGGAATGGTTGCTGGCCGTGCCGTTCGTTCTGATCGGGTTCGAGTTCGATCGTGTTGCCCGGCATATCAACGCTATGAAGGGCGACATCGAAGAGCTCAAAGAGCAGGTGAGGTCCCTCAGGCAGAGGATTGAATATCTGGAAAGCCGAGACTGAAGTCATGCCACCTTTGCAGCGCTTCAATCACGCGTTGCCCTGCCAGTGGTCAGATGAGCTGGCGCTTAAGCGAGTAATTAGATAGGGTGCTTGCTTTTTTTCTGTTGGCAGGAGAGCCAGATGAGCAACAGGACACTGAGGGTGGCTTTCGGGCTGATCATCACCGCTGCATCAACCACCAGTGCGTACTGCGCATTCGAAACAAGCCAGATCGTGCGCCAGAACTACTACATGGATCTGCAGGCGCCTGAACTGACCCGGAAAGCCGAAACTGCTACTGATCACAATGACATTGCAGAGCTTTAGCGGCTTTTCCTGGGGGGCAAGCAACTAGGGCGTCCAGTCCACACTGTGCTCTTCCAGGTAGGCATCGACCGCGGCGCCAATTGTCGGATGGAAGATGTCGTTGCCCATATGTTCCAGGACTTCCAGGCGCAGCAGCTTGTCCTTGACCGGATCCTTCATCTCGGCGAAGCGCAACTCGATGTTCGCCGCGCGCAATGAATGATCCAGTTCGATCAGCATGTCAGCCGAGGTGACGTCCACGCTGGTGACCGGTTCGGCCGCGATCACCACCCGGCGTACCGGCGTCGGTGACTGGGCGAGCGCCTCGTGAATGCAGTTCTGGAAGAGTTCGGCGTTGGCGAAGAACAAGGGCGCATCCCAGCGGAACAACACCAGGCCCGGTACGAGGCGGGCGTGGGGGTAGCGGCTGATGTCGTGGTAGCCGCGAATGCCGTCGACGCGACCGAGCACGGCGTAATGAGGGCGCCAGCCGTCCCAGAGAAACTCGATCACCGCGACCACCACGGCGAGGCCGATGCCTGGCACCGCACCGAGAACCGCCACGCCGACGAAACAGGTCATCGACAGCCAGAACTCCCAGCGCTGGATGCGGTAGATGCGCTTGAGGTCCTTGAATTCGAACAGGCCGATGGCAGCCGCGATGACCACGGCGGCCAGCGCGCTGTTGGGCAGGTGCTTGAGCAGGTTGGGGGCCAGGAGCAGCAGCAGGGCCACGCCCAGCGCTCCGAACACCCCGGTGAGTTGCGTTCTGGAGCCGGCGGCTTCAGCGACGGGCGTGCGCGACGAGCTGCTGCTGATGGGAAAGCCCTGGAACAGGCCCGTTGCGAGGTTGGCAACACCCAGTCCCACCATTTCCTGGTTGGGGTCGACCTGGCTTCGGCTCCTGGCCGCGTAGGCGCGGGACAGCACACTGGTGTCGGCGAATGAAACCAGTGCCACGGCGCATCCGCCTACCAGTACGGTGACCAGGTCACTCGCCTGCAGCCAGGGAAAAGCGAAGCCTGGCAGCCCTTGAGGCAACGCGCCGAGCACCTTGACGCCATGATGGGTGGCGAGATCGAGGCCGCCCGCTGCCAGGGTGGCGGCCACGACGGCAATGAGCATCCCGGGCAAACGCTCGAAGCGTTTGAGCAGCAGGATCAACGCAAGGGTTCCGGTACCCACGGCAAAGGCGACCCAGTTGGCCTGGCCGTCCAGCAGTGCCCGGCCAAGATTCATGATGTCGCGCAATGGACCGGTGCTGTCCACGGAGATGCCGAACAACTTGGGCGTCTGACTGATCAGCACGGTCAGCGCAATGCCGTTCATGTAACCGTAGCGAATGGGTTTGGACAGCAGCTCCGTGATAAAGCCCAGGCGCAACAGTCCGGCGCCGATGCACACCAGCCCCGAGACCAGGGCCATGGCACTGGCCAGGGTGATGGCGCGCAGCGGGTCGCCGCCGGAGAGCGGGAGCACCACGGCGAGGATGATGGCGGCCAGGGCCGAGTCGGGGCCGAGCACCAGGATCCGGCTGGGGCCGAACAGGGCATAGGCCAGCAAGGGAACGATGGTGGCGTAAAGGCCGTAGATGCCCGGCACCCCCGACGCCTGCGCGTAGGCGATGCCGACCGGAACCAGCATGGCCGTCAGCACCAGCCCTGCGACCAGGTCTTTCGGCAGCCAGCCCGGTTGGTACTCGCGAAGCATGCGAATACCCGGCAGCCAGCGCTGCCAGCCAGGCGCGGCTGGAGTGGGGTGGCGCGGCGGACTTGTGGGGTCGTCCGGCTGGATGTCGTTCATGCGGCATACCTGCAAATGGCTGGCGTCAAGAAACCGTGACGTCCGGGGTAAAGAAATAGGCTAGACCGAGAATCAGGTAGACGGCGAGCAACTGCACCCCCTTGAGCCAGTCCGAGCGGCCATCGCCCGCCACTTGGCCTGTGATCAATACCGCCAGCAGCATGCTCAGGACCAGGCCGCTGGAGAACACCAGGTCCATCGGCGCGGCGCTGATGAAGTAACTGGCCAGCACCAGCACAGGGGCAACGAACAGGGCCACCTGGACACTGGAACCGATGGCGATGGCCAGCGAGAGGTCCATGCGGTTTTTCATGGCGGCTGAAATGGCCGAAGAGTGCTCGGCCGCGTTACCCAGTATCGCGACGATGAACACACCGACAAACAGGTTGCTCAGGCCCAGTTGGCGAGCACTGGGTTCGATGGCGCCGACCAGGATTTCACTGATCCAGGCAATCATTGCGGTAGAGGCGGCCAATACCAGCAACGCCTTGCCCCTTGACCAGGCAGGCGCCGAGTGAACCTCATGGGTCACGTCGGGGTCACCGGAAAACAGGTTCTTGTGGGTGACCAGCGAGTACACCAGGAACAGCCCGTAGACCAGCAGCAAGACCAGGGAAATATACAGGCTCAGCGTTTGCAGCCCGTGGGGAGCACGGCTGGAGACAACGGCGTTGTAGGCCGCCGGAAGAATCAAGGCGATGGCCGCGAGCGTCAGCAGAGTAGCCTGGGAGCGTGCGGCCGACGCGTTGTACTGTTGCTCACGGTGACGCAGCCCGCCTGCGAGCATGGCTGCGCCCAGGACCAGCAGGATGTTGCCGACGATCGAGCCGGCAACCGACGCTTTCACCACATCGTGCAAGCCGGCGCGCATCGCGCTGAGGGCGATGATCAGTTCGGTGGCATTGCCAAAGGTGGCATTGAGTAGCCCACCCACGCCCTCTCCAGAGCGTTCAGCCAGTTGTTCGGTGGCCCTGCCGAGCCATCCTGCCAGCGGTATGATCGCCAACGCGGCGAGCAGAAACACCAACAGATGACGCTCTGGCGCGACGAACTCCAGCAGGATGGCGACGGGTACGAAGACCAGCATCCAGGTGAGCATCGAGGTCCTCCTCGTGCTGATGCGAATTGAGCCATGCAGACGCTAGTCTAGTAAGGAATGCCGAAACCAACGCGCAAGGTGAGCGTAGTTCAGCCATGCTTGTGGGCATGCGCCGGCAATGCTGGCGCGATGCATCGTCTTCTTGGGGCCGCACATTATTGGTTGTGGTGCCTTGGGGCGGACTTTCAAATGACCGGATGCAACGAGGATGGTATGGCCAGGCCCAGCGAGGACAGACGAAATCGAATTCTCGACCCTGTCGACCGGGTGACCGAGGTGATCTTCGGGTTGCTCATGGCGATGACGTTCGTGGGCACCTTGAGCGTTGCGACGGCAGGCCGTGAGGACGTGCGACTCATGTTGATCGCTGCCTTCGGTTGCAACCTGGCCTGGGGCCTCGCTGATGCGGTCATGTATGTGTTGCGCATATGGACCGAGCGTACCCGCAACCGGAACTTGATCGCCTTCCTGCAAAAAGATGCCGGTGCAGAAGAAGGGCGGGGGCTGATCGCCGATGTGCTACCGCCGCGCATCGCCAAAGTAGCGAACACGGAGGTGCTGGAGCTGTTGCGTCAACGTCTGCTCGGCGACTCGGGCGAGCCGGACCGCGCTCGCTTGGGGGGGATGGATTTTCTCGGCGCCCTGGGCGTTTTCTTGTTGGTCGTGCTGGCAACCTTTCCGGTGGTGATTCCGTTCTTGTTGACCAGCAACGCCGCGCTGGCCGTGCGTGCCTCCAACCTGGTGGCGTTGCTGCTGCTGTTTGTCGCCGGCTGGATGCTGGCGCGCCACTCGGGTGGCAATCCCTGGGCGACAGGTATCGCGTTGGCGATCGTCGGTACGGCACTGATGCTCGGGATCATCGCGCTAGGGGGGTGAGCAGGGCGACCTGGCAATTCACTGTAGCGAAACGACCCGATTGCGCCCCTCAAGCTTGGCGCGATAGAGACGCTCGTCGGCTAGCCGCAGTACAGCATTGTGTGTGGGCGTCTCTGTACTTCGGCAAGCCACCCCGAGGGAGAGCGTAACTTTTCCTACCCCCGGAAGCTCTCTGGCAGCAGCGCTTTCGCGAATTCGTTCAGCGATGGCAGTGGCCACCTCCAACCCGGTATCAGGCAAGACCAGGGTAAATTCCTCACCGCCCGAGCGGCATGCCAGATCACCGGCTCTGGAGTTTTGCCTGAGTATGTCGGTGATGGACCTGAGCACGCTGTCGCCTGCGTCATGGCCGAAGGTATCGTTGACGCGCTTGAAATGATCGATGTCCAGCGCCAGCACCGAGTACTGTTGCTCGGCTTGATCGAGCAGGTCGAGCACGGCGGTCATTGCCCTGCGATTGGCCAGGCCTGTCAGGGGATCGCTCTGGGCCTCCTGGGTAAGCCGGCCAAGCTTTTGCTGCAACAACTGTACGCCGGTCAGCATGGCCTGGCGGATCGACGAGGCTTCGCGGTACCAGGCATGGACGCGCTGCAGTTGCGTGGTGGTTTCCGTCGCCGTCAACTGGCGTGCAATCGTCGAAAGCTGGCGCAGAGGCCGCGCGATCAGTGCAGCCGCCGCCAACAGCAGGCCGAGGCCGATAATGCCTGCCGGGATCATTCCCTGGAACACCTCACGCAGCAGCTGCTTGAGGGTGGACAGTGCACGCTCGGCGGGTAACTGCACCACCACCGCCCAACTGGCCAGGGGCACCGGTGCGTAACCCGCCAGCATCGACTCGCCTGTGCGGGTATTGACCTGCATCGAACCCGTATTGCCTTGCAATGCCGCATCCACCGCTGCGTAGCCCTCCATCGTCTCACCGATCCGCTTCTGGTCCGGGTGGTACAACAGGCGTCGATTGGCATCGGCCACCAACGCCAGTGCGCCCCACTGATGAAAGTGAGTGCTGATGGTGCTGTGGAGCGCGCTTTGCTTGAGCAGATAGACCGAACCGCCAATTGAACCGATGAACCGTCCGGAGACGTCGAATATCGGTTGCGAAATCGCCACGACCAGGTTGCCGGATACGGACAGGTAGGCCGCACTGATCAAGGGGCGTTGCTGGGCAAGAATGAACTGCAGGCCATCGGGACGAACAGTGGATCCGACAATCTGCAGGGTGTCCGGATAGGCCTGGAGCACCTTGCCTTTATCGTCGACGATCACGATGGAATTGAAGTCCGCATCCTGGGCCTGCAAACGCATGGCCTCGGCCAGTAGCGCGGGTGGTTCGTCCCAACGCGCCGAGAGGATATCGGCGCTGTACTTCAGGCGGCTTTGTGCTGAAACCAGGAACGCGTTGATGCTGGAAGCCAGTTTGGCCGCGTAGGCGCTGTTGGCCTCCAGTGTCGAGTGAACCAAGGCGTCCCGCTGGATTCGATAGGCAATGATCAAACCGTTGGCCAGTGTGGCCAGCACAGAGAGTAGAACGAGGAAGAAAATCAGCCCGCGCAAATCAATGGGCAAAAGCCTGTTTCGCATCCTGTGCCCTCTTTTTGCAAGGCAACGCCAACCCCGGGCTTCATCACTTGCACAGAAAGCATAGCCGCAATTGCCAATCGGGCGGTCCTCAGGCCGCCTCATCCGTAAGGCTCAAGAGCACACCGCGCACCGCCTCGGGAATGGGCACGGACAGGTTGCTGGCCCGTTCGACATACACGTAGACAATGTGCGCGACGGCCGATGCCTGCGTGTCCTGGTCGCGGAACAGGGCCACCTCATAACGCGCACTGCTGTTGCCCAGATGGGAAATCCGCACGCCGACGGTGATCCGGCCGGGGAATTCGATGGGGGAGAAGTAGGTGCAGCCTGAGTTCACGATCAGCCCGATGACCGGACTGGCAGTGATGTCCAGGGTGCCTTGCGCTACCAGGAACTCACTGATCGCCGCTTCGCAATAGGCGTAGTACACGACATTGTTGACATGCCCGTAGGGGTCTTGATCACCCCAGCGGGTCGTCACTTCGCTGAAGTAGTTGAACTCGTCCCGGCTCGCGGGTCTGGCGCGGTTGCTCATAGGGTTTCCTGGTAGAAGTTGCCATCTCGATGCCGGGCCACCCTAGCAGCGAGCGCGCTCCCCAGCCCTCCCCAAACGAGGGGGGAGGCACAGGCCTGTAGCCGCTGCTGCCAGGCTGCGATCGGGCGCGCAGCGGCCGTAAAACCGGATGCTCCGGTACTTCAGGCACACCGCAGCGCCCAAGTTGCGACTGCTGCGCAGCCGATCGCAGCCTCGTGCCTCGGCAGCGGCTACTCGCCCAGCCTCTGCTTGAGTTCGGCCTCGCTCAACACGCCGCTGAGCGGGCCGCCTGGCAACCCTTCATCGGCTCGCGCCAACGGCAGCAGCACCGGGATGAAGCCGGCGTCGCGCACCAGCCGGGCGCCCATTTCCCGCGCCCGGGCGTCGTCGGCGAAGGTGGGAATCGCCTTGCCTGTGCCGGACTGGCTTTTCATGGCGGCGTAGCCGATGGCGTTGAAGGCCCGCACCAGGTGCACCCCGGGGAGGTACTGCCGGTCCGCCAGGGCCACGCCCTGTTCCAGTGCCTTGCGCCCGACATCGGCGTCCCGGTCGCTGAACGGGTTGCTGGTGCTGAACACCACCTTGCCGTCCAGCACGCCCTTGAGTTGCTCGGACAGCACCGGCATGGCGCCGTAGGGCACACTCAAGACGATGACATCGCCCCATTTCGCAGCCTCGCTGACCGAACCTGCGCGGGCGCCGGGGCCGGCGGATTCGACCAGTCCCGTCAGCGTCTCGGGGTGGCGCGAGGAAAACATCACCGAATGACCCGCCTTCACCCACAGCGTGCCAAGCGTACCGCCGACCTTGCCGGCCCCGATCACACTGATCTTGAGGCTGTCCGCCATTACCTGGCTGATGCACAACACCAGGCCCGTGAACAGTAAAAGCAGGTATCTGAACATGCTCTGCGCTCCAGTACACTGGCTGTTAAGGATAGTCATTCAGTCAGGAGGTCGCATTGCAGCCTACAAGAACCATTCGGCGGGCTCATCCTGAGGATGTGGACTGCATCACGGCACTCGTCAACGAGGCCTACCATCACTATGTACCCAGGATGGGCAAGAAGCCGGCGCCCATGCGCGAGGACTATCGGCAGGTCCTGGCCAGCGCGCAGGTCTACGTACTCACGGTCGATGAGGACATCGCCGGGGTGTTGGTGTTGAGCCAGGAAGCCGGGGAACTACTCCTTGAAAACATTGCGGTGCTGCCTCGTTACAAGGGCCAGGGCATCGGCAAAACGCTCCTGCTGTTCTGCGAGGATCACGCCCGTCGCGCCCGCTGCACGGCCATTCGGCTCTACACCCATGAGCGGATGACCGAGAACATCGACCTCTATAAAAAGCTGGGATACCTGGAAACACACCGGGCAACGGAAAACGGTTTCGCCCGTGTATTCATGCGCAAGTCGCTCGGGTCCGGGCTCGCCGTTCAGTAGCGGGGGGGCTCGCCAGCGCCAGTTTTTCCGAGCGCTATAGTTGAGACTACATGACGGTAACCGTGATGATGCGCAAAAACCTAACCCGAAAGTCAAGAAAAGGACTGTCTCATGAAAGTCAGCGCACGCAATGTGTTCAAAGGCCAGGTTCAGCAGGTACAGGAAGGTGCGGTCAATGCTGAAGTGGTACTGACCTTGCCAGGCGGCGAACAGCTGGTCGCGGTGGTCACCCTGGAAAGCATCAAGACCCTGGGCATTGCCGTCGGCAAGGAGGCCATCGCCCTGGTCAAGGCGCCCTGGGTGATGCTGATGACCGAGTCCAGCGACATTCGCCTCTCGGCGCGCAACTGCCTGGAGGGCAAGGTGTTGAGCGTCACCGATGGTGCCGTCAACGCCGAAGTGGTGATCGAACTTGCCGGTGGCGCGAAGGTGTATTCGATCGTGACCCGTGATGCCGTGGCCGAGCTCGGGCTCAAGCCCGGTGTCAGTGCCACAGCGGTTATCAAGGCATCCCACATCATCCTTGGGGTTGCTGCCTGACCGCCGGGTGAAACGACGCCGTCCTCTCCTGATACTCAACCCTCTGCCTGTAGCGTAGTAATCAGCGGCTCAAGCTCGGCAAGAGTCTCGGGCCGGGTGTCCTTGACGGTCACCCGGTACTTGCCATTGACGATGAAGCACGGCACTTGCTCGACCTGGAAGACCCGGGCAGTGTGGTCCACGCCCATGACGAACTCGCGGGCCTCCTGGGAGTCGATGGTCTGCTTCAAGCCCTTGGCCAGTGACGGGGAGGTGGTGGCGGCCCAGGCGACGACGTCATCCGGGCCCTTGTAGCGCTTGGTCTGTACGGCCTCGAACAGGGGCTCGCTCATCAAGCGCGACAGTTTGTGCTTTTGCAGGGCGAAGTCCACCCGTCCCAGTTCGTCATCGCGCCAACCCACATGCCAACGGATCACTGCAATGCCCTTCACCTGCTTGTCCCAGTCCCGGGTAACCTGGTAGAGAGGACCGCACTTGGGGCAGACGTACATGAAGAACAGCACCACGCTTTTGCGACCGTCTGCGAGGAAGGAAGACGGTGCTTTCTCGAACATGTAACAGTCGATTCCCTGGCTTTTCACCGCGGGACAGGCGGCTTGCGCAGACGACATGCCGAGCAGGCCGGCGATCAGCACGAAGGAAATGATCAAGGGCAAGCGCAAAGGCATGGGAAGCCTCCCGGTGCGTCAGTGCATGGCGATGGGTGCAGGTGGCCTAGATCAGTCTAGTCATGATTTGCAGCGGGCTTTGATCCCTGACCACGGGATTCTGTGTTTCCCGTGGTCAGGTTCAAGCGCAAGCGGGCTTATTTGTTACGTGCGGTGTTATAGATCTGCTGGGCCCGGTCGGCCGAGGAGTTGCACAGCTGGGTGTCCCCATCCTTTTGTGCTTGCTTGGCTTGTGCCAGCAAACTGCGGAACTCTTCGACCTTGCCGCCGGACAGGGCCTGGCCACTGGCTTTATGGATATCTTCGAGCTGTTTGATCTTCGTTGCGCATTCATCCGCAAATGCCGGACTGCCCAGGGTCAGGGCGACGAAAAACGCTGCCAGGTACTTCATAACGGTTCTCCCGATAGACATGGAACCCGTCGGACACGATTGCAAAAGGCTCGTGTCGACCTTTGAGCATAGTTCAATGGACAGCCTTCAGACCTGGTGCCCCAGGCCGCTGGCTGTTGCGGGAATTTCAGACAAAGCCCTGGCCTTGAAAGCCCCGCGGCAGACGTTGCGGCCCGGGCAGGGCGGCCAGGCGTTCGGCCCAGGCGCCGCGCCAGTCGCTGGCCACCGGGTGGGCGCGGGCCCTGCGAGCGGCCCGGCGAGCGGCATTGCGCTGGTCGCGGCGGGCGTCCTTGTAGGCATCGGTGTTGCGGCAGCTACGGCATTTGACCCGGTTGAGCTCGGTCGTGGACACCAGGTTGTTGCCATGGTGACCGCAGGCGAGGTGGCCGGCTACCTTGTAGTGAGTGACCATCGGTATGTCCTCTGTACAGGGGTACATTGACTCGGACCGCGTCACGGTCCGGTCGGTTCAGGACGAGGTCTGGCGCTGCACGGCGAATTGTTTGCGGAACCATTCCTCGAGCATGGCCTTTTCGGCATAGAGGCGGTCGCTGGTGACGCGTCGCCCCGGGCGTTGCAGGTACATCTTGTCGGTGAGGTGGGCATCGGCCTGGCTCACGGCCTGACCCTGTTGCGACAGGACGTAGTGCAGGTCGATACTGGGCCAGGTGATATCGCGCATGAAGCGAATGGTGTAGGCCTGGGGATGCCAGGGTTCGAAGCGACCGGCCAGGTCGATGTCGCGGATGTCGATGCGCAGGGTCTGGCCTGCCGGCAGGTAGCGCTTGCCCAGGCTCTGCAGGTAGCTGCGCAGCTCTTTCATGACCTGCTCGTCGGCGCCGCGTTCATAGCCGTTGCTGTTGAGGCTGGCATCGCGAAAGTGTTCAGGCTTGTCGTAGTTGACCTCGACCGAGGACGTCGGGGCTGTTTGCGCCAGGCTGCTGCTGGCCAGCAGGCTCAGGGCGACAAGGGTCAGGACAGGGCGCATGATTCACCTCCAGGTGCAGCGGTCTGCACAGCTTCTATATTGTACCCCCGCCAGGGCAGGCGGGTCAGGGGAGGCCGGGTGAGCAGGATCGAGCGGTACGCCATCAACCCGCAGGGTCGGGATTATGCCGTGGGCGATATACACGGCCACTTCCAGCGCCTGGAGGCGCAACTGGACAAGATCGGCTTCGATCCGGCGGTGGACCGGCTGTTCAGCGTCGGTGACCTGGTCGATCGCGGCCCCGAATGCCCGCAGGCCCTGCACTGGCTGGATCAGCCCTGGTTTCACGCGGTGCAGGGCAACCATGAAGCGCTGGCGATCACCCATGCCAGCGGCGGCTGGCTGGACTACGGCCAGTACCGCGCCGCTGGCGGCGGCTGGTTTCTCGACCTGCCGGGCGAGGAGCAGGTCCGTTTCGCCGCGCGTTTCGCCCGCATGCCAATGGCCATTGAAGTGGAGACGGCGGGCGGGCTGGTCGGCCTGTTGCATGCCGATTGCCCATTCGCCCGCTGGTCCGAGCTGTGCGAGCAACTGCAGGCACCGCGGGCGCGGGACGTGGAGGAGTATTGCCAGTGGTCGCGGCGTCGGTTGCAGGAGGAGGACGACAGACCGGTCTCAGGCCTGCGGGCGCTGATCGTGGGGCATACGCCCCTGCGCGAGGTGCGGGTACTGGGCAACATCTGGCACATCGATACCGGCGGCTGGGCCCGTGGTCACTTCAGCCTGCTGGCGCTGGACAGCCTCAGCCTGGCCAACGCCACCGGTGATTGAGGGATAAAAAGGAAGGCCCCACGACGGGGGCCTCCCGAGGTGCCTCGATGGTACCTGCTGCTACAGGGACTGCAAGGCAATGCTGGCGGTTTGCGAGTTTTGCTGGCTGTCGGCATCCATGAACACCCATTGGGTGCCGTCACCTTGCAGGTCTTCCGAGATATTCTGGATCTGGGTGCGGCTGATCAGCACAACGCCTGGTTCCGATGCCGTCGGCCCTATCGTTCTGATCTGCCCTGATAACAGGCCAGTGGAGGACTCGTTGACCACGAATACCTTGGCCTTGTCCTGACGGAACTGGCACGAGACGAACTGGTTGATAGCACTGCTGATGGTCAGTTTCATCCACTTCGATGGCGGCACCGCGTAATAGCGGGCGTACTTGTTGAAAGGCACTTGCTCGCCGTTGGCCTGCAGCGGCTGGTTGTTCAGCCCGGCGGTGTTGGTCGGCATGCTCACGCTGCCCAGCCAGGCATCGACCTGGGCGATGCCGCTGTCGGGCGGCACCGACAGGGAGATGGTCTGGGTATCGGTACCCGAGACAAAGCCTATCGAGGCCAGGCCGGCGTTGGCCGTGGTGCCGGGAACGGTGATCTGGCAGGGGGGCTGGCTGTTGCTCCAGACCACATTGACCGTGGCAGTGTTGTCGTTCTGCGCCGAGTTGTAGAGAAACACCCCGTACAACTGGCCGGGGCGCAGGGTGGTGCAGGTGGCGGTGTCGCCGGATTTGAGGGTGATGCGTTGACCGCCGCTCCAGTTGATCTGGGTGGCGCTGACTCCAATGCTTTCCATGTCGAACTTCCTTTTCCTTGGTAGACAGGTCAGGTGACTTCGGACTGCGTCCTGTGTGCAGCCTCCGTGCACCCGGGCACTCATGTGCCAGGAGGAGGTATAGTCAATGACCGGGAGAGGATCGATATTGTTTTGCTATGGATCGGCGGCCAGGTTCAAGCGATTCGCTGTAACCGGGTGCTAAGTGGCTGTTGTGCAAAGGACCGGGCACTCGCTGCGGCGAACAGTTTTTCTGCCCAACTGTACCTTGACGCACCGGGGCTGCTGGCCGGATTCTGCCGCTTCCCGTCACCGGAGCGCTGCCATGGACCTGTCCACACTCGCCCTGTTCGTGCCCGCCTGCTTCGCCCTGAACATGGCACCGGGCCCGAACAACCTGTTGTCACTGAACAACGCCAGCCGTTACGGCTTGCGCATCGCCTGCGTGGCTGGCGTCGGCCGTCTGCTGGCGTTTGCCGGGATGATCGTGCTGGCCGCCATGGGCCTGGCGGTGGTGCTGCACACCAGCGAGTACCTGTTCCTGGCGATCAAGCTGCTGGGCGCGGCCTACCTGTTCTACATCGCCTGGCAATTGTGGCGGGCACCGGTGGCGGCCGACACCCAGGTGGCCGAGCGCAGCCGTGGCACCCTGCGCCTGGCACGCCAGGAGTTCTGGGTGGCGGCGGGCAACCCCAAGGCGATCCTGATTTTCACCGCTTTCTTGCCGCAGTTCGTCCAGGTCGGCAGCCCGGTGCCGGTGGCCGAGCAGTTCGCCTGGCTGGGCGGCCTGTTCCTGTTGCTGGAGTGGCTGGCCATCGCCATCTACGGCTGGCTCGGTGCCTACCTGCAGCGCTGGTTCAGCCAGCCCGGGCCACGACGTCTGTTCAACCGGGTCAGTGCCACGCTGCTGGGTTGCGCGGGACTCGGTCTGCTGGCGGCACGGCGGGCCTAGTAACTGATCCGTACCCCCAGGTTGGCGCCGATCCTCTCCTGTTGATGGGCGTCGAGGTTGGCGGCGTAGTCGATACCGCCATGCAGGCTGACGCTCTTGTTGAGCTGTGCGACCAGCCCGGCACCGATATCCATCGAGGTGTAGCGGTAGTCGGTCTTGACCCGGTCGACGTCGTCGAACGTGAGGGTGTCGCGGCCACCATCGCCATGCCAGACGTTGGCCTGCAGGTAGGGCTGCAAAGGCACGGCGCCAGGTTTGAAGTTGCCCTCCAGGCGCACACCGAGACGACCGGTCAACTCGGTCTGGGCGTCGTAGTCGACGTGGGCAACGCTATCATCGGCGCTGTCCAGCGAAACGGAGGTGGCAATGATCTGCGCCTGGGGCTCCAGGGCCCACTGCGGCGACAGCGCAATGGGATAGCCGGTTTCCAGGGATGCGGTCCACGCGTGTCCGTTGAGGTCCAGCTTGTTCCCGCGGTCGGATTTCGCCCGCCCGTCAATATCCGAATATTGCACGACGGCATCGACATACCAGTGCTGCGGGCCCACCAGGGTCCAGTAGGCGCCGACGCTGTCGCTGTCGAGTTTCAGGTCGCCCACCGAACTGTCCTCGATGCCCAGGGCGAAGCCCTTGACATCGCCGTTCAGGCGACTGTGGCCGACATAGATCCCGACGAACTGGCGATAGCCGCTGTCGTCCTGCCAGGCATACAGGTCCTGGCCAACCTTGAAACCATACAGGTCGCCATCCAGGCTCGGGTCTACGGTACCTGACCAGCTTTGGCGAAAGTGGCTACCGTAGGCCTGGCCCCAACTGGCCGATGCGGCGCCACGTTCACTCAACAGGTTCTGGTCGCCCTGGCGTTGATGAAAAGTGCCCAGCGCCGAACGGGCCGCCAGTGCCGCAGCACGGGGCGCCGCCGCATAGACAGCGACTTCCGGGCGGTACAGTGGAATAACCACGCCGGGCTCCGGGGCCGGCAGGTCAGGTTGTCCCGGGGCGGGACCTGGTTCCGGCAGTGGCACCACGACGATCGGCTCACCCGGTTCCGGCTCACCTGGACCGGGATCAACCGGGCCGGGTTCGCCTGGACCCGGATCAACGGGATCGGGCCCACCTGTCCCTGGATCGACAGGTTCCGGCAGCGGTACGGGGTCAGGCGCTACCACGGCGGTGCGCAGGTACCAGCTATTCACACTGTCAGGTGTGACCCCGCCTTTGAACAGGCGATAGTCGAAGGCGCCGGCCGACAAGGTCTGGGTCTGGACGAAGGCGCCGCTGCTGCTGGTAGCACCATTGGCCGCTTCCACGACCTGGATACCGTTCTGGCTGGTCGCAGCCCCGGCGCCACCGAAGTTGCTGATCTGCAGGTTGGTGGTGCCGGAAATCGTCCCCCCGTTGACCACCAGCCGATCCGATGCTGCGCCGTCACCGGCCAGCACTGTGTTGAGTTTGAGGGTGCCGCCATTGCCGACATAGTTGCCATTGATGGTCAGGCGCCCCTGGGCGTTGCTGCCGCTGCTGAGGTCGATGAGCCCGCTGTTGTTTACCGTCAGCGATTGCCCGGGGTTGAAGGCGCTGATGCTGCCCGAGCGGGAGACCAGCGAGCTGCCGGCATCGATATTCAGGCTGGTGGGCTGTGTGACGGAGCTCGTATCACCGAGGGTAAGGGAATTGTCCAGGCTCCATCGGCTGGTATTGACCAGAGAGACGGTTTCCCAGTTGATGTAGCGGTCTCCCCCCACGGGCTGGCTGTTATCGAAGATCAGTGTGTCAACGCCGTTGCCGCCGTTGATGTTGATATTCAGCACCGAGCCGGAACGGTTCTGGAGCGCCGCCACGTCGTTATCGCCGCCCATGTCCAGTGTGCCGCCAATGGTACCTCCTTGCCACTTGAGGTCGTCATTGCCGAAGCTGGCGAGCAGACTGCCTTGCAGGTCACCGCCTTTGATTACAAAGATGTCCCGACCGCCACTGGTACTGATATTGCCGCCGATGGTCCCGGCATTGAGGAAGATGCTGTCGTTGCCAAAGCCGGTCACCAGGTTGCGGTCGATGGTGCCGGCGGACATGCTGAAGATGTTGTTGTCGAGCTTCATGTCGACCCGGCCGATTCGTCCACCGGAAAACTGCGCCACATCGCCGTCTTCAAAGGCGCCGATGATGTGTCCTGCTTCCATGGTGAAGATATCGCGGGCATCGCCCTGGGCCAGGGACTGGACCGTACCGCCGGTCATGCGGAACTCATCGACCAGGGGCGTCTGTACGACGTCGCCGAGCGTGTCGCCGGGCCCGACCACAAGATTCTGGGCAACGGCAGTGAAGGGCAGGGTGCTGAGTACCACGACAAGTGAGGCTCGCATCTGGCAGGCTCCATTTCCATACAGGTCACTGACCAATGCA
>Ga0247821_10000889_pt1 | contig 16808 bp, 13 predicted proteins | sample 13C_Glycerol_Day_FD_192481 | JGI IMG/M metagenome (GOLD analysis project Ga0247821, IMG submission 192481) | Soil microbial communities from agricultural site in Penn Yan, New York, United States - 13C_Glycerol_Day14 | ecosystem: Environmental > Terrestrial > Soil > Agricultural land | place... | reverse complement strand
CCTCTACCTGACGGAAAAGGAAGACGGCAGCGACTTTACGGCCGAGGACGAGGGCCTGGCCGTGGCCCTGGCGGCCGCCGCGGGGGTCGCCATTGAAAACGCCCGTCTCTACGACGACGCCCGGCGCCGTGCCCGCTGGCTGGAGGCCTGCATGGACGTCTCCGGGCTGATGCTCAGCAACGACCGGGACTACACCTCCGGCGGGCTGGACCCCATCGCAAGCCGGGCCCTGCAGGAATCGGGTTCGCAGCTGGCCCTCCTGGTGGCGCCCGCCACCGGCGGCACCGGCCACATCGTCGCCGGAGCCGCCGGAAAACGCAGTCCGCAGTTCTCCGGCCGTGCGCTGACGCTCGATTCGCCGTTGCTGGAAAGTGTCCTGGACGGCGGCGAGCCCGTGGTGCTTGACGACGCCTCCGCCCTCTTCGGCGAGATCGACGGCGGCATTACCGGCCCGCTGCTGGCGGTGGCGCTGAGCACGCAGGGAGCGCACCACGGGCTCCTGCTGCTGATCCGGGACCCGCACTCTCTGCGCTACGCCCGCACGGACATCGAGATGGGGGCCGTCTTCGGTTCCCACGTCGCACTTGCCCTGGAACTCGCCCGGGTCCACCGCCTCCGCGAGGAGCTGCTGGTCTTCACCGACCGGGACCGGATCGCCCGCGACCTCCACGACCTCGTGATCCAGCGGCTGTTCGCGGCCGGCCTCAGCGTCCAGAGCCTGACCCGGTTTACCAAGGATGAGCAAGCCACCGAGCGGATCCGCAATATCACCGGCGAGCTGGACGAGGCGATCCGCAGCCTGCGGGACACCATCTACTCGCTCAAGAGCAGCAGCGGCGAGACGGAGCTGCTCAGCGGGCGGATCCGGCGGGTAACCCGCAGCTCGGCGAAGTCCATGCCCTTCACGCCGCGCCTGATCATCACGGGGCCGGTGGACGCCGTCACACCGGACAAGGCGGACAATGTCGTGGCCGTGGTCTCGGAGGGGCTCAGCAACGCCATCAGGCATTCCGGCGCGGACACCATTTCCGTTTCGGTGGGTGTGGTCAAGGGCCGGGTCACGGTGGTCATCACGGACAACGGAGCCGGCTTCGCCGAACCCGAAAAACGCAGGGGACTCGCCAACCTGGAAGACCGCGCCCGGATGCTCGACGGCGAATGCACCATCACCAGCGCGCCCGACGCCGGCACGAGCCTCGAGTGGTCCGTTCCGCTCTAGCCGCCGACAGGTGGAGCGGCCGTCCCGGGGTCAGTCAGCGGACAGTGTGCGGGCGGTTGGCTTCCGCATGGCCTGCGGGCGCCAGGGGCGAGGACGGCCCGGCGATGAAAACAGCGGCCTGCGTCCGGCGTTCGAAGCCCAGCTTGGCCAGCAGCGACGAAACGTAGTTCTTGACTGTCTTCTCCGCGAGGAACATTTCCGCGGCGATCTGGCGGTTCGTGAGCCCGCCGCCCACCAGTTCCAGGACACGGCGCTCCTGCGGCGTGAGGGAGGACGTCCTGGGGTCCACCTCTTCGGCCTCGACCAGGCTGTCAACAATGCCGGCGGCGACCCCTTCCGCGAAGAGCGACTCGCCGGTGGCCGCCCGGCGCAGGGCCCCAATCAGGTCGGTGCCGCCGATTTCCTTGAGCACGTAGCCGCTGGCGCCGGCCAGTACGGCGCCACGCAGGGCCTGCTCGTCATCGAAGCTGGTCAGGATGATGCAGTTCAGGGACGGGTCAACCGAGCGCACGTCCCGGCAGACCTCAATCCCGGTCCCGTCCGGCAGCCGGGCGTCGAGCACACTGACATCCGGATGGAGGGCGGGGATACGGCGGGTCGCCTCGACGGCGGAACCCGAACTGCCAACCACCTGGAAGCCCTCACCTTCGAGGAGTTCCTGGAGTCCGCGCCTGACGAGTTCGTGGTCATCCAGGATGAAAACCCGGATGACGGCCGGTGCTCCGTCGGGTGCAGCGAGACCTGCGTCTGCCCAGGCAATCATGATTCTCCTGTCCGGCGGCTTGCGCTGCCATGAATGGTGAGGTGCTCCCCAGCGTGTTATTCGCAGATGGCGCCTGCGGGTCGTGCCTGTTAAATCCATTGTCGCTGAGCCGGGCGCCGACGGCGGCATCGCCGCCATTGCCGTCTGTTCCCCGATGTCTGGTCCCCGTTGTTACATTGTCCACGCCGGGAGCCCGTTCTGTTCCCTGCGACTGCAATTCTTCTCCGGGGACCGGGCCCCGGCAAGGGTCCTTGGTCCTGCCGGGACCGGGCCGGCGGGCCGTCCCCGAATGACTTTCGGCCCTACCTGCCTCCCCGGCGCGCAGGCACTATAGGCTGGACGCGACAGCCGTATGACGAAGGGATCTGCCATGACCGAAGCCAGGGACATCCGGACCATCGTGGTGGGGGTTGATGGTTCCGACGCGTCGGTGGAGGCGCTTCGCCAGGCGCAAAGCCTCGCCGTGCCCCTCTCGGCAACACTGGTGGCGCTGGCCAGCTGGGACGTCCCTCCGGTCTACGACGGTTACGTCGCGATGGGCATCGATGACTTCGACGTCCGTGCCGGGGAAATCCTGCAGGAGACGGTGGAGAAGGCCTTCGGGGCGGATACCCCGGCCAACGTCGAGACCCGCCTGGTGCAGGGACATCCCCGGTACACCCTGATTGAGGCCAGCCGGGACGCCGACCTGGTGGTGGTGGGACGCCGCGGGCACGGCGGGTTCGGCGGCATGCTGATCGGTTCCGTGAGCTCCGCCCTGGTGGCCCACGCCCATTGCCCCGTCCTGGTGGTCCATTCCCCCGAGGTGAAGCCCGCCACGTAAAGCCGGTCTCAAGCAAGGCCGGCCGCAAGCAGCGTCCGGGGCGCCGTCGAAGCGGGCTGACGGGGACCGGGCCTTATTCGAACGAGGCGCGGCGTGGATCGGAGAGCCGCGTGCTCCACAGGTCCGGCCGGTTGACCTTGAACCGGCGCCCGGTCAGGGCCTTCGGGGAGAGCCGCACGTAGTAGTCCTTGTCGCCCGGCTGCCACGGCTCCAGCAGCCGCGCGTCGACGGCTTCCTTCTCCTGCTGGCTTTCGATCAGTTCTGCTTCACCGCGGGCAACGACGCTCCAGGCCTGCTGTTCATGGGAGTCGTAGCCATCGATTTCGAAGGCAATGGGTTTGGCGGTCATCGCGGCCCACAATTTGGTGCCCCCGGCGGTGCGGAAAACGATCGAGCGGCGCTCGAGTGCGAAGTTCACCGGAAAGATCTCCGGATGGTCGTCCACGATGAGGGCGATCCGCCCCACGACCTCGGTGTCCAGCAGTACCCAGCACTGGTCCATGGAGATTCCGAAATCGGGCGCAGGTGTCGTCTCTGTGTTCATGTGGACCCACGTTACGTACTGTGCAAGGCCCCCATTAGGGCCATTAGGCCCCTAGCCCCCGGCCCGCCGGCCCTGATAGAGGCTGCGGCCTACCAGGGGCTCGGCTTGTAGTCCTTCAGGAAGACACCGAACTGGTCTTCGCCCGATTCGCCCATAACGATCGGGTCATACACCCGGGCGGCCCCGTCGACGAGGTCCAGGGGAGCGTGGAAGCCCTCCTCCATCAGCCGGACCTTGGTGTAGTGCGGGCGCTCGTCCGTGATCCAGCCGGTGTCCACGGCGGTCATCAGGATCCCGTCCTCGTCCAGCATCTCCTGGGCGCTGGTCCGGGTCATCATGTTCAGCGCCGCTTTGGCCATGTTCGTGTGCGGGTGGCCGGGTCCCTTGTAGGCGCGGGAGAACTGGCCCTCCATGGCACTGACGTTCACGATGTACTTGCGCCGCGCGCCGGAGCGCTTCATCGCCCCGCGGAGCCGGCTGACGAGCAGGAACGGCGCGGTGACGTTGCACAGCTGGACTTCGAGCATTTCGAGGGGGTCCACCTCGTCCACCACCTGGGTCCAGCTGTTGATGCTGGCCAGGTCGGGAACCAGGCCGCCGGCGTCGATGGCGGTGCCGGCGGCGATGCGTTCCAGCGACGCGGAGCCGGTGGACAGCGCCAGCGACGTGATCGCGTCCCCGGCCAGCACCGGGTGCTCCAGGACGGTGCTGGCCAGGGCCAGCGGGTGTTTGTCGTGGGCGTGGCCGAAGGTCACGAGTTCCGGTCCGCCGTTGGCCGCCTGGAGGGCCGCGGGGAGGGGCTCGTCCTCGGCGTCGACCAGCGGCTTGTAGGCATTGCCGGAGCGGCGCACAGTCTGGGCCGCGTTGTTGATGATGATATCAAGCGGGCCGGCGGCGTTGAGGGAGTCGGTCAGCGCCATGACCTGCGAGGGATCGCGCAGGTCAATGCCGACGATCCGCAGCCGGTGCAGCCACTCGCCGCTGTCTTCCATCGCGGCGAAGCGCCGCGCGGCGTCCTTCGGGAAGCGGGTGGTGATGGTGGTGTGGGCGCCGTCGCGGAGCAGCCGCAGCGCGATGTACATCCCGATCTTGGCCCTGCCGCCGGTCAGGAGGGCGCGGCGTCCGCTCAGGTCCGTCCGGGCGTCGCGCTTGCTGTGGCTGAAGGCGGCGCATTCCGGGCACAGCTGGTGGTAGAAGGCATCCACCTGGGTGTAGTGCTGCTTGCAGATGTAGCAGGGCCTGGACTTGATCAGGTGCCCGGCGATGCTCCCCGTCGTGGAGGGGGCGAGCTTGTTGCCGCGGGTTTCGTCGTCGATCCGGTCCGGGGCCGCCGTCGCCGTCTGGGCGATCACCGCGCGGTCGGCTTCGGCAATCAGATCCCGCTTGCTGACCCGGCGGTGGCGCTTGACCGCCTTGAACATCTTGCCGGTGGCACGGCGCACCGAAACGTAGTCCGGGTGTTCCTCGTCGTAGACGTGGATGCTGTTCAGGACCTTCAAGCAGGCCTGGATTTCCTCGGGGGTCAGATCGGAGGGCAGATCGGGGGAGCTCATTGCCCCAATTTTACAGCCTGCGGGGAGCCCGGCCCGACGCCGGGTCCGGGCTCCCGCTGCAGCCGTTCAGCCTCAGGGGGCGTTGCTTGACCGCGGAGCCGAGACGCCGACGGCGGCCGCCTGGACTTCCGCCACCTTGTCCACGGATTCCCGCAGGGCGGGCCAGTGCTCCGTGGCGGCCTTGACCGCGTCCGGCACCAGGATCAGGTTGGCGGCCGAGAGGGCGCGTTCGTCCTCGCCGGGCTCCGGGACGAGCTGCCCCTTCGACAGGACGGTGATGCCCGACTCGGTGACCTTGAAGCCGCGGGCCCGGTCCAGTTCGGGGTCTAGTCCGATGGCGGCGCCCGCCGGGACCCGGACGTTCTTATCGATGATGGCCCGTTTGACGACGGCGCCTTCGCCGATATTGACCTTGTCCATCAGCACGGAGTCGAGCACCCGGCTGGACGTGCCGACGTAAACGTCGTTGGAAAGCACGGAGCCCTCCACAATGCCGCCGGAGATCACGGTGCCGCTGGCAACGATGGAATCCAGGGCCGTGCCGACCGTGTTTTTCTGGCCGCGGACGAACTTGGCCGGCGGGGAGATGCTCTGCCGTGTGTAGATCGGCCATTCCGAGTTGTAGAGGTTGAACACCGGCACGGGCGAGATGAGATCCATGTGCGCGTCGTAGAACGAGTCGATGGTGCCGACGTCGCGCCAGTAGGTGCGGTCGCGTTCGGTGGAGCCGGGGATCTGGTTCAGGGTGAAGTCGTAGACCCCGGCCTCGCCCTTGTCGACGAAGTAGGGAATGATGTCACCGCCCATGTCGTGCTTGGTGTCCAGGCGTTCGGCGTCGACGTGCAGGGCGTCGACGAGGGCGTCGGCGTCGAAGACGTAGTTGCCCATGGACGCGAGGAACTGGGTGGGGTCGGCGGCCAGCCCTGGGGTGGAGGACGGCTTCTCGACGAAGGCGGCGATCCTTTCCGGGTTGTCCTGGTCCACTTCGATCACACCGAACTGGTCGGCCATGTGCAGTGGCTGGCGGACGGCCGCGACAGTGGCCTTGGCGCCGCTGGCGACGTGCTGGTCAACCATCTGGGCGAAGTCCATCCGGTAGACGTGGTCCGCGCCGACGACGACGACGATGTCCGGGTTGGCGTCATGGATGAGGTTCAGGGACTGGTAGATGGCGTTGGCGCTGCCGAGGAACCAGCTCTTGCCCACGCGCTGCTGCGCGGGGACCGAGGCGATGTAATTGCCCAGCTGCGTGGACATCCGCCACGTTTCGGAAATATGGCGGTCGAGGCTGTGCGATTTGTACTGCGTCAGGACAACGATTTGCAGATACCGGGAATTCACCAGGTTCGACAACGCAAAGTCAATGAGCCGGTAACTTCCAGCAAACGGGACACCGGGTTTGGCCCGGTCCGCCGTCAGCGGCATGAGCCGGTTTCCCTCGCCACCTGCGAGGACAATGGCCAAAACTTTCTTATTCGGCATGGTGATCGCTCCTGAACGCCTTTGTACTTCCCCAAAACAGTCCGGCACGCCCGAACGTCTTCACACTAGATCAGTTCCACCGTAACGACTACCTTGGGGTTTGTGCGTATAGACATTGTGACCAAAGAATTCCCGCCCGAAATCTATGGCGGCGCCGGGGTCCACGTGGCCGAACTCAGCAGGGTGCTCGCCCAGCACGTGGATCTGCAGGTGCGCGCCTTCGGCGCGCCCCGTGAACCCGGGTATCACGGCGCGACGGTGACGTCCTACGCCGTGCCCGAGGATCTCGGCGGGGCGAACGCCGCACTTCAGACCCTGGGGGTGGATCTGCGGATCGTTCCGGACATCGCCGGGGCGGACGTGGTGCATTCGCACACCTGGTACGCCAACATGGCCGGGCACATCGCCTCGCTGCTGCACGGCATCCCGCATGTGCTCAGCGCCCACAGCCTCGAGCCCCTGCGCCCGTGGAAGGCCGAGCAGCTTGGCGGCGGCTACGCGCTGTCCTCCTGGGTGGAAAAGACCGCCTACGAGGCCGCGGCCGCCATCATCGCCGTGTCGGAGGGCATGCGGCAGGACATTCTCCGCAGCTACCCCGAGGTGGACCCGGCCAAGGTCAAGGTGGTGCACAACGGCATCGACGTGAGCCTGTGGAACCGGGACGAGGGCGAGGACGTTATCCGTGCACTCGGCATTGACCCGTCCCGCCCGAGCGTGGTCTTCGTGGGCCGCAACACCCGCCAGAAGGGCGTGCCCTACCTGCTGCGTGCCGCCGCCAAGCTGCCCGCCGACGTCCAGCTCGTGCTGTGCCTCGGTGCCGCAGACACCCCCGAGCTGGCGGCCGAAACCGCCCGACTGATCGAGCAGCTGCAGACACAGCGCAGCGGGGTGATCCTGGTGGAGCGGATGCTGCCGCGCAACGAACTCATCCAGGTCCTCAGCCACGCGACGGCGTTCGCGTGCCCGTCGATCTACGAGCCGCTGGGCATCGTCAACCTGGAGGCCATGGCCTGCGGCGCCGCCGTCGTGGCCAGCGCCACCGGCGGGATCCCGGAAGTTGTGCAGCACGGCGAAACCGGGCTGCTGGTGGACATCGAGCAGGTGACGGACGGGACCGGCACTCCGCTGGATCCGGAGAAGTTCGTCACCGAATTCGCCGCCGCGCTGACCGAGGTTGTGTCCGACCCCGCCCGGGCACGGGCCATGGGCCAGGCCGGCCGGCGCCGCGCCGAGGAGCACTTCTCCTGGGAATCCATCACGGAAACAACCCTCGAGGTCTACCGGTCGGTGCTTCCCGCGGGTTCCTGACCCTCCACCCCGAAGAACAGACGACGACGGCGCCGCCCCGGCTCAGGGGCGCCGCCGCCGTCGTTTACGTCGTCGTTGAATTACAGCCGGGTCAGGAGCCGGACTTCCTGGTGCCGTGGTTCTTGCGGGCCAGCAGGATTTTCTCGTCCACCGGGGCATCGCCGCTGGCGCGCTGGGTGCGGAAGTACGCGCGGGCCTCGTCCTGGCGGAGCTTCTCGGCTCCCGTGGCGATCTCGGCCCGTAGGTGTTCGGGGCCGAACCCGAAGGCGTCGACCAGGTCCAGGGCGTGCGGGCGGATCTTGACGAGCAGGCGGTTGATGTAGTCGCCCACGGTCCGGGCGCGCTGCATGGAGAGCCGGCCGTTCATCAGGTACCAGGACAGGTTCTCCTCGATCAGCGACAGCCCGAAGAGGTCGCGCAGCCAGGTCAGGACCTTCCTGGTGCCCGGGTCCGTGACGGTGCCGAGGGCCTCGGTGAAGGCCTCCCACTGCAGCAGCTCGGCGTGCGCCTGGGCGGCCTCGATGAGTTCGTTCTGGTGGCTGTTGAACAAAGCGGCGCCCTGCTGCTGCGGCAGCTTGTTGGCGCCCTTGAGGGCCGAACCGACTTCGGCGACCATAGTCTGCACCCGGTCGGTCAGCAGCGCGCGCTGGCTAGCCTCGTCCTTGATCGCGATGGCGGCCTTCTGCACCGACCCGGAGTCGGCCACGAACTGCGCGACACCGCGCAGGCCGGTCCGGTGGATGGCGGCGCCGGTGGCCTGGCCGACCACGTAGCGGGCCAGCACGCCGAAGTTCACGGTGCGGAATTCCTTGGCGTAATCGGCGAGCAGCCGTTTGGCGACCAGCTGCAGCAGGACCGTGTTGTCACCTTCGAACGTGGCGTAGACGTCGAGGTCGGCGCGCAGCGAGGCGAAGCGGTTCTCTATCAGGAAGCCGGCGCCGCCGCAGGCTTCGCGGCATTCCTGCAGGGTGTCGAGCGCGTGCCAGGTGCTGAGCGGTTTCAGCGCGGCCGCGAGGGTTTCCAGGTCCTGGCGGTCCTCGTCCGTGTCAGCCCGGCCGGAGAAGACGTCGTCGAATTTCTGCAGCAGCTGTTCACTGGCGAAACCGGCGGCGTACGTGGTGGCCAGGCGGGTGAAGAGCCGGCGCTGGTGCCGCTGGTAGTCCAGCAGCACTTCCTCGTCGGTCTGCGAGGAGGCGTTGAACTGGCGCCGTTCGGTGGCGTACTGAATGGCCGTTTTCAGGGCGAGCTTCGACGCGGTGACGGCGGCGCCGTCGAGCGAGACGCGGCCCTGCACCAGGGTGCCGAGCATGGTGAAGAAGCGGCGGCCAGGGCTGGCGATGGGGGAGCTGTAGGTTCCGTCGGCGTCGACGTTGCCGTAGCGGTTGAGCAGGTTGGTGCGCGGGATCCTGACCTGCGTGAAGTGCAGCCGGCCGTTGTCGATGCCGTTCAGGCCGCCCTTGACGCCGTCGTCCTCGCCGCCGATGCCGGGCAGGAATTCCTTCGTGTCGGGGTCGCGGAGGTCCATGTAGAAGGCGTGCACGCCGTGGTTCACGCCCTGAGTCACCAGCTGGGCGAAGACGACGGCGGCGACGCCGTCCACGGCGGCGTTGCCGATGTAGTCCTTCCACGCGGCCCGGAACGGCGTGTGCACCACGAATTCCCCCGCGGCCGGGTCATAGGTGGCGGTGGTCGCGATGCTGGCGACGTCCGAGCCGTGCCCGGTCTCGGTCATGGCGAAACAGCCGGGAATGTCCAGGTTCATGATGCCGGGCAGCCACTTCTGGTGGTGCTCGGCGGTGCCGAGATGGTTCACGGCGGAGCCGAACAGTCCCCACTGGACTCCGGCCTTGATCTGCAGCGAGGGGTCGGCGATGACAAGTTCCTGGAACCCGGCCACGTTGCCGCCGTGTTCGTCGGCGCCTCCGACGGCCGCGGGGAAGGCCCGGTGCACGGCACCGTTGTCCACCAGGACCTTGAGCTGGCCGAAGGCGCGGCGGCGGTGCTCGGTGTGGGTCAGCCCCTCCGTCTTGTGCAGTTCCGGCTGGCCCGCGAGTGTCCGTGCGGTGCGGCGGGTGTCGGCCCACTTTCCCAGCAGCAGCTCGCCCAGCGCGGCGACGTCGACGACGGGGGCCGCCGCTGCCTGCGCGCCGGGCGTGGCGGCCGGGCGCGGGGAGGCCGGCATCGCGGCCGGGACTTTCGTGGGGGTGCCCGCGGGGCGGTCGGCTAGTTCGGTCATGTCGATTCCTTCGTTGGTTCTGACAAGGTCGGTGGTGAAGTTGGCGGTGAGGTGGGTGCTGCGGTGCGCAGCTCGGGGGCGATGCCCAGGCACAGCCAGTCGGTGATCTGGCGGGCCATGGCCTCCTGGTCGGGCTTGGCGGGCGACGCCGGACTGGCCAGCCACTGCTCGCCGGCGTTCCGGACCAGGCCGATGGCCGCATTCGGCCAGTAGCCGATCACGGCCTCGCGCCCGGCGGAGTCGGCAAGGTGGCTGCGCATCGGCCGGGCGATCATGTCGCTGATCGCCGCGAAGAAGTGGCCCAGGGCGCCTGCGGTGGCGATGGTGCCGCTCGTGGCGTCGCCGGGGGTGTAGCGCGTGACGAAGGTGTACACATTGGGGCTGGTTTCCGCCATCTGCAGGTACGCGGACACCATCGCCAGCAACCCCTCGCGGGGTGTCTGGGCACTCTGGGCAGCTTCCTGGATGCGGCGCTGCATCTGGCTCAACACGACTTCGCCCACAGCCTGCTGGAGCCCGGCCTTGTCCCCGAAGTAGCGGTAGAACACGGACTTGGAGGTCCCCGCCGCGGCAGCAATGTCGTCCATGGACGCATCACTGCCCAGGCTGTGCACGGCTATGCGGGCCGACTTGATCAGTTCCCGGCGGCGCTCTTCACGGTGCGACTGCCAGCGCGAGGCGCGGCCGTCCACGCTGCCGGCACCGGCAGGGGCGGAGCCGTCCACACTCGCGCCGGGAAGGTCACTCTGGGGGATGTTCACGATACCCAGCGTATCAGGTACGCTGGGTATCGGTAACCGCTTTGATCGAAGGAGACAGCCCATGTCCGTCCACGGACAGTCCGCACCCGGACCAAAGGAATCAGCCACCCCGGAAACGGCCGGCGCCGCCACGGCAGCCGCTTCCCCTTCCGCGGCAAGCCCCGCAGGACGCGCGGCAGCGACGGCCCCTCAGCTGCGCAGGGCGGTCATCGTTGGCGGCAACCGCATTCCCTTTGCCCGCACCGGGGGCGCCTACACCAAGTCCTCCAACCAGGACATGCTGACCGCGGCCCTGGACGGGCTCATCGCCCGCTTTGGGCTGCAGGACGAACGGATCGGCGAGGTCGCCGCCGGCGCGGTGCTCAAGCACTCCCGTGACTTCAACCTGACACGCGAAGCCGTGCTGGGCTCCGCATTGTCCGCCGAGACCCCCGCCTACGACCTGCAGCAGGCCTGCGCCACCGGGCTGGAAACGGTCCTGGGCCTCGCCAACAAGATCAAACTCGGCCAGATCGACTCGGCGATCGCCGGCGGCGTGGACTCTGCCTCGGACGCCCCCATCGCGGTGAGCGAGGGCCTGCGCGAGGTGCTCCTGGACCTGAACCGGGCCAAGACGCTGCCGCAGCGGCTCCAGGTCCTCAGCCGGCTCCGGCCCAAGGACCTCGCCCCGGACGCGCCCAGCACGGGCGAACCGCGCACCGGCCTGTCCATGGGGGAACACCAGGCGCTCACCACGGCGCAGTGGAAGATCACCCGGGAGGCGCAGGACGAACTGGCCTTCAACAGCCACCGCAACCTCGCCGCGGCGTACGACGCCGGCTTCTTCGATGACCTGCTCACCCCCTACCGCGGCCTCACCCGCGACTCCAACCTGCGGGCCGACACGAGCCTCGAGAAGCTCGCCACCCTCAAGCCCGTCTTCGGCAAGAACCTGGGCTCGGCCGCCACCATGACGGCAGGCAACTCCACGCCGCTTACGGACGGCGCGTCCACCGTGCTGCTCGCCGCCGAGGACTGGGCGGATGACCATGATCTGCCGAAGCTGGCCACCGTCGTCGACGGCGAAGCGGCTGCCGTCGACTTCGTTCACGGCAAGGACGGCCTTCTGATGGCTCCGGCCTTCGCCGTGCCGCGGCTGCTGGCCCGCAACGGGCTCAGCCTCGACGACTTTGACTTCTTCGAGATCCATGAGGCCTTCGCCGGAACCGTGCTGAGCACCCTGGCCGCGTGGGAGGACGAGGAATTCGGCCGCACGCGGCTGGGTCTTGACGGGGCCTTCGGCAGCATCGACCGGTCCAAACTCAACGTCAACGGGTCCTCCCTCGCGGCGGGCCACCCGTTCGCGGCCACCGGCGGACGGATCGTTGCCTCCCTCGCGAAAATGCTGCACGCCAAGGGCCACGTTGACGGCCGCCCGGCCCGCGGGCTCATCTCCATCTGCGCCGCCGGCGGCCAGGGCGTCGTCGCTATTCTTGAAGCACTCTAGGGGGATCCGATGACCGACAAATACACCCAGTTCGTGACCCGGGCACCGGGCCGGGACATTGCCAGGAAACTCGGGCTGCCGCAGCCGGTGGTGCTGCGCCGCCACCAGCCGGGCCAGCCGCTGGTGGCCGGGCCCGTCCTGGTCCAGGGCGGCGGCAGCGGCGCCGATGCGCTGGCCTCGACACTCCTGTCCTGGAACCTCGATGTGCGCCGCCATGCGGTGCCCAAGGAGAAGCTCGGCGCCATCATTCTCGTGCTGGATGAACTGGCCCGTCCGGAGGACCTGGAAAAGCCGGTGCTCACCGCCGCCACGTCCCTCCGGGACCTGGCGGCCAACGCCCGCGTCATCACCGTCTCCCGCGCGGCGGGGGATGCTGCAAATCCGGACAGTGCGGATCCGGCCGCCGCGGCCGCCCGCCAGGGCGTGGACGGGCTCCTCCGCTCGCTGGCCAAGGAGCTCCGCGCCGGCGCCACCGCCAACGGCATCCTGCTCGCCGACGGCGCCGGCACCACCAGCCCCAGCACCCTCGGCGCGCTCCGTTTCTTCCTCTCCGGCCGGTCCGCGTTCGTCGACGGGCAGTTCCTCACCGTCAGCTCGGCCGAGGGGCAGCTGCCGGCCGACGCCGGGCAGCCGCTGGCCGGGAAAGTCGCCGTCGTGACCGGTGCCGCGCGCGGCATCGGTGCCGCGATTGCGCGCACCCTCCACCGCGACGGCGCCACGCTCGTCGTCGTCGACATCCCGGCCGCCGGCGACCACCTTGCCGCCGTGGCCAACGAGGTGCACGGCACGGCCCTGCAGCTGGACATCAGCCGCGGGGACGCCGGGCAGCGGATCATCGACCACGCAGTGGAACGTCACGGGCGCCTGGACATCGTGATCCACAACGCCGGAATCACCCGGGACAAGCTGCTCGCCAACATGGACCAGGGCCGCTGGAACTCGGTGATAGCGGTCAACATCGCCGCGCAGCTGCGGATCAACGAGGCCCTGCTGGCCTCGGAGCATTTCCGGAGCTCCCCGCGGATCGTCTCGGTCGCCTCAACCAGCGGCATCGCCGGAAACCGCGGCCAGACCAACTATGCAGCCTCCAAGGGCGGCGTGATGGGCATGGTCCGGGCCACGGCCCCGCTGATCGGCACGCACGGCGGCTCCATCAACGCCGTCGCCCCGGGCTTCATCGAGACAGAAATGACCGCGAAGATCCCGTTCGCCACCCGCGAGATCGCCCGCAGGCTCAACTCCCTGCAGCAGGGCGGGCAGCCGGGCGACGTTGCGGAGGCCGTCGCGTTCCTGGCCAGCGACGCCGCGGGGGGCATCTCCGGCGAGGTGCTGCGCGTCTGCGGGCAGAACCTGGTGGGGGCATGACCCCAACTCAGCCCGTCATCCTGGGGGAGATGCCGTCGCTGTCCAAGCTTTACGTCAACGCGGCAGCCACCGCCGCCCGCCGCCGGGTGCTCGGCACCCATGCCGGGGACGGGCTCCCGGAGGCACGGCACGAGGTCCGCGGCGTCAAGGCGGCGGTGGAAAACCTCACGGCGTACCAGCACCTGATCGGTGAGACCGCGAGCGATGTCCTGCCGGCAGGCTTCATCCATGCGCTGGCCTTTCCGCTGGCCATGAGCGTGCTGAACCGGGATGATTTTCCGCTGCCGCTGCTGGGCATGCTCCACCTGGAGAACCGGGTGGTGCAGTCCGCGCCGCTCCGGTTCACCGAGGCGCTGGACATCCAGGCGTGGGCGGAGAACCTGCGCGGTCACCGGGCCGGCACCCAGCTGGACCTCGTCGCGGAGGTGCGCCGGGCGGGGGAGGACGCCGTGAGCTGGCGCGGTGTCTCCAGTTACCTGGCCAGAGGCGTGTTCCTGCCCGGGATCGACAAGCCCACCGCCGCTGCGTCCGCGGCGAATTTCGCGGCACCGGATCCGACCGCGCTGTGGCAGCTGGGCGTCGACACGGGGCGGGCCTATGCCGCCGTGTCCGGCGACTTCAACCCGATCCACCTGAGCGTTCTCTCGGCCAAGGCGCTGGGCCTGCGGCGGTCGATTGCGCATGGCATGTATCTTGCGTCAAGGGCCCTGGCCGACGTGGGGGCCGCTAAAGGCGAAGCGTTCAGCTGGAATGTGGCCTTCGAGGCGCCGGTGTTCCTGCCCGCCCGCGTGGCGCTGGGCATCAGTACCTGCCAGGACACTGACGGGGCGTGGCGGCGGTCGGACTATGTGGCCTGGAATTCGCGGTCCGGACGCAAGCACTTCAGCGGATCGGTGGCTGCGCTCTAGCTTTTGCCGTCCGCGGAGTTCTTCACCACCCGCAGCATCCGGTGCAGGCTCAACAGGATCGATTCGACGGCGCTAGGGGCGTCGGTTGCCGCTTCCTCGGCGCCCACGCGTGCGGTCAGTGCCTTGACGGTGGCGTCCGCTTCCCCGCTCAGCTCCGACTGCCGGTCCGGGCTCTCCGTCTCGACCGCCTCCAGGACGTCGCCGACGGCGGCCATGGCGTCGGCGAGCGGCGCTGCGTATTCGTCCGGCACCACAAAGGGGGTGTCCTTGGCCCAGATGACATCGGAGAGCACCTGCGTCACGTCCTGGACGTGGAAGGTCACCCGTTCCAGGTCCCGGAGGTTGCGGTAGTCCAGCTCGATGTCCCGCGGATGGAGCCGGCGCCGCGGGTTGGCCCGCCGGCTGGCGTCCGCCTTCTCCACGGCCAGGCGGACGGAGCGCGCGGACGCCTCAAGGGCGCCGGACCGCTTCGACCAGTCCTCGTGTTCCGGCGGCCAGCTCTCCTTCAGCGCCTTGGCCATGTCCCAGAGTTGCTGGGCGAGCGCGAGGCGCAGTTCGGCGATGCTGAGCTCGGCGGCGCGGAAATGCAGCGGCGGGAACACCAGCAGGTTCACGAGGATGCCCACCGTGACCCCGGCCCCCATCTGCAGGAGGTAGCCGAAGGAGAACTGGTCCGGATTGTGGCCCCCGACCAGCAGGACCAGGAGCGCCGCCGTCGGAATCCAGTCCCGGCCCGCGCCGATCTTCGGGAGTCCGGCCAGGATGACGCCGAAAGCCATCACGACACCGACGGTCAGCGGCGTCGGGCTGCCGAGGACAAACAGCACAAAGGCCAGCCCCACGCCGATGGCCAGGCCCGCGAGCGTCTGCACCCCCTGCTTCATGGAGCCGGCGACGTTCTCGTACATCGCCACCAGGGCGCCCAGCGGAGCGTAGTAGGGGTAGTCGGCCGCGGAGCCGGGCATGAACGGGGCGATGGCGAAGGCAATGCCCGCGGCCAGTCCTGCCTTGAGGGCCAGCTGCAGCCGGGGCCACAGCAGCGCCGAGCGGACGTTGCCGGCAGTGATCCGCCAGAGCCGCTGGGGCAGGGAAGGGCCGCCGGTGTGTGTGGCCTCGTCTGTAGTTGTCACCCGCTTCACCCTAGGGCGGTGGCATTGCTGCGACAACTGGACGAACCCCCGGCCCCTGCGTCCCCGGCTTAGTCCGCGCCGTGCCCCGGAGCAACTTCCTCCCCGGCCCGGACCGGGCCCGGCGGCGTTCCCCCGCCGAAGGGGCGGCCGCCCAGGGCTTCCCGGCCGTGGGCGGTCAGCCAGTTGCCGAGGTCCGGCCCGGCCGGAACGATCCCGGTGGGGTTGATGTCCTCGTGGACGATGTAATAGTGCTGCTTGATCTGCACGAAGTCGATGGTGTCGCCGAACCCGGGGGTCTGGAACAGGTCGCGGGCGTAGGCCCACAGCGCCGGCATCTCGCTGAGCTTCTGCCGGTTGCACTTGAAATGCCCGTGGTAGACGGCATCGAACCGTGCCAGCGTGGTGAAGAGCCGGACGTCGGCCTCGGTGATCGTGTCCCCCACGAGGTACCGCTGTCCGGTCAGCCGCTCCTCCAGCCAGTCCAGGGCTGTCCAGAGCCGGCCGTAGGCGGCCTCATAGGCCTCCTGGGAGCCAGCGAAGCCGCAGCGGTACACGCCGTTGTTCACCTCGGTGAAGACCCTCTTGTTGACCGCGTCGATCTCTTCACGAAGCGCCTCCGGGTACAGGTCCGGGGCACCGGGGCGGTGGAACGCGGTCCACTCGGTCGCGAAGTCGAGGGTGATCTGCGGGAAGTTGTTGGTCACCACCTGGCCGCTGGCGACGTCGACGATGGCCGGCACGGTGATGCCGCGCGGATAGTCCGGGAACCGGCGGAAGTAGGACTCCTGGATCCGTTCCACGCCGAGCACCGGGTCCCGGCCGTCCGGGTCCAGGTCAAAGGTCCAGGAGCGTGCATCGTGGGTGGGGCCGGGCTGGCCGAGGGAAATGGCGTCCTCGAGGCCCAGCAGCCGCCGCACGATCACGGTCCGGTTGGCCCACGGGCAGGCGCGGGCCGCGATCAGCCGGTAGCGTCCCGCCTCCACCGGCCAGCCGGGCTCACCGTTCCGGCCGGGGGCGCCGTCGCGGGTGATCCGGTCCTCGATGTAGTTGGTGTCCCGGTTGAATTCCGCGCCTCCGGTGACGTAGGCACCCTTGGTGCTGAATTCGGGGTTGTCCGTGTGTGTTGTGCTCATGGTCCCAGCCTATGCCGGGGTGCCGCCCTGTCCCGGCACGGTGAGCGACGGCAGTGTTGCGAACACCTGCGCCATCGGCTGCCAGGCCACCCACCAG
>Ga0247821_10000884_pt1 | contig 16839 bp, 17 predicted proteins | sample 13C_Glycerol_Day_FD_192481 | JGI IMG/M metagenome (GOLD analysis project Ga0247821, IMG submission 192481) | Soil microbial communities from agricultural site in Penn Yan, New York, United States - 13C_Glycerol_Day14 | ecosystem: Environmental > Terrestrial > Soil > Agricultural land | place... | reverse complement strand
GCGACGGGAACAAGCTGGTCGCCGACGGCGACTCGGAGGCGCTGCGCGAGGTGCTGGCGGCGGTGCGCGGGATGCTCGGCGTGCTCGGTCTGGACCCGCTGGCCGAGCCGTGGGTGTCGCGCGCCGGCGGCAGCGACGCGCTCACCGAGGTCGTCGACGGGCTGGTGAAGGCTCTGCTCGAGCAGCGGCAGGCGGCCCGGGCACGCAAGGACTACGCCGCCGCGGACGACGTCCGCGACCGGTTGAAGGCGCTCGGCGTCGTCGTCGAGGACACACCGCAGGGACCGCGTTGGTCTCTCGCGACAACTACCACCGACGAAGGAAACTGACGTGCCAGGCAGCAGCCAGCGCAAGGGTGCCATCCGGAAGAAGCCGCGGGGCAACCCGACAGCCGGTTCCGGTGGCCGGGTCCGCCGCGGACTCGAAGGCAAGGGTCCGACGCCGAAGGCGGTGGACCGGGTCAAGCACCCGGCCCACAAGCGGGCGAAGGCGGCCGAGCGGGCCAAGGAGCGGGAGCAGCGTTCCCGGCGCCCGTCGCGCAAGGACGGCGACTCCACGGTCGAGTGGGTGTACGGGCGGAACCCGGTGGTCGAGGCGCTGCGGGCCGGCGTACCGGCCGCGGCGCTGCACGTTGCCGAAGGCACCGAACGGGACGCCCGGCTGCGCGAGGCGCTGCTGGTCGCGGTCGAGACCGGTGTGTCGGTGCTCGAGGTGCCGCGCACGGAGCTCGACCGGGTCACCGCGGGCGGCGCCCACCAGGGCGTCGCGCTGCAGATCCCGCCGTACGAGTACGCGCATCCCGACGACCTGCTAGACCGGGCGTACGAGGCGCAGGAGGTGCCGCTGATCGTGGCGCTCGACGGCGTCACGGACCCGCGCAACCTCGGCGCGATCACCCGCTCCGCGGCCGCGTTCGGCGCGCACGGCGTCGTCGTACCGGAGCGCCGGACGGCGTCGATGTCGGCCTCGGCCTGGAAGACCTCGGCAGGCGCCGCGGCCCGCATCCCGGTCGCCCGCGCGGGCAACCTGAACCGGGCCCTCAAGTCCTACAAGGAAGCCGGCCTGCTGGTCATCGGCCTGGACATGAACGGCGCCGTCGACCTCCCGTCCTTCGAGGCCGCGACCGAGCCGCTCGTCCTCGTCATCGGCTCCGAAGGCAAGGGCCTGGCCCGCCTGGTCCGGGAGAACTGCGACCTGATCGTCTCGATCCCGATGACGTCCGCCACCGAGTCGCTGAACGCCGGCATCGCGGCCGGCGTCACCCTCTACGAGATCTCCCGCCGCCGCGCGAGCTGACCACGACTGCGCCCCGGACCAGGATGGTCCGGGGCGCAGCTGTGTGGATCAGTAGACGCTCACGCCGTAGCGGGAGAGTACTTCGGTGACGGGCTGGAAGTAGGTGGTGCCGCCGGAGGAGCAGTTGCCGGAGCCGCCGGAGGTGAGGCCGAGGGCCACCGAGCCGGCGAACAGCGCGCCGCCGGAGTCGCCGCCTTCCGCGCACACCGTGGTGCGGATCAGGCCGGTGACGGTGCCTTCGGCGTAGTTCACCGTGGCGTTGGTCGCGGTGACCGAGCCGCTGTGCACACCGGTCGTGCTACCACTGCGCTTGACCGCCTGCCCCACCGAGGCGTTGCCGGCGGACGTGATGTCCTGGGACGAGCCGTTGTAGAGGTCCACTGTTCCGGGGTGGTTCGTGTACGACGTGCTGTACTTCACGATCGCGTAGTCGTTGCCCGGGAAGCTCGACCCGTAGGTGGTGCCGAGCAGGGTGGTCTTGCTGGAGTTGGCGTACCAGCTGGACGCGATGTTGCCGCAGTGACCAGCGGTCAGGAAGTAGTACGTGCTGCCGCTGCGGACGTTGAAGCCGAGCGAGCAGCGGTACTGCCCGCCGTAGATGGCGTCGCCGCCGGCGATGTACTTCGTCAGCTTGCCGGACATCTTCTCGAGCTTGATCCGGTCGCCGAACTGCTTGGTCACACCGGTCAGCTTCGAGAACTTCGCGCCGGTGACGGTCTCGTCGTACGACACGATGATGCGGCCGTTCGGGTCGGTCTGCCACGCCGTCCCGGGGATCGTCGCGTTCTCGCTCAGGGCGGACGTGATCGCGGCGGCCGACAGGCTGGACGGGTTGACCGGTGCGGCCGAGGCCTGCGTCGCCAGAAGTCCGGTGGCAGCAAGCCCGGCCGCGGCCAGAACAGCGAGGGTACGGCGGAAGGGGGACATGTTCATGGTTGATGCCTCCTCACGATGAGGACGCCTTCGGGGCGGGGCGTCCTTGACTCAACCGTGACGAGTCCTACCCACTATCTCCCTGAGTATTCAGACAATCTCGGAGAGTAGGGGAAACCTGCGCTCAGTAGATGTAGACCCCGTACGCGTTCAGCGCCTGAACGACCGGCTGGAAGTACGTCACGCCGCCCGACGTGCAGTCGCCGGAGCCGCCCGAGGTGAGACCGAAGGCGTACTGCCGGTAGAACAGCGGCCCGCCCGAGTCGCCGGGCTCGGCGCAGACGTTGGTCCGGATCAGGCCCACCACGCGCCCGTCGCCGTAGTTGACCGTCGAGTTCAGCCCGGTCACCCGCCCGCTGTGCAGACCGCTGGTCGCACCCGAGCGGTACACCAGCTGGTTGAGGCCCGGGTTCATCGCCCGGGTGATGTCCTGCGAGCGCCCGTTGTAGAGGTAGACGCTGCCGCCCGGCACCTTCAGCGGGATGTCGGTGCGGTAAACGACCAGCGAGTAGTCGTGGTACGGGTACGCGGCGTGGTGGACCGCGCCGGTGAAGACCTTGTGGGCCGGGTCCTGGTACCAGCGGGCTGCGTCGACACCGCAGTGACCGGCCGTGAGAAAGTAGTACTTACCGCGACGCTGCACGTTGAAGCCGACGCTGCACTTGTACTCGCCGCCGTACGTCGCCATACCGCCGCTGATGTACTTCTGCAGCTTGCCGGGCAGCTTCTCGAGTTTGACGTTCGCGCCGAGCTGCTTGGTCAGGCCGGTCAGCTTGTTCAGCTTCGTGCCCGTGACCGTCGGGTCGTACGACACCAGGACGGTCCCGTCCGGCCGCGTCATCCACGCCGTACCGGGGGTGTGGATCTGGTCGTTCAAGGTCGCGGTGATCGCCCTGGCGGACAGCTTGGGCGGTTTGACCGGGTCGGCCCCCGCCGGCACGGCGGCGGTCAGAGCGAGGGCGGCAGCCGCCACCATGGCCGCTGTTCGTCGGAGAGTTTTCATATCATCAGCCTTCCGGGGCGTACGGCTCTGATGCGCGGTATGGCAGCAAGAGGACGGGCACCAACCCTAATGGGGCCGACGGTTCAGTCGAGCCGCAGAGAGTGCAGCACGAACGAGGCCAGCTCGCGGTACGCCTCGGCGTCGTTCAGGCCGGTCCGCCGGGCGATGTCGCCGCGCTGGATCGCCTGCATGGTGTGCGCGATCATCTCGGCCGCGAACGCGATGTCGACCTGCCGGAAGGTCTTGTGGTTGATGCCGTCCTCGATCAGCTGCCGGACCCGCTCGGCCGCGATCCGGGTGTTCCGCTCGTACACCGAGCGGGCCGGCGCGAAGGTGGCCACGTCGTCCAGGAAGGTCCTGCTCGCCGGCCGCAGGGCGTCGGCGACCGCGTTCAGGTACGCCGCGATCCGCCGGTCGTGCCGGGTCTGCCGGGCGACCGCGGACTCCACCTGCGCGGTGGCGTTCTTGAAGTAGTGCTTCACCACCTCGACGGCCAGCTGCTCCTTGCTCGGCGCCAGCGCGTAGAGCGTCGTCTTGCTGCAGCGCAGCTCGGCGGCCAGGTCGTCCAGGGTGAACCGGCTGAACCCCTGCTCGAGGAACAGGGACAGGAGCCGGTCGAGCAGCTCGGACTGCCGGCGGGTGCGCCGCCCCGGAACGACTGTTGTCATATCGAGACAGCATAGAACGATACTGAATTATGTGCTCCAGTATCGTTCTGAGTATCATTCCGGGAGTTGTTGAGAGGGGGCTCTGATGGCTGTCGACCGACTCCTGCCCACTGACGAATCCATCGATCTGCTCGCCCTGGTGCGAGACCTGTGCGAGCACGAGCTCGCTCCGCACGCCGCGCACGCGGAGGAGAGCGAGACCTTCCCGCGGTCCGCGTTCCGGACGCTGGGGAAGGCGGGCCTGCTCGGCCTGCCCTATCCGGAGCAGTACGGCGGCGCCGAGCAGCCGTACGAGGTGTACCTGCAGATGCTCGAGGAGATCGCGTCCGCCTGGATGTCGGTCGGCGTCGGCGTCTCGGTGCACACGATGACCAGTTACGGACTGGCGCACTTCGGCTCCGACGAGCAGCGCGAGCGGCTGCTGCCGGACATGATCGGCGGCGAACTGCTCGGCGCGTACGCGCTGTCCGAGCCGCAGGCCGGCTCCGACATCACCGCGATGACGACGCGGGCCGTGCGGGACGGGGACTCGTACGTCCTGAACGGGACCAAGGCGTGGATCAGCCACGGCTCGCACGCGGACTTCTACACCACGTTCGCGCGCACCTCTGACGACCGCACGCGCGGGATCTCGGCCTTCCACGTGCCGGCCGGCACCGACGGCCTCAGCTTCGGGGCCCCGGAGCGCAAGATGGGCCTGACCGGATCCACGACCACGCTGGTCAACTACGACGACGTCCGGGTCCCGGCCGGCAACCTGATCGGCGCGGAGGGCGACGGGATGCGGATCGCACTGTCCGCGCTCGATTCCGGCCGGCTCGGGATCGCGGCCTGCGCGGTCGGTCTGGCCCAAGCGGCGCTCGACGTCGCCACGTCGTACGCGAAACAGCGGCAGCAGTTCGGGCAGTCGATCGCGGATTTCCAGGGTGTGCAGTTCCTGCTCGCCGACATGGCCGCGGCGGTCGAGTCCGGGCGGGCGACGTACCTGCACGCGGCGCGGCGCCGCGACCTGGGCCGGACGTTCACCCGGGAGGCCGCGATCGCCAAGCTGGTCTGCACGGACGCGGCGATGAAGGTCACGACCGATGCTGTCCAGGTGCTCGGTGGGTACGGTTACACCCGGGAGTTCCCGGCCGAGCGGTACATGCGCGAGGCCAAGGTGACCCAGATCTTCGAAGGTACGAACCAGATCCAGCGGCTGGTGATCAGCCGCGACCTGTTAAGGGTCCTGTGAGTGCTGTGACTCGACGCTATCGGCGCCCAGGCACGCACCTCGCGGCACTTGGCCAGCGCCCACGATGCTCCGCATCGAGGCCACTGACCAAGCACCCCGATGCACGCACCTGGACACCGCTATCGTTCGATTCACAGCACTCACAGGACCCTAGGAGCATGTGATGGAGTTCAGCCCGTCCGACGTCGCCCTGGTCACCGGTGGTGGTTCCGGGCTCGGAGAGGCGACGGTACGACGCCTGGCGGCGGACGGGCTCGGGGTGGTGATCGTCGACCTGCCCTCGTCCGCGGGCAAGGCCGTCGCCGACGAGCTGGGTGACCGGGTGGTGTTCGCGCCGACCGACGTCACCGACGAGACCGCGGTGAGCGCGGCGCTCGACGCGGCCGAGGCGCTCGGCACGCTGCGCGTGGTCGTGAACTGCGCCGGCGTCGCGACGCCCGGCCGGGTCGTCGGCCGCAAGGGTCCGTTGCCGCTCGCAACGTTCCGGCAGGTGATCGAGATCAACCTGATCGGCACCTTCAACGTGCTCCGGCTGGCCGCCGAGCGGATGATCGCCTCCGAGCCCGGCGCGGACGGTGACCGCGGCGTCGTGGTGATGACGGCGTCGATCGCGGCGTACGACGGGCAGGTCGGGCAGGCGGCGTACGCGTCGAGCAAGGGCGGGATCGTCGCGCTCACGCTGACCGCCGCACGGGACCTCGCCGACAAGGGCATCCGGGTCGTCACGATCGCGCCGGGCACGATGGAGACGCCGATGCTCGCCGGGCTTCCCGAGGAGACCCGCACGGTCCTCGAGCAGCAGGTCCCGCACCCGTCCCGCCTGGGCAAGCCCTCGGAGTATGCCGCGCTGGTCCGGCACATCCTCGACAACCAGCTCCTGAACGGCGAGGTCATCCGCCTCGACGGCGCCCTCCGCATGCCACCACGCTGATGCGCGTCCGCGCGGCCCTGCTGCGCGCAGGCTCGCCCTTCCTCCAACTCTGGTGGCGAATCCGCAAACCCACCACCTCCGGCGTGAAGGCGCTGCTCCGCCGGCCGGACGGCCGCTTCCTCGTCGTCCGCCACTCGTACACCGACACCCGCCGCTGGGCCCTGCCCGGCGGCGGCTACAACCCCGCCCGCGAAACCCCCGCCCAGGCCGCTGCCCGCGAGGTGCACGAGGAACTGGGCCTGCTCGTGCCGCCGGAGACCTTCACCTCGCTCGCCACCGTCGTCACCACGCTGCAAGGTAAACACGACACGCTCACCACCCTCACCGCGTCCGTCTCCGACGACGCGCTCACCCTCTCGCCGGAGATCGCCGAGGCGCGATGGGTGAAAGACCTTCAGGAACTGGGGGATGCGCCACTCTCGAAGTGGTTGCTTGCGGCCCTGATCAAGTAGCTTCCGGCCCCTTTCGGGGTGATCCGAAACGGGGTGCGCGTGGCTGGTTCGACCGGCACCCTCGAAGTGTTCGACCCAACCACGAAAGGCACGGATCATGAACGTTCGCAGGGTTTTCTACGGTGTCCTGGCCGGTGGAGCGATCGCGGCGGGCAGCCTCGCCGTACCGGCCGCCCAGGCGGCCGACGCGCCGGCCGCGGCCCCGGCGTCGTCGCAGGCTGTTGCCGCCGACAACTGGGAGTACGTCGGCGACTTCTTCTGGCAGTCCGACTGCCACGCCGCCGGTGCGGCCGGCACCAAGTGGACGAAGTACAAGTGCATCAACGGCTCGGCCTTCCCGGGCGACGACTACGAGCTGTGGGTCGTCTACAAGTAGGCCGGTGTTCAGAGCGTTGAGCTGAGCTCGAGCCAGCGTACGCCGTGCGGAGGCACGGTGTACGCCCGCTCGGTCGTGGGAGTGCCGGTCCACAGGTCGGCGGCCGGGGCGGGAAGTTCGGCAGGGAGCGCGACCTCGCGCGGCGCGGCGCCGGTCCAGAACAACGCTGCGTACGAGCAGCCCTCACCTTGGGCCGTCCAGACGATCAGCTCGCCGTCGTCGAGCGGCTCGCGGACGATCTCCCGGCCGTCGGACGAGGTAGCGAGGACCTTCGCGAGCGCCGGATTCGCCAACAGTGCCAGGGTTTCCGGCGACGTGGTGGGCAGGTCGCCGCCCATCATCAGGGGTGACCGGCCCATGACCCACAGGGTGAGCAGCGTCTTCTGCTCGTCGACGGTGAGGCGGCTGTCCCGGTCGGCGCCGCGCTCGGCGCGGATGCCGATGTGGCCGAGCGGCAGCATGTCTGCGTCCGCCCAACCGCCGGCCTGCTGGAACGGCGCCCAGCGCGCGAGCCGCGCGAACTGCGCGTGCACGTCCTCCCACCGATCCCACAGGTCGTCGGAGATCCGCCACAGCTGCGCGTTGGCCCGCAGATGCTCGACGTGGTGCGTCGACAGGTGGGTGCCGGGCGACAACGACAGCACGATGTCCCGCCCGCTCCGCTCGATCGCCCGCGCATAGGCCGCGATCTCCCGATCGTGGTACGGCGCGAGCATGTCGTCCGCCTTCACGAAGTCCACGCCCCAGGCGGCGAACTGCGCGACCTGGGCGTCGTAGTACGCCTGCGCGCCGGGGTGGTCGTGGTTCAGCCCGAGGTTGTCCGGGTTCCACGGGCACACGTGATCGGGATCCGCGATCTCCCGCGCCGTCCACTCCGTCCCGTACACCGGGAGGTCGAGCTCGACCGCCCGCCGCGGAATGCCGCGCATGATGTGCAGGCCGAACTTCAGCCCGAGCTCGTGCACCTTCGCGGCCAGCGGCGCGAAGCCGGCGCCGCCCGCGGCTGAGGGGAACCGCAGCGGCGCCGGCAGCTGGCGGCCGTGGTCGTCCAGAACGACCGGCGCATTCTCGTTGTAGCCGTGCGAGCGTGCGGTCGGGTCGTACCAGGCGATGTCGACGACGACCGTGTCCCACCCGAACGGCAGCAACCGGTCGTGCATGACCTGTGCGTTCGCGAGGACTTCGGCCTCGGTGACCGTCGTCCCGAAGCAGTCCCAGCTGTTCCACCCCATCGGCGGGGTCGGCGCGCTCACCATTCGGCGAACGAACCGTCGTCGTGGCGCAGCACGGGCGACCGCCAGCGGTGCGGCTCCGCGGCCGCGGCCCGGACGGCGTCCTCGTCGACCTCGATGCCCAGACCGGGACCGGCGGGGCGTTGTACATGCCCGTCGGTGAAGGCGAAGACGCCCGGGTCCACCAGGTAGTCGAGCAGCGCGTTGCCGCCGCCGTACTCGATGCCGAGGCTCTGCTCCTGGATCAGGAAGTTCGGGACGGCGAAGTCGAGCTGCAGGCTCGCGGCCAGGGTGATCGGCCCGAGCGGGCAGTGCGGCGCGACGCTCACGTCGTACGCCTCGGCCATCGCGGCGATCCGGCGCACCTCGGAGATGCCGCCGGCGTGCGAGATGTCCGGCTGGGCGACCGCGATCCCGGTGGGCAGCACGTCGCGGAAGTCCCAGCGGGAGAACAACCGCTCGCCGGTGGCGATCGGGATGCTGGTCGACTCGGTGATCCGGCGCAGGTCGCGGGCGAACTCGGGCAGCACCGGCTCCTCGACGAACATCGGCAGCAGCGGCTCGAGCAGCGGCAGGATCTGCCGCGTGGCGGCCGTGCTGAACCGGCCGTGGAAGTCGAGCGCGATGTCGACGCCGTCGCCGAGCGCGTCGCGGAGCGCCTCGACCCGGCTCACCGAGGCCCGGAGCTGGGCGGCCGACGGGATCGGGGGCAGCGCCTCGGACAGGTTGAGCTTGACGGCCGTGAAGCCCTTCTCCACCTTGGCTTTCGCCTCGTCGACGAGCTGTGCGTTGTCGCGGCCGTGGACCCAGGTGTAGACGCGCACCCGGTCCCGGACCGGCCCGCCGAGCAGCTCGTGCACAGGGACGTCATGGAAGCGCCCCTTGATGTCCCACAACGCCTGGTCGATCCCCGCCAGCGCGCTCGACAGCACCGGGCCGCCGCGGTAGAAGCCGCCCTTCGCCATCACCTGCCAGTGCTCTTCGATGCGCAGCGGATCGGTGCCGACCAAGTACTCCATCAGGGCCGCGACCGCGCCCTGGACCGCCTCGGCACGTCCCTCGACGATGGGCTCACCCCAGCCGCTGATCCCTTCGTCGGTGTCGATCCGCAGGAATTGCCACCGCGGCGCCACCAGGAACGTTTCGTATCCGACGATCTTCACGAGGCCTCATTCGGTTGCCGGTCGGGAGCGGAGAGCAGGGCGGCGACCAGCTGGTCGGTCTGACGGAGCACCAGGGCGGCGGCGCCGGACGCACCGGCGCGGGCGCCGAGGTCGAGCTCGGCAGCGACGACGTCGGCGTCGCGGGTCAGCGTCATCGCCGTCCGGCGCAGGGTGGCGCGGATCGGGTCCAGGATCAGGTCGCCCGCGCGGGCGAGCTCACCGCCGACGATGATCCGCTCCGGGTTGAGCAGGTTGCAGATGTTCGCGAGCACCCGGCCGGTCAGCTCACCGGCTTCACGGAGCACCCGTAAGGTCTCCGGCTGTCCGTCGGCCGCGGACGCGAGCAGCTCGTCGAGGCCGGCATCCTCGCCGAGCACCGGCGCCAGCGCCGCGAGCACGGCCTGCACCGACGCATACTGCACCAGGCAGCCGCGATTCCCGCACGGGCACGGCGCACCGGACGAGTCGGCCGACAGGTGACCGATCTCGCCGCCGCCACCGCGGGCGCCGCCGTGATGAAGGTTGCCGTCGACCAGCAGTCCGGACCCGATCCCGGTGGACAGCCCGAGGTAGAGCACGTCGCGGACGTCCCGGCCCGCGCCCCAGGTGAACTCGGCCACCGCTTCCAGCCGAGTGTTGTTCTCCACCAGCACGGGCACCGCGAGGTGCCGGCCGAACTCCGCCGCCACGTTCACCCCGGCCCAGGCCTGTCCCGGGAGTGACGGACCGACGACACCGGTCTGCAGGTCGAGCGGTCCGGGCACGCCGATCGCGACGCCGACCAGGTTGTCGCGATGGCGCCCGGTGCTCTCGAGCAGCTCGTCGAGCAGCGCGATGCCGGCCGTGAGCCGCTCCTGCCATGGCGTGTCCCGCGCCGTGCGAACCCCGTCGCTGGCCAGCGTCTCGCCGGACAGGTCGGTGAGGTGGCACCAGACGCGCTCGAGGGTGAAGTCGAGGCCGGCGGCGGCACCGGCGGCCGGGTTCGCCCTGAGGAAGCCGCGGGCCCGGCCGTCGACCTCGGACGCGTCGATCCCGGCCCGGGCGACCTGGTCGCCGACCACCTCGACGACGACCCCGCCGGTGATCAGGTCGGCCACGATCGTCGACACCGTCGTCCGCGAGACGCCGCAGATCCGCGCGAGCTCCGCGCGGTGCAGCGCGCCGTGCTCCATCAGCGCCGACAGCATGCGCTCGGAGTTGGTGCGTCGCAACGCTCGCAGGGATCCGGTGTCCTTCGCAGTCACGACGACGAGTATCGGCGAACCGGCGGTGCGGAGTCAATTTCCCTGACAGTCTGTGTACGAAGACTTGACACAAACGCCGAAGTACTCGAACAATTTCGGCCACAGTCCCGGGGATCACCCGGGCCCGGCGACCGGACGACCGACATGGACGCTGAGCTGAGCAAGGCACCGCTGGTGGTGGTGACCGGCGGACTGGGGCGTGTCGCCACGGTGGTTCTGCCGTGGTTGCGCAAGCACTTCCGGGTCCGGCTGGTCGACAGCGCCGCGGCGGCGCGACGGGTCGAAGGGCTGGTGCAGGCCGACATCGGTGATCCCGACGAGGCCCGCCAGGTCCTGGCCGGCGCGGACGCTGTGCTCCACCTCGCGGGCAACAGCAGCCCATGGCAGACCTGGGACAGCGTGTATGCCGCCAACGTGTGGACGACCCAGGTCACCCTCGAGGCCGCCGCGGCCAACGGCGTGCCGAAGGTGGTGCTGGCCAGTTCCCTCCACGCCGCGGGGGAGTACAACCGCCCGGAGTACCGGCCTGTCGATCCACGGCTCGACCCGCGCCCCTGCTGTCCGTACGGGTTGGGCAAGGTCGTGCTGGAGGCGCTCGGCCGGATGCACGCCGAGCGCACCGGCGCATCAGTCACCTGCCTGCGTCTCGGCCTCACCGGCTGGCCACCCGCAGAGCGCCGCTACCTCGCGCAGTGGCTGTCCGACGACGACGCTGGGCGGCTGACGCTCGCCGCCCTGGGAGCGCGGGAGCGGTTCGGCGTGCACTTCGGCGTCTCCGCGAACACCCGCAACCACTGGGACATCACCTCCGCCCGGCACGAGCTGGGCTACCGCCCCGAAGACGACAGCGAAGCCCTCGCGGACCGGGCCGGGCCCTCCTCCGGCCCGGTCTGCCGGCTCTTCGACCCAGAGACATCCGAATGAGAGGTTGGCCATGACCACAACGAACCCGGGGTTCTCCCGCCGCAGGTTCCTCGCGCTCGGCGGCGCCGTCGCCGGCAGTGCGGCGAGCGGAGCGCTCGCGGTGGGCTGCTCGCCCGCCTCGTCCACGAACACCCCGGCCGCCACCGGCACCGGATCGTCCGCCAAGGGCGTGGTGACGGTGATGTCGCAGTCGGGCGAGTTCGGTCCGAAGGAGGCCAAGGCCGCGTCACAGGCCCTCGGCCTGACCGTGAAGACGGTCGAGTACGACCTCACCAAGCTGACCGCGATGCTTGCCAGCGGCAACCCGCCGGACGTGGTCCGCGGCATGGGCGCGACCGAGACGCCGTACCTGGTCGCCCGGCAGGTCGCGGAGAACCTCGATCCGTACTTCGCGAAGAGCACGCTGATCAAGGCCGACGACATCGACCCGGTCAACGACGTCTGGCGGTACGACGGTGAGAAGCAGGGCAGCGGGCCGCGCTACGGATTCGCGAAGGACTACTCACAGGACTGCACCATCTGGTACAACGGTGCGCTCTTCGATGCGGCGAAGGTGACCAGGCCGAGCGCGACGACGCCCCTGCTGCTGGACGAGCTGCTCGACGAGGGCAGGCGCCTGGTGAAGCGGCAGGGTGCGAAGGTCAGCGTCTACGGCCTCAACCCGAACGGACTCGGCCTGTTCGGGCAGCTGACCTGGATGACCGACCTGGCGGGCGGGAAGCTGACCGCCGACGATCTTGCCTCGGTCGACTTCAGCACCCCGGAGGCGCAGCGGGCGCTCACCTGGTACCTGGAGTATGCGAAGGCCGGCATCGGCCCGACGGTCCTGAACCCGGATCCGAACGGCTGGGACGGTCCGACCTTCCAGGCCGGCCGGATGGCGACCACGCTGAGCGGCTACTGGCTGGGCGGGTTGTTCGCCGGTGATCCCAAGTCCGCGAAGGTCGCCGGCTTCGCGCCCGCACCCCAGTTCGACACCGGTCGCCGGGTCAGCCCGTGCTTCGGCGCCACCGGCCTGTGGATGCCCAAGGCCGGGAAGAACAAGGACGCGGCCTGGGCGGTGATGGAGTGGTATCTGGCCGGCGATCCTGCCAAGGCACGGGCGAGCGGCGGCTGGGGTATCCCGCCGCTGAAGTCGCTGCAGAAGCTGATGCCGCAGAAGCTGCCGTACCAGAAGCAGGCCTACGACGTGCAGATGGCGGAGAAGGAGCACTTCTCGGTCACGTCCTACACCCCGTACGTGCGGCAGGACGCGATCAACGCGGTGATCACCCGCGAGCTGCCGAAGGCGATCAAGGGCAGCACCTCGGTCGGCCAGTTCGCCGACACGCTGAACACTCAGATCAATGCGCAACTCGCCGACGGAAAGAAGCGGTTGCGGTGACATCGGCGCTGACCGAGGTACGCCGTCGCGAGGCGCCCGCCGAGGCGCCGTCCGCGGACCGGAGGAAGAAGCCGCCGAGCCTGCGCAAGGCGCGCACGTTCTACCTGTTCGTCGCGCCGTGGATCATCGGCTTCGTCGCGCTGACCGTGTTCCCACTGGGGTACGCGTTCTGGCTGAGCCTGACCGACTCCGACGGGCTGTCGCCGCGGACACACTTCGTCGGCTTCGACAACTACGTGGAGATCTTCAAGGATCCGCTCACGCTGAGCTCACTCGGCAAGACCGGGCTGTTCGCGCTCGTCACCGTCCCGCTGTCGATCCTCGCCGGGCTCCTGCTGGCGGTGATGCTCAATCAGCCGATCAAGGGACGTGGTCTGCTCCGCGGCCTGATCTATCTGCCGGCGGTCGTCCCGCCGGTGGGGGCCGCGCTCACGTTCCGGCTGATCTTCGACCGCGACGCCGGCGCCGCGAACGGCGTCCTGAGTGGTCTCGGGGCCAATCCGATCACCTGGCTGGTCGATCCGAACGTGCGCTACGTGCTGTATGCGTTGGTGCTGTGGGGCTGCGGCGGGTCGATGATCATCTCGCTGGCCGGGTTGCAGGACATTCCTCGTGAGCTGCTCGAGGCGGCGCAGGTCGACGGCGCGTCCTACTGGCAGTCGTTCACGCGGATCACCGTGCCGCTGCTGTCGCCGGTGATCCTGTTCCAGGTCATCACGGGGGTGATCGGGTCGTTGCAGTCGTTCGCGCCGCTGCTGCTCTCGTCGGGCTCGCTGAGCGGAGCAGGCACAGTGCCGCAGGGCAACTACCTCTACATGATCCACGTGTTCGCGCAGTACTTCAGCGCCTCGCGCTTCGGGTACGCGTCGGCGATGTTGTGGATGCTGTTCGCGGTGATCCTCCTGGTGACGCTGGTGATCATCAAGGTCAGCGCCCGGACCGTGTTCTACACCGTCGAGCCGGGAGGCCAGAAATGACCCGGACCTCCAAGTGGGCGCTGTCCATCGTGCTGCTGGCCGTCGTCCTGGTGATGCTGAGTCCGATCCTCTGGCTGGTGTCGACGTCGCTGAAGTCGCCGGCCGAGATGGCGTCGTTCCCGCCGAGCTGGTGGCCGTCGGCGCCGAGGTTCGCGAACTACACCGACGCGATCCGCCAGGTGAACTTCGTCGGCGCGACGCAGAACTCGCTGACCATCGCGTTCATCAGCACCACGCTGACGACGCTCAGCTCGGCCTGGGTCGGCTTCGGGTTCGCCCGGTTGACCGCGCCGGGGAAGAAGCAGCTGTTCGTCGTGCTGCTCGCGACGATGATGCTGCCCGGGATCGTGACGCTGGTTCCGACGTACCTGATCTTCGCGAAGGTGCACATGGTCAACACGTACTGGCCGTGGGTCGCGTGGGGGCTCGGCGGCAGCGCGTTCCTGATCTTCCTGTTCCGGCAGTTCTTCGCCGGGATCCCGCGGGAGATGGAGGAGGCCGCGATCATCGACGGCTGCGGGTACGTCGGGATCTTCTGGCGGATCTTCCTTCCGCAGTCCTGGCCGGTGATCGCGGCCAGCGTGATCCTGTCGTTCACGCACGCGTGGGGCGACTTTGTCGGGCCTGCGATGTTCCTCAGTCAGGACAGCACGACCCTCGCCGTCGCCATGGCCACCGGCTACGTGAACGACAAGGGCCTGCCGATGAACAACCTGGTCGCCGCGGGCGCCGTCATGTACGTGCTGCCCGTCCTGGTCCTCTTCCTGTTCATGCAACGCCGCTTCGTCAGCGGCTTCTCCACCTCAGGAATCAAGTGAAGGAGGTCTCGGATGACTGTACGACGCCGCGCACTGGCGCTGGGTGCGGCCGGGCTGGCCCTGCTCGCCGCATCCCTCACCAGCACCGCCCAGGCGGCAAGCTTGCCTCAGGCAACTGAGCGGACCTGCACCGGCGGAGCGCCGCCGTCGGGGATGCGGCTCCGCTGGTCCGACGAGTTCGCCGGGCGCGTCCTCGACCGCAGCCGGTGGAACACGGTGATGGACTTCCCCGGCCGCGCGGGCGGGCACTACCACAACACGTCGTACGGCAGCTATGCCGTCGACGAGAACGTCGTGCTGTCCGGCGGGACGTTGCGGCTGGTGACCGACAACAAACCCGTGGTCGGTACGGATCCGGCTGGGACATACCAGTACACGGAAGGCTTCATCTCCTCGCACGACAAGTTCTCCCAGACCTACGGTTACTGGGAGATCTGCGCGAAGTTCCCGGCCGGCAAAGGCCTGTGGCCGGCGTTCTGGCTGATCCCGCAAGATCGCAGCTGGCCGCCGGAGATCGACGTCGCCGAGTGGTTCGGCAGCATCGAGAGCATGCACAGCGGTCTGGCGTCGGGCACCTGGCCGGACGTCCGCTGGGACAGCCAGTGGGCGACCGGCCTCGCACCGACCACAGGCTGGCATCGGTACGGCGTCGTGTGGACCGCCGACCGCATCACGTTCACGGTCGACGGCGTGCCGACGTCGACGATCACCGGCGACCAGGTGCCCGACAAAGCGATGTACGTCGTCCTGAACAGCGGCACCTGGGCCAACGCCGACCGCGGCGGCCCGCCGGACGCGACAACGCCGTTCCCCAACTCGTTCGACGTGGACTACGTCCGGGTGTATTCGTCGCGGTGATCAGTCGGATTCGGGCAGTGCCGGTGTCGGGAGCGACAGTTTCTCGTCCGGCTTGGCGGCCAGTACGTCGTTCACGTACGAACGGGCCGCCTCCATCGTGTCGACCTCGTGGCCGGCCTGCTCGGACAGGAACCAGCGGTGCTCGAGCACCTCGTGGAAGACCTCGGCCGGCTCGAGCTTGCGGCGCAGGTTGCGCGGGACCGACTGCACGACCGGCTCGAACACGTCGGTCAGCCACTGGTGGGCGACGATCTCCTCGTCCTCGTTCTGCTGGTCGGTGGCGGCCGCGAACGAGTCGAGGTCGTTGAGCAGCCGCCGGGCCTGGTTCTCCTCGACGTCCAGACCGGTGAGCCGGAGCAGCCGCCGGGAGTGGTGGCCGGCGTCCACGACCTTCGGCTGGATCCGGACCTGGCTGCCGTCCCAGTCGGTGATGATGTCGATCTCGGCGACGTCGAAGCCGAGTTCGTTCAGCCGCCGGATCCGCGAGTCGAGCCGATGCATCTCGTCGGTGGCGAACTCCTCCGGCGCGGTCAGCTCGGCCCAGAGCGCCTCGTACCGCTTCTGGATCGACTCGACGGTCTCCTGCGGGTCGATCGACTCGTCGAGCAGACCGCCCTCCTGCAGGTCGAGGAACTCGCCGAACAGGTTGATCTCCGCGGTGTAGAGGTCGTGTGCACGCTGCCCGTCGGAGATGTCCTGGTGCAGCTCACCGGTCTCGGCATCGACCAGGTACGCCGCGAACGCGCCGGCGTCCCGGCGGAACAGGGTGTTGGACAGCGAGCAGTCGCCCCAGAAGAAGCCGAGCAGGTGCAGCCGGACGATCAACGCCACCAAGGCGTCGATCAGGCGGTTGACCGTGTCGGGACGCAGCGTGCTGGAGAACAGGGCCCGGTACGGCAGCGAGAACTGCAGGTGCCGGGTGATCAGGATCGAGTCGATCGGCTCGCCGTTGCGGTCCACGCGGTCGGTGATGACGCCGACCGGCTCGACTGACGGGGCCTCCAGGCGCTCGAGGTCGCGGAGCAGGCGGTACTCGTGCATCGCCAGGTGCTCGAGGACCTCCTTGATCGCGTACACGCTGCCGTTGACCCGGACGAAGCGGACCACGTGCCGCGAGATACCGCGCGGCAGCGCGACCAGCTGGTCTTCGGGCCAGTCCTCCAGCGGGACGTCCCACGGGAGCGACAGCAGACCGGTGTCCGGACGGGTGGCGACGAATCGAGGCACGGCCACCAGTGTGGCAGGAATCCCGGGAGAGTGTCTGAGTGTTCAGCGACGTACGCAAGTGGTTGCAAATTCTTGCGTGATGAGGCGTAGAGTTTGCGTCATGACTCGACGACTTGCAG